>ENA-OWNT01000188-OWNT01000188.1-seawater-metagenome-genome-assembly--contig:-NODE-188-length-177381-cov-11.861515_pt1 | contig 177381 bp, 150 predicted proteins | sample MGYA00238136_ERZ651165 | MGnify/ENA primary metagenome ERZ651165 (study PRJEB26861, sample SAMN08777766) | seawater metagenome | isolation source: coastal seawater | place: USA: Florida | collected...
TCCGTCCCAGAACAGGGAAGGCTGCACGTGCAGGTTGTACAGCGCCGGTGCGTGGCGTGGCGTGCGTCCGAGGACCCCCAGCGACAGGGCCTCGTCGTCGCTGGTGGCGGCGTCGGGGTGGTGGCAGCTCGCGCAGCTCACGTCGCGGTTGCCGGACAGGACGGGGTCGAAGAACAGCGCCTGGCCCAGGTCGACGAGGGCCTCGTCGAGGTCCGGCGGGGGCGGGACCGCGCGGAGGCCCACGTCCATGAGGCGCTCACGTACGCCTTCGGCACCTCCCGGAGGGCCGTCGGGACGGTCGCCAGGAGGTCCACCGTTCGGGCCGGCGCCGGGCGGTGGCTCCCCCTGCAGGCCGTCGGGGGGCGCGCCTCCAGGGAGCTCGGGACCGATGTCGTCGTCGCTTCCGACACCGTCGAGGAGCTGGTACTCGCTGCACCCGACCAGGGCGAGGATCGAGAGGGTGGAGACATGCTTCACGGGACCTCCAGCACCCCCGGGCAGCGGCAGTACTGCAACCGGGGGCGTACCTACAACGGACCCCGTCGCAGGGCGCCGCGCCGTCGAGTACCGGTCAGCTCGTGTGGCCCGACTGTCAGCACGGATCGGTTATGGCGCGCTCCGGCAGCGTCGCCGGGCTGGAGCTGGTCATGCTGCTCGTCGTCGAAGGAGGCTCGGCCCTCCCCCGTTTCCGCCGCCACAAGCTCGTCGAGGCCCTCCGCGCCCGCGTCCCCGAGGTGGCCGGTGTCGAAGCCCGCTGGGTCTACGCGAGCTGGTGGAAGCAGGCCCCCAGCGAGGAGCAGCGTGCGACCCTGGCCGAGCTGCTCGACGATGGATCTCCGGAGGCAGCGAGCGCCGAGGCAGGTGTGCCGGTGCTCGTGGCGCCGCGTCCGGGCACCCGCTCGCCCTGGTCGAGCCGCGCCACCGACATCGCCCGCTCCGTGGGGCTGAGCGCCCTGCAGCGACTGGAGCGGGCCCGGCGGTTCGTCGTGCAGGGGGAGGTCGACCCTGGCGCGCTGTCGCCGCAGGTTCTGGCCCCGCTCTTCGACCGGATGACCGAGGCGGTGGTCGACGACCTCGAGGGCCTCTTCGTCGAGGCGCGACCGGCCCCGGGGCGACGCATCCCCGTGCTGAGCGACGGCCCCGACGCCCTGCACCAGGCCAATGCCTCCCTGGGGCTCGCCCTGTCCTCGCAGGAGATCGACTACCTCGAGGCCGCCTTCCGCGAGCTCGGCCGCGACCCGAGCGACACCGAGCTGATGATGTTCGCGCAGGCCAACTCCGAGCACTGCCGCCACAAGATCTTCAACGCCTCGTGGACCGTGGACGGAGCGCGGCAGGAGCACTCGCTGTTCGCGATGATCCGCCACACCCACGCCACCCATCCCGGCGGCGTGATCAGCGCCTACAGCGACAACGCCTCGGTCACGGCAGGGCTGCCCGCGCGGCGCTTTCGTCCCGAGCCCTCCACGGGCGTGTACACGGGCGTCGACACCGAGCTGCACCTGCTCACCAAGGTCGAGACCCACAACCACCCCACCGGAATCTCCCCCGACCCCGGGGCCGCCACCGGCTCGGGCGGCGAGATCCGCGACGAGGGCGCGACCGGACGCGGCGGCAAACCCAAGGCGGGCCTGGTGGGCTTCTGCGTCTCCGATCTCCGCCTGCCCGGCGCCCGTCGGCCGTGGGAGCGTACCTACGGAAAGCCGGCGCGCATGGCGAGCTCCCTGCAGATCATGCTCGAGGGGCCGCTGGGCGCTGCGCGGTTCAACAACGAGTTCGGCCGGCCGGCCCTGACGGGGTTCTTCCGCTCGTTCCAGCTCGAGGTGCCCACCGCCGACGGTCACGAGGTGCGCGGCTACCACAAGCCGCTGATGCTGGCCGGCGGCATGGGCCACATCGAGGCGGAGCACATCCACAAGCAGCCGATCCCTCCGGGGGCGCGCCTGATCGTGCTGGGCGGACCGGCGATGCGGATCGGCCTCGGCGGTGGGGCCGCCAGCTCGGTGGCGAGTGGACAGTCCACGGAAGACCTGGACTTCGCGAGCGTGCAGCGCGCCAACCCCGAGATGCAGCGCCGCTGCCAGGAGGTGATCGACACCTGCTGGGCGCTGGGGCCCGACAACCCGATCCTGTCGATCCACGACGTGGGGGCCGGCGGGCTGTCGAACGCGCTGCCCGAGCTGGTGCACGACCACCGACGGGGCGCCGAGCTCGAGCTGCGGCGGGTCCCCAACGACGAGCCCGGCATGGCGCCGCTCGAGGTGTGGTGCAACGAAGCGCAGGAACGCTACGTCCTCGCCGTCTCTGCAGACCGCCTCGACGACTTCCTGGCCATCTGCTCCCGCGAACGCGCACCGGTCGCTGTCGTCGGCCACGCCAACGACTCCGGCGTCCTCGTCCTCTCCGACAACCTGCACGGCAACACGCCCATCGACCTCCCCCTGTCGGTGCTCCTGGGCAAGCCTCCGCGCATGCACCGCACCGACCAGCGCCACGCCCCGGCCCGCACGCCCGTCTCCTGGGACGTCCCCCTCGCCGAGCTGGTGGACCGCGTGCTCACCCACCCCACCGTGGCCGCCAAGGACTTCCTCATCACCATCGGCGACCGCAGCATCACCGGCTGCGTGGTCCGCGACCAGATGGTGGGCAAGTGGCAGGTTCCCGTCGCCGACGCCGCCGTCACGGTCACCGGCTTCTCGGGCTTCGGTGGCGAGGCCATGGCCATGGGAGAGCGTCCGCCCGTCGCTCTGCTCAATGCCGCAGCCAGCGGTCGGCTCGCCGTCACCGAGTCCCTCACCAACCTGGTGTCCGCCGACGTCGACCTCGACCGCGTGGTGCTGTCGGCCAACTGGATGTGCGCCGCCAGCCATCCCGGCGAAGGCGCCAACCTCTACGACACCGTCCAGGCCGTTGGTCTCGAGCTGTGCCCGGCACTCGGTGTGAGCATCCCCGTGGGCAAGGACTCCATGTCCATGCGCGCCAGGTGGACCGATGGCGAGACCGACAAGCAAGTCGTGGCACCCCTGTCCCTCGTCGTGTCTGCATTCGCACCCGTGGGCGATGTCCGCCGCACCTGGACCCCGGCCCTCCAAGCTGCCGACCTCGGCGAGACGGTCCTCATCCACGTCGACCTCACCGATGGCCGCGCCCGCACCGGCGGCAGCATCGCCGCACAGGTCATGGGCCAGCTGGGCGACACCGCGCCCGACCTCGACCACCCCGACCGCCTCGTGGGCCTCTTCCGCGCGGCCCGCACCCTCCGCGACCAGGGCTCCGTGCTCGCATGGCACGACGTCAGCGATGGCGGCCTGCTCACCACCGTCCTGGAGATGGCATTCGCCGGTCGTGCGGCGGTCTCTCTGGAGCTCCCCGACCACGAGTCCCTCCTGCCCCGTCTCTTCGCCGAAGAGCCCGGCGGTGTGTTGGAAGTGCGGCCCGAAGACGTGGGAACGGTCGTGGGCACCCTCGGCGAGCATGGCGTGTCGACCGTCATCCTGGGCAAGGCCACGGCGGGCGATGCCATCACCATCCAGCACGGCGACACCGAAGTCTTCCGTGCCTCCCGCACGTCTCTGCACAAGCGCTGGGCCGAGACCAGCTACCGGATGCAGGCTCTGCGCGACGACCCCGGGTGCGCCGACGAAGCCTTCGCCGCAGTCGCCGACCCTGCCGACCCGGGCATCTCCCCCGTCCTCACCTTCGACCCCACCGAAGACGTCTCTGCACCGTTCGTCTCGACCGGCGCGCGTCCCCGTGTGGCCATCCTCCGCGAACAAGGGGTCAACGGACAGCTGGAGATGGCTGCCGCTTTCCGCGCTGCTGGCTTCGAAGCGGTGGACGTCCACATGAGCGACATCCTCCGCGGCCACGACGACCTCGGTTCCTATGTGGGTCTCGCAGCATGCGGCGGCTTCTCGTACGGCGATGTGTTGGGTGCCGGTGGCGGCTGGGCGGCGGCCATCCGCTTCCACCCCAAGGCCCGCGAAGCGTTCGCCCGGTACTTTGCGCGTCCCGACACCTTCTCGCTGGGGGTGTGCAACGGCTGCCAGATGCTCTCCCAGCTCTCCGACCTCATCCCGGGTGCCCAACACTGGCCGCGCTTCCACAAGAACCGGAGCGACCAGTTCGAAGCGCGTGTGAGCCAGGTGGAGGTGGTCGACAGCCCCAGCATCCTGCTCCAAGGCATGGCGGGCAGCCGGCTGCCGGTCGCGGTCGCCCACGGTGAAGGTCGGGTGGTCCACCGTTCCCACGAGTCTGCACAACAAGCCATCGTCTCTGCACGGTATGTGGACGGCCAGGGTCGGGTCGCCACCACCTACCCGGCCAACCCCAACGGCAGCCCCGAGGGCCAGACCGCGTTCACCAGCGAAGATGGTCGCGCCACCATCTTGATGCCCCACCCCGAGCGGGTGTTCCGCAGCATCACGAACTCGTGGACGCCGGCCGACTGGCCCGCCGAGGCTGGACCGTGGCTGCGGTTGTTCCGGAATGCCAGGGTGTTTGTGGGGTAGGCGGGCACCGAGCCAACGGTCTCTACTCGGCAACCAAGGCATACACCTCGGCGTCGCGGGCCAGCAGCCGTCGCCCCAGGTCTCGGTCTGGGGTGGCGTCCAATGCAGCTTCCGCCAGGCGAGTGGCCGCATCCGTGTCTCCCCGAAGGAGGGCCAGGCGTGCCTTCAAGGCGAGCGCGTCCCGATGCGGCGTCCACAGGTCCGGGTCGGTGCCCGTGAGCGCCAGCGTGGCATCAAGGTCGGCCTCCGCGGCGTCGATTCGACCCATCCGAATCCGCGCACGCCCCCGCACCACCCGCAGCCGCGCCTCATCGTCCACAGAAAGCCCAGCCCGTGTGTCCAGCGAGTCGAGCTCGACCAGGAGCTCGGGGTGGGTGGGATGGCTGGTCGCCACGAAGGTCCACACCGCTCCCCAGGTGGCATCGTCGGGCGACTCGCCGAGACGGACGGCAGCGAGCGCATCGGGCGGCTCGAAGGTGGTCTCCGGCGCCGCCCCGTCCACCACGAAGCCCCATGCGTCCACCTGCCGAAGGACCACCCGCGCACGCGCACCGAGCCCTGCTGGGCTGGACACCCGCAAGGTCAGCCGCTCCCCCTCCTCCACCTCGAACGACGGCTCGTCCGTCGCCACCACGCGCGCGCCCTGCCGCTCCAGCGCCGAGCCCCACGGCGTGAGCTGCACCCGCAGGCGTTCCGTCGCATCGAGCGCATCCACACGCACTCTGTCCTTGATGTCGGGTGCCTTGACCAGGTGGTACAGGCGTCCCCCGCTCCCCACGCCATGGAGGTCGACCCGCGCACGGACCACCTCCGCCTCGTCCACCAGCTCCACCAGGACCTGCGAGTCCCACTCGGCCCACGTCAGGTCGAGCGTGATGTCGAGGCTCGCCGACGGACCGGTCGCAACGAGCGGCCACTCCAGCACCGGGCCCATGCCGCGGACTCCGTCGATGGTGGTGCCGCCGCTCAGGACATCTGGCCCCACACTGCCCTCCCGAAACCAGCCGCGGTGTTCCAGCAACGCCGTTGGGGTGAGCGTGGCGGTGGGCGCACCCACCGGAAGACGTGGGTCGTCCAGGCCCAGCTGGACGGCCCGTGCGAAGTCGAGGTCCCGTGCGGCGAGATCCCGCGCGGAGTCCGTGTCGCCGGCGGCTTCGGCAGCCAAAGAGGCAGCGGTGAGGTCGCCCGCAGACGCCCAGGCCACGGCCGCAGCCGCAAAGTCTCCCGCCGCTTCATGGGCCAGCGCCGCTTCCTCGAACTGTCCGAGCGACTCGAGCAGCAGCTGCGATGGGTCCTGCAGGTCGGGCTGGACGAGCTCGGGAAGCGGCCCCCCCACTCCGAAGACATACACATCTCGGTCGATGAGGTCGACGGAGTAGCTGCCCACAAGCTCGAGGGCCGGGTCGTCGTCGAGCTGTGCTGTGGTGCCGACCGAGGTGTTCGGAAGGTACCAGGGCTCCCGCAGCAGGCCCTGGTCGGTGGTGAACACAAAGGTGTCGGTGATGTGGGACGAACCCCGGCCCTCCTCTTGTCGGATGGCGGCCAGCACAAGCTCATCGTCGCCGTCGCCGTCGAGGTCGGCGGCCATGCTGCGGTCCATGCCCCACACGAAGGGGGGCAGGTCCACGGTCTGCTCCAGCACCACCGCTCCGTCGCGCACGGTGTAGAGCATCACCCGAGGACCGCCGTCGCCACCGATGCCGTGCCCGAACAGGGCCTCGCTCTCGTAGAAGGCGTGGGCCGAGACGGCGAGCCTGGGACCGACCGCGGTGTGGAGGATGCGCGTGCTCTGGGTGGCGCCCGTTCGGTGCACCCGAGCCCCGGTTGCCTCTCCGTGTTCGTCGAGCTCGACGATGGCGAAGCCATAGCCATAGGGCTGGCCCAGCGGCTGGATGATCTCGTCGAGCCCGTCAGCGTCGACATCTCCGACCTCGGGCGGGGCGCCGTAGCTGTGGAGGCGGTCGAGGTCGGGCCACACGGAGGGGTCCGGGCCGGCCTGGATGGCGTGGAGGATGGTGCGCTGGTCGATGCTGCTCATCCACACCCGCTCGCCATTCGACACGCAGCGGTTGGCATGGGGCGGGAAGTCCAGCTCGGGGAACGCCTCGGGGTAGGGAACCGCCCGCAGCAGGTCGTCCTGCAAGCCAAGGCCGGCCTGGTTGTGCCAGTACGAGCCCACCACCAGGTCGACGCCGCTCTCCAAGCGGACCGTCTCGGGCGGGGAGACCTGCGCGCCTGCCAGCCCGACCCGGTCGACCCGAGTGAGCAGCCGCCCCGTTCGAAAGGGCTCCAGCTCCGGGGCGGGGGGGTGGTCAAAGGCCGCCATCCGCAGCCACCGGGCGCGAACAGGGTCGGCGGGCAACAGGGGCTGGAGGCGGGCGAGGCGGCTCCAGTCGCCGGCATCGAAGTAGGTCTCGGCCAACACACCCAGGGCCGTCGTGCGCTGGGTCTCGGTACGGGCGAGGCGGGTGGCCCGAGCCGCAAACCGCGCGCGGTCATCCCCCGTGGCGCCCCTCGCCCGCCAGAGCCAGGCATCCGACAGCACCGCCCGCCCGGCGAGCGCGGGGTCCTCGACAAACCGGGCGAACTCGTCGCCGCTGCCATCCGCCAGGAGCGGCCGGAGGCGTGCCCACCGTGCAGCAGCATCGCGCTCACTGCGGTCGAGCTGGATCTGGTCGACGAGGGGCTGGCCGACCGCCACACCCACGGAAACCACCGCCAGCACCGACGCCAGCGACAGCGCCCGGTGACGCCAGAGCCACCGGCTCGCCCGCGCAGCCATGACCAGCGGCCGGGTGCGGACAGGCCGACCGTCGAGCCAGCGGTCCAGGTCGTCGGCGAGCGCCGCACAGGAACGGGTGCGGAGGGCCGGGTCGGGGTCGGTGGCCCGGTGGGCAATCCAGAGAAGGTCGACCGGGAGCGCATCCGAGGTGGCACCGGCGGACAGAGACCACGGCCCGGTGCGCAAGCGCCCCACCAGCTCGTCGAGCACACGTCCCAGCGCGTGCACATCCACCAGCGGCCACTCCGCGACCGCGTCGGCCTTCTGTTCGGGCGCCATGTACCGCGGGGTCCCGGGACGCGCGCCGACCCGGGTGAGCGTGGATGTGGCCTCTTCGAGCACCACCAGCCCGAAGTCTGCCAGCCGCGGAGCGCCGTCGACCGTGAGGAGGATGTTGCCCGGCTTCACGTCGCGGTGCACCACTCCCTTGTGGTGCAAGCGGTCGAGCGTTCGGGCCACATCGCGCACCAGGGTGGCAATCTGGCGAGCGGTCATGGGCTCGTCGCGGGCGAGTCGGATGGCGAGGCTCTCGTGCAGCCGTTCCATTGCAACCCACGCTTCACCTTCCGGGGACGTCCCGGCATCCAACACACGCACCACACCAGGGTCGGACAAAGAGCGCTGCACTGCCACTTCTCGGGCGAACCGGCGCCCTTGGGTGGGGCTGAGCCGCCCGGTCATGCACAGGACCTTCAGCGCAGCCACAGCACCGGTGTGCTCGTGGGTGGCTTCATAGACGATGCCCGCGCCACCCTGACCGATGAGCGGCCCCATGCGCCACGGTCCACACCGAAGCTGTTGAGTGGCCGGGGCCCCGTCGTCGAAGGTGGGGTCTTCGTAGGTGGCGTCTTCGACGACTCCGGGGTCGAGCGGCCTCACGCCAGACCCAATGCAGCGAGACGAAGGCGCAGCCCATGTGCCGAGACCCGAAGCGACCGGGCCGCCGCCGCCAGCGTGCCGTGCTGCGACATGGCCGCCGACACCGTGTCCACATCCAGGTCGTCTGGACGGGGCATCCCCCACAGGGCCATCCGGCGCTTGATGGCATTGCGCGACACGCCCAGGGCATCCGCTGTGGTCCGCACAGCGAAGTCGTGGGCCTCGAGGGCGGCGAGGAGCTGGGCCGGTGTGTTGGGCAGTCCGGTCGGAATCGACGCGGGTGCGGGCGTGCGGGCCGGCGGGACCGGATGGTCGAGCTCGGGGAGGCGCGCCTGGTCGACCGCGCCCCAGTCTGCGGCACATCTTTGCGCGACCGCCCGCAGCTCGCGGCTGTTGCCCGGCCATGCGTGCGCGAGGAGGACCTCTGCATCACCTCGACGCAGCCAGCCCGGCGGGAGCTCGACCCCGTGCAAGTCGCGAGCCGTGGTGCGCGCAAAGTGCACAAACTGCACCACCACGTCGTCGGGGCGCATCCGCAGCGGTGGGAGGGTCACCCGTCCGTGCGCGAGCCGGTGGAGGAGGGGGGCCCGGAAGCGACCCGCGGCGATGGCCCGCTCGAGGTCTTCGTCGGTGGCGGCGATGACCCGCACATCCACCTTGAACGGCAGGCCGCCCACCGGCTGGGCCTCTCCGGACTCCAACACCCGCAGCAGCTGGGCCTGGAGCTCGAGCGGGGCGGCGCCAATCTCGTCGAGGAGGAGCGTCCCCCCGCGCGCATCGCCGAAGTACCCCCTCGACGCCCGGTCTGCGCCCGTGAAGGCTCCCCGGGCGTGCCCGAAGAGCTGGCTGATGGCGGTGGACGGAGGCAGTGCCGCCACGTTGATTCGAATGTAGCGACCGGTGCGCCCGCTCGCGGTGTGCAGCGCGGCCGACACCAGCTCCTTTCCGGTCCCGGTGGCCCCGCGCACGAGCACCGGGAACGGACGTGGGGCGAGCCGCGAGATCTCGTGACGCACGTGCGCGAGCGCCGGACTTGCGCCCACGAGCCCGTGGGGGTGGCCACTCCTGGACACCCGCGTGCCCCGCACCAGCACCAGCGGCCCGCGGGTGCCGAGCCCCACCACCACGCCACGCGCCAGGGCCGACCGCTGCAGCGCCCACCGCCCGGGTCTCTCCTCCCCATCCACGGTGAAGCGCAGAGACGCCTTCGCCCCGGCAAACCGCACGTAGTCGCCGTGGAGCTGGATCAACACCGGGCTGCGGGACGCACTGCGATGGGCGAGCGGTCGTCCGTCGTCAAACACCGGGTGGAGGCGCGACACCCCTTCGGTGGATGCCACCCGGGCGGGCACCCAACACGACGCCCCGATGCGGGCGAGGTCTTCATGCCACAGCACGGTCACCGTGACGCCGACCTCTTCTCCACGCAGAGACGGGTCGTCTTGCGACTCGAGGGTGGTGGCGTCCAGGTCGGCAGGCAGAGGAGTCACGGTTCGGGGCATGGCCAGTTCGAGGGGGTACACCACAGTCTCCCACAGGTTCCAAGGACGATGCCATCGGCGCCGGGGCCTCAGCCGCCGAAGCTCCGCTCCAGCTCTTTCTGCGCATACTGCTGCACCCGCTGCTCGAGCGAAGCGTCCTCGGCAAAGGCCAAGAGAGCATCCCGAGCCCCGTCTGTGCCGGTCGCGCCGAGGCTGTGGATGGCTTCGAGGCGCGTATTGATGGGAAGGTCCGCGGTCACGGCCTCTACGAGCTCCGATGCCGCCGCAGGCTCCCCATAGAGCGCCTGCGCGGACAGCTGGCCAAGCCGGTCGTCGTCTGCTGCCCACATCTGGTCAGTCAGAAGCAGCGTGTGGCCCTCCGCAGGAGAGTCGCCCAGGGCACGCAGGACATGGCTTCGGTTGGTGAAGCCGTCGCCCTCTTCGTAGATGTCGGTCAGGAGGTCGACCGCTTCTGCGTGGGCGCTCCGACCCAGCCCGTCGATGATGACCAGACGGTCGCGGGTTGCATCCGCCTCTCGCCAGGAGCGGAGGACGCCGGGGAGGGCATCGGCGGGCAGCCGTCCAATGGACTCGGCCAGGGCTTCGGCGGCCGCATCACGCTCGGCGATGAGGAGCCGGGTCTCCGCCAGGGTGAGCTTGCCTTGGGGTGCGTGCAGGTCGCGCCAATGGGCGAGCGCGTCCGCCACCTCCGCGGTGCTCGTGGGCGCGTGGGTCGCCGCGGTCTCCGGGCTGGAGAGTCGGCGGGTGGTGGGTGTGGGGCCTGGTTCCGCTGTGACGGCCGGGGCGGTCGACCGGTCTACAGTTGGGCCGGGGACCAGCCACACGCCAGCGCCGACGAGGGCGAACAGGAGAGCCGGAGCGAAAGCGAGGGCGTTGGAGCGCGACATGGGTTGCCTCACGAGGAGCATCAAAACAAGGCGTCCGGGAGCAATGCCGCCCCCCGACCACCGGACGCTGGTGGGGGGCCGAAGGGGCCGAGCCAGAGTCGGGCGCAGCGGAGTGCACTGCGCCCGACGAGCGGCTCAAGGCTCGGGGTCGTCGCTTGCGTTGGTCTGGCAGGTGGACCCACTCTGGTTCCCCCCTTGGCCGCCACCACCCGACGAGGCGCTGTCGTCTTCGTCCACTTCGGCGACGCGCCAGTGGCCCGAGGTCACGACGTCGTACGCGTAGTCGGTGGTGCCTTCGACCACGCCTTCGCTGTCTGCATTGCCGATCTGGATGGTGACGCTGGCGGTCTGGCTGGCCGTGTCTTCATCGAGGAGCCCGTCGATGACGCTCTCCCCGAAGGGAACCCGCAGGTGGAAGCGACCGCCTGCGTTGTACCAGACGCTGTCGGTGTTGGACGTGCTGGTGTCCAGCTCCTCGAGGGTCTGGCTGTGCAGCTCGGTGCCGTCGCCGTCGGTCCAGGTGAACACATCACCTTCCTGCAGGTTGTCCGGGTAGACGATGTCGATGACGCGCTTGCGCTCGGTGCAGTTGCTGCGGAAGACCGTCTCGACCGTGTAGTCGGACCCATCCACCGTGTACGTGTTGTCGCCATTGTCGGTGATGGTGACCAGGTCGACGCCGTTCAGCGACACCGTGAGCGGGAGGTCGGTGTGGCGGTTCCAGCGAACGCGAACCCGACTCTCGTCGGCGCTGATGAAGCGCGAGTGCACCCGGCCGTAGTTGTCGGTGTCCGACATCTCGGGGTAGCCCGACTCCTGCCAGGAGCGGTACCGCATCGTGTTCTTGAAGCGCAGGACCGCGCGCTCACGCGAATAGGGGCTCTTGCCGTACTCGTTGACGTAGATGTCCTTGTGCTGCCACTTCTCGCGGTTGTCCGACGTGGAGCTCGAGCAGAAGTCGTGGACATCGTACTGGAGGGTCTCGTCGTAGACGCTCACCCCGCCGATGCGCACCGAGACCTGGCCATTGCCATTGTCCGAGGCGTCGCGGAAGTCGGGCGCGAGGAGGCCGCCCCCCAGCTCCATCTGGCCCGTGAAGGTGGCCCACGACTTGTTCTTGTCGTAGGTCACGCGGGTGCCGTCCACCCGTGCCTTGCCCGTCTTGGTGTCGAACCAACGCACGTGCGACTGGTCGGCGGTGAGGGTGAGGGTCTCTTCGAGGCAGTCGGTGATGCCGTCGCTGTCTTCGTCCACATCGGCGATGCCTTCACACACGTCGTCGGCGTCGGCGGTGCCATCGTTGTCATGGTCGTCGTCACCCACCACATCGTCGCCATTCGACACGGTGCCCGTGGGTTGGTCGCAGGCGGACTGGGCGGTGGCCGGGTCGCCCAGGCCGTCTCCGTCGAGGTCGTCGTACCAGGTTCCAGCCGCACCCACGGTGAGGTCGTCGTCGTCACAGTCGTCGTCGAGGTGCACGCCGTCGTCGTCGAGGTCGCAGTCGTCGGCGATGCCGTTGGTGTTGTCGATGACGGTGTCGGTCGCATCACAGACCCCGTCGCCGTCGGTGCTGCTGCCACCGCCACCGCCCGCCACGTAGTCGACCGTCGCGGTGACGGACGTGTCCCACCAGATCACCGCATCCACGGTGTTGTAGGTCGACTGCCACTGCCCGTAGGAGTTGGACTCGAACTGCAGCGGACCGCTCCACGAGAGGTCGCCCGAGTCCTTCACCGCCACGTCGCCGTGTTCGCTGCTCTCCACGCTGATGAGGGTCTTGAAGTCCCCGGTGAAGGCCGAGATGCCCACGCCCCCGCCGGTGGTGCCGTCCGACAGCCCCAGGAAGGTGCCCCCATGGCTGGGCGTGTTGATGTATGGCCCACCGCAGGCGGGGTCGTCGAAGTCCAAGGTGACCGTGGCGGTGCCGTAGGGCGGCTCCCAGTCCACGCTGCGGGCGTAGACGGTCCGGTTGTTCCAGGTCGCGACGGCCGAGAGGTCCCAGTCGATCTCCACGGTCCCGGTCGCGTCTTCGCACAACACATTGAACGCGGTGTCGAACACCGTCTCTGCAACCACTCCGGAGATGGTGAAGCCAGGCTCGGTGCGGGTTGCCGCCCCGCCTCCGTCGCAGGTCGGCGCAGCGCCATCGGTGGTGATCTCGAGGTTGTCGATGCACGTGTAGGTGCCGTCGAGCGGCTCACCATCGCCGCTTCCGGGCGACCGACCTGCGATGGCGCCCAAGCTGCCAATCTCGATGGGGCCCACGTTTCCGGTGAGGGTGTCGAGCACCGTGCCGTCCTGGCTGACCGTCGCGGTGACATCGCCATCGCTCGTGAAGGTCACGGCCAGGTGGTAGGTGGTGTTGGTGGAGAGCGCCACGTCGGACGTCGCGACATGGCCGCTGCCGAGCAGGTTCTTGATGTTGAAGAGCGGTGTGTTGTGGCCGCCATCGAAGCCCGCCGTGATGATGTTGGCGTAGATGTCGTCGGACGGACCGGCGAGCAGGGCACCGGCCTCGAAGTCCTCGTCGGTCTCCGCGGTGAAGTCGAACTCCACGGTGGCTGTGGTGACACCGTCGATGACGCTCACCATGTTGACCTGCTGCACCTCGCCACAGGCCTGGCCACCCGAGACATCGAGCTGCTCGCTTCCGAATGCAGAGACGTCGATGTAGCTGGAGCACGACGCGGCGTGGTCGTCGCTGAAGTCGATGAATTCTGTGTTTCCGTCGCAGTCGGTGGCCGTGTTGCCTTCACAGGCCAGGCCGACTGCGGGGACACCCAGCCCGAAGGCTGCTGCGACGACGGCGGTGCGGCGGGCGGTGGACGAGAGGAGTTGAACGGTGGAGTGCCTCATGGGGGTCATCCTGCAGGAAGGGGTTCGCAGCGCGTCCGGTCCTGTGAACGGACGGCTGCGAACCCGAAAAGCAAGGCCTGTGCCAACCCGTGTGTCACCGCATTCAGGGGCTTCTGGACCCATCCACCCCCTCCGCGACGGGTCCGCGGACCCACCGACGGACCCATGGTGACCCGTCACGGGTCCGCCCGACCTCGCTCCCCCGGGGTCTGACCGGGCCCGCTACCAGCGCCGCTCCTTGATGTCGAGACGCAGCCCCTCGGTCACGTCTCCATCAAAGACCACCACCAGGGTGTCTCCGAGCTCCAGCCGCTCGGTCAGCGGGAGCGTCCAGACCCCGGTCTCCAGCACACGCACCGGTCCGTTGCCAATCGACACCGTCCCGAACACCTCCGCCTTCTCCGGCGCCACCTTGGCCGCCGCTTCGGACACTTCCACCACCAGCAGGTCCACGCCGTCCACCTCGAGGATGGACACCGCCTGGATGCCGTCGAGGAAGTCGTTCGGGCCGTTCACACCGGTCCGGGTGACCTCCGGCTCGGTCCACGGCATGTCGCCGTACTTGTCGTAGACGTACCTGGCGTACAGCTCTCCACAGCTGTAGCCGTAGGTTGCCCAGCAGTCGTCGAGCGACGCTTCCGGGGCCTCTTGGGCCAGCGCAGCCCCCGAAGCGCCCAACCCAAGCGCAAACATCAGAACACGAGAAAACACAGACACGGTGGTCTCCATTGAGTGGTGCGACACCGCGACCAGGTCGACGGGTCGCGTGGTGAGTGTCCCCTCGACGGGGGACAGCCCCGAAGTACATGCGAGGTCACGTCCCAAGCGGACCACTGTGTCCCAAGGTCCGTCCCGGGAGCGGTCAACCCCCGCCACCCCCACGCTCTGGTCGTCAACCGAATCTCCCGACCACCGTGCGCGTGGTCATGGCGCGGCCACATGGCGCCTTCGGACACCCCCCGCTCGAATAGCCCTGGCATCATCCAGGAGGCCTCCATGTCCGACGCAACCCAAACCGATTCGCCGACCTCTCCCGCAATGTTCTGCTTCCAGTGCGAGGAGCGCTCCAAGGGCGCGTGCACGCTCAAGGGCGTCTGTGGCAAGACACCCGAAGTCGCCGCGCTGCTCGACCTCCTCGTCGCCGAGCTCGCCGAGCTTGGAGCCGTCGCCCACACCCTGGCCGCACAGGGTCACAGAGACGACGACCTCGACGTCTTCCTCATGATGGGCCTGTTTGCCACCGTCACCAACGTCAACTTCGACTCCGACCAGCTCGTGGCGTGGACCCGACAGGCAGCCGAGTGGACTGCTTCGCTGCGCCAGACGCACACCTCCATCGACCTCCCCGCACCCCGCCCCACCCTGTCCGACTCCCTCGGTGGCCTGGTGTCCCAAGGCAAGGGCCTCCAGATCCCCATCCGCCAGGCCCGAAACGGCGAAGACGTCGTCAGCCTGCAGGAGCTGCTGCTCTACGGCCTCAAGGGCACCGCCGCCTACGCCTGGCACGCCCACGAGCTCGGTCGGCACACCGACAGCCTCTCCCCCTTCATGCTGAAGTCGCTGCACGCCCTGCACACCGACCTCGCCGACGCCGACGCCCTCACCGCCCTCTGCTTCGAGTGCGGCAAGGTCAACATCGACGTCATGGCTCTCCTCGACGCCGCCCACAACGACACCTTCGGCGCCCCCGAGCCCACCCCCGTGCGCATGGGCCCCGTCGCCGGCAAGGCCATCCTCGTCAGCGGTCACGACCTCGGCGCCCTGAAGGCCCTGCTCGAACAGACCGAAGGCACCGGCATCCAGGTCTACACCCACAGCGAGATGCTTCCGGCCCACGGCTACCCGGGCCTCAAGTCCCACACCCACCTCGCAGGCAACATTGGCGGCGCGTGGCACCAGCAACAGAAGGACTTCTCGTCGTTCCCCGGCCCCATCATCATGACCACCAACTGCATCCAGGAGCCGCGGCCGTCCTACGCCGACCGTCTCTACACCACGGGTGCGGTGGGCTGGCCAGGCGTCAAGCACCTCGACAGCTGGGACTTCTCCGACGTCATCGCCCAAGCCAGGGCGCTCCCCGGCTACGAGACCACCCCCGAGTCGGCATCCGCCACCACAGGCTTCGGGCACAAGGCCGTGCTCGGGCTGGCCGGCACCGTCGTCGACGCCGTCAAGTCCGGCGACATCAAGCACTTCTTCCTGGTGGGTGGCTGCGACGGCCGCAAGAAGGAGCGGCGCTACTACTCCGAGTTCGTCGCCGATGCTCCCGACGACACCGTGGTTCTCACCCTCGGCTGCGCCAAGTTCCGCTTCATCGACCTCGACCTCGGCGACATCGGCGGCATCCCCCGCCTGCTCGACGTGGGGCAGTGCAACGACGCCTACTCGGCGGTCCGCATCGCCACCGCGCTCGCCGACGCCTTCAACACCGATGTCAACGGCCTTCCGCTCAGCCTCAACATCTCCTGGTACGAACAGAAGGCCACCTGCATCCTGCTCAGCCTGCTCTACCTGGGCGTGAAGGACATCCACCTCGGCCCCACGCTGCCCGAGTACGTGAGCCCCGGTGTGCTGGACGTGCTGGTGAAGAACTTCGGCGTGCGTGGCATCTCCACGCCGGCGGAAGACATGGCGGGAATGCTCGCAAAGTAGGGATCTGCTCCCGGTGGGCTCACGAGTGGGTGGGCCCACCACCGCTGTCGGGCAGGGATCAGCATCTCAACCTACAACCTTTGTGCGCCAACCCGCCGGTCCCGATGCCAACGGCCCACCCTGAGCAGTCACCTTTGCCACGGCCCCCTTTCCCGGAGCAGTCGTGGTCCACCCGAAGCGCCTCCTCTTCTTCCTCTCCTTCGTCTGGGCGTGCGGCACCGACCCCGAAGACAAGGAACCCACCGACTCCTCCGAGCCCGACTCCGGCACCGAAGACACCGACTCCGAGGGTCTTCCCGCTCCCGAAGGCGACCCGGCCACGGTTCCTCTCGAAGGGGCCTGCCCGATGGCATCCGACCTCGGCGGCTTCGTCGTTGAGATCGACCTCGACTACTCCATTGTCGATGGCTCTGTGCTCGATGCGGTGGTGCCCACGTCGGTCCTGACCGAAGAAGCGGCGGTGGGAGACTGCCAGCTGCTGCGACGCGAGAACCCCTTCTGCGACCCCGTCTGCGAGTCGGGCTTCACCTGCTCGCTGGAAGGCGAATGTGTGCCCTTCCCGAGCGAACAAAACCTTGGCAATGTCACGGTGGCGGGTCTCGTGGCCGACGTCATCATGGAACCTCGCGAGCCCGGCGCCCGGTACTACGACACCACCCTCCCCCACCCCGCCGTCGACCCCGGCACCCTTGTCGAGCTCCGCACCGCCCCCGACGGGGTTCTCGGAGAGCTCGTGCTGCACGGAGTCGGACCTGAACCCCTGGAGAGCCTCGATGAGGAGCTGGTTGTGGTGGCCGGCCGGCCGCTGTCCGTGTCGTGGACGCCAGCCGCAGCAGACGTGCGCACCCACGTCGAGTTCTTCCTCAACATCGACCAACACGGCTCTTCTCCACTGCGCATCAGCTGTCTGTTCCCCGACACCGGCAGCGGCGAGGTCGACGCTGCACTCATCCAAGGCCTCGTCGCAGGTGGCGTGACCGGCTTCCCATCCGCGCGCCTTCGCCGCCAGACGGTCGACCACGCGCTCACCGACGACGGCTGCATGGACTTCGGCGTGGCCTCCCCGCGCTTCGTCGGCGTGCAAGTCGACGGCTTCACCCCTTGTACCGACGACGACGACTGCCCCGACGGACAGACCTGCAACCGCGCGCTGGAGATCTGCGAATGACGCCCCGAGCCCACCTCCTCCTCGCCCTCTCGGTTGCCCTGGCCGCCTGCAAGACCGACCCCAAGCCCAGCCCTGGCGGCGAAGGGGAAGGAGAAGACGACACCGGGACCACCGACTCCGGCACGACCGACACCGGCGACCCCGACCTCCTCGAGTGCGACTCGCTTCCCGACCCTCCCTACACAACCGAGCGCCTGCGCGGCTTCACCCAGTCCGAGGACTTCGTCTTCGACGCCGACGGGCACATCATCAGCATCGACAACTCGGGCAACCTGGTCCGGCACACCTACGAAGGCGAGAAGTCCGTGATTGTGCCCCGTGTGGGCGAGGTCGCGGGAATGGCGATGATGGCCAACGGCGACATCGTGCTGGCCAATGTTGGACGGGGCTCGGTCGACCGCATCACTGCCGACGGCGGCGTCACCCAGCTCGCCACCGGCATCGACTACCCCAACGGCATCACCGTCGACTCGTACGGCTACGTGTACGTCTCGGAGCACTCGCGGGGGCGGGTTCGCCAGATCGACCCCGAGACCGGCGACTTCACCATCCTCGCCGAAGGGCTGACCTTCCCGAACGGGCTGTCGTTCAGCCCCGACGAGTCGACCCTCTACGTGAACAGCTTCGGTGGGGGAACCATCCACGCCATCGAGCGCACGGGCGCCACCTTTGGCGAAACGGCCACCATCGGCCACGTCGACAGCGGCCCCGAGTACGACGACCCCTGCGACACGATGGAGCTGGGCGACGAGTGCTACCTGCCCATGGTGGGCCTGGGTGCGTGCACGGTCGATGGCTGCACCCCCAACCCGGACGAAGACGCGTGTGCATCCTTGTCCGCCGGCGACCCCTGCACCACCACCCGCGGCGGCGAACCCTTCGAGAGCACCTGCCAAGACGTCGAGGGCACGCTCGTCTGCCCACGCATCGACGCCGCTCTCGTCGACCAGTGTGCCGACTCTGCATTGTGGGACGAGTGCGACGTCCCAAGCGGTGGCTGGGGGTACTGCGAAAGCACCTGGGAAGGCATGCTGGCCTGCCTCGGGTACACCGAGCTGGAGCGCGACATGCGCAATGCGTGCGCAGAGGCCGAGCTCGGAGACCCCTGTGTGGTCGACAACGCTGCAGCCCCCTACGCCGCCACCTGCGAGAGCGGCAGCATCATCGGCGTCTCCGGCCTCATCTGCGCCGGCGGTCCGTGGTTCGCCGGCATGTACGGCGGGCTCGATGGCCTCGACGTCGACGCCTGCGGCAACGTCTACGTCACCGAGTACATCACCGGACTCGTCTACCGCGTACCACCGGAAGGCGGCGTGGCCGAAGAAATCCTGTCCCTCGAGTCTCAGTGGATTCCCAACCTGCACTGGGGCAGCGGCGTGGGCGGCTGGTCCAAAGATCTGCTCTACGTGATGGATAGAGACGACGACAGCGTGCATGCTGTCGACGTGGGCATCCACGGCCGCCCGGTCGTCCACCTACCAGAATAGTGGTTGTGCAGGACACCACCCGTCCCTTCGGAGTCACCATGAATCGCTCCCCGCTGTTGCTTCCCCTCCTTGCGCTCGCCTGCAATCCGGCCGAGCCCAAGGAACCATCGGGTGGCACCGACTCCTCCGACACCACCGAGTGGTCGTGCGTCATCGAGTCGGGAACCACCCCGGACTCCAGCGCACAGATTGGCTGCGCCGAAGACTTCGATGTGTTGGCCAGCGCCCCCCTCGACGCCAGCATTCCGGGGGCGCGGTCGTCGAAGACCGTGCTCGACCGTGTCGACGGAAACACCCTCCACTTCACCAACTCCAACCTCTACCCCATCCACTACGAGTTCGCGTCGGCCCACCTCTCCGGCAACGGCCTGCCCATCGTCCCCGACCTCGGCACGTTCAACGCCAGCGAGTACTCGTCGCCCGACCGCCGCTTCTTGCTGGGCGCGGTCTCCCACTACGAGGGCCCCGACGCCCGTGTCTACGAGCTGGCCCCGTACGACACCGCCGACGCCGAGATGATTGCCACCGCGTTCAACGCGATTCGCGACAACGCCTACTTTGGCGATGTGTTGCACTTCCACCCCACCTCCGAGGCCCATGTGGAGGTGGCCAAGGGGCTTCCCGACGACATCCCGGTCATGACCACCGAGGAGCTCTTCGCCGGCACGGTCTACCAGCCGCTCAACCTCGGCACCGCCATGGGCCAGCTCCAGTTCCGCCGCGCAGACGAAGTCGAAGACTACGTCAACTACCGCGAAGTCGTGGTCCTGGACGAAATCCCCAACGACATCTCCATCGTCGCCGCCACCATCACCGCCGCCTTCCAGACCCCCCTCGCCCACATCAATGTGTTGGCCCAGAACCGCGGCACACCCAACATGGCGCTGCGGGAGGCTTGGGACAACCCCGAGCTCAGGGCCCTTGAAGGCAAGTGGGTCGAGCTCACCGTCGACGCCCGCGAGTGGTCCATCCGCGAGGTCACCCAAGAAGAAGCCGACGCCTGGTTCGAAGCCAGCCGGCCCGAGCCCCTCGAAGTCACGCCGATGGACCTCTCCATCGACGGCCTGTGGGCCTGCGAAGACATCATCGACCCCGAGCTGTCGCTCACCGACGCCATCGCCCAGCGGGTCCCGGCCTTCGGCGGCAAAGCCACCAACATGGCCGTGCTCCGGGGCATCGACGGTGTGCCCACCCCCAACTGCATGGGCCTGCCCGTCTCCCACTACAACAAGCACATGGAAGACAACGGCCTGTGGCTCATGTACGACGAGCTCACCGAACACCCCGACTGGGGCGACCCCACCCACCGCGCCGACCTTCTCGAACAGCTGCAAGACGCCATCAAAGACGCCCCCGTCGACCCCGACCTGTTGGCCCTCATCGTCGACCGCATCGACACCGACTTCGACCAGGTGCGGATGCGCTTCCGTTCCTCCACCAACGCCGAAGACCTCGGCAACTTCACCGGTGCTGGCCTCTACGACAGCAAGTCCGGCGACTGGGACCCCACCGGCGAAGACATCGAAGAAGCCATCCAGAAGGTGTGGGCCAGCGTGTGGTACGCGCGCGCATGGGAGGAGCGCGAGTACTGGGGAATCGAGCACACCGACGTGGGCATGGCCATGCTGCTCAACCCCACCTACAAAGACGAACAGGCCAACGGTGTGGCCATCACCGCCAACATCTTCGACACCACGGGCCTCGAGCCGGCGTTCTACATCAACGTGCAGGCCGGCGAAGAGAGCGTGGTGAAGCCCGAGCCCGGCGTCACCACCGACCAGATCCTCTACTACTACCCCATGCCCGGCCAGCCGATTGTGTACATTGGACGGTCCAACCTGGTGCCCGAAGGCGAGACCGTGCTGTCCACGGCCGAGCTGTACGAGCTGGGCACCGCACTCAACGCCATCCACAACTACTTCTACGAAGTCTACGGCACCGACGGCGGCTTCTACGCCATGGACACCGAGTTCAAGGTCACCAAGGACGGTGTGTTGGAGATCAAGCAGGCGCGGCCCTACCCCGGGTGGTCGGTGGGCGTGGAGTAGGCCCCCTCAGCCTATGGCGCACAGCCCCACCCGGACGCATGCACGAAGTCCGGGTGGCCCAGCTGAGACAGCAGAAACGCAAACGTATCGGCGGTCTTTTCGACCTGCTGGTGCGTGGAAGCCCCGCCACCGTGGCCATCTTCAGCATCCGTCCACACGAGGGTGGGCTTCGTGTGCTCTTCGAGGGACGCCAACCGAGCGGGGAACTTGGCGCTCATCCAGGCGGGCACCCGTCGGTCGAGCAGCCCCAGCGTGACCATCGTGGCCGGATACGACACCCCCTCCCGCAGCTGATGGTAGGGGTCGAGGGCAAGCAGCGTCTCGACACCTTCGCGGGAGTCGGGACGCGCATCCAGCTCCGCGGCCTGGTTGGCCCCATTGTCCGCCTCCAAGTACCGAAGGGGATTGAGAACCGGCACGTCGAGCACCACCGCGGCAAAGGTGTCCGGAGAGGCCGTCATGGCGCCCCCAACCAGCAGTCCCCCCATGCTGGCCGTCCAGGCTCCCGTGTGTTGGGCGGTCGTGTAGCCAAGCTCCGCTGCGCGCTCGGCACAGGCCACAAAGTCGCGTGCTCCGGCAGGTTTGTTCTTCCCGCGTCCGGCCACATGCCAGGCTGGACCGCGTGCCCCTCCGCCACGGGTGTGGCACGCCACATACACGCCCCCCTGTTCCACCCATGCCACCAGTGGGGGCCAATAGTAGGGCGTGATGGTGATGCCATAGGCCCCATAGCCATGCACCAACGTGGGACGTCGACCATCGGCCGGTAGGTTGGACCGGTGGATGATGGTCATGGGGACCGTGGTGCCATCCGCAGAGACGGCTTCGGTGCGTTGAATCGACAGGTCGGGGTACCCGGGCATGGGCGCGTCCCCCAGCTCGGTGGCCACCAACGTGCGTCCGTCTCGGCGAAAGAAGGCCCCGGGCTGGTTGTAGCCAATCGCATGCATCCACAGGCCATGGGACCCCGCATCGGCGACCGTCAGGTCCACCCCGGCCGGCACCGCCACCCGCACGCTCTCCTCGCCGGTCCAGTGCTCCAGCCCCTCGCTCCCGTCCACCATGTCCACCACGAACAAGCCACCCTCGGCACTGGCCAGCTGCTGTCGAATGGACGGGCCGGCGGGCAACACAACGTCGGCCGTCGAGAACTCGGGCTGCTGCGCCGACACCCGGAGCACCTCACCATGGGCCGAGCGCCCGGTGGCCAACAGGTAGAGGTGGTCGTCCAACACAGCGGCGTCCACCACCCCGTCGTCAAAGCCCACCACATGCCGCCACGGAAGCGGCTGCTGGCCCAGCTCGCCGACCTTCAACACAGCGAGGTGAACCTCGGCGCGGGCGTTCATGCCCACACCCAGGATCCACGGTGAACCCGGCGTGGTCCAGAGCAGCGGAAACTCCGTGGGCTCGACGACGACTCGCTCGGAGACCCCCGGTCCGAACACATCCACCGCTTGCCCGGTGCCAAGGTGGAGCCAGCGTCCCTTCATCCCTTGCATGGGGTCGGCGTCGGGACGGTCGAGCGCCGCCGCATCCATCTGCGTGTACAGAATCCCCGACCCATCGGGCAGCCAGGACGGTGGAAACTCGCCCCAGATGTGGTCCACCCTATGGTTGGACAGAGCCCCGGACGCCACATCCAGCACCCGGATGTGGGTGAGCTCAGAGCCATCCGAGGCGAGCGCAAGGGCCACCTTCGAGCCATCCGGCGACGCCGAGAACGACCCAATCGACGCCACACCCCGGTCCTCGGGGTCGAAGAGGATGCGTTGGGTGTCGCCCTCACGCACCACCAGCCGCGACACCCGCCAGCCCGCTTGACGCTCCAGGTAGAACGCACGAGAGCCGCGAGTCTGGAGGCCAGACACCGTGGGACGCTCCCCTTCGAGCTGGGCCAGCCGAGCAGCCAGTGCCGCCCGACCCGGAAGCGCCGCCAGTGCTGCCCGACTACACGCCGACTCCGACCGCAACCACTCCTCCAACGCCACGGCGTGTTCTGGATGCTCCATCCAACGGAAGGGGTCGGACACCGCCACACCGTGGATGGTCTCTTCGACAGGCGGGGCCACTGGGGGCGGAGGCGCAGCGGGGGCGGTCCCCATCAACAACAAGAGGCCAGGTGACAGCATGACAGCTCCGGGTGGTGCGGCGGACTATCACCCGGCAAGCCCTCGGTCAGGCTCCCGTCTTGACCCGCGGCTCGAACAGCGGCGCACAGCCAGCCGTAGCCAATGCAATCCAAGCCACCAAGCCAAGCACGGTCCCCACCGGAAACAGCAGGCCCATCGTGATGCTCAAGCGCTTGGCCGCCTTTCCACACCCGGGCTCCAGCCGCCAGATCTGCCGCGCACTCCGGACCGTGGCGCCTCCAAGAGCCACCAACGCCCCAATCAACACAATCCCTTCGAGCCCCACATCGCTCTCATATCCAGGCAGCAGATACCAGACCCCGGCCAGGACCAACAGGGGCGTCCCGCCCACCACCATCCCCAGGCCAGCCAGGCCGTGGGAGATGGCGGCCACACGCACCGCCAGCGGACGCCCCGGGCCGCTCGGGCGGTGGGCAGATGCAGGGGGAGCAAACGGATTGGTCATGGGGAGTCCCGGGAGCGGTCAGCGCAGACCGGAGCCTACCGTCAAACACAGGGTCGCCCCAACCCACAGCCTCCCAAACCCAGAGTCCTCCCCCTTCCAGGGGGAGGTGGCGGCGAAGCCGACGGAGGGGCCCCAACCCACAGCACCGCGGGCCCGTCGCGCCTTCACCCCGCACCGAATAGGATGCTCCCGCAGTACCACCCAGCAGGAGCTTCCATGGCCCAGCCTTCTACCCGCGTCACCCACCTCCTCACCACCCTCCGCCACCTCCGGGTCGCCGCCACCACCCACGGCGCACGGGTTGTGCCCGCCGCCGCCGACGCCCTCGGCCTCGACACCCCGGCCCTCACCCCCGTGTGGGACGCCCTCCTGGCCCGGCTCGACACCACCGCCCGCGACCTCGAAGCCGCCGAAGTCGCGTACGTGGCCGAACAAGCCGACGACGACGCCCCGCGAACCCACCGCGACCTCGCCCGGGATGCCCTCGCCCACCACCTCCGCCAGGTGCGCAGCGCCCTCGCCACCGCCTTCGGCCCCACCACCCCCGCCGCCTACGCACTCGATGGGGCCATGCCCGAGTCCGCCGATGCCGTGCTCCGTCGCGCCCGCGCCAGCCAGCACCTCCTCCGCACCCAGCCCCGCAGCGAACCCCACGCCCTGTTCGGCCACGTCGTCTCCACCGACACCCTCGCCCACACCCTCGACGCCCCCATCGCACAGCTCTCCGCCGCCCTCGAGTCTGTCAAGCAAGAGGAGAGCGAGCTGAAGGGGGCCCTCGCCGACCGCGACGCCGCCATGACCGCCGCACGTCGCACCTACCGGGTGGCCGCATCGCTGCTGGAGAGCTTCTTCCGCGCCGCCCACGAAGACGCCCTGGCCGACACCGTGCGCCCCACCGTCCGCCGGTCTCAGGGCCGCAGCGCACCCCAGGTCGAAGAGAGCCCCACCCCGGCCGGGTAGTCGGGCGGCGTCGAGCATCGTCCCGTCCGCCTCGAGCCGCCCACGTCGTCCAGGCCCCTCCGCAGGCTCCTGGACGCCTCGCCCACACCGACCGAGGCCTCCGCAACGGGCGAACAGCCGTCCGCAGAAACGTCCCAGCTCATCGACCGGTCCCGAGTGTCGTTCCCGGGTCCCTCCCGGGCCCGGGCGTCAGCCAGAACATCGGCTCGGGGCACGCCGAAGAGCTCCGACACTTGTGGGACGACCGTCCAACGCCTCCCGGACCCCCCTTGTGTGGACCGGCCGGTTTCCATCCCATGGGAGCCAACCGCCCACTCCCCTTTCAGCGGCTGCCACCGACCGTCAGCTGGAGCTGGGGACCGTGCAGGAGTCGGTGCTCGCGCGGCTCGGCCTCCACCCAGACCAGTGTGTTTGGACCCCGGGCAATGGGGGCCGGGCCGTCACCGTCGATGGCGTAGAACCACCACAGGAAGTCTACCCGGTAGCCGACCGCGATGCCGACTCGGGCGTCGTTCACGGGCCACACCCATCCACCCACCGGTGCGGTTGCATTCCCAATGGCGAAGGCCAGGGGTTGGTCGCTGGACACGATGCGGTCGGTCTGGGCACGGGCCTTTCGGAGGGCGGGGTTGCTGGCCCGACTTTGACCGGCGCCAAAGTAGGTTTCCAGGTCGAAGTGGAAGAAGGGGCCCCCTGTGCTGGCCAGCCGGCGTGCGTACGAGACCTCCATGGACCGGGGGTCGGAGACCGCCTGCTCGAGCGCGTTGTAGCTGGTGGAGATGCCCCAGAGGTCGATCCGATGGTCGGGGTCGACGAGCGCGTGGTCGGCCCGCCAGAATTGGGCGTACTCCTCGGAGTGGTGGCTGGGGTCGTCGTCCATCAGCCCCACCATGGACGCTTCCCTGAGCTGAATGTGCGCAAGGCCGAGCTTCACGCCAGGGTTGGGTGACCAGTACACCACCGTGCGACGCAGCCGGGTCTGGGTGACGTCGGGCGCGGTGCCGATGATGGTGGAGGGGTCGACGGCCGGGCCGTACACAAGCTGCGTGGCCCCTGGCCAGGTGGTCTGGCTCCACTGGACGCCCACCGAGTCGACACCCAGACGCAAGAGCGTGTCGTACACACGCGACAGATCGCTGTCGGCGTCGAGACGGGCACGAACGTACGCCCGGTTCCAGCCAGACACAGCCAGGTCGAAAGACGTGCGGACCCCGGGAGACCGTTCCCGCTTGAATTCGACCGACGTCTCGTCGTGGTAGGCGTCAAAGGTGGCGTCTTCCATCACCTGGTCGATGACGGGTGTACCGGAGGGAAACACCCGAGTCGCACCAACCGACCCGTAGACGCGGAAGGTGGGCGTAGCAGCTGCACACACGGCAACGATGGACAGGAGGGCGGCCGACATGAACACTCCCCGTGGCGCGGGGTGGTGGTTTACCTATCCACATGCCGTGGCTCGTCTCGACACTGAACCCGGATGTCCTGCCAGAGGTCATCGGAGACCGGTGTCCGAGGTCTCCCCCTCCCAGGGGACATGGTCCGAAGGACCGAAAAGAGGCCTGGCCAGCCCTACGGGCGCTGGCTCCAGTAGACATCCGCATCGGTGTGGATGGTGAACGGACGCCCCAGCCCCGTTGCCTTGCCGGTCAGCCACTGCTCAAAGCCCGACTCGCTGTCGTAGTACCCGAACACCGCCCGCTCGTTGTCGCCCGTGCGCCATCCCAAGAGGACCGCATCCGCAGGGAGGTCCGCGACGAGGGTGTCGGTCGCACGCGCCAGACGGTCCAGCTCAGCCGAGTCGGGAAGCCCATCTTGGCCCCCCGTGTAGGGAAGCTGGACTTCGAAGTACCGGTCCTTGAGTGGGTGGTCCCACCGACGCGGGCCGAAGTCGAGCGCAAGGAGGATGGGCGCACCAGTGTCCGGGCTCGCCCCTTCCGCCCGCGCCCATGACTCGGGGCTGGCCTGCCACCCTTTCGCCCTGCGGTCCACCAGGCTCCGGAGCGCCGTGAGGTCGATGCACCCGTCGGAACAGCTCGGCACCACCTCCACCGACTCGACCCAGCGCTCGATCGACGCCTCGCCAAGTGCAGCGTCGAGGATGGCAAAGCAGGCTCCGCTGGCCGCATCAGAAGAGGCCCCGACCAGAACCGGATGGTGAGCCTGGAGCGAGAACAGCCGGCGCGTGTCGTCTTCCTGCACCAGAAACCGGAATTGCGCGATGTCCAGCTCGATGCCGTCAAGCTGCAGCACCTTGTCGGCGAGCTCGTGCACCGGACCGGGTTGGACAGACGTTCGGAACTCGAACCGCTCGGATGGGGTCTTCTTCCCACGCACCCACAGCTCTGCGATTCGCCGAAGCATCGGGTCGCCGCCCGACCTCAGGGAAAGCGAATAGTCGGTTGTGTTGCCCGGCCCGACTTCCCAGCCCAAGCCAGGATGCAACATACCGACCTCCTCCGAGATCTGATCGGCGAGGCCGGGCGACAACCCGGACGTGAGTCCCGCAACAACATCCGGCTCGTGTTTCTCCCACCACGCCCAGAACGCCCCCACCCGTGCCCGCATGACCGCTGGCGAGACGGCTTCGGGCTGCGGTTGCGATGCCTGCTCCGCCCTCGGTGGGTTCTCAAGGGCGTGTCCGTCTGCTGGCAGTTCCATTCCGACCTCTGACCATGTACCGGTGCATCCCGCGAGGAAGCCCACCAAAACGACGACTCGGTTGCTGAAGCCCATCGGACACCTCCTCCACAACACCGTCCACCCCGGGTGTCACACCCTCCGCCCTATTGCGTAGGAGGGGATGGTGCCCATCAGCCACGTCCGGTTGATGCGCCTTCCACTCGGGAGCCGACGATGACGACCTGGGGGTCCACACACACAGAGCAGGCACTGCGTGCTTGTTTCGGGGTGTTCCTCTTGGTGGGCTGCAGTGAAAACGCCCTGCACGCACACACCAAGTCCACCGCTTCCACATCAGACTCGGCCAGCGACACAGAAGCCCCCGCACCAGGCGACTCCGGCGCCGACTCGGGCGACCCCGCCGACGGCCACCTGCCCCCATGTGATGCAGTGGCCCTTGCAGAGACCGCGTCTGTGCCCGTCGATGAGGCCTGTGTGGGCACTCTGGACGTGGTGACCGACCCCTGGGAGATGGCGGTGGAGTGGCAATGGAGCGCCCGGCCATCCGCCCCTGGAACCGCGATGGAGGCCACGGTCACGCCCGCCATCGACGACCTCGACGGGGATGGGGTGCCTGACATCGTCGTCGTCGCATCCACCGACGTCATGGCCGAGACCCGACAGGGCGTGCTCGTGGTGCTGGACGGGCGGACGGGCACCCCCTGGCTGGAGGTGGAGGGGTTCTACGCGCACACCGCGCCAAGCATCGGCGACGTCGATGGCGACGGCGTGCTCGACATCGTCGCCCTGGGCAGCAACATGCGCGTGCGGGCCATCGCCATCGACGGAACCCAGCTGTGGGAGTCCGACGACACCACCGGAATGCTGTACCAGCACACGCACATCATCGACCTCGACCAGGACGGAACGGCCGAGGTGGTCGGCGGCCTGCTGGTCCTGGACGGCACCACCGGCGACACCATCGCCAAGCTCCCCAACGACACCGGCAGCTGGATCATCAGCACCACGGCGGTTGCAGACCTCGACCAGGACGGCCAGCACGAGGTCGTGCACCAGGGTGCGGTCTACGATGCCACGGGCACGCGGTTGTGGGACATGGGCCTCACCGACGGAAGGACCTTCGCCCCGGTGGTGGTGCAAGCCGACACCAGCCCCGAGCTCGAGCTCGCCGTGGTGACCGCCAGTGTCTACAGCCTGTTCGCAAGCGACGGGACCCTCCTCGCCTCCCAGCAGCTGCACCACGAGTGGGGCGTGATGGGACCGCCTTGCGTGGCGGACTTCGACGGCGATGGGGCCGCGGAGGTGGGCATTCCCGCAGGGCAGGCGCTGTACCTCGCCGAGCTCGATGGCCATGTGTACGCCACCGCGACGGTGAACGACTTCAGCAGCAACGCGGGCTGCTCCGGCTTCGACTTCGACGGAGATGGCGCCGTGGAGGTGGTGTTCGCCGACGAGCAGACGGTGCACATCCTCGACGGTCGCACCGGCGCCGCCCTGGTGCAGCAGGGGGGCCACGCGTCCATCACCATCATCGAGTATCCCGCCATCGCCGACGTGGACGCCGATGGCTCGGCCGAGCTCGTGGTCGCGAGCAACAGCGGACCGGCCGGACGCTGGGAAGGCATCACGGTTCTCGGGCACCCCGAAGGCAGCTGGCAGGACGCCGGGCCGAGCTGGCGGCAATTCGGTCGCCACGCGGAGCCCACCAACACCTACAACGCGAAGGTCGCGCAGGAGCCCGCGCTCTCCGACGTGTCGGTGGCGTTGACGGACTGGTGTCTGCCCGGCTGCAGTCCGGACGATGCGCTCCTCCTGTCGGTCCAGGTGACGAATTCCGGCGGGCGGGACGCCACCGACGTCACGGTGACGGTGTTGGCCGACAACGAAGGGGTTCTCACGCCCATCTCGGACCACACCCTGGACGTTCCGGCGGCCACAGCCTTGGCTGGCTTCGAGCTGCGGGTGCCGCTCGGCGCGGTGGGGTCGGATGGGGTGGTGGTTTCGGTAGACCCTCCCGACGCCGAGCTGGAGTGTGACGAGACGAACAATCGGGTCAGGTGGTCGAACGTGTGTGAGTGATGCCCCCAGCGTTCCCACCTCGCTCGTGAGTCGATGAAGCCGCACTGCGCATGGAGTGGCACGCTTGTAGTTGAGCGGAGCCCCATGCGCCCGCTACCAGACCGACCAGCCAGGCTCCGACACCACCCGGGCGCGTTCGTCGGGGCACACCTGCCACACTTGGCGGTCGCCGTCCAAGAAGCGGTAGCAGCCGCCCGGAGTGAGCTTTCCGGTCCGGGTCTCTTCGAGCTCGGCCAGACCCCACCAAGTGCACGCTCGCCCAGGCTCGGTGCCCGTACGCAGGGCCTGTCGTGCTCGCTCGATTGAACACTCCACTGCGCCCGGCCGGTCGACGGGGAGCACCCGCGGCACCTGGGCAACTCCCAGCACGACGCCTCCCGCGCTCACTGCGAGCCCAAAGCCAGCCACACGACCGTGGACCAGTCCCGGCCAACGTCCAGCCAATGCCCCGATGAACGCCGGTCCAACCACGGCGAGCGCGAGCATCGGGAGCGGAAGGAACATCGCCGCAACCTGAACCCCCGCGTACAGCTCGGCCACCACCCCCAGTCCCCGCAACAACCCGCCAGCCACCGCCGCAGCTATCAGCACGCGGCCCCAACGCAGCCTTCGAGGCGGTTCGTCGCTTCTCCATCTCCGACGAAGCGCACCGGCTGCAATGCCCGCAGCTGCACCGAGAATGGGAAGCAGCCCCAGCAACAAGCCCCGCCTTTGGCTTTGCATCCAGGGAAGCGTCGCCTTGCCGGCTTCGGGCGGATGCGGTTCGCCGACTCCCTGCAGCAACAGCTCAGCCTCGAGCTGGTCTGCAGAGTTCTCCAGGGCAGGCTGGAAGCAAAAGTGCAGCAACGCCGCCGAGTCCACTCCGCCGTCGTCGCACACCACCACACGGGTCCCGGGATGGAGCGGCATGCCACAATCGCCGTTCCCCCAGCCGGTGGCGCTGACCAACTGTTCGCGGACAGCGCCCTTGTAGACCGTGTCCACGCGCAGCGTCACCTCTACGGGGTCCACAGCAGTGAACAGGCCGTGCGGCAGGTCGCGCTCGGTCACGGTGGCCGAGAACACGCGCGCATCCTCGGCGCAGCTCGGTACAGTCGGAACTGTGACGGAGGCACAGGAACATGCAGAAGCGACGGTGGCAGTGAATAACCAGAGCATGCGCAGTTGGACAAGCGAGGAACCCTCCGGTTCCAGCCCCCCGGGATTCCCCCGCAGCACCTCGCAACCCCGACGGGTCTACGATGGTCGGTCGCCACTCATCTCACCCGCGACCTTTCCAGGGTTGCTCCGCCTGGAGTGGTTCGTGAGCACGCTCGTGAATGTGGGGCCGTTCGCGCGACCACCGGCGAGCTGGTGAAAGAGAAGGAGAAGGTCACGGGGAGGTGGCAGACTGCAAAGCCTATCGCACTACGGTAACTCTACCTGGTAGTACACCACCGCCGGATGGACTGCACCACGAAGCTCATCGTGCAGTCTCTCCGCGATGTGGACAGGACGCCAAACAACGCCTCGTTCGAGGCCAACACACTCTGCTGGGTTGGCACTTCGCTCATTACTCGCGGTGTCATAGATGGTACAATCGCTTGGATCAAATCGGTCCTGGTGAAAGAACACAGCCGGTACCTTGCCGTTTGCATCAATGTCCCTCCATCCAAGCGCATGCCATTCATCCAACTCAGCTACTCGAACAGCAATGGTGAACTGCACGTCACCTACAACCAGCTCTCCCAATGAATCGACTGGATAAACGGTTCTCGTCGCATACACTTCAAAATACGGGAAGTCCACACACCGTGAATAGCCAAACGTTCCATCGGGCAACTCAAAACGAAAATAGGTGCCGTTCCTTATTTGGGAGTCTGACATCGCTGGTCCGCTCACTCACTGCCAGGTGTTTCTCGTGGAGTGTAAGTGCTTTCGCTCGGAACGCCAGCGAGGACGCGCAGTGGAAGGCTGGTCCGCACCTATTGGTCCGTTTCTGGTCTATAGACGCTCGCAGCAAGCGAGGAGCCTGGCGCAAGTTGCCCTCTATCCGCGCGGATCCCATCCGTGGTCAGTGCTCAGGGGGACAGTACCAGTACTCCAGCTCTTCATTCACAGTACACGAGTCAACGTTGGGATTGAACCCGGCGCAAGCGGTCCGCAAGTTGTCTTGGGCAAGCAGCCAGTCTACGTTCTCGACATGGTCAACCACGCACTGATAGGCCTCACAGGGGAGAAAGCCCTCGTAGAACTCGTCCGCGCAGTAGCCTTCGTTCTGTTCTCGGGCGTACTCCGCAGCCAGCGTCGGGTCCACATCTTGACCACGGCACAGTTGAGAGTATGTGGCACGCTCGAAAGTCACATCATAGGCCCACTCTTCGGGTGTGTATCGGGTGCAGTCCTCAACACTGGGTCCTCGGTCTTCAGGGCTGACCACAGCTTCTCCGCTGTCAGTGGAGGCGGCCTCCTTGTCAGCCGCACAGCCAGCTGCGCACACAAGGGACATGGATGCAAACCAACACTGTCCGAATACCAGGGTTTCGTGCGGCACAGCTCAATCCTCCCAATGTTAGAGAACGAGGTCTCGAGCCACGCTCCCCCTACTCCCTGAAGTGACAGAAGGACGGTTCGCCAGAGCGTCCCTCAACGGAGCCGTCTTCCAGATTTTCAGTCCCATCGCAAGGGGCCGCACGAACCAGCCGTTCCCTACCAGCCACCCCTACCGAAGCGACCAAACCCCCACCAGCCCTACCTCACAGGTAGTACATCATGTATTGGAGAATCTCCATCATCTCCGACGTCCCATTCTTCGCCACCCGGAACGTCGAGAACACAACCTTGCCCTCACCACTCGTGAAGCTCACCAACAGCGGCGCCTCCGTGAGGCTGTACGTTTCCGTACCAATCCGGTAGGTCACCGACCCTTCCAGGTGCGTGGTCACCGCAGCCTCGTCCACCGACTCAATCGGCGGCCACACGGGAAGGTCGTACTCCACCGTGAGCGTGGAGGAATCCAGCCAGTCCGACAGCGACGCATCCACGATGTTGGACGTGACCAGACCGTACTCGCCCACCTGTGCATCATCGATGATGGTGTCGTCGCCCGCGAAGTCCAGGCGCTCGGGCCAGCCCAGCTCCACCACGTCGTAGGCCCAGTCGGAAGCGTACAGGGCGCCACCTGCAGACACGTAGTCGCGGATGTTCTGCAGGTAGAGCAGGTGCGAGTCGTCTTCGGAGGAGATCACGCCCTCTTCCACGAAGCCGCCGTTCACGAAGACCACGTCGTACTGGAGCATGCCGTCCAGGTCGCCGAAGAAGTCTTGCGTCTCGGACTCCGTGAGGCCGTCGACCAGCGTGTAGTTGGCGAAGCCCATGCGCTCGAGCACGATGTCGAAGTCGTCGTAGTCGCCCGTGACCACCGCCACGTTGAGCGTGAGGGGGTCGAAGCAGTCGGGCTCTTCGATGGACACGGCGTCTTCGTCGCCCACGTAGGCTTCGTGGGTCTCGATGATGTCGTCGCCGTACTGGACGAAGATCTGGTAGGTGTACTCGGGCGGCAGCTCTTCCAGGATCCACCGGCCATCGCGGTCGGTGTAGACGAGGCGGGTCTCGTAGAGGTGGCCGCTGGGGTCGAAGAGGTGCGTGTACACCTTGGCGTCGGCCAGCCAGGTGCGGCCGGAGGGGTCGCAGACGCGGCCTTCGACCGAGCCCGGCTTGGGCCCTTCAATCTCGGGGTCGCCCTTCACGAAGAAGCTCGACTCGTTGCAGCCCAACAGCATCAGTGGCAGCGCACACACGGGAAGGAGGGTGCGGAGGGTCATGAGCGTGTCCTGGCGCGAGCTTCGGGGGGCAGCAGGTTGGACCTGCCACAAATCGGCTGCAAGATACCGGTGAAAGTGGGGGAGGGTCAACCGCGCTGTGCCGTCCAGTGGCCACTCCGGCCGCCCTTCTTCTCCAGCAGCCGGATGCCGTCGATGACGATGCCCCGCTCGGTGCCCTTGAGCATGTCGTAGATCGTGAGGGCAGCGGCGGACGCGGCGGTCATGGCTTCCATCTCCACCCCGGTGCGCCAGCGGGTGCGCACGGTGACTTCGACACGGAGGGTGCCACCGCCGGCGGGCGCGGGGTGCTGGGTGATGTCGACCGACACGGCGTCGATGGGGAGGGGATGGCAGAGCGGGATGAGCTCGGCGGCGCGCTTGGCGCCTTGGATGCCGGCCAGGCGGGCGATCTGGAGGACGTCGCCTTTCTTGTGGCCGCCGCCGATGGCGAGCTCGAATGCGCGGGAGCCCAGGTGGACCGACGCCTCGACGGTGGCGGAGCGCTGGGTGTCGGGCTTGCCGCCGACGTCGACCATGTGGGGGTGCCCATCGGCGTCGAGGTGGGTGAGGCCGGTGGGGTCGGGGGCGGACATCGTGGGCTCCGTTGGTGGTGGAAGGGGGCGTCCATTACCCTGCTGGCATGTGGATCTGGCTTCGCCGACTCTATGAAGACGCCGCTGCCGGTCGGCTCGGCCCCACCCACCACCCGGGGTGGCGCCTGCTGGTCGACAGCGTGCACGTGGGTGTGGTGCTCGTGCAGGAGACCGTCCGCGACCGCCTGCACGTGCGGGCCGCGATGCTGGCCTACTGGACGGCCGTGGCCATCGTGCCGCTGCTGATGCTGGGCTTCGCGCTCACCGGTCCGCTGGGGCTGGCCGACGACACCCGCGACGCCGTGCGCCAGCTCCTCTACGACACCATCCTCGCCAGCTCCGTGGAAGAGCTCGGGGCCGCGCTCGACGACCTCATCCTGCGCACCAACCTGCGCACGCTCGGCACCATCGGCGTGCTGTCCACGATGTTCATCGGCAGCCAGCTCTTCTTCAACATGGAGCTGGCCTACAACGACATCTTCCGGGCGCGGGTCGACCGCTCGTGGATTCTGCGCTTCACGTTGTTCTATGCGTGCATCACGCTCGGGCCGGTCCTGCTGGCGGCCGGCGTGGTGCTGTCGGCGCGCATCGGTGCGGATGCGTCTCGTGCGCCTCTGGTGGCCGCGCTGTTGCCACTTCTCACCAGTGCGCCGGCGTTCGTGGCGGCGGTTCGACTGCTGCCGTGCTCGCACGTGAGCTGGCGGGCGGCCATCACCGGAGGGGCGGTCACAGCGGTGCTCTTCGAAGCGGCCAAGCTCGGCTTCGGCGTGTACCTGGATGTCTTCGGCACCCGCGACAACATGGCGGTCATCTACGGCTCGGTGGCCTTCCTGCCGGTCTTCCTCATCTGGACCTACGTGGTGTGGCTGGTGGTGCTGTTTGGCGTGGAAGTGGCCTACCTGGTGCAGCACCACGGGTCGTTGCTCGATGCGCAGCGACGGGTGGCGGCCGACCGCAATGCCCAGCGTCGCTCGGCGGATGGCTTCTTTGCGCTGGCGGTGATGACGGCCCTCACGGAGCGCTTTCTCGACGGTCGTGGGCCTGCAGTTCCGTCGGTGCTGGCCGACGAGATGGGGGCCGACCCTCGCCATGTGCAGGGCGTGGTCGACATCCTCAAGGATGCCGGCATCGTGGTGGTCACCGACGACCGGCGGGTGGCTCCGGCGCGGGCACCCGACCAGATTCCGGCGAGCATGATTCTCGAAGCGTGGCGCGAGCGGGCGGCACCGCGGATTCACGGACCGGCCGCAATGACCATGCGTGCGGCGTTCTCCGCAGTAGACCGAGCAGCGGGCGGCCGGTTGGGGTCGCTGGCGGGCGGACCGACACGCGGCGCGGTATTGACCGACACCCGGTCGTGGCGTCGCACGGTCGACTCCTCCGATCGGGAGACCGGATGAAGTCCCTCGGAGCACCGTCCCCATGACCACTCCCCACGACGCCCCCCCGCAGCGCACCCTCTGGATGCACGACCTCTCCGCCCGCGCGGATGCGTGCGGTCCCGTCCTCGAAGCCCTCCTTCCGCAGGGGGCACATGTGTGCGTGGTGCACGCCACGGGCGACTTTCCCGCGGGTGTCGGTCCAGTCGCTGAAGAAGCACGCAGCACCCTCGCCCCCCGCGTGGCCAGCCTCGCCGCGTCCGGCCTGTCCGCGGAGCTGCGCATCGTGAAGGGTCGTCCCACCGAAGCCGCCAAGCAGCTGGGTGCCGACCTCATCATCGCAGGCGCCACCGGGGTGAGCGGCCTCGACCGCGTGCTCGTCGGCAGCGAAGCCGCACGCCTGTTGCGGGGGGCCACGGTGCCGGTCCTGGTCGTTGGAAAGCCCTTCGACCAGCTGCGTCACATCGTCTGCCCCGTCTCCCCCGACGAACCCGACCTCGCCGCGGTTCGCCAGGCCGCTCGTCTGGCCGTGGTCCACCAGGCCCAGCTCGACCTCGTGGCCGTCGAGCCCGCCGGCAGTGGTCGCGAAGACCTCCCCAGCGCCATCGAAGCGGTGCGCCAGGCCCTGCACCAGGCCGACGACCTGGTGAGTGCACTGCCGGGCCACACCGTGCGAGCGGTTCTCGGAGAAAGCGTCCTGCACGGCATCCTCATCGCTTCTCGCGGCGCCGACCTCATCGTCATCGGCTCCCACGGCCGCACCGGCTTCTCGCGCTGGCTCTTCGGCAGCACCGCCGAAGACCTCGTCCGCGAGGGCCACCGCTCCGTGCTCGTGGTCCCGCCGAACACCTGAACGCCGCTCTCCGGAGTCCCCGTGACCAACCCCACTCTGCCCGACGGCTGCGTGCGCATCACCATCGCCGGCCCGGGCATGAACGCCCTCGGCACCACCCTCATGGCCGACCTCGTGGCCCAGATCGAGGCCGCCGGCGACGCCCCGCTCCTGCTCGTGGGCGACGGCAAGGCCTTCTCGGCGGGCCTCGACCTGAAAGAGGTCCTGTCCCTCGACCCCGCCAAGATGGGCGACTTCCTCGAGCTCCTCGAGCGGCTCACGCTCACCCTGTTCCGGCATCCGGCCCCCACGGTCGCAGCCGTCCACGGACACGCCATCGCCGGCGGCGCCGTGATTGCCCGGATGTGCGACGTGGTGGTCGCTCCCGAAGCAGGCCGCGGACGCATCGGGCTCAATGAAGTGGCACTGGGGCTTCGCTTCCCACCCCGCCTCCTCCGCGCGCTGATGTCGCGGGTCCCCCGTCGCTTCCACACCGAAGTGTTCCTGGGCGCCGGCCTCTACAAGGCGCCCGATGCCTTCCGGGTGGGCCTGGTCGACGTCCTCACACCGGGGGCCGACTCTGCTGCGGTCGAAGCGGAAGCCATCCAGCGCCTCGCAGCCCTCGCCGGTCACCCCGCCGACGCCTACGCATACGCCAAGAAGGCCCTCCAGGCCGACATCCCCGAGCCCTCCAGCGCGGAGCTGCAGGCCTTCGTCGACCACGCCCTGGATGTGTGGGCCGGTCCGCGCATCAAGGCCACCATCCGCTCCATCCTCAAGCTCTGAGGCCCCGTGTCCGCCCGACGATGGCTGGTGGCGGTGGCTCTGGTGGGGACGCTCGGTGTGGGCGCCGCCGCTGCACGCTGGTGGGCGGGTGAAGAAGCGGTGCGTGTGCTCCGTGCCCGCGGCGTGCAATGGTCCCACCAACACAACACCTTCGACGCACTGCACCTCACGGGCATCACCGGGCCGGGGCTCACGGCCGACGCCATCCATGTGTCCCTGCTCCCCTCCCCCACCGTCACCATCCAGGGTCCGGTGGTCGACGTCCGCGCGCTCCGGGGAAAGGCCGGCGCGGTCTCTTCGGGTAGCACGGGCAATGGCGGGGGCTTCGTTCCGCCGGTCCATGTCGAAGACCTCCAGGTGGTGTGGGGCGAAGACACCGTGGTGGAGGGCTGGTCGGGCAGCTTGCTCCCCATGATTCGCCTGTCCGGACCCGGTGGCTCGGTGGAGCGCACCCTCGACGGCACCTGGTCGGGCTCCCTCGACCACCCCATCGACGTCGGCCCCCTCTCGGGTCAGGCCACCGTCCGCGCACGCTGCAAAGACGACTGCACATTCTCGGTCGACATGCCCGAAGCCGTCGTCGAGCACCCTCTTCTCGCATCCGGAGCGCTCCCGGCCACACAGCTGCAAGCCGAGCTCGAGTGGGTCGACGGTCGGGTCGACGGAAACATCCAGCTGGGCGGCGTTCAGGTCGACATCTCAGGCCCGGTCACGGTCGAACCCGAGCGCACCGCCGCCCTCACCATCGAGGTCCAAGACACACCACTCCAGGCCATTGTCGACCTCTTCGGCGACCGGATTCCCGAAGCCCGTCGCGCGCGCGTCGTGGGAACCGTGGGCGCCAGCGGCACGTTTTCCTGGCCCGACCAGTCCTGGTCGCTCACCCCACGGGCAGACGGCCTTGGCGTAGAAGGCGTGCTCACCGACATCGACGGCCTGCGCAACGGCACGGTCACCTGGGCCACCCTCGACGCAGAGGGTGTCCCTCGGATGCGGCGAACCGGGCGCACGTCCCCGGACTTCATCCCCTACCAGGCCGCCGGCTTGTTCCCTGCAGCCGTCCTGGCCGCCGAAGACAGCGGGTTCTCCCGGCACAGGGGCATCGACCTCGTCGCCATCCAAGCCGCCCTCGACGACGCCCGCGAACACGGTGTCGACGGCATGCGCGGCGGCAGCACCATCACCCAGCAGCTCGCCAAGAACCTCTTCCTCGAGACCCGCGAGCGCACCCTCGCCCGGAAGCTGCGCGAGCTGCTCTACGCCCTCGAGCTCGACCGGGTGGTGCCCAAGCAGCGCATCCTCGAGCTCTACATGAACGTGGTGGAGCTGGGCGACAACATCTACGGCGTGGGCCCCGCATCGCAGGCGTACTTCCTCAAGCAGCCCGGCCGGCTCACGGTCCACGAAGCCGCATTCCTGGCCGCGCTCCTGCCCGCACCTCGGTCTCGGGGACAGCGTGCGTGGCGGGGCGGACGGCCTCCCAAGGTGCGGATGGGCGTCATCATCGACAACATGCGCGACCTGGGTCGCATCAGCCCCGTCGAAGCGGCCGAGGCCCATCGGTCCACCCTCCGGCTGGTGCCCCCTCCCTGACTGATTCAGGCCCGCAGCACTTTCCGGAACAGGGCGCGGGTGAAGTCGTGCGACTCCAGGAAAGCGAGCCGCACTTCGTCGTGGGCGTCTTCCACCCGGATGCTCTTGACCGATCCCAGGTCGACGCCATCGGCCACCGCACGCACCGGCCGACGGTGCAAGTCCAGAGCAGAAAGCTCCACCACCGCGTGCAGCGGGAGGGCCAGCGGCGTGAGCCGGGGGACGTGGGGGGCGATGGGCGTGACCATCACCGCCCGCACGAGGGGATGGCTGGGCACGCCGCCAGCCGAGTACGAATACGCCGTGGAGCCCAGCGATGTGGCCACCAGCATGCCATCGCAGATCAGGCGGTCGACCACCACATCGCCGTTGATGCGGATGTTGAGGTGGGCGGTCTGGCCTGTGGCGCGCTCGACGTAGAGGTCGTTCACGGCCAGTGCGGTGAGGAGTGAGCCGTCGGGACGCTCGGCCGTGAGGCGCAGCCGCGGGAAGTGGTTGACCGTCCAGGCGCGGCGGAGGAGCTGGTCGACCACCGCGTCGTCGTCGTTGACGTCGTTGAGCAGAAAGCCCAGCCGACCGGCGTTCAGGCCCAGGTAGACCGCACCGGGCCCGCGCTCCCGGACCGTGCGCAGCATGAAGCCATCGCCGCCGACCACCACACAGATGTCGTCGCCCAAGTGGGCCAGGTCGACCCGCTCGGAGAGCCGCCGGACGATGTCGGCCGCCCGTGGGTTGTAGCCATCCACGGCGAGCCCCGGTCCGGTGGCTGGCCCGGGGGCCCGAGAGAGGTCTACCGGCGTCGCCATGGGGGCTCCGTCTCGCGTTGGCTCCGGGTTAACCCGCCACGCGCGTCGACCGCCCCCCAACCCATCGTCCGGCCGACGCCTCCGGAGGTTCCATGCGCCTCGTCCGCAGCCACGGCATCGGCAACGACTACCTCGTCCTCGCCAGCGACCACCCCCTCGATGCCCACATCGTCCGCGCGCTGTGCGACCGCCACACCGGCGTCGGCGGAGATGGTGTGCTGGAGCACATTCCCAGCAACAAGGCCGACCACGGGCTGCGCATCTGGAACCCCGACGGCTCCACGGCCGAAAAGAGCGGCAACGGCCTCCGCATCTTCGCCCGGTACCTGGTCGACCACTGCCTCGCCGACCTCACCCACACCGTGGAAGTCGGTGGCGCCGTCGTGCACTGCCGGGTCCACCCCGAAGGCGAGCTGGTCACCGTCCAGATGGGACAGGCCACCACCGCTCCGGCCGAGGTCCCCACCACCAGGCCCCTGTGGGACCACCCCCTCGATGTCGCCGGCACCACCCTCCGCGTGCACGCCGTGGGCATGGGCAATCCCCACTGTGTGGTCTTTGTCGACGACCGCCTCGACGCCCACACCTCCCTCGACGACCTCCACTGGCAGGCCTGGGGCGCGGCCCTCGAGACGCACCCCTACTTCCCCAACCGCACCAACGTGCAGCTGGTGCAGGTGGTCGACCGAAACACCCTTGCACTGCGGGTCTTCGAGCGTGGCGCCGGCCCCACCCGCGCATCGGGCTCGTCTGCGTGCGCCGCTGCCGTCGCCGGAGTGAAGAGCGGCCGGGTCGACAGCCCCGTTCAAGTTCAGATGCAGGGCGGCACCCTGCAGATTTCCGTCGACGCCCGGCTCCACGTTGTCATGACCGGTCCCGTCGAAGAAATCGCCGTCATCCAGACCACCCGCTCCTTCGGACCGTCCGCCCGTTGACCTTCCTCGCCGCCAGCTTCGGACTCCTCCTCGGCACCGCGCAGGCTGCCGAGGCCCTCGTGTGTCCCGACGGCACCGCAGACAGCGAGGTCACCTTTGCCGACGGCACCGAGGTGTGGTGTGCCCGCCCCGACGGCACCCGGCACGGGCCCTACCAGAAGCGCGACCTCACCGGCCGTGTCATCGAACGGGGCTTCTGGGAGAACGGCGAGCGCTCCGGCCACTGGCGCTACTACGACCTCCAAGGCAAGGTCATCCGCACCGGCCAGATGACCGAAGGACGCCCCGAAGGCGCCTGGACCCACTTCGACCCCACCGGCGAGCCCAGCGCCACCATCACCCACGGCGCCTTCCCGCCCGCCGACTCCGCCCCCCCTCAGCCCGCCGACCCCCGCTACCGCTGGCAAGCCACCCTCGACGGCACCCCCACCGCCTGGTGGCCCGTCGGGACCGACGGTGTCGCGGTCGCCATCGGCACCACGCGGCTCGTCGTCCTGTCGCTCGAGTCGGGCGCCATCACCGCCGACATCCCACTGCCCGCACCACTCCGTCCCCAGCTCGTGGTGGAAGGCTCCCGCATCCTCGGGGTCACCGGTCCCGGCGAGCTGTTCGTGGTCGACCTCGACGACCTCGGCGGCGGCACCTGGCAGCGCGTGCGCACTCCCGTGGGGGTCACCGACGCCATCCGCACCGGTCCCGACGGCACGGTCTGGGTGCGCTCGGGGCAGGGTCGCCTCATCGGCCTCGACCTCGACAGCGGCGACACCACCTGGTCCACCAAGCGCTTCATCGACGAAGTCCGTCCGGTCTCCACAGACCACCTCGTGGTGGGGGTTCGCGACGCCCGCGAGGTCCGCGCAGTCACCGGCGGCACGGGTGCCTTCGCCTGGCAAGCCCGCATGCCCGCCCCCATCGTCGGGCTCGCCACCACCTCCGACCAGGTCCTCGCCGTCCTGCGCACGGGCACCGTCCAGGCCCTCGCCACCCAGCTCGGCACGCCCCTCTGGGACCTCACTCTGCCCTTGTCCGCCGGCGTCCAGCCCACCATCCACACCACCGCCGACCAGCTCTGGGTGACCACACCGCACGAAGCCTGGCGACTCGACCCCGTCCGTGGGGTCGTGCTCGACCACCACACCGCACAGGCCCCCGACGACGACAAGGCCGCCGACTTCTCCGTGGGTGCCCGGCGCTCGTGCACCACCGGCCGAAAGGGCGCCATCCGGTGCTTCCCCGGCGACTGGCAGGTGGCCGCTCCCCCTCCAGCCCTGCCCGCGCTCCTCACAACCAACGCCGTCGTTGTGGCCGACCAACAGGGCACCATCACCGCCCTCGACCCCTCCCTGGCCCGCGCCATCGAGCAAGGCACGCCCATCGACGCCGAGGTCCTCCTCGACGAACCCCTCGACGCCGAGCTCTTCTGGGACGACGAGCCCATCGCCATCGAGCTGCCCACCGTGGTTGTGGAGCGTCCCCGGCCCGACGCCGACTGCTCGGTCACCACCGCCGCCGTCCAGCTCCCCGTCCCGGGCGACTTCTGGGCACCGGAAGGCTCGGAAGACGACGCCCCGCCCGAAGCCGACGACGCCGTGCTGCTCATCGACGACCTCGTCCTCTACGACGACCTGGGCGAGGGCGTCTTCGAGGTCCACCCCGACTGGGACGAGACCCCGGCCGGCACCACCTGGCGCATGACCTGGTGGCACCAGCACCGCCCCACCCTCACCGCTCTGCTCGCCACCATCGACGACACCACCGACCCCGCCGAGGTCGATGCCCTCATCCGCTGCGAAGGCCCGCCCGCCCGCTTCGCCGGGGTGGCACAGCTCGAAGACGGCCTCCGCGCCTTCCGACTCACCGGAAACCTCGAGGTCACCCCCCATCCGCACAGCCTCGACGGCGTGCCCGGCTGCCTGCTCGACATCTTCGTGAGCGGCACCGACCACGGTGCATGGAGCAGCCCCATCCTCCCGGCATGGTCGGAGGTCACCCTCGAGGTCCACGGAGACACCCTCCCCGACGACCTTCCCGTCTACGTCGACGTACCCGAGCAGCTCACCGGCCAGGTCTGGATCGACGCCTACGAGCCCTGGACCCTCGACCGCACCGAACACCTCATCGACGGCACGGTCGACTTCCGCATCGACGACACGGGCGACCCCCGAGGCCCCATCCTCCGCGCCTTCGCCGGTACCCGGCGGGTTCTCGAAGTCCCGGTCCCCGAGCTCACCTACGGCGCGGTCGACATCGACGACGACGGCACGGTCATCCCGGCCCCCACCATCGAGAGCCACGTCCACCTGGCCCGAGCGGTGCCCTTCGACACACCGGACGACTCCTGGCGCGTGCTCTGGACCCGCAGCTCGTGCACAGACACCGTCCTGCCGGCCCTCCCGGACGACCCCGTCGAGGTCCCTCCCGCAGCCGAGCCCACCGACCCACCGCCAGATCCGCTCACCCGCCCGCAGCCCATGCCTCCACCCAAGTCTCGGTGGCGGAAGAACCGCACCCCCAAGCCCGAACCCGTCGACACACCTTAGCGGACTAGCTCACGCGCCTGCCGATGAGCCCGGCCACATGCAGGTTGGCCGTCCGAAGATGTCGGGACAGAGCCTCGTGCAACACCAGGCGCATGGCCCGTGCGGCAGTGGTGTCGGCCGAGTCCACCGACTCCCACAACGACTTCGGCACCCGCAGCAGCCACGTGGGCTCCGCAGCACAGCACGTGGCCGAGCGCACCGCTCCGTGGACCAGCGACACGATGCCGAACAGCTCGCCCGGGCCCAGCTCGGCCACCTTGGCGCGTTCGAGACCGCGAGACGTACGGAAGACGTCGACCCGTCCGCTCGCCACCACGAACGCATCACCGTCCTGGCTGCCTTCGCGAATGAGCACCGCCCCCGCTTCCGCAGCGACCGGCGACAGCTCCGACGCCAGGGCCTCGAGGCGGTCGGCAGACAGGTGCTCGAAGGCCGGGCTGCCGCGCAAGACGTCGACGGCGTGGGGTGCAGGCTCCGGTGGGAAGGGGTCGACCGGCGCCAGCCAGCTGCGGACACGGGCCATGAAGCCCTCGGGCCTGGCCGGTTCGGGTGTGTCGCCCTCCGACATCTGTGTGATCTGGGTGTCCATCGCACGCAGCCGCTTGGCCAGCTCACGGAGCGCCTGCCGTTCCATCACACGGACGACCTCGTTGTTCGCCTGCCGGAGGTCGTGGAGGCACTCTCCAGGCAGCACCAGGCCACGCAGTGGTGTGAGGGTTCGAATGCTGGCGCTGCGGACACTGCCTTTGCCGAACAGCGTCATGTCGCCGAGCATCTGGCCAGGCCCCATGCGCGCCACCCGAACCGGAGGGTCGCCCGACAAGACCTCCACCTCGCCCTCGACGATGAGCAACAGGGCGTCGTCGCGCTCGCCTTCCACGAGCAGGAGCTCATCCGCCCCCACCGCAAAGGGAGACAGGGCGGTCTCGAGCGCACGCTTCAGGTGTCGGTGCGGTACCGAGCGAAGCAGAGGCAGCTTCTGCAGCTCATGGACATCCATCGGACCTCCGGGTCGAGTCCGTCGCCCCTCCATCGCCCGCGTCCGCACCGGCTGTAGCGCTCCCTCCACTTCGACTGTCTGGTCTGGCGCGACGCACGCCTATTGGCTCGGCACTGCCTTCATTCCACCCGCCTTGCGGGCTGTGGCCATCATCTTGAGCGCGGCCACCACCCGAGGGTCGAGCAGACCAGGTTCCAGCAGGAGCTCCAGCTGGAGGACATCATCGCGTGTGCCAGCGCCCACTTGGACGCCGAGCGGCATGCCAAGGCCAGGCAATGGAGCTTCTCCGAAGACCGACACCGCGTGGTCGGACGCCCAGGTGGACTGGTCTGTGTCGAGCCACGCCACGCCTTCCCCAGACGCCACGCCCTCCACCTGTCCGTGCACATTGCCCACCACCAGGCGCCCACGCTGGGCCACCATGGTGAGCGTGTGCCGGGGGGTGACCTGGACCTGGAGCGACCGCCGTCCAATCCGCTCGGGCGGCAGTCCCCCACGGCCCTCCTGGGCCTGCACCACCGCATCACTCGTGATCTTCCAGATACGGCGCGACCACACGGGGCGGCCATTCTTCTTCGTGATGGGAATGACCGCCACCACACCTGGCCCATCTTGGCCAAAGAACGTGCCCACCACCGTCCCTGCCCCCACATTTTCTGCGATGCCGCCCTCGGGAAGCTGCATGCGCACTTGTGGGGGCAGGCTGTCCTGGACGACGGGGTCGTTGAGGATGGACAGCACGGGCACCCCGAGGGTGATGACCGCTTGGGGGCGCATCGGACCGAAGACTGGCGTGGGCGGGACCACCTCGGGCTTTGCGGCGCGGTCGCGGTGGGGGGGAAGCGCCACGTTCAGGCGGATGGGTGTGCTGTCGTCGAACGGAATCCACAACGCGATGGGGTTGCGCAGGAGTGCTGGTGTGGTGGGCGAGCTCGACGGTGGCTGCATCCAGAGCGCGCAGCCATCGCCATCGGGCAGGAGCGACAAGGCACTCGGAGCCTCGACGGGTGTATCGATCAGAGTGACATCGACCGCAGGAACCACCTTGAGCCGCGCCTGCCGACCATCGGTGGTGAGGATGCGCCGCGCGCCGTCGGGGTCGACCCGCTCGGCGTAGTTGCCGTCGATGACCCAGTCCTCGGGGCCTTCGTCGTCGCGCAGAAACAAAGCCAGGGCATCGGCCATGTCGCCCTTCATCGGCAGGACCACGGAGGCGCCACCGGGACCGGCCACCATCGCGAAGCCACCGTCGACGTCGATGCCTTCAACGGTGTCGACCGCGGGGTTGCGGGCGGCCTCGAGCAACATCTGCAGCTCGGGGCTGTCGGCGTCGTCGGCGAAGCTGCCCAGGGCGTCGCCAAACTGGACGGTCTCCCGAAGCGGCGCACACGCAAGCCCGAAGACCGGTGGGAGGGCATCGGGCTGGAACTCGGCGCCAAGGTCTTGGGCCGGGCCGGCCAGTGCAGCGGTGACACCAACGGATGCGAGAAGCGGGGACATGCGGCTCCGGAGCGTTCAGCGGGAGCCCAGGTAACGCACGAGTCACGTTGCAGACTCCATGGGGCCAACGGGCCGCGGAGCCCTGTCGTCTGCACCCGCCCGAGTCGTTTCGCCAGTGGCCCGGCTGTCGAGCGCACGCCCGGCTTCGTGGATGGGCGCCACCGCAACGAAGAATCTCGCTGCACCTCCGAAATGTTCGCGCTCTGCGCCGGTAACGTCAGCCGAGCCCCCGGAGGCGAGCTGTTCGGTTCGTCGATTCGTCCGTGAGGGTGCGCACACACACCGAACCGAGGAGCCCGGGTGTTTTCCAAGTCCCTGCATTGTGTCCCCCTGTCCGTCACCCTGCTGCTGGCTACCGCTGGCTGTTCGGAGGACGAGACCAGACCTCACACCAAGACCGTCGAAGAAGCCGACGCCGACACCGACGCTGACACCGATGCCGACACCGACGCCGACACCGACGCCGACACCGACGCTGACACCGACGCCGACACCGATGCCGACGCCGATGCCGACGCCATGTGGCCCACGTCCTACACCCATCATGGCGAGCTCATGATCTATGGCTGGGATGTGTCGTGTGGTACCGGAGGGAGTGACACGACCCTCATCGTCCACATGGTGGAGCCGCCGGAAGATGGGTCCGTCGTGGACCACGTGGGGCTCTACCTCGTCGACACCTACGATGGGGCCGACGGTCAATACCTGGAGACGCATGCGCTGGAGTCGTGGGCCCCCGGAGAGTTCGGATTGGCCGAGTTGGTCTGGACCGAGGACGCCTATTTGTCGAGTCGCACCACCCAGATGCGAGACCGAGATGGGGCGGACTGCTACGAAGGATGGTCGGCGCGTGTCATCGCCTTCGACGCCGCCGGGACTGCGTTGGACTGCCACCAGCTCGACATGGGGGCCAACAGTGAGCTGTCTGTGATGCCCGCGTCAGCTTGCTTGCCCTGAACGACAACATCGAAGCTTGTCGTGCACTCGTCGGCCACCTTCCCGTCATCCGGGCATGCTTGGACAAGCTCGGCGTGTTCGACGTGGTCGACGAACACCTTCCCCTCGAGGGAGCGCGCCTCGCCCGGTCCGTTCAGCTCGCCACGGCACGGAGACCGGCCGAGTGCGGCTGCCGCTCGGTGCTCACAAAGGCCCGGATGGCATCCGCCGAGCACGGCCGACAGATCCGGAAGCCTTGCGCGAAGTCGCACCCCAGCTCGCGCAGAAAGTCCATCTGCGACTCGGTCTCAACCCCTTCGGCCACCACCTGAAGGCCCAGCCCGTGCCCCATCGCCACAATCGCACGGATGAGTGTTGCGCTCTCGGACTCGAGGGCGATTTCGTTGACGAAGCTGCGGTCGATCTTGAGGATGTCGACGGGAAATCGCTTCAGGTAGCCGAGCGAGGAGTAGCCCGTTCCAAAGTCGTCCAACGAGATTCGAAGTCCCAGCTCCTGCAGTCCCAACACGGCCTCGCGGGCGCGCTCGGTATGGCGGACTATCGCGGTTTCGGTCATTTCAATACCCACCAGCTCCGCCGGAACTCGGTAGGTGTCGAGGACCCTTGCCAGGTCCCGAACCACGTCTCCCTGCCAGAAGTGCCGACTCGACAGGTTGATGGACACCTTCGGCGGGACAAAACCGGTGTCCAGCCACGCTCGAATCTGCGCACACGCCTGTTCCACCACGTAGGCCCCGAGCTCCAAGATGAGCTCGGACTCTTCGGCCACCGCCACGAACACCTCGGGGCTCACCGGTCCGTGCTCGGGGTGGTTCCAGCGAATGAGCGCTTCCAGACCGGTGGTGGCGTTGGTCTCCATACACACGACCGGCTGATACTCGAGGTGCAGCTCGCCCGCCCGGAGCGCATGGCGCAGCGCCGCCTCCTGCTGCACAAAGGCCAGCGCGCCGTTGTTCATCTCGGAGGCGTACACCTGTGCGTTGGCCCGTCCGGTGGCTTTCGCATGGTACATCGCAGCATCAGCGTTCTGGAGCAACGTCTCGACATTGGAGCCGTGGTCGGGGAACACGGAGAGGCCAACGCTAAACGTCGTGACGACCTCCAGTCCCTGCAGAACAATGGGCTGGGAGACCGCCTCCAGGATGCGGCGACACACCGCATTTCCCGCGTCCACATCTTCGAGGTCGTGGAGGAGAACGGTGAACTCGTCTCCGCCCATCCGTGCAATGAGCGCCCGCCGCCCCGTGCCTGAGGTCCGCTCGTCCCGCAGTTCCTCGACCGGCGGAGCGGGGGACGCGCTGTAGCCGCCAAAGCGAAGCGCCGCGCGAAGACGGTTGGACAGCGTGACGAGGAGCTCGTCACCAATGGCATGGCCAAAGGTGTCGTTGATGTGTTTGAAGCGATCCACATCCAAGAACAGCACGCCCATGCGCGTGTTCTCGCGCCGTGCGGAATCGATGCCCAGCGCAATCTGCTCGTGGAAGAACAGGCGATTGGGCAGTCCGGTGAGGCTGTCGTGGTAGGCCAGGTGCGCGATTCGGCGCTCAGCCACTTTGCGGTCCGAGATGTTGCGGATCAGGCTGACGGTGCGACCGTTGCACAGCGGGAAGACGCGGGCTTCGCAGATCACGTTCTGTCCGAGCTCGTCCAGGGGGCCCGATGTCGGTGCGTATTCAAAGCACACCAGACGTTCCCCCGCAGCTACAGCGTCGAGCGCCTCGACGAATCGGGCGGACCCTTCTGCACAGATGACGTCGCGGATGTTGTCGCCGATGGGACACATCTCGAGCGGCAGGACCGCATGGCTCCCGGGTCGGTGCTCCAGCACCTTTCCAGAACGGTCGAGCAGAAGAAACTCGTCGGGTAGAGCTTCGAGAACGGACCGAAGCTCCTGCTCAGCGACTGTGAGCTCGCGACCGCTGATGTCCATCGCTCGTTCCAGCAGGCGCCGGTCCTCGTCGAGTCCCTCGTAGGCATCTCCGACAGCCGAGAGGAATCGGTCAAGTCCCGGAACCGACTCTATATCGACATTCTTGAGGTGCCGGCGCATCTGGCGCTCGAGCAGTCGGTGGTGCTCCGCCATCGGTCATACCTCCGCGAACGACGTGATGGTCATGGTCTGATTGTGCAGCATCGCTGCACCGCCCAACGGCGGGGGGCAAACCTCGCCGTACGAGTAGAATCCCGTGAGCACGGGAGCGTCGCCGAAGACCTCTCGAACGCCCTCGAGCTCCTCTTCCACTCGCTGCTTCAAGACGAGCTTGCGCCCCACACAGCTGATCAGGATCGACAAGCTGACAGAGTGCGTCGGCAGCTTGTCGCGGGCCTCTACGGCGGCCCGTACAGACCCATCGACAAGGCGGTCGAAGTTGGCCTTCATGAGGCGTGCGTTCCCCCCCAGCGGCATGTCACCGGCAAATGTGAGGGTGCCTGCAGCTTCATCCACGGCGAGGAGGGTTCGCACCAGCGTCGGCCCGCCGCTGCGGTCTCTGATGGCGAGCGGGAATCGCAGCCCGGTCGCAGGCAATCCGGCGGCGTAGGCGCCCAGATAGTCCTTGTACACACCGAGCGCGGGCTTGTGGTCAAGTTCGTAGAGAACGTTGCCGTCGGCCTTGGTGATGAGACGCTCCGGGCCGAAGGGGTCCCAGCCTCCGTGTGAGGCTGCCCCCACCCGCAGTCGGTTGCCATAGAAGCCTACCGCCCGCACGACACCTCCGCGCACGCCGTGATCATCGACGACGACGGTGTTGCCGAACAACGCACCATCCCCTGCCAGGCCTCCCGTCACCCCCACATGGGCGGGAAGCGCCTCAGTGATCCCCGCCACAAGCTCGCTTCCATTCACCATCAGTCCTTCAGACAATACGAACACATGAGACAGCCCCTGGCCGGCCAGAGCAGCAGCGACTAGGTTTCCCACCACTCGGCTATCTTTGGGTTCATCGATGACCTCCGTGCAGGCACGAAGGCGGGTGTGGTCGAACGCCACCGCCACCACACTCACGCTGTCGTCGTGCACCTCGGTGTCGGAGATCTCTCCGGCCGTCGAACAGCCGGTCAGGATGGCGTTCGGGTATCTATCCTGGATAGTCGGCAGGAGGTCCGGGGAGGATAGGCGGGTGCGGCTTCCGAACAACAACACAAGGTCTGCAGCACCGTTGAGCTGCGCCACGGTTGCGTCGTTCCACGATCCAGGTTGTTCGCTTCGCCATTCTTCCACCCGCATGGTACCTCCAGACTGATGGGTCACACATTGTTGGAGACGGATCGACGACGAATCTGCCGAATCGGGACGACTGCTTACGATGCCGACAACACCCATGTTCAGACAGTTTACGCGCCGTGATTTGTGGCGTGGAGCCGGTCTCGAGCCAGCTGGGGACGACACAGTTCACCTCGACAGTTGGGTGTACCGTAGTGTGCCAACCCCGCAGTACCGCTCAGACACGGGGACGCCGTCGGGGAAGCGCTTCGCGACCTTGGCCAGCGCGAGGCCGCCCCACCCGGTGTAGCGATAAAGCTGGCGGCGCTCGATGGAAGGGTGGCGACGAGACACCGGAACGCTTCAGTGGCCGTCCTCCTGCCCACAGCCAGGACCGACTTCGACACGGAGCCTCCCCACCTCGAGCTGGCTCCCGCCCACATTCTCAAAGTTGGCGAGATAGAGGGCTGGGTGGACCGACGACAGGACCTCGGGACCAAATCCATTCGAGAACGCGGGATACGAGATGACTCCCGAGTCGTAGCCTTGATCGGTCGCGACCTGCACCCCCTCATCGTTGATGGACAGCTCAACCTGAATTGGGGGGTCAGACGGAGACATGGCGACTCCGAGCGCAACTTCGCTCGCGCTGCCCGAAGAACGAGTATGCGCCAGCAGCTTCATGTGCCCATCTGCGATGAACACAACAGAAAACGAGTCCTTCCTCTCGAGGTCTGACGCAAGGAAGAAGCCGCCGGCAGCCGAGTCTCCGCCAGGCGTGAACCGTTCAATGTCGACCAGCATGCGAACCGGAACGGCGCCAAGCTCAAGCTCCGGTCCGCCGAGCGCATGGAGCCACACACTCTTTTCCACCGCAGAAAGGGTTGCGCTTCCCTCGCCTTCGGCCGCATACGAGGTTGAGTCCGTAGAGACCGTTCGCCATCCGTCGGGAGGACTGGTGCCATCTCCACCTTCGAACGATTCGTCGAAGACGACACTACACCAGTCCTGAAGCCCGGTGTCTCCCGCACTATCGAGTCCACTCGTGTCCGCTGCTTCCGAGGCCGGTGTGCCGAAGAGAAGGTCCCGTGCCGCCTTGTTGCTTACGGGACTGCATGACATCAGACCAGCACAGAGAAGGATCTGGTGACACGAGGAAGCGGACATGAAGGGGTGCGCCGAGTGCAGGGGTGTGGCCCCAGTGTACCTCACATCCGCCTGCGGCGAGGCCGCATTCTGAGATGAATGGGACCGAAGACAGACACCAGCTCCTGGTTCAAGGAGTCCGCCAGGTCATCGATTCGGTGGGGCGAGGCGCTTCTGCACGGAACTCAAGCCGCCTGCGGCCAGCGGTGGTCGCATTAGCCACCCACCTATGGAGCAGAACGCGGGCGACCAATAAAGCAGCCGCCGAGTCTTTACAAGACAATGCCGGAGCGCCAAGACAACCACCCAAACGGCCCCACAATCAGTAGACGTTGTACTTCTTCCGGTACGCCTCGTGCTCCTGCACGTTCCGGCTCGGATGAATCACGCCCTGGCTGTCGTGCAGGTAGTACCAGAACTCGCTGCCCGTGGGGTGCAAGGCGGCGTCGAGGGCGGTCATGCCCGGGTTGCCGATGGCCGTGGGAGGCAGGCCACCCCGCAGGCGGGTGTTGTAGGGGTCTTCGGGGTCGCGCAGCTTCTTGAGAAAGGCGCGTCGGTCGTTCCACTTGTCGAGCGTGTAGCGGCTGGTGGCATCCACCCCCAGGTTCCACTTGTTGTCGATGCGCTTCCAGAGGATGCCGGCCACGATGGGGCGCTGCTTCTTGGTGGGCTCTTCGCGCTCGAGCATGCTCGCCATGATGACCACTTCGGCGAAGGTGCGGCCGCTTTGGTCGATGTCGGCTTTGTTGGGTGTGTAGAAGCGCTCGGCGAGGAGGTCGAGCTGGCGCTGCACGAAGGCGTGGGTGTCCCACTTGTCGACCGTGACCATGTAGGTCTCGGGGAAGAGGTAGCCCTCCATCGACGTGGCAGGCAGCGGGAACGGTGCCGTGAACTTGGAGGGGTCGGAGACGGCGGCCTTGTACTCACCGGGTTGGGTCCAGCCCTTTTCGGCCAGTGCGGCGTCGATCTCACGGATGCGCCAGCCCTCGACGATGGTGAAGGGCTCGTCGTTGGCGAGGGGAACGCCGCAGAGGGCATCGATGAGGGTGCCGGCATCCATCGCCGGGGAGACGTTGTGTCGACCCGCCTTGATGCAGCCTCCCTGCTTGGTGATGCGCACGTACATCACGAAGTTGTCGGCGGAGCCCACCAGGCCGGCATCGGCGAGGTCGGGGGCCAGGGACCGCGCGCTCGCTCCCTTGGGAACCTCGAACACGACTGTCTCTGCGTCGGCGGGACCGGGGGCGGCGCCGTAGTGTCCGGCGGCCAGGTCGCAGCCCGGAGCGAGGAACAAGGCGGCGGCGGCCACGAGGGTGGACAGGCGAGCGAAGCGAAGGGGCATGGCAGTCTCGCGACGACAGTGTGGGGACCCCGCCGTCGTCGCACGTCTGGGGCGATTCGGCAACCTCCCGGGGCGGGGTTGGAGCGGCATCCGCTGCTGGTCGGATTAGACGGGTTGGGTCGCCGCCGCACGCACCTTGCACCCGGACAGCCAGTGCCCCGCTACAACCCCCTGCTCGACGCCATTCCCGAGTACCCCTTCGTGATGCTCGACCGCATCAAGGCGCGCCTGCGGGCGGAAGGCCACCCGGTGTACGACTTCACCCGCGGCGACCCCGTCGAGCCGGCACCCGAATTCGTCCGACAGGCGCTGTTCTCGGCGGTCCCGGCCCACTGTCCCTACCCCTCGGTCCGCGGCCCACGCGCCACACGGGTAGCCATCAGCGGGTACCTCCAGCGGCGGTATGGCGTGTCCATCGACCCCGACACCCAGATCATCCCCACCGCGGGCGCCAAGGAAGCCGTCTTCCACCTGCCCCTGCTGGTCATCGACCCCAAGGCCGCGGACCGCACCGTGGTCTTCCCCGACCCCGGCTACCCCGCGTGTGGACGGGGCGCGGTCTTCGCGGGCGGCGAGTCACAGCCCATCACGCTCACAGGCGACCACATCTTCCGGCCATGGGAGCTGCCGGCCGAGCTCCTCGAGCGCACCCGCTTGTTGTGGATCAACTCGCCCCACAACCCGTCGGGTGCAGTCACCTCGAAGGCCGACCTCCAGCGCATCGTCGACGTCTGCCGCGACTACGACATCCTGCTCGCCAGCGACGAGACCTACGCCGACATCTACACCGACACCCCTCCGGCCAGCGTCCTCGAAGTCACCACCGACAACGTGCTCGTGCTGCACAGCCTGTCCAAGCGCTCCGGCATGACCGGCTACCGGTCAGGCTTCCTGGCGGGCGACCCCGCGGTCATCGAGAAGGTGGCCTTCCTGCGCACCAACCCCGGGCTCGTGCCCCAGGACTTCGTCAACGCCGCTGCTGCCGCCGCCTGGTCCGACGACCACCACGTGCACGAGCGCCGGGCCATCTTCAACGCCAAGAAGGCGGTGTTCCTCGAAGTGTTCGAAGAGCTTGGCCTCGAGGTGCTGGGCGACCAGGCCACCATCTACCTGTGGGTGCGGGTGCCCGACGGCGAGACCGACGGCTCCTACGCCGAAAAGCTCGTCGAACACGGGGTGGTGGTGAGCCCCGGCTCGTGCTTCACCGTGGCCGACGCCTCCGAGAGCGCCCGCTTCGTCCGCCTCGCGATGGTCCCCAGCCTGGACGACTGCCACAAGGCGGCCCAGATCTGGCGCCAGGTCCACGCCACATCCTGACGCTGGCGTCGGGCCCGCCACCGGGCCAAGAAGGGGCCCCACACGCACCGCTCCGGAGCCCATCGTGACCGCCCCCGAACCCGATACCGCCGTCGCCGAGCTCGAGCGCCGCATCACCGCAGCCTGGACCGACGGCACCGCCGACCGCGCCGCCGTCGAGACCGTCCTCTGGCACCTCGACCGCGGCTCCCTCCGCGTGGCCACCCCGCCCACCACACCCGGCGGTGACTGGACACCCCACGCCTGGATCACACAGGCCATCCTGCTCTACTTCCGGCACGCCGAGATGGCCGTGCACGAGCTCGGCCCGTACGAATTCCACGACAAGATCCCGCTCAAGCGAGATCTCGCCGCCCAGAAGGTGCGGCTCGTGCCCCCCGGCTTCATCCGGTACGGCGCCCACGTGGAGCCCGGCTGTGTGGTGATGCCCGGCTACGTCAACATCGGTGCGCGCGTTGGCAGCGGCTCGATGGTCGACACCTGGGCCACCGTGGGCAGCTGTGCCCAGATTGGCAAGAACGTCCACCTCTCCGGCGGTGTCGGCATCGGCGGCGTGCTCGAGCCCCCTGGCGCCCGCCCGGTCATCATCGAAGACGGCGCCTTCATCGGCTCGCGCGCCATCGTGGTCGAAGGCGTGCGCGTGGGCACCGAAGCCGTGCTGGGCGCCAACGTGGTCCTCACCGCCTCCACCCGCATCATCGACGTCACCGGCGACGAACCCGTCATCCACTCGGGCTACGTGCCGCCGCGGTCGGTGGTCATCCCGGGCACCTACCAGAAACAGTTCCCGGCCGGCGAATTTGGTGTGCCCTGCGCCCTCATCATCGGCCAGCGCAAGGAAAGCACCGACCGCAAGACCTCCCTCAATCAGGTCCTGCGGGAGTTCGCGGTCGCGGTCTGAACGCTGAACGCTCCACGTCGAGGCGCACGTGAACCCACGCTTCGCCCTCTCCCTCGTCGCCGCCGTTGTGGCCGTCTTTCTGGCCGCGGCGGTGCCGGTTCTCGACGAGGAGAGCTACCTCGACATCGCCCTGCAGCTCGACCCCTGGCGCCCCTACGACTGGTGGCGTCCCTGGCCGCCGTGGGGCCTCGACCGGGAGGCCGACGCCTTCGTCTATGCCCACCCACCCGGCTTCTTGCTGTGGGTGCGGTCCTGGGTGTCGATGGCGGGCGGTGTGGGGCATGTGGCTCCGCTGAAGATTGCCGGCGGCCTGCCGTGGGCCATGCTGCTCGGGTGGTCGATGGGACGCCTGGCCGAGCGCACCTCGCGGCGGCCCTGGCTGGCGGGAGCGGTCTGGGTGGCCCTGCCCATCGTGCTCTTGGGGCTGCAGCGTGGCCTCATGCCCGACCTTGTGCTCACGGCGCTCATGACCACCTCTGTGGTGAGCTGGCTCGAAGGACACTCCGCCGACAAGCCCGCCGAACAAACCCGCTGGTGGGTGGGCGGCGGCCTGGCCCTCGCTCTGGCGGTGTCGGTCAAGTACTCCGCTCTGGTGCTCGTGCCCGCACTCGTCCTCCACCAGCTGGCCGTGCGTCCCCGCCCGAAGGCCCTCGCCTTCTGGGTGTCGCTGGCGGCAGCCTTCATCGTGATGGAGGCCATTCTCGCCATCCAGTATGGCCGTGTCCACCTGCTCTATGTGCTCTCGCGCGCAGGCGAAATCGGCCGCTCCCCCCTCCCCTCCCGGGCGCTCGGGGTGGCGGTCCGCCTGGGCTTCGGGGTGGTCCTCCTGCCGCTTCTGGCCCATCACTGGCGCCGCGCAGTGCCGTTCCTGCTCGCGGGTGGCGTGCTGCTGTCCATGTGGGGCGCGCCCGAGGGCACCCCATTCTCCGAACACGCCCAAGTCGCGGTCTGGGCAGGTCTGGGGCTCGGCTGGGTGGCGCTCGCGGCCCGTGAGCTGTTCAGCCCCGGGGCCCCATCGTCTGACCGCACCGCCGCCGACGGCATCTTGCTCGGCGCCTGGGCCCTCTGCGGGATTGCCGGGGTGGTCTTCGGGCACAACTTCGGCGCTCCGCGGTACCTCCTGCCTGCGATGGCACCGCTCACGTTGCTGTTGGTTCGGGCGGTGGCCCTCCGCGCCAACCTCCGCACCTACATGTGGATGGCCACGAGTGTGTCGGCTGTGGGGGCGCTCACGATGGTGTGGTCCGAGCACCGGTTCTTCGACGCCGCCGATGCGGCCGCTCGCGCCGTGGTGCTCGAAGCCCCCACCGGCGGGTGCTTCACCGGAGAATGGAGCTTCCGCCACCACCTCCAGCACGCCGGCTGGACCTTCTGCGGCACGCTCGACGACATGGCCGCCCTCCCGTCCGGCAGCTTCATCGCCGCACCCGGGCATTCTTCGCCGGGTGAGGTCCCCGAAGGCCTCCGACAGATCCACACCGCCAGCTTCGGGTGGGCGCCCGTCCGACTGCTCGACGCCGCATCCGGTGTGGGCTGGTACGGCGACACCCTGGGCGTGCGCCCGGTCACCTGGCGCCCTGGCCCGCTCGAAGAGGTCGTGTTGTGGCAGGTTCCATGACACCCACCCCCGACACCGCCGCAGCCGACCCCCGGGAAGACTTCGGCGACCGCCTCGTCGACCGCATCCGGGGCAGTCGGGCCACGTTTGTGCTGGCTTCGCTGCTCGTGGGCATCCATCTCCTGGTGGGTCTGGTGCCCTACACCCGAGGACGAGCGGAGTGGTGGGGGGTGCTGGTCGGCCGGCGCGGCCCTCGCCTGCTGTCGCGCTTTGGAGCGATGCGCACCCGGTCGCTCGACCGTGGCGACAGCCTGTACCGGCTGGTGTCTGCCGCCTTCCTCCACGCCGACGGCCTGCACCTGCTGGTCAACGTGATGTCGCTGCTGGTGGTGGGTCGCATCGTCGAGGCCATCTACGGCCCGGTGCGCATGCTGTGGGTGTTTCTGCTCTCCGCGGTCGCCGGGGCATCCGCCAGCTGGCTGCTCGGAGCCACCCACACGTCGGTGGGCGCGAGCGGCGGCGTGTTTGGCCTGCTGGGCGCCCTCTTCATCTTCGGTTGGCGCCACCGCACCGACCTCCCCGACGACATCGGCCGCATCTTCCGACGCCGCGTGGCCATCCTGGTCGCGGTCAACCTGGCCCTCGGCATCCCCCTCCAATTCATCGACGACTACGCCCACATCGGTGGTCTCGTCGCCGGTGCCATCTCGGCGATGCTCTTGTCGCACGCCCTCGACCCCGAATCCTCCCAGCCACGCGCCGCCACCGTCGGCCTGGCCCTCGTCCAGGTTCTCGCAGTCGGCCAGGCCGCACGCCGAGTCGCGGACAACTGGGACTTCTGACCGGAGCCCTCCATGCGAGCCCTCATCCAACGTGTCCGCAGCGCCTCAGTCACCGTCGACGACGAAGTGGTCGGCGCCATCGACCACGGCCTGCTCATCCTGCTCGGCATCGCCCCCGAAGACACCCACAAGGAAAAGGACTGGATGGTGCGCAAGCTGCTCGGCCTGCGCATCTTCCCCGACGACCAGGGCCGCTTCGACCGCTCGGTCATCGACGTCGGCGGCAGTGTGCTGGTGGTCAGCCAGTTCACGCTCTTCGGAGACTGCCGGAAGGGGCGTCGACCCAACTTCTCTCGCGCCGCCCGCCCGGAGCTCGCCGAGCCCATGTGCGAAGCGGTCTGCGAGGCCTTCGAGGCTGCCGGCGTGACCACCGCACGGGGTCGGTTCGCCGCCGACATGAAGGTGGCGCTGGTCAATGACGGGCCGGTCACGCTGATGATCGACACCCCCTGACCGCCCCGCGTCGGGGAAATCCCGCTCCATTCCAGGGAAGGCCGTCCGATGGCCGGGCGTGCACCCTGGAGACGTGATGTCTGCGACCACCCCGCAGGACCCGGTCAATGCTCTCGAAGACGCCGAGCAGGCCGCCCTCGAAGAGCTCGACGACGTCCCCAATGAGCCCATCGCCGTCCCCACGCCGAAGGGACTCGGCCGGTGGATGCCACGGTCGCTCCTGGGACGGCAGCTGCTGATCCTCGGGGCCATCCTGAGTGTCGGCACCGTGCTCCTGCTGCAACACTTCCGCGAGGTGGCGGTCCAGGACGTGGTGAGCGCCGAACAGCGGCGAATCCTCGCGCTCGCACAGGTGGCATCGGGGACGGTGGACGGCTCGGCCCACGAGGCGGCGGTGCAAGCGTCTCCCGGCCGAGACGCCTTTGTGGCCTGGGACTCGGCCCCGGAGGCGGTCCAGACAGAACGAAGCGCGCTGGCCGAGTTCGCCCGACAGGCCACCCTGTCGTCGCCCGCCTACACCCTCCGCATCCGCGAAGATGCCCGCGAGCGGGTGATTTCCGAACCAGGCCGTCCGCACCCGGATGCCCTCGAGTTCACCCTGTCGAGCGCCGAGGCCCCCTACTGGCGGCACCCCTTGACCTACCGTCCGGCCATGGAGGCGGCGTTCTTCAGTGGCACACCGGCGGTGTCAGGACAATACGCCGATGAGCACGGCGAGTGGGTGACCGCCTGGGCCCCCATCCACGACACGGATGGCACCGTGGTGGCCGTGGTGGGCATCGACGCCCCCCTGTCCACCCTCCTCGCCCCGCTCGAGACCCGCCAGTGGCGCGACGCCCGCATCCTCGCGGTCACGTTTGCCCTCACGTTTCTGGCCGTGGTGGTGCTGGTCCGTCAGCTGGGCAGTGGGCTCCGCGACATCCAGGCAGCGGCCGAGCGCATCGGTGAAGGCGACTACGCCACGCCGGTCCAGGCCTTCGGGTTTGCCGAGGTGGTGCAGCTCGCGCGTGGTCTGGAGTTCGCACGCCGCCGGGTGGCGAAGGACATGAACCGCCTCGAAGGGCTCCGGAAGACCCTCGGTCGCCGGCTCGCCGAAGCCGCGGAACAGGTAGACGCCATGGGCCGCAAGCGTCGCCGTCGGTATGCCAGGCTGGCGGGCGACCTCCGTGTGAGCGTGGCTGTTGGCGGTGCCGCACGCATGCTCCCCGGGCGCCTCATCGACCTCACCTACGAGCGGATGGTGGTGGGGATGCGTCGAGAGCTGGCCCCCGACCTCGCGGGCGGCATGGTCGCCACCATCCACATGGAGACCCGCAACCACAAAGGCACGTTCAGCTACGATTGCGTGTCTGTGGCGGTCACCCGCATCGATGAGATGAACCACCTGTCGTTCCGCGTCAAAGGCGGCATCCAGATCGAAGCGCTGCCCCCGCCTGTGGCCAAGGTCCTCAACCAGCGCAGAGCCCTGCGCGTCGCGCCCGGTCCCGACACCGACCTCCGGGTGGCTGTGCGCCGCAATCCCCACGTGCGCCCCGTCGCCACCGAGGTTCTCGACATCTCCAGCGATGGCATCAAGGTGGTGTTGCCCATCTCCCTGAAGCGCTTCAGCAACTGGGGCACCACGATGGAAGTGGCCATCCGCTTCCAGGAAGAAGACCCGGCCCTGCGGATGCGGGGGAAGGTACGAAACTGCCATGGCACGCCCGACGGACGGGTGGCGGTGGGGGTGTCCTTCGAGGGCGAGGGCATCCCAGCCTTCGAGCAGCACCAGCAGGCCATCCAGCAGTGGGTGATGATGGCAGACCGCGCCCAGCGTGAGGCCAACAACGACCGCAAGGTGTCGTAGAGCTGCCTACGGAGGCGACTCGTAGCCCTCCCGAACGACCTCGGCCCACCGGCCCTGCCGCTTCCAGAACGACGCAGCATGGGGCATCCTCGACCTTGGCACGGCGACCCGAAGCGCTGCACCCACACCCAGCCAGTAGGCGCGGGGGTCGGAGATGTCGGCGGAGGGACGAAGCGACCGCACAAAGGCTTCGGCGACGTGGTCGGGGGACCGTGCGACAGTGCGGGGCCGGGTCCAGGACCAGTAGCGGGCCGACTGCAGCCCGGAGATGACGGCGTAGCCGCGTCGGAAGTCGTCGGAGTGGTCGGGGAAGGGCCGACGGTCAGCCGAAGGGGTGGACCGCGGACGGTCGGTGAACCATGCCGCCGCACCGTCATACTGCAGGGCGATGCGGGCCTCGGTGGGGTCGAGGCGCACAGGGTCGAGCCACCGCGCATGCTCGAAGAGGCCGACCCAGGCCACCCACACCGCCACACCCATCGCTGCGAACCGGCCGACCGAGACACGCGAGGTTCCCGCGACCAGCGCCAGGACAGCGAACCCGAAGGGGTAGAGGTGCGCGAAGTACCGAGGCGGCGCGCCGGTGGGGACCGAGGGGTCGAGGCTGGTGTGCCGGGTGAGCACGAGGGTGGCGACGAAGCCCAGGACCAGGTGCAGTCCCACCCATCCGGCGGTCCGTCGGAAGGGACGACCGTCGGGTCGGCCACGCAGGAGCCCCATGCTCACGGCCACCACGCCCACGCCGAGGGTCCCCAACCGGGCGACCCATTCGGCCACGCGGGCATGCACCCCATAGGCGCTGGTGGGGGCCTGGAGGAACGCCTGTGCCCGCGCCTCGGCTGCCCAGCGGGTCACCTCGGAAGCGCTGGCGGTGCGCCGATGGAGGAGCGGTCCGCCGTCTTTGCCGATGAGTCCGGTGAGCTTGTCGACCGGAAGGCCGCGGGGGTAGCCCAGGCCATCGAGCCAGCCGGTGGCCAGCACCCACTGGAGCGTGCCCAGCCCCACCAGACCCGCCACCAGGAGACTCCCCACGGCCCACCCGAAGCGCCGCCACGAGGGCTTGTGCAGCCAGCCAGCGCCCGCCACGCCCGCCGTCGCGCTCACCGCCGGCAACGCCAGAGCCGGATTGAGGAGGGTGGCCACACCTGCAGCCACCCCCAGCCCCACCGCGCGCAGCAGCTGGCCGCGCGGCCCGACCGGATGGGCCATCCACGGCAGCGCCACACACACCACCGCTGCCTGGACCAGTCCCACAGTCTCGTGGGTGCCCCAGCACAGCAGGTTGAGCCCCGTCCACACCGGCGGCCCCAGAATCGCCAGGAGGGTGAAGCCCACCAACACCCCCCGCGAGCGAGTGGCCCGCCACAGCCCCACCAGCCACAACAGCACGGTCAGAGTGGCCTGTCCAAGGCCGAAAGCACGGAGGAGGCCTGTGCCCAGCACCACATCGGTGTGCTGCACCACCGCCAGCATCGCCACGCCCAGAGCCCCGAGCGTGCCGTGCATCTGGTTGCCCACCAGCCGGAAGGCGTGCAGGAGGTCGGCCCGTGCGCGGGGGTCTGTGAGCTGGTGGGTGACGGGACGGCCGCCGAAGTCCGAGACCACCGACAGGAAGCCGTACTCGGCCGGGTTGACGTCGGTGAACAGGTGGCCGGACGACGCGAGCACGGCCAGGCGGTCGACCAGAAAAACGGCGACGAGGGCCAGGATGAGCCCTGCCCCTCGCGTACGTCGCATTCGGGTGCGGGTGGTCAGCGGAGCGGCTTCAAGGGAAGGCCGTGCGCATCGGCCACCGCGCCGTAGGTGACCGCACCATGGGCCACGTTCACACCCGGGACCAGCTCGGGGGCAGCGTCGAGCGCCTTGTCCCAGCCCAGGTCGGCGAGCATGAGGCCGTAGCGAAGGGTGGCGTTGTTGAGGGCGAAGGTGCTGGTGCGGGCCACAGCACCCGGCATGTTGGCCACGCAGTAGTGGACCACGCCGTCGACCACGAAGGTGGGGTTGGCGTGGGTGGTGGGGGTGGTGGTCTCGGCACAGCCGCCCTGGTCGACCGCGACGTCGACGATGACGGCGCCTTGCTGCATCTCGGCGAGGTGGCTGCGCTTGAGGAGGTGCGGTGCCTTGGCGCCCGGGATGAGCACCGCACCCACCACGAGGTCGGCCTCGGCCACGCTCGCCAGGAGGTTGCCGGTGTTGCTGTAGACCGTCTTCACGCGCCCTCTGTACCGGCCGTCGATGTCGCGCAGGGTGTCGAGGTTGATGTCAAGCACGGTGACGTCGGCGCCCAGGCCCACGGCCATGGCCATGGCGTTCTGTCCCACAATACCGCCGCCGATGATGGTGACCTTGCCGGGAGCCACACCGGGCACACCGCCCAGCAGCACACCGCGGCCTCCGGCGTGCTTCTCCAGGCTGCGCGCGCCGGCTTGGATGGACAGCCGGCCAGCGACCTCGCTCATGGGGGTGAGCAGGGGCAGCTTGCCGTCGAGCTCGATGGTTTCGTAGGCGATGGCCACGCAACCGGAAGCCAGCAGGGCGTCGGTCTGTGGGCGGTCGGGCGCCAGGTGCAGGTACGTGTAGAGGATCTGGTCTGCACGAATCTTCGGATACTCGGCGGCGATGGGCTCTTTCACCTTCCAGATGAGCCCGGCCTCGCCCCACACCCGGTCGGCCGACTCGACCAGAGTGGCCCCAGCGGCGCTGTATTCGTCGTCGGCGATGCCCGACCCGGCGCCTGCCCCCGCCTGCACCAGCACGGAATGCCCTCTCGCCACCAGCGCCCGAACCCCCGCAGGCACGAGGCCCACACGGTTTTCCTGGGGTTTGATCTCTTTTGGGACTCCGACAATCATGGCACCCTCCGTTTCGCAGGAAACGCTCCAGCCGAGGCGGTTCTACCACCCCTCGCGTGGTGCGCTCACGCCCGGCCCCGCACGCACGGATGTTCCACGACGAGAGCCCCCACCAGCCGCGGTCCTCGGTCGAGTCAAGAACGGTCTCAGTCAGGGTCATCGGGCCCCACGGCGGCCGCGCGATGCCCGAGATGCCGCTCGGGATGGGATTGGTTACGCCGCTCCGGTCGTGGGCTCGCAGACGAGCTCGACCGAATTCCAAGGGGTGCAGGCACGACCCCGGTTCCACGCTCGCCTGCCCCAAGACCGTGAGCACTGCGTGTCCGTCGGCTCCAACAGTTCCTCGAACGCCCGCCCCTCCACCGCAGGGGCCTCGGGCGACGGTGCCCACCTCGACGCAGCAGATCTCGACGTCCGGGATGCCCCCACCGAAGAAGTCCCGGAAGGAATCGACCGCCACGCCCTCGCGGCCGGCATCGTCCGCGGTCCTGTCTCGGGCGGAGCCGACGGCCCCCATCGGTCCAGCCTCGACTTCCCTCCCGGGGCTTCCTTTCGAGCCCTCGGCGGCGAGCTCGGCGCCCACTTTCGCGTGGTGAGCGACGCCCTCGGTGTCCAGGTGCGCCAACGGGGCGAGCGGGTCCTCGTTCAAGGTTCCGCCGAGTCGGTCCAGGTGGCCGGCGACGTTCTCGTGCAGCTCTTCCAGGTCGCTGAGCTGGGGCAGCCCCTCAACCCCACCGACATCGACCAGGCCTGCCGCATGCTGCGCGCAGAGCCCCATGTGCGGCTGCTCGACCTCTTCCGCGAGACCATCCCCATCGGCGTGGGCAAGAAGCGCATCCACCCCCGCTCCGTCCGCCAGCGGGCCTACATCCAGGCCATCAAGAAGCACACGCTCACCTTCGGCGTGGGCCCGGCCGGCACCGGCAAGACCTTCCTCGCCATGGCGATGGCGCTGTCGTCGCTGTTCAGCGATGAGGTGCAGCGCATCATCCTCTGCCGTCCCGCGGTGGAAGCAGGCGAGAAGCTCGGGTTTCTTCCAGGCGACCTCACCGAGAAGGTCAACCCCTACCTCCGGCCCCTCCTCGACGCCCTGCACGACCTCTCCGGCTACGACAAGGCCCAGCGCCTCCTCCAGCGCGGCACCATCGAGATTGCGCCCATCGCGTTCATGCGGGGCCGCACGCTCTCGGATGCGTTCGTCATCCTCGATGAAGCCCAGAACACCACCGCCGCCCAGATGAAGATGTTCCTCACGCGCATCGGCACCGGCTCCAAGGTGGTGGTCACCGGCGACGTCTCCCAGATCGACCTCCCCCGCGGCACCACGAGCGGCCTGGTGGACGCCCTGCGGGTGCTCGAAGGCGTCGACCGCATCGGCCGCACACACTTCACCGACATCGACGTGGTGCGGCATCCCCTCGTCTCCGCCATCATCCGCGCCTACGACCGCCACGGGAGCCGCCGATGAGCGGAAAGCGCCGGATTCCCGCCCGTCCCCGCGGCCTTCGAGACCTCTTCTCGAACGACCGGGTGCGGCGGTGGCTGGTGCTCTTCCTCGTCACCGTGGCCAGCGCACTCCTGGTGGTGGAGTTCGGCGGACCGCCCCCGCGCGCGTACGAAGTCGACGAGGTGGCCGACCGCGACATCCGCGCCCAGCGCAGCTTCGAATACGTCGACACCGTCGAGACCGACGCCCGCCGCGCCGAAGCCGAGTCCAAGGTCCGCCCCGTCTTCACCTACGACGGTGGGGTCTCGGGCCGCACCCAGGCCCGCATCCACGAAGCCTTCGCCATGGCCCGGCGTCTGCGCGCCGACGCCCTCCTCGACGCCCAGGCCGAAGGCCGCGAAGCCCTCTCCATGGCCGAGCTCTCCGACATCTCTCGGAAGTTCAAGGCCAGCCTGCAGATTCACCTCGACCCCGAAGACCTCGACCGCTTCGCCGCAGCCGGCTGGTCCCAGGCCCTCGAGGACCGCTCCGCCGAGCTGCTGGGCGTGGGGATGAGCGGCTACATCATCGCCGACCGAAACACCCTGCCAGTGGGTGAAAAGGCGGTCTCGGTCCTCCGTCTCGTCCGCGATGGCGACACCACACGCCAAGACGAGACCATCCTCTACGACTTCTCGCGCATCGCCGACCCCGCCGACGCCCGCCAGCGCATCAGCCTGCACGCCCTCGAGAGCGGCAAGGAAGCCGACGCCGTCGAGCAGAGCGCCATCGCCCTGGCCCGCGCGGCCATCCGGCCCAACTTCTCGTACGACCAACGCGAGACCGTCGAGCGGCGCCAGGAAGCCGTGGCGGGCGTCCCCGAGGTGGTGCTCCAGGTCTCGCGCGGCACCTCCATCGCCCGCCAAGGCGACGTCCTGTCGGCCAAAGAAGTGGCGATGATCTCGGCGCTGTCGAACTCACAGGCCCGCTTCGGCAGCGCGCGCATCGTGCTCGCGATCATCGCGGTCATCGGCCTTCTCGCGGTTGGCATCTACCAGTACGCACTGGGCGCGTTCCCCCGCCAGACCTCCCGCAGCCGCGACCTCGAGGCCGCTTCGGTCCTGCTGCTGCTGGTGCTCGTGGCCGCACGGCTCATCGTGGGGGCATCCACTCCGCTCGGCACCGCCCTCGGCAATGTGCCCCCCAACGCCTTCTGGTATCTGGCCCCCGTGGCCGGCGGCGCCATGCTGGTCCGCATCCTCATCAACGCCGAGATGGCCTTGATGTGGACCCTCCTCGTGGCGGTCATCCTGGGCATGATGATGGACCAGGACGTCCTCTTCGCCCTGTTCTTCGTCATCTCGGGCGTCACTGCGGCCGGAGCGGTCGCGGGCAGTCGAGAGCGGGTGGCCGTGCTGCGGGCCGGTGTGCTCGCCGGTCTCTTCAACGCCGCAGCAGCCTTGCTCTTGTCGCTCGTGCAGGTGTACCTGGGCGACCCCACCGGAGCGTCGGCCGACTTCATCGCCCGCCCCCTCTGGTCGGTCGGCTTCGCCTTTGCCGGTGGTGCTCTCTCCGGCGTCCTGGTGCTCGGCCTGGTGCCCATCTTCGAGCTGTTCGGCTTCGTCACCGACTACCGCCTGCTCGAGCTGGCCAACCTCAACCATCCACTGCTTCGTCAGCTGATGTTGCGGGCCCCCGGCACCTACCACCACTCCGTCACGGTGGCCCAGCTGTCCGAAGCCGCGGCCGAAGCGGTGGGTGCCAACGCGCTCCAGACCCGCGTGGCCTGCTACTTCCACGACATCGGAAAGGCCGTCAACCCCAAGTTCTTCATCGAGAACCAGCGGGGTGGCCCCAACCCCCACGACAAGCTGCCGCCCCGCACATCCGCCAAGGTCATCATCAACCACGTCACCGACGGCGAGGCCATCGCGCTGCAGTACAAGCTGCCCCAGCCCGTCATCGACGGCATCACGATGCACCACGGCACCGGCCTCATCCAATACTTCTACGCGATGGCGCTCCGCAACGCGAAGCCGGGCGAGACCATCCAGGAGTCCGAGTTCCGCTACCCGGGCCGCCTCCCCGACACCCGCGAAGCCGGCATCATGATGCTGGCCGACAAGGTCGAGGCCGCCACCCGCACGCTCAAAGACAAGTCGCCCGAGAGCCTGCGCGGACTCATCCAGAAGCTGGTGAACGCCACGCTGATGGATGGACAGCTCGAGAAGTGCCCGCTCACCATCAAAGACCTCTACACCATCATCGATGCGTTCATCGAGACCCTCCTCGGCATCTACCACCACCGCATCGACTACCCCGGCATCCCCCAGCGCTCGGCTCCCCAGCCTGCCGTCAACACCACGGGCGACCGCCCCAGCGGCCCGGTCATCACCCTCGAGATTCAGAACCCGCTCGCACAGCAGCACGCCTCCGAGTCTCCCACCGAAGCCGCCACGCCGGTCACCCCGGTCTCCGATGAACCCGACGACCACCCCGTCACCGAGACCCCATCCGGCCCCATCGACCCCCAGACCGGCCTGCCGTTCATGCGGCCCCAGCGCAGCATCACGCCCGACGAAGACTACGAGAGCGCCGACCACATCCCCACTCCCCACCACTGGGCGCGCGGCAATCCCGATGGCAAGTGAGCCCACCCCCCCCACCATCGATGGTCACTGGGCCACAGCAGCGCCCGCCCACCTCGACGGCGACGCCCTCCTGCACACGCTCCTTGGCGATGCCCACCGCCTGCTGGTGAGCATCGACATGCCCGATGGTGAGCTGTCGGTGGTGCTCTGCTCCGACCCCCACATCCGCCAGCTCAACCGCGACCACCGCGGCAAGGACACCCCCACCGACGTCCTGAGCTTCGCCATGCAAGAAGGCGAGGCCCTGCTCGACGACGACCCCGTCCTGGGCGACCTCGTCATCAGCATCGACACCGCCCGGCGCCAGGCCAGCGAGCTCGGCCACTCGGTCGACCACGAGCTCCGCGTGCTGTTGGTCCACGGCCTCTTGCACCTGCTCGGCTACGACCACGAGACCGGCCCCGCCGACGCCGCCGAGATGCAAGCTGCCGAGAAGAAGCTGCTGGCGCGTCTCGGAGACTCCGAGCCGGGCCTCATCCAGAGAGTGGGGCCTTCAGGCCAGTAGGTCGGGGCCTTGGTCGGCGGGCGGCTTTGTGCGCCCAAGCACCCGCCAGATCGACAGCCAGCCCAGCGGCACCACCGCAAAGCCGCCCAGCGTGACCAGCGTGAGCCCCATCACGATGAGGTGACCGAGCGACCGCACGCCCTGGTGCTCGGCGATGGTGAGGCTGAGGAAGGACAGGATGGTGGTGCTGGCCGACAGCGCCGAAGCCCAGCCGGTGGTGGACAGCGCGCGCCCCACACCGCCCGGCCCTTCTTCGTCGACCCGGTGCATGAGGTGGATGATGACGTCGACGCCGATGCCCATGAGGATGGGGATGCCCACGAAGTTCACCACAGACAGCTGGATGTCGAAGAACACCATGCCTGCACCGGCCCAGGCCATCCCTGCTGCGAGCGCCGAGACGGTCCAGAGGGCACGCCCCAGCTTGCGGAGGTCGAGCCAGGACAGCGTGAAGACCACCAGCAGCGCGGTCCCCGCCACCCACGGCACATCGTCGACCACCAGCTCGTAGAGCACGGCCAGCGCCAGGTACTCACCCGCGGCTTCGGCCTCGGGGACGGCGTTTTCGACACTTGCCTTGAGGGCGGCGTTGTTGCGGAGGTCCCATTGGTTGCCCCCCGGGAGGAGCAGCATCCGCGGACGGGCCTGCCCCGCGCCGAGAACGTGTCGGAGGCTCCGCGGGAGGTCGTCGGGGGTGAGCACCCGAGGCGCTTCTTTGGCCAACGCGCTCAGGTTCTGCTGGGCGGAGAGCGGCAGGAACTGCATCCCGGGGTTCTGGGCCAGCGCCCGGATGGACGCGAGCTTCTCCACCCGCTCGGGTTGGTCGGTGGGGAGGACCGTGTGGACCGACAGCATCCCATGCACGTACGGCACCTCTCCCGCCTTCACAGGCTCCGCGAGGCGGTCGTGGGCAGCAGCGAGGTCTTCGGCGGACTCGAAGCTCACCAGCACGGGTGCAAAGGCCGAGGTGGCCGCAGCGCGTTCCTCTTCGGTGATGTCGTCGTAGCCGAGGCCGGCCTTTCGCAGGGCGCTGAGGTCGTATTCGAAGCCCACGAGGTCGAGCTGGGTGGCGGCGAGCACGGTGCACGCCCCCACCACCACCAGGCCGATGGGGGCTTCGTAGGCCAGGCGGGCCAGCAGCCCACCACTCCGGGCCTTGGCGGAGTCGGAGCGTTCCTTCTTCGCAGGGGCCGGCCGCTTGCCGTCGCGCCACACGATGAGGAGCGGCAGCATCAGGACCACGGACACGAGGCACAACAGCACCCCCACGCCCAGCAGAGTGCCGAGCTGACGGAAGCCGCCGAAGCCCGCCACCCACAGCGCACAGAAGCCCCCCGCCGAGGTGACGGCCGCGGTGAGACAGGGCGGACCAGACTGGTCCCAGGCCGCGTAGATGGCCTCGTGTACGGTCTCTTGGACCATTCGCTCTTCGCGGTATCGCGCATAGAGGTGCAGCGAGAAGTCGACGCCCAAGCCCACGAGGATGGCCGGGTAGAACGAGGTGAAGGTGTTGAGAGACCCCACCGTGAGGGTGGCCACGCCGGTGGTCCAGAGGTTGGCAAAGACCAATGGCGTGAACACCAGCAGGGTGGCGCGGAAGTCGCGGAAGGCCACGGAGATGAGCGCGAGCACCAGCAGCGCGGACACTCCGGCAGTGGAGGTGAGGTCGGTGCGGATGGTCTCGACGTCTTCGACGGAGTGCCGGTAGGCGCCCCCCACCCACACCAGCTCGACGGCGTCGGAGTGGGCGTCGAAGTCTTCGACCGCTGCGTCGAGCCGCTCCATGAAGGGCGCGGCGAACCGAGCATCGTAGGCCGAGCCGGATGGCCGCACGACAATCCGAGCCAGCCCATCCTCAGAGGGAAGGACCGCCTTGGAGGTCTGGCCGCGGGCGAGGCGCTCGGTGAGCGGGCCGAGGTCGAGCAGCCGCTGTGCCACGAATGGGTTGGCCGCCGCTGGCCCCAAGGCCACTGCACCCTTCAAGCGAACTTCGATGGCGCTCAGCTCTTCTTGGGTGAGCTGAAGCATCCCCAGCCGCCAGGCCAGCTCATCGTTGATGTCGAACAGCGCGTAGTCGACGCCCTCGACCGCTTCGAGCTGACGGGCGAGGTCGACCAGGGCGGCGTCCCGCGACGGGGTGTCGTCGCCGCGGAAGGCCAACGTCACGAGGTTGGTGCCGCCTTCTTCTTGGTTGATGCGCTGGATGGCCCGGGTGGTGGGGTGGTCTTGCGGGAGCAGCGCCAGCATGTCGGGGTCGACGGTGAGCTGGGTGGCCGCGCCGATGGACAGCAGGGTGAGCACCGCGAAGGTGGCCACTGCGGAACGGGAGTGGGCGAGGACGAACGCAGCCACGTGCCCCATGAAGGTGCGTGGACCGCCATAGGGCCCGGGGGTCTGTCCGTGCACGGAACCTGCCGTCGGGAGGGAGAGGAGGGTCGCGCCGACAGCCACAGTTCATTCAGGCTGGTGGGGCCCGGGAGACGTGTCACCTGCTGAGGGGCGAAGACCTCCGCCCGTAGCACGTCCACCGCATCGGGTCTGCTCCGGACAGATGACCGAGATGGGTCAATCTCATCGCCCCTGCTCGAAGATCCTCAAGATGAGCGCATTCCCTTCCGTAGAACCGGTTGAGAGCGGGTCGGTTCCAGCTCTTCGGCGACCACACTCCCGACCCCGCCCATCGCTTCCCGGTCGACCGCCGTCTGCGACGTGCGCGGGCGCCACCGGGGTCCGAGACCCACCCAAGCCTATCAGATTCGATACGGTTGGTGTATCTCTGTTGAGACAACGTATCAATTGTGATAGCCCGACCTGAGGCAGGTGTGCCCACAAACGGGTCGTTCTCGCCTGCCGACCACGCCAGAACACCTGGCACGGGTCGTGCATTGCTCCACTGCGAACGCGCGCCGCCCGGTGCCCTGTCGCTTGGAGAACTCCATGGTCGCCCAGTCCCTGCACAACCACGACCGCAACGCAGTCCTCACCGCTCATATCGGCCTTGTGCGCACCATTGCTCGACGGCTTGCCCACCGGCTGCCCCCGTCGGTCGAGGTAGATGAGCTTGTGAGCATCGGGATGTTGGGACTGATGGACGCCTGGGAGCGCTTCGACACCGACCGCGGCGTCACCTTCAAGTCGTACGCCGAGATGCGCATCAAGGGTCAGATGATTGACGCGCTCCGTCGCAACGACTGGGTGCCCCGCTCAGCTCGGAAGAAGAACGAGAACCTCGAGCACACCCGGCTGTCGCTGTCCCGCCGCCTGGGCCGCGCTCCATCTCTCGAAGAGGTCCGCCAGGAGCTGGGCATGGCCAAGCGCAACTTCGAAGCCTACTGCGCCGACGCCCAGATCCGGCCGCTCACCAGCCTCGACACCCCCATGGGCGACGACGGCAGCGCACGCATCGTCGACCGCGTGGCCGGCCAGAACGCCTCCGCAGCAGATCTGCTGGCCCGCAAGGAACTCCGGTCCGAGGTGGCCCGCGCCGTGGGCAACCTGCCCCCCAAGGAACGCGCCGCGGTCACGCTGTCCTACCTCGAGAACCTCACCCTCAAGGAAATCGGCCAGAAGCTGGGCGTCACCGAGTCGCGTGCCTGCCAGCTCCGCAGCCAGGGCGTCAAGCGGCTCCGCTTCCGCTTGCGTCGGGTCACCGGCTGAAGGGCGGCTCCGCCGACAACAAACGCGCGACCATGCTGGTCGCGCGTTCTGGTTCTCAGCCCCGAGCTCAGGGCTCCATGGGGTCGTCCATCATCGTGTTGCGCTTGAGCTCCGCCCCCAGGAAGCGCACCTGGATGCCGGCCTGAACACCCGCGTAGACGCTGCTCAGGGGGTCGGCAGTGACGCCCGTCTCGGAGGGTGCGAGCACGCCGGCGCCGGTCTTTTCTTCGTCGCCCGTGACCCCACCGATGGCGAATTGGAGCGGTGCGTGGAGGAAGAGGTCGACGTGGTCGCCCAAGCGGGCTTCGACACCGGGGATGAAGCCGAGGCGAAGGGACTTGGGTCGCTCGAAGGTGGGGAGGCCGTCGTCGAGCTGGTAGTGCGAGCCGATTTCCTGACCTCGAAGTGAGGTGAAGGACAGCCCGGCAACCGGACGCACTGGAAGGACGGGGAACGGGACGTACAGCAGCTGTCCGCCCCACCAGGTGGCGGAGTTGGCGAGCTCATCGGGCTCGCGGGGGTTGCTGAGCTGGCCTTCCGTGATCTTGCGGATGTCGACCGTGTACCGGCCGCTGGTCCAGCCGAACTGCAGCCCCACCTCGAGCTCGGGCAGCACACCGTAGGCGGCCTCGAGGCCCACGCGTCCGGCATTGCCGTCGACCATGGAGTGGAAGGCGTAGGTCTCGACCACCTGGAGGTCTGTGGCGGAGAGCCCCTGCCGGGCGTAGTAGATGCCGCTCGACGGAGCGCGCCCGAAGCCACCCATGGCGCGCGCAATCACCTGCCCTTTGCGGCCGAGCTGACGCGTGCGCCACTCGATGAGGTTCATGCCCGAGTTCTTGTAGCGCAGGTACTCTTGGGCCGACATCCCCACGCGGTCCCAGGGCTTGGCGCCGTCGGTCTGCATGTCGTCGGCGAGGTCGTTGGTGGTGTACTTCTCGCGGACGAATTCGCCTACGTTGGCGTCCCCCACATCGCCACTGCCGCCGATTTCCTTCTGCAGCTGGTCGAGCTGTCGTGCGGCAGCCTGCTTCTCGGCGCGTCCGGCATCGAGCACGGGCGCCGCCGCTCGGATGTCTCCCCCCGCCTTCACTTCGCCGTTGGCAGCGGCCACCACGACGGCCGCGACGGTGGTGGCGAAGCTCTCGGTGCCGGTGAGGGGGTCGTATTCGCCCACGAAAGAGATGAGGTCGACCGACTGCTGGACGTCGACCACGTGCACTTCGGTGAGGACGTTGGTGCCATCCCCGGGAGACACCACACCCGCCACCGCGAGCGACACGCGCCCCGCTTCGCCGAGGACGAAGGCACAGCCCACGTACTCACCCGGCGGGCAGCTCTCGGAGTAGTCGATGGCGGCCAGGTCGCCGACCGCCGGCACCGACGCGATGCCGAGGATGCGGGTGTCGGGGGAGTCCGCCACGGCGCGTTCGACAGCGAGGCGGACCGCCGCGGCGGCGTCGTCGGTGGCGGCGTCGGTGGACTGGAAAGACGGGACCAGCACCTCGGTCTCGGCGGCGCGAGCGTCCGGGGTGAGAGCGGTCCACAGCAAGAGCAGGGAGGCGTTCATGGGCGGACTGTAGCACTCGCGCAGAGAGTCGAGGGGCGTGCTCCCTGCAGGCGCAACCGACCGGTCATCGCACGACGGTGCGCCTCGGTGCGCGGACGGAGGGGACCGGCGCGGTCGGCGGCAGCAGGAGAGCCATGGCTTCGAGGTGCACAGTCTGCGGGAACATCTCGTATGCCGCAATGCGGTCAACCTTCCAGCCCTGCTTCACCGCGGCACGAAGGTCGCGGGCCATGGCCACCGGGTTGCAGGACACCATCAACACGGCTGCGGGCTCGATGCCGAAGACAGCGTCGAGCACGCCATCTTCGAGGCCCTTGCGCGCGGGGTCGGCGACGACGACCGCGCCACGCCCCTTCAAGCGTTCCGCGTTGTCTTCGAACACCTCTTCTACCTTTCCAGCGACGAATTCTGCCCCGACGTGGTTGCGCCGCGCGTTGTCGTCGGCGCGGCGCGTGGCCCCTTCCACAGCTTCGATCCCGAGCGCCCAGCCATGTGCCTGTGCGAGCGGAACGGTGAACGCACCCACGCCCGAGTAGAGGTCGACCACCGGACGGTCGCGCCAGGGCTCGAGCCAGTCGAGGGCATCGGCCACCAGCTTGGCCCCCATGGCGGGGTTGGCCTGGAAGAAGTCGCCAGGCCCGATGTTCATCTGCAGGCCGTGGAGGTCTTCTTGGATGGTGCGCACGCCGGCGAGCTTGAGGAAGCCCGGCCCCTCGTCATCCTCGCCATAGTCGAAGATGGAGTTGCCGCGCTTGCTGTTGATGTGCAGGTGCACGCCCACGATGTTGGCGTCGATGGAGGTCATGCGCCGGGCCAGCTCGTTGAAGGCGCGGTCGTGCCAGCCGCCGATGATGGTGGCGAGCACCTCTCCGGTGGTCCGGCTCTGCCGCAGGACCACATGGCGCATCGGACCATCGCGGTCGTCGGGGAGCCACGGGCCCAGCTCGAGGTCCATGATGGCGTGGGCGGTCACCCGCATCGCCTTGCGGATGCCCTCGGTGACCACCGGGCACTCGGGGATGGAGACGATGTCGTGGGTGCCGCGGCGGTAGGCCCCCACCCGCAGCTGACCGCGGTCGGACCGGCCGATGGCGAGCTTGGCCACGTGCCGGTACCCGAGGGCGTCGTCGTCGAACGAGAAGATGGTGTCGGGGGTGAGGTCTTCGAGGCCCACCCCTTCGAGGGCACGGTGCATGATGTGCAGACGGGCGGTCTGCTGCGCCGAGTCGTCGAGGTGCATCATGGGGCAGCTGCCGCACGCGAAGTACTTCTCGCAGGGCGGCTCGCGGCGACCGGGGTGGGGCTCGGCACCTTCGGCAGTGGCGAGGAAGCGTGCACGGATGCGGTTCTTGCCCACGTGCTGCACCACCACATCGGCGCGCTCACCCACGATGCCGCTCCACACCGCCACCTTGCGGCCGCGTTCAATGGCCTGGGCGAAGCCCTGGGTGAGGTAGTACTGCGGCGTGACGGTGATGACGCCGCCCCGCACCAGGCGCTGGCCGGGACGGATGCGCCGGCGGGGGTCGATGGTGACCTCGCCGGAGTCGCGCTCCTTCCGGTCGTCGCGGCGGTCTTCTCGCCGGTCGTCGCGACGTCGGCCGCGACCACGCATGCCCCGGCGATGGGGTCCGCGGCGAACCTTGCCCATGGGCGGCATCGGACGCTCCCACCGGCTCCGGGGACGGTCGTCGTCGGACGTCTCGGCCGGAACAGGGGGGTTCTTCGTGGGGTCGTCGCTGGATGCGGACACAGAAACCTCCAACAGGATGGCAACCGCGCCGTCTTAGGCTGTCAGGCACCCGCTGGCCACGGCCTGCATGTGGCGGTCGGTCAACGGGTGAGCCGCCGGTAGATGCGGGTGAGGCGCTCGGGCAACGCTTCGACGTCGGAGATGACCGTGAACGAGCCCTCGCCATACATCCGGGTGAGGTACGACTGGCCGGCGGGGTCGACCGTGATGCAGAAGGGGTAGACGCCCTGCTTGCGGGCTTCCTGGAGGGCCATCCGGGTGTCCTCCTGGGCGTAGCGGTCGCTGTAGTGGTCGCAGCCGCAGTCGAGCGGTCGACCATCGGACAGCAGCACCAGGAGGCGCACCCGGGCCGGCCACTCGAGCATGCGCCTGGTGGCATGCCGAATCGCAGCGCCGTCGCGGTTTTCCATCTTCCAGGAGATGCGGCCCACCCGCTCGCAGGCGCGGTCGTCCCAGGCATCCGAGAAGGACTTGGCCACGTAGAAGGCGACCTGGTCGCGGCCGTAGCCCGAGAAACCCCAGATGGCGCAGGCATCGCCGATGGAATCGACCGCCTCCGCGGTGAGCACCAGAGCTTCTTTTTCGACCTCGATGACGCGCTTTCCACCGCGGCGGACCACCTCGTTGGTGGACGACGACATGTCGACCAGGAAGGCCACGGCCACGTCGCGCTCCCGGCGGCGCCTGCGCTGATAGATGCGTCCGTCTGCGGCGGCCCCGGCCCGGGCCTCGATGCGCTCCAAGATGGCGCGGTCGAGGTCGATCTCGTCGCCATCGAGCAGTCCGCGCTGGCGCCTCAGGGCATCGGGCCGGAGGGCTTCGAACGCCCGGCGCACGCGTCGGATGAGCGGGCCATGGGTGTGGCGCACCTGCTCCACAAACGCGCCATCGCCGGGCTGCAGTGCATACTCGGTGACGCGCACCCAGTCGGGCTTGTGGTCGTCGATGGCGGCATCCCACTCGGGGTACCGGAAGGTCTCGCCAGCACCTTCGGTGTCGGCATCGAGGGCCTGACCACCCGACAACGACAGGCGGTCGCTGCCTTCTTCTTCGCGGCCGGAGACCTCGGGGCCAGCAGGGGCCTCCATGCGGTCGAGCAGTGCAGCCATCTCGGCGTAGGAGCGTTCCTCTTCAGCCCGCCTGCGGGCCTCGGCGCGGGCATCTCTGGCCGATGCCTGGTCGTCGGACATCGCCGCGAGCAGCTCTTGTGCGCGCACCTCGACCGACCGCTCGGCCTCGGACATGGCGCCCGTGTCGATCATGCCGGCGGTGGGGTCGTCGGCCATGGACTGGTACTCGGGGGCGGTGTCCTCGGCCTCGGTGCCGCGCCCGTCTGCAGCGCTTCCAGGGCTGTCCCCCGCTCCAGGGTCGTTCTCCCCCCCGTCCGCAGCGCCCTCTCCCGGTGGGCCATCGGGCATGGTGAGCCGCTGGTCGTCGGCGGGATTCGACCGCACCAGCAGCATGTGCGCCGGGAGGTAGGCGGTCCAGATGGCGCGCGCGGTGGTGTGGACGTCGGCACCCGGCTCCTGCACCTGCGCAACGGCCGCCCGCGCCTGCTCGACAGCATCGCGGGTCTGGGCATCGGCCACATCCGGAATGGGCAGCCCCAGCGCAACCCGTGCGACCGCCTCCACCACCTGTTCCGCGGGCGCGAGCGCATGGAAGTCGGGGCGGTCGGGTCGCCAGGCCTGCCCGAGGGCGTCGAGGTCGCGGCCAATCCCCGGATACTCCTGCCGCAAGGCACCTTCGATGCGGGCGTTCTCGAGCACCGTGAGGAGGTCGCGGGCGAGGGCCGGGTTCGGAAAGCCCCGGAGCATTCGCTCGAGCTCGAGCTCGTTGTCGCGGCGCTGTGGCCAGCCGCCTTGGCCCCCGGTGTAGGCCCCGCCCCAGTCGGGGGGTGCATCCCCGCCCCACGGCACCCGGTCGAGCTGGAGGTCGAGGGTTCCGAACTCGATGTAGCCGGCGTTTCGAGCGGTGAGCACCCGATAGATCAGGAAGTCGCGGTCGTCGCCGAAGTGGTCGACCACCGGGGGCAGGAACACATGCCGGCCGTCGGTGAACGCCTTCTGGCCCGCCGCGAGCGTGCGGACCTGGACGTCTTCGCCGCAGTGCGCGCGGGCATATAGCGCGAGGGTGCGCTTGATCTTGTCGAGCGGCAGGCCCACCCGCAGGTGGTCTTCGGCGGTGCGGGCCTCTCGGCTCTCCATTCGGAGGAAGCTCTCGGCCTTTGCAGCCGACTCGGCGTGGAGCTCCAGCGCCCGGGCCAGGTAGCGGGCGAGCGGCGCCCCATCGAGCTTCTCCAGCAGCCGCGGCAACGTACGCATCACCAGAGGCACGGCCGCCACCCGCTGTCGGGCCACCTGCACCAGCAGGCGTCCGTACCGTCGGCGGTGCTCGGCTTCGACCCGGGCCAGGTGGTCGGGCAGCGAGAAGGCGAGCACGCGGGCCACGCCGGGGTCGGACTCCGACGCCAGCAGCAGCACATCGGTGTAGGTCTCGGAGACATCCTCGCCGAGGGCATCAGCGACGGCACCGCGGTGCTTCATCCAGACCCGCGCCACCGTGACGTCGGCGCGGAACAGGCGTGCCGCGGGCCCGATGCGTTCGGTGAACCGCTGGACGGCGAGCCCGGAGAGGCGGCGCCAGGTGGGGCGTCGGTCCGCCATCAGAAGAAGTCGGCCACGACTTCGCGAATGGAGGCCTGCAGGTCGAGGTCGTCGGCCAAGGCCCGCTCGAAGGCTGCACCGGTGGCCGAACGGGGCGCGATGCCCTGGGCGATGAGGCGCCCGGCGTGCACCACCAGGCGGGTGCTCACGCCTTCATCGAGGCCCCGAGAGGTGAGGTTGCGAATCTTCCCGGCCACCTTCACGAGCCGCTTGGCGGTGTCGTCGTCGATGCCTGCTTCGCGAGCCACCACCTTCTCTTCCACCTCGGGCGGCGGGTACGAGAAGTCGAGCGCCACGAAGCGCTGGCGGGTGGACTGCTTGAGTTCCTTGAGCACCGACTGGTACCCGGGGTTGTAGCTGACCACGAGCATGAATTCGGCAGGCGCCCGCACCACCGATGCGAGCTTGTCGATGGTGAGCTCGCGCCTGTGGTCGGTCAGGGGGTGGATCACCACGATGGTGTCTTTGCGGGCCTCCACCACCTCATCGAGGTAGAGGATGGCCCCATGTCGCACCGCGGCCGTCAGGGGCCCATCCACCCACACGGTCTGGTCGCCGTGCAGGAGGTACCGCCCCACAAGGTCGCTCGCCGTGAGGTCTTCGTGGCATGCCACGGTCACCAACGGACGCCCGAGCTGGTGCGCCATGTGGGCCACGAAGCGGGTCTTCCCGCACCCTGTGGGGCCCTTCAACAGAACGGGGATTCGCGCCTTGTACGCTGCCCGGAATACGTCGGCTTCGTCGGCGACCGGCAGGTAGAATGGAGCCTCCGAGATGCGGAAGTCCTCCACCGAAGGCGTGAGTACGGGAGTCTGCAAAGTGGGCATGGTCGGCATGTCCCGCTGCTAACCCGCATCGCTCCGCCCCCGCCGACCGCACCCCAATCCCTTTTCGGGAGCCCTCGATGTCCGACGCCCAGCGCCTCAACGCCGTGATCCGGGCGCATGCGCCAGCCGCTGCCGCGCGCATGTCCGACCTGGGTCAGCGGATCTGGTTTCCGAAGGGTGTTCCGGCCCAGGCCGCCGATGCACGCAACTGCGCCATCAACGCCACCATCGGCCAGCTCACCAACGGCCACGGCGGTGCGGTTCCCCTGTCCACGCTCGCGCGCCACGTACAGCAGATGCCCGATGAGGAGGTGTTCTTCTACGCCCCGCAGGGCGGCCACAAGGGCCTGCGCACGGCATGGCGCAACCGCATCAAGAGCCGGGGCCCCACCCGCGCATCCCTGCCTCTGGCCACCAACGGCCTCACCCACGGCCTGTCGCTGGTGGCCGACCTCTTCGTCGACCCCGACACCGAAGTTCTCCTCCCCGTCCCGTGCTGGGGCAACTATCGCCTCATCTTCGGCGTCCGCCGCCAGGGCCTGCTCCGCCCCTACTCGGTCATCTCCGACGGCGGCTTCGACATCGAGAGCCTGCGCACCGCCCTGTCGCGCTGCACCGGCCCCGCCGTCCTGGTCCTGAACTTCCCCAGCAACCCCGTGGGCTACACCCCCACCCTCGAAGAAGCCGACGCCATCGTCGAAGTCATCGAACAGGCCCCGGTCCCGCTCGTGGTCCTCTGCGACGACGCCTACCACGGGATGGTGTGGGAAGACGGCCTGCTCCCCGACAGCCTCTTCCACCGCCTCAGCCAGTCCGACCCCGCCCGGGTGCTGGCTGTGAAGGTCGATGGCGCCACCAAAGAGCTGTTCTTCTTCGGTGGCCGGGTGGGCTTCGTCACGATGGGCGTGGAAGGCCCGGCCGCCAGCGCGCTCGAAGAAAAGCTGCTCGGCCTCGCCCGCTCCAGCATCTCCACGGTCGCCACGCCCAGCCAGAACCTGGTGCTGCACACCCTCGAAGACCCCGACACCCCCGCACGCATCGCCAAGCTGCTCGCCGGCATCGAAGCCCGCTACAAGCGCCTGAAGGCCGGGCTCATCGCCCAGAACGTCCCCCACCTCCCCTTCAACAGCGGCTTCTTCGCGCTGGTGAAGGTGGCGCGACCGGTCGAAGAGGTCCGTCAAGCGCTCCTGGCCGACGGTGTGGGGGTGGTCTCGGCCCCCGACGCCGGCGCGGTGCGGGTCAGCTACGCCAGCGTGGCCGACGACGACATCGACACCCTGGTCGACGCCCTGGCACGTCATGCGCGCTGACATCATCGTCGCCGTGGCCACAGCCCTCGGCGGCTGCTCGCTCAAGGATGGCAACCAGGCTCGCCCGGTCACGTCTGTGTCGTGGGTGGCCGCGGGCATGGGCCACTGTCATGCCCTGTCGTCCACCCCGCGCGGAACCGTGGTGGCGGCCTGCGACCGAGGTGTGGTGGAGACCGGGGTCGACGGCCAGACCCACACCCTCCATCCCACCCTCTCTCACGACATCTCCACCCACGCCGGCATGCTGTGGGTGAAGCTCCCCGACACCCTGCTTTGGGGCAAGCTCCCCCAAGCGGGCACGGTGTTCGCGTCCACCAAGCGCCAGTCGCTCGGCACCATCGACGACATGCTCACCACGCCCGACGGCCGGCTGGTGGTCGCCACGCCCGGCACCCTCGTGCGCGTCTCCCCCGACACCGGCACCATCTCCCGCTTCCGCAAGGTCCCGGTCCCGATGGAGAAGCTCGCGCTGGGCGCTCCGGCCTCCGACGGCTCCTCCACCCTCCTCGCGATTGCCCGAGATGCCGTCTACGCGGTCGAAAAGACCCGATTCCGCATGGTGGTGGGTGGCCTCTCCGACGTCCAAGCCGCGGTCACCCTCCCCGACGGCCGCCTGGTGGTGGCATCCGGCAGCCCCACCACGCTCGGCGTGCTGAACGGCAGCGAGTTCGCGCCCACCCAGACCCGCATCGAGGGCCTCACCGACCTCGTCGTGCACAACCCCGGCTCAGGCCCCGAGCTGTGGTTCACCACCAACGACGGCTCCATCGGTCGCGCCCCCCTCCCCTGAGGGCGCCCCACAGCCCCCCTCCCCCCGTGACCCAACTCTTGCAGCGGGGGCCGTCCGCTCGGTTGTTCCCACGCCGACCAACCGCTACCATCGCCGGCCTCCCGAACGCCCCCGGAGCCCGAATGCCCCGCCGCGCCGTCCTGTTCGCCCTTCCATGGCTCGCCGCCTGCGACGCCATGACCCCCAGCCACGTCGAGGTCCCCGACATCCAGGAGGCCATGGCGGTCGAGCGCTACAACGTGGTGTGCGTGGGTCTCGGCATGAAAGACGACGCCACCCGCAAGTTCGCCACCGAACAGCTCATCACCGTCTCCGATCCCGTGGCGAAGGACTGCATCTGCGCCAACATCACCGATGAAGCGAAGGGCTGGGACATCGCGGTGGCCGACGGCATGAAGACCACCGACCGCGACGACATCGCCCGGTGCTTCACCGACCTCGTGCGCAACCCCGGCCTCCAGAAGCGCGACGAAGCCATCAAGTACCTCCTCAACATGCCGGCACCGGTGGCCCGCCAGACCCTCGCCGACATCGCCCGGGACACCCAGTCCGCCCCCGAGTCGCGGGTGACGGCACTGGGCGCCATCGGCGGAGACAAGCAGTTCAAAGACACCCTCATGTCGCTGGCCGACACCGAGAGCGACACCGCCGTCCGCGCGGCCGCCAACGAAGGCCTGGGCGGCATGAAAGACCGACCGGTCATCGAGCTGCTCCGCACCAAGGCCGCCGACGACCCCGAAGGCGAGGTGCGCGGCGCCGCCCTCAAGGCCCTCAAGGCATCCGGTGTCCCCGACGCCACCGAGATGATGTGCAAGGCCATGATGGACGACGAAAGCCCCATCGTGCGCCGTCAGGCCATCGCCGCCTTCCGAGGCACCAAGCGCACCTCCGCCGTGAAGTGCCTCCGCGAGCGCGCCCTCAAGCTCGAGCCCGACTCCGGCGTGCGCGAGAAGCTGCTCGAGGTGCTCAAGAGCTCGCCCAGCGACAAGGCTGCACAGGTGCTCTGCGATGCCATCCCCTTCTGGTCGAAGAGCTACCTGAAAGAAGGCATGCCCGACAAGGTGCCCGGCACCGACATCATCCGCGCCCAGAACACCCGCGACTTCGAGCGCAGCTACGACTGCGTGCAGAAGGCCGTGCGGTCGTCGAGTGGCTACTCCTGCTACGCCAAGGCCTATACCGGCCACTGGTTCCGCGAGCTGGGCGGCTCCACGCACGTCCCGCGCTGCCCCGGCTACGAATAGACCCCACCCACATCCATCGGGAGAAGCTCCATGGGCTCCCTTGTCGAAACCGTTCGCGACCCCGCCAAGCGCAAGGCCGTCCTTGACGACTGTGTGGTTCTCATCGACCAAGAGGTCGCCAGCAAGCGCGGCCTCACGGGCATCGCCGTCAAGGGTGCCTTCAAGTCGGTCAAGAGCCTGAAGCCCGGCATGGTGCGCCAGTCGATGGACGCCCTGCTCGACGACTTCAGCACCAAGGTCGAGCCCTTCTGGCAGGACTGCCAGTCCACCGGCGCCACCCCCCGCACCTACTTCTCGCGCCGCAAGGTCGACGTGGCCAACGCGCTGCTCAGCATCACCGACCAACGCGCCCAGACCAGCAAGCACCGCGTGCTCGTGAAGGCCTACAAGTCGCTGCGCGGCAAGGCCATCCAGCACATCGGCGACGCCATGCCCCGCTTCGGCGACCTGCTCCAGAAGCACGCGTCCTGAACACGCCTGCAACGGCCCGCTCCGCCCGGCATCCCCCACCGCACACGCGTCCTTGACGCCACTGGTGTTGGGTGATGCTACGTTCCGAGCACTTCTTGGAGACCTCCCCATGACGATGCGAACCTTGCTCCTGGTTGCCCCTGCCGCTCTCTTCATCGGTGCCTGCACCGACGGCAGCGGGAAGGACGACTCCGGCACATCCGGCTCGGAAGAAGCGGACTCCGACACCGACACGGATGCCGACACCGACGCCGACTCGGATGCCGACACCGACGCCGACACCGACACCGACGTGGGCGCGGCCGTCTCGGGCACCGCAGTGTGGGCCGATGGCTCGCCGGCCGAAGGTGTCCAGATGCGCTTGTGCTACGAGACCTGCCGCACCGCCAACACCGATGGGGGTGGCGCCTGGACCTTCTCGGGCGTCGAAAACGTCGACCACACCCTCCAGGCGGTCGTTCTCGGCGACACCTCCTACGCTGTACCCCACAGCATCGTGATGCTCCGCGACGACGAGTCCCGCTCGATGGCAGAGTCCTACCGCATCGACAGCTTCGTCACGAAGACCGACCTCACCGAAGGCGGCACCGCCGACGTGAGCGGCGACGGCATCACCATCGACGCCGTGCAGGCCAGCATCACCGCCGGCTCCTACACCCCCGACTACGGCGAATACTACGTCGCCACCGTCGAGGTCGACCCCGCCACCGCCGGCCTCTCCTGGGATGGCCTCGACGGCTCGCCCGTGGCCATGTGGTACCTGGGCAACTTCGACAGCACCGTCGACCCGCCCTTCCCCTTCACCACCGAGAGCACCTACGGCCTCGACGTCGGCAGCAAGGTGAACATCTGGTCCACCAGCAGCGAAGAGCACGCCTGGGTGAGCGGCGGCACCGGCACGGTCACCGAAGACGGCATCGTCACCGACGGCGGCAGCGGCATCCGCAAGCTCACCACCCTGGTGCTCACCGTCGCCGACTGACGGTTCCTACGAAGGCAGCCGCTCGTAGCGTACGCGGGCGGCTCCCCCTTCTGCGGCAACCTGGATCACGCTGGCCTCCACATCGAGGCTGGACCCGGCTGGAATCGTGTCGGCGGGCATTCCGTCGAGCGAGACCCGCACACTTCCCTGCTCGGCCGTGAGCCGGTAGGGCCGCGCCGTGCTGCCCCGAAACAACGAACGCCACGTGGCTCCTTCTTCGAGGGTGAGACGCGGGTGGCCGTCGGTGGGTGGCTTGGCCTTGTGGACGGTGACCCGGGTGTAGACCCGCGGCTGCTCGGGTTCGGGTGAGTCTGCAGCGGGCTCCGCGACCTTGAGGTCGGGCTTGGGACCATCGGTGGGTGGGGCATCGTCGGCGCGGCCACCGTCCACCACAGACACATCGGGGCCTTCGTCTGGTGCTTCGGTGTCTTTGGGACGGACCAGCGAGCCTGGATCGAGGGCCTGCATCACATCGCGGAGGCCGTCGAGCAGCATGTCGCGGGACTGGCGGCTGGTGACATCGGCCTCGTCGAGGGCCACCCGCACCTGCGAGACGACTTCATCGACGAGACCGCCCAACGTGAGGTCGTCGGGGTTGTGGGGGGGACGGTCGGACATGGGGCCTCCAGGGAGCGCGGGGCTTCCCATTGTGCACCATGCCCGACGACGTCCACCCCCGTCACGGGCTCGGGGCGGGGTCGGGGCTGGTCGCCCAGGGGGCACGACGGATGCGCACCACCACCACCACGGCCACCACGGCGATTTCAGCGGTGAGACCCCACCAGGCTCCGGGCGCACCCAGGCCAGCCAAGGCCACCAGACCCCAGCCGAGCGGCAGCTTCACCAACCAGGCAGCTGCCACGCCCAAGCGCATCGTGAACCGGGTCTCGCCAGCCCCCGCAAGAGCACCGAGTCCGACCATGGCCACCGCGTCCAGGACCTGGAAGGCCGCCCCCACCCGCATCAGATCACGCGCGATGGCTGCCACATGGGGTTCGAGGCCGAAGCCAGCCGTGAGCAGGTCGGGAGCGAACAGGAACAACGCCCCGAACACGCCCATCACCGCCGTGGCCAACACCGTGGCCGACCACCAGGCCGACCGTGCCCGGACCGGTGAGCTCGCACCCACCGCCTGACCGACCAACACCGTGGCGGCTTCACCGATGGCGTGCCCCGGCAGGAAGCTCACACTGGCGATGCGGATGACCACGATGTGGGCGGCCATGGCGGCTTCCCCGACCGAGGACAGCAGCGCCGCGAACGCCGCGAATGCCGTGATCTCGAGCAAGTACCGCGCACCGATGGGCGCCCCCAGCGTGACCACACGCGCCATCGACCCACGCGACCACCCTGGCCTGGCTCCCAGCGACCGCCGTGCAGCAATCGCCAAGACCAACAGCCCCACCGCCATGCCCGCCACCGTCGCAGCCGCCGTCCCGACCGCTCCGATGCCTGCCAGCGGCCCCACGCCCCACACGAGGACAGGGTCCAGCGCGATGTTCACGCCATTTGCCAGCAAGGTGGACACCATGGGTGTGCGGGTGTCTCCCCGCCCCTGGAACCACGCCGACAGCGCGACCGACGCCCACAAGAAGGGCACCGCCCACACCCGCACGCGGGTCCAGTCCAGTGCGATGGCGAGCACGCTCCCCTCCGCACCGAGCACCGACAGCGTGGGCTCGATGGCGAACCACGAAAACGGCACCAGCACGCTCAAGGCCACGGCAATCCGCAGCCCAGACCACGCCGCCAGGCGCGCCCCATCCGCATCTTCGGCTCCATGACGCTGGGACACCAGCACCCGGGTGCCCGACACCAGGCCCACACCGCCACCCTGCACGAGCTGGGCAGCGATGCTTCCAAGCCCCACCGCAGCGAGCGCGGCCGTGCCCACCTGTCCCACGAACAAGGTGTCCACGAGCCCCATCGCCGTGTACGACAGCATCTGGACCGCGATGGGCCACGACAGCCCAGCCACTTCTCGGACCGTCACCGGCCCCCGTTCTTCTTCTTCCGACGGATCTGTCTCCGCCCGGCGCATGTCGCGCCCACTTTCGCCAGACATGGCGACCTCCGCGCACCCAACACAAGGGTGCACAACCAACCCATGGCACCCACAATGGCGCCACAGAGACAACTCAACCGCGGTCGAGCCCCGAAGAGCCAACCACGCAACCAATCCCAGCAGTCCGGCGCCAGGAAGACCGTCTTCAGCCCATCCTCAGCCACCCACCCGCAGCAGCACGGCCACACCCCTCAAGGGAGTCCCGGACGGCTTGTACGGCACCTGTCGGCACCATGCGGAGGGAGTTCTGACACCACCCGCCGCTGGCAGACCACCTGTGCAGGCAGCCCGTGTGCCGGGAGCAGTGGTTCAGGGCGCTCGGAGCGGAGTCCTACCGGTTGCGGCAAACACCCTGATAGTCGGCATCTTGAATACCAATATCAGTGATGGGGGATGCGGCAACGGGGGACCAGACCACGAGCATATTGCCGGTCTTGTTGAACATGTGGACCTCCGTGTTGCCGACCCCGAGGACACCCCGAGTCGTCTTGGCGCAGCGAGCCGCGCCCGTCTGGTATGCCACCAACATTGCGACTCTGCAAGAAAAAACCTGCGCGCAGATCGATCCGACGCAGGATCGACACGTTCGGAATAAGCCCTCGGGGCCGCCCACCTCTCGCCCGGACCCCACGCACGATGGCTCGACCGCTCGACAGGCCGGTGTCCCCCACGCTGTGGGAGCGCCTCCAGGAAGCCTTCCACGCCACCGAGTCGCGTGCCTACCGCTGGATCGAAGCCACCGTCTGGCTGCTCATCATCGCGTCTTTGGTGGTGTTCGGCGTCGACCTCGACCACACCCAGCAGGGCACCCCACCGCCCGCGTGGCTCAACACGCTCGACAACGCACTGCTGTGGGTCTTTCTGGTCGAGATTGGCCTGCGCATCCTCACCTACTCCCCGCCCGAGCTCGAGTTTCACGCGCTCAAGCCCACCAACCGGCTGCGGGCACATGTCGTGGGACGGCTGCGCTACTGCACCGATCCGTTCATGCTCATCGACATCGTCACGGTGCTGGCGCTGCACCCCGCGCTCCGAGGGCTCCGTGCGCTCCGGCTGCTGCGGGTCGCGCGCTCACTGCGGCGGAGTCCATGGACCGTCCCGCTCCAGGGCATCGTCCAAGCGGTCCGCGACAACCGGCTCCTCTACCAGGTCGCGTTTTCGCTCGTGGCGGTGGCGGTCGCGCTGGGTGGCCTGAGCTTGTGGCTCATCGAAGGCCCGGTCAACGACGGCCTCCACAACCTCGGCGACGCCATGTGGTGGTCGGTCGTCACGCTCACCACCGTGGGGTACGGCGACATCTCGCCCCAGACCGGCCTCGGAAAGATGGTGGGGGCCGTGCTGATGGTCGTGGGTATGGTCACCCTCGCCCTCTTCGCCGGCATCGTCGGAAACACCCTGCTACACGCCGTGATGCGCATCCGCGAGGAATGGACCCGCATGAGCACAGCCATGAACCACGTCGTTGTCTGCGGCTACGACCCCGGCGCCCGGATGCTGCTCGACGCCATCCTCGCCGAGATCGACCCCGTCCACACCGAGCTGTACGTCTTCGCTCCGGGGGCACGGCCCGCCGATGTTCCGGCCGACTACCGGTGGATCGAAGGCGACCCCACCAAGGAAAGCGAGCTCGACAAGGCCCGCATCACCCACGCCGACGCCGTTCTCGTGGTGGGCGCGCGCACCTTGAACCCCCAGGACGCCGACGCCCGCACCATCCTCACCACCTTCACCATCCGGGCCTTCGCCCGGCGCAACCCGGTGACTCCACCCAGAAAGCGGCCGCTCTACGTCATCTCCGAGATCCTCGACGCCGAGAACGTCGACCACGCCCGAGCTGCCGGCGCCGACGAAGTCATCGAGACCACCCGCATCGGCTTCTCGCTGCTCTCCCACGCCATCGTGCAGCGCGGCACCGCCGATGTCCTCGGCACCATCACCGCGGCCGGCGCCCACAGCTTGTATGTGAGCCCGATGCCCGACTTTGTGGCGGTCCCCGCACCGTTCGCCGCTGTGGCCCGAGCCGTGAAGAGCACCACCGGCGCGCTGGTCATCGGCCTGCACGACCCCGGCAAGGCCCCGGGCGACCACCCCGACGAAGTCAACCCACCCGACGACACACAGGTCCAGCCGTCGCACCACCTCATCTACCTGGCCAAGTCAGCGGTGCTCGACAGCCACGGCTGACCCAACGCACCACGCCCACCCCGAAGGGCGGGCGCACGCTCCAACCCACCCACTCAGCGGGTGAGCTTGGTCGCGGCAGCCACGAGGAGGTTGGCCTTGAAGGGCTTCACAATCCAGCCCTTGGCGCCGGCCTTCTTGGCGCGCTGGATGAGCGCCGGCTGACCTTCCGTGGTGAGCATGACGATGGGGAGCTTGGCGTGGCGGGACTGGGACTTGACCGCCTCGAGCATGTCGATGCCGTTCATGCGGGGCATGTTGACGTCGCAGATGACGAGGGAGATGTCGCCACCACCGTCAATCTTGTTCTTGCCGTCCACACCGTCCACCGCTTCCACAACTTGGAAGCCGGACTGGCTGAGTGCCATGCGCACCTGCTGGCGGACGGTAGCGGAGTCATCGACGACGAGGACCTTCTTGGACATGTGAACTCTCCTTTCCGTGCATGACCCGACACCATGTCGGGGTTGAGTAGGACCTGAATTGGTCCGAGGTGTTGGAGCCGAAGCCCCGGAAGACGTGTGGGCAGCGCATCCCGCAGCCCGGGTGGAACGCATCAGAAGAACAGGAACGTGCCTTCTTCTTCGGCGGCCTCTTCGACCTGGACGGCTTCTTCGAGCACGAAGCCATCGGTGAAGACGCCGTCCATCCAGACCTCGAGGCGTCCGTGTGCGGACTGGAATGCCGCCTGGAGTCCGGGGGCGTGCTTGGGGTCCCAGCGACGGATGCTGCGACCACCGAACACCATCGGGGTGCCCATCTGAATCATCGCGCCGTAGGTGAGCAGGCGGTTCTTCACCCGCCCCAGCAGCTGGTTTGCAAGCTCCCCGGTCCAGTCGCGGTCCTGCTCGGGGGTGGGGCATGCCGTGATGACATTGCTTGCATGGATGGTGTCGGTGCTCGCCGAGATGGCGAGCGAGCCGCGATAGTTGTCGCCCGTGAATCCGATGACGGCGACAAACCCGTCATCGTCGGCCAAGGGGCCGGGCGAGCACCCGGCGATGGTCAGGCCATAGCAGTCGAATAGTTCTGTCGTACATTGCTGAACAATCGACTGGACCACCGCCCAGTTGGCTGGGTTCCGCATCCTTCTCTCCCGTGGTCCGAGCGTCTGTGGTCGCTTGGACACCCTCGGGTACGGAAGGACGGCTGGTGATCAACACCCCCCGGGCGAGATTTTCCGAATCATGGAAACGCCGCGAGCCGGGTACGGCTCAGTCTTCCCAGTCCAGCTCGACGACGTCGGACGTGAGGCCGGAGCGATCTGTGACCGTGGCGACGAACACGTAGTCGTCTGCGGTGGAGCAGGTGATGGGCGGGTAGTGGCCGTCGCGGAAGCTGCCGTCGCACTGACCATCGCGGCACACCAGCAGGCTGTCGGTGAAGATCTCTGTGCCCGAAGACGCCTGGCTGCCGGTCACGTCGCCCATCGCCACGTCGTAGTCGCCCTGGGGGTCGGCGTAGTCCACCTCGAAGATGAACACCATGCCCGAGCTGTCGGAGCCGGCCTGGCACCACACCTTGCCCGACACGATGACCGGACCATCGCCGTCGAACTGCACTCCGTCGTCGATGTCGATGCTGCCGCCGTTGTTGCCTTCGTCGGTGGTGCCGTCGTCGTCGTCGTCGAGCTTGCCGCTTCCACAGGCGACGAGGCTCGCCGCGGCCAGGACGGTGAACCAGTACAGGGCGCGCGTGGCCATGGGACCTCCGAGTCTTCAGCTACCATCCTCCAACCACGGCAAGCCGGACGCAACCGTCCCACCGTCAAGTCCTTGTGTCCGTGCGCCCATGCACGACCTCGGTCATCCCCACGGGTGAGATAGGGCGCCTCCACCCCGGAGGCAGCCTGCCCGACCCCATCCCGGCCTCTCGCACGCGTGCCTTCCCCTGGTGGATGTGGGTGGGGGTGTTTTCCGTCGGGGCGCTGCTTCCCCTCATTGTCCGTGCCGGGCTCGGGCTCTTTGGCGCGCTCGGCACCGACGCCCCTCTCTGGGGGCTCACCGCTCGCGACCTCCTGGCAGGCGCGCCGCCCCTCGTGCCGCCGATGTATCCGGCCACGTTCGCCGCCCTCCTGCCACTCGGCGTCTCTCCGGCCACGGGAGGTACGCTCATCTCGGCCGTGTCCTGCGGCATTCTCGTCGTCTTGTCCACATGGCTGGCCCGTACTCTCGACACCCCCCATCGGCTTGCCGTGCCCGTGGGGCTGGCGTCCCTGGTCTTGCCCGATGTGGTGGGCTGGGGGCTGCAGGTCCAACCCGACGCAATGGCCGCGGCCTGGGGGGTGGGCCTGGCTCTGGCGCTGGCCCGACTCCACTCTTCAGGCTCCAAGGATGCCGCGTGGGCGGTGGTTGTCGTGGGTGGGCTCGCACCGCTGCTGCGGGAGCACGGGCTGGTGTGGGCCGCGGTGGCCATGGTGGGCCTCGGCGTGGGACCGGTCCCGTTTCGCCGACTGGCCTGGATGGTGCCGGTGGTGATGTGGGTGGGCCCTCTGCTGGTGGGGGTGATGCCAGGCACCCATCCCCTCGATGTGCCGTGGTCGGACCGAGCGGGTGGCGCCCTCGCGGCGTTCACCACGGATGACCCTGGCTCGCTGTCGTTTCTGCACGAGCTGCACCGGACCGACCGTGCCGCCTATGCCGAGTTCGTCACCGCCAACGACCGCTTGGGACAGCTCGCGTGGCACCTCTCCCGCACCGCCCGACTGGCCCCCGACGGCTGGGTGCTGGTCGGCGTGGCCCTCGGTGCCACGTGGCTCCACCGTTCGAAGGCCGCCTGGCGGGTGGCTGCACTGCCCCTCGTCGCAGCCCTTCCCGCGCTGTTGATCTGGTCGCAGCGCAGGCATGTCCTGCTCGTGGCGCCGCTCGCCATCGTGCTGGTCGCCGCATCGGTCCGCTCTCGTCGCGTCCTCCTCGGCCTCGGTGCGGTGGTTCTCGGAGTCCACGGCGCCATCAACTGGCCCGGGTCCATCGCCGCGTGGAAGTCCGAGACTCCCCGCGCCAGGCACTATGCCGAAGTGGGTGCCTGGCTGCACGAACATGCCCGTCCTGGCGACCTCCTGGGCGGTGTCCACCAGGATGTGGGCCTCTACGCCCCTCCCCTCCCCCGCCACGACCCCGATGGCTCACCCGCCGACTGGCGCACCTTCCTGGTCACCGACCGCCCCCCACCCCCTCGAGACACGGGCTCCTGGTCGCGCGTGTTCCGTGGACCACAGCTATCGGTCTGGCAGCTCGACCCGACCCGCACGCCCCGCCCCTGTGCCGATGCCCCCCTACCAGCGGGTTCTGCGCACCTCGCGGTGGGCCGTGCCCGGGTCGAGCTCCACGGATGCGCTGAACCGTGACCTCCATCACTGCCCTCTGCGCCGCAAATGACGAACGCTAGAGGCACCGGAGGCACCATGCGCAACCTACCCATCCTCGCACTCGCACTCGCATTGCCCGCGTGCAAGCACCGTGACCGCACCGGCCTCGAGCTGGCGCGCGACGAGCAGGCCTGGACCATGCAGCAGCACTTCCACGACACCTTCGTGGCCTGGGAGTCCGTGCTGGCCGGCGATCTGGAGCGTGCGCGCGCCACGGGTCGGGCCCTGGTGGCCGAAGCCAAGCCCATCGCCCACCCCAACGACAAGGACAAGCTCCATCCGGCGTTCGTGGAGGCCGTGGACGCCATGGCCGAGCTCGCCTACGCGAAGGACCTCCAGGATGCCGCCCACGCCACGGCTCGCGTGGGTGTGGGGTGTGGGGGCTGCCACGCCGCGCTGTCGGCCGATGTCCAGATGCCCACCGTCGAGGTGCCTCCCGCACCGCCAGCAGACAACATTCCGGCGGTGATGGCCCACCACAAGGCGTCCACCGCAGCCATGTGGCGCGCCCTCGTCCTGTCCGACCAAGACGCCCTCCAGCTGGCTGCAGAGCAGCTCCAGTCCGGCACCGTGGCCCCGTCTGGCACGCCGGTCGACAGCACGGTCTCGCAGGAAGGCACCCAGCTCGAGGTGGCCGTCCACGATGCGGCCGCACGGGTCGCTCGCGCCACCGATCGGGCCGCCCGCGCCGACGCCTTTGGCGACATGTTGATGGCGTGTACCACCTGCCACGCGTACCTGGACGGCGGGCCCAATGCGGTGCCCCCCCCTTCGGAGGGCGTGGAAGAGCCGGGCCCTGTACGATAGTCAGCCGCTCGCCCTTGGCCCCGGACCCCAAATGCCCCGCCGCTTCATCGCCATCGAAGGCCTCATCGGCGTCGGCAAGACGTCCCTGTGCCGCCTGCTCGCCGAAGAGTGGGGCGCACGGCTTGTCCTGGAGCCCTGGGAACACAACCCGTTCCTGGCCCAGTTCTACGAGAACCGAGACCGCTACGCCTTCCCCGCGCAGATGTTCTACATGGCGAGCCGCTCCGCCCAGCAGCTCGCGCTCCGTCAGGCCGACCTCTTCGAAGAGATCATCGTCGCCGACTACATCTTCCAGAAAGACCGGCTGTTCGCCGAAGAGACTCTGGAAGGCGCGGAGATGGACCTCTACGACCGCTTCGCGCGGATGCTGTGCACGTCGGCCCCCCGCCCCGACTTCGTGCTGTTCCTCGATGCCCCCACGGAAGTGATTCGGGGGCGCATCGCCAAGCGTGGCATCTCGGCCGAACAGGTCATCCGGGCCACGTACCTGGACAGCCTCCGCAGCCGCTACTACGCGCTGTGGGACCGCTACACGGACGCCCCGGTGTATGTGCTCGACACCAGCACCATCGACTACACCAACCCCGACGACGACTCCGGGCGCAAGTACATCCTGTCGCTGCTGCAAGGCTGGCTCGACGGCAAGCCCATCCCGGGGGCGCCAAAGCCATACAAGGCCCCCGAAGGGGCCTCGCAGCTGTCGTTGTTCGGGTAGGGCGCCCGTAGAGGCGCACCGCCTCAGAACTTGTCGATGCGTGCGGCGCACACCTTGTACTCGGCGGTGCCGGTCACGGCGTCGCCTTGGTCGTTGGTGAGCCGGTTGGCCATGTCTTCGGCGAAGTGCAGCGGCATCCAGATGCAGCCACGACGCATCTTCCGGGTGACCACCACCGTGGCACCCACGGTGCCGCGACGCGACGACACCGCCACGCGCTCCCCTTCGGAAACACCCAGCCTGGCGGCATCCTTGGGGTGCACCTCGACGAAGTTGTCGGGCTGCTTGAGCACCGGGCCAGAGTCGCGGCGGGTCTGGGTGGCGGCGTTGTAGTGGTACAGCGTGCGGCCTGTGGAGAGCAGCAGCGGCCACTCGTCGTCGGGAAGCTCGAGGCTGGGCCGGTAGGCGACGGCCTGGAACTCGGCCTTGCCCTTGAGCGGCCCGCCACCATGGAGGGTGGGGGTGCCGGGGTCGTCGGGGGCCTCACACGGCCACTGGAGGCCACCTTCGGCTTCGATGCGGGCGTGGCTGATGCCCGCGAACTTGGGTGACAGCGACGCCATCTCTGCGTAGATCTCGGATGGTGAGCCGTAGTGGGGCATGGGGTAGCCCACGGCTCGGGCCAGGTCGCAGATGATTTCCCAGTCGGCGCGGGCCTGTCCGGGGGGCTCCACAGCCTTGCGAACCCTCTGGACCCGGCGGTCGGAGTTGGTGAACACGCCGTCTTTTTCGGCAAAGCAGGCGGCAGGGAACACGACGTCGGCGAAGCGGCAGGTCTCGTTGAAGAAGATGTCTTGCACCACCACGAACTCGACCTTGTTCATGCCGGCTTCGATCTTCGAGGTGTTGGGCTCGGACAGCACGATGTCTTCGCCCATGATGTAGAGCCCGCGCACCTTGTCGCCGAGGGACTTCATCATCTCGTTGAGGTTGAGGCCGTTGTCGGGGCTGAGCGAGCGCCCCCAGGCGAGCGAGAACTTGGCGTGTGCGGCGGGGTCGGAGACCCGCTGGTAGCCCGGATAGAACACGGGGCTGGCACCGGCGTCGTTGGCGCCCTGCACGTTGTTCTGGCCCCGCAGGGGGTTCATGCCGGCGCTCTTCTTGCCCAGGTGCCCGGTCATGAGCACGAGGTTGGCGAGCGCGTACACGTTGTCGGTGCCGTGGGAGTGCTCGGTGATGCCGAGGGTGTAGTAGATGCCGGCCTTTTCGGTGGTGGCGTACCACCGGGCGGCCTGGCGGATGTGCTCGGCGGGGACACCGGTCATCTCTTCGGCGGCTTCGGGGGTGTACTCGGCCACCGCATCGCGCACATCGGCGTAGTTCACCGTGTGCTCGCGGATGAAGTCTTTGTCGGTGAGGCCCTCGGTGACGATGACATGGGCCATCGCGTTGAGGAGCCACACATCGGTGCCCGGCTTGAGCTTGAGGTGGAGGTCGGCCACCTCGGACAGCCAGATGCCGCGGGGGTCGGCCACGACGAGCTTCGCGCCCCGGCGAACGGCACGCTTCATCTCCATGGCGATGATGGGGTGGGCTTCGGTGGTGTTGCTTCCAATCACAAAGAGGAATTCAGCCTCCCGAATCTCCGGGATGCTGTTGGTCATTGCGCCTGCTCCAAACATTGTCACCAGACCGGCGACGGTGGGAGCGTGTCACGTTGCCGCGCATTGATGGCAATTATTGGTGCCGAAGGCGGCCCGAGAGAGCTTCTGGACCAGGTAGTTTTCTTCGCCGGTGCACCGGCTCGACGAGATGAAGCCCAGGCTGTTGGGGCCGTAGCGGTCGGCCACACCCATGAGCCCCTTGGCCGCGCGCTCGATGGCGTCGGGCCAGGTGGTGGGGTGGAGCATGCCGTCTTCGCCGCGGACGAGGGGGTCGGTGAGGCGGTCGCCGTGGTGGATGAAGTCGTAGGCGAAGCGGCCCTTCACGCACAGGTTGCCGTCGTTGACGGTCTCGCCGGGCGGGGGCGACGTGACCTTGATGACCCGGCCGTCGGCCACGTTGAGGTCGAGCTGGCAGCCCACGCCGCAGAAGTTGCAGGTGGAGCGGACCTTGCGCACATCTTCGAGGGGCACCTTGGGCGCCTTCTTCTCGAACATCGCGCCGGTGGGGCAGGTGTCGATGCAGCCGCCGCACAGCTCGCACGAGGAGTCGAGCAGGCTGATGTTGGCCGCGGTGGCGATGGTGGCTGCGCTTCCCCGCTCGGCGATGGTGATGGCGCTGACCGCTTCGACCTCATCGCAGTAGCGCACACACCGACCGCACAGGATGCAGGCGGCAGGGTCGTAGCCCACGTAGGGGTTGGCGTCTTCGCGGCCCTCGCGCGGCGCTTCGACACGGGGGAACGCGGGGATGTCGGGGGTCTGTTGGGCCCACGCGCGGAGGTCGGAGCCGTTGGGACCTTCGACCGGCAGGCCACAGTCGTCGACGGGGTGGTCGGCCAGGTACAGCCCCAGGAGCACCTGCCGGTGGCGCTGGATGCGGTCGTTGTTGGTGGTGACGACCATGCCGGGCTGGGCGCGGAAGGCGCATGCGGGCTGGAGGCGACGCTGGCCTTCGACCTCGACCAGACACGCACGGCAGGCACCGGCGGGGTCGAGGCGGGGGTCGTGGCACAACGTGGGGACGTCTTTGCCGAGGCGGCGGGTGACGTCGAGGAGGGTCTCGCCGGGCATGGCCTCGGTGGCCTGGCCGTCGACGTGGACCGTGAAGGGGGTGACGGCGGCATCGGGGGCGCGACTCACGGCTTCTCCTGCGCGGGTGCGGACGCGGGGCGCGGTCCGAAGTCTTCCGGGAAGTGCTTGCGGGCAGTGACAAGGGGCAGGTGGGCCACCATGCCGAGGCCGCAGATGGAGCCCTCTTCGAGCTCGAAGGCCACGTCGTCGACGATGTCGAGGGTGCCGGGGTCGCCCGATGTGCGGTAGCGGTCGAGGGTCTGGCGGAGCACGCGACAGCCGATGCGACAGGGTGCGCACTGTCCACACGACTCGTCTTCGAAGAACACGGCGCTCCAGTGGGCGGCTTCGGCCATGTCGACGGTGTCGTCGAGCACCACCACGCCGGCGCTGCCGAGCATCGACCCGGCCTTCTGGAGCGACTTGAAGTCGAGCGGGACGGTGCGCGCAGCCATGGGCAGGAAGCCCGCAGAGGCCCCGCCGGGCGAGAAGGCCTTCGGGGTGCCCGTGTAGCCCCCGCCCGCTTCGACCAGCTCGTCGAGGGTGACGCCCAGCGGCAGCTCGTACACACCCGGATGGGCCACGTGGCCGGACAGGCAGTACAGCTTGGTGCCGGGCTCGGTGCGACCTTGGCTGCGGAACCACTCACCGCCACGCAGAAGAATCGAAGGCACACACGACAGCGTCTCGACGTTGTGCACGAGGGTGGGCTTGCCGAACAGGCCCACCTGCGTGGGGTACGGCGGCTTGAGGCGCGGCATGCCCCGGCGCCCTTCGATGGACTCGAGCAGGGCGGTCTCTTCGCCGCAGATGTAGGCGCCGTGGCCCGACACGAATTTGAGGGTGAGCCAGTCGAGGTGCGTGCCGGCCGCGGCATAGGCCCGCTCGAGCGACGCACGCTCTTCGGGGAACTCGCCCCGGACGTAGATGTAGACCTCGGTGGCCCCGACCGTGAAGGCGGCGATGGCCAGGCCTTCGAGCACCAGATGGGGCCGCCGCAGCATGCACTCGCGGTCTTTGAACGTGCCGGGCTCGGCTTCGTCGGCGTTGACCACCACGTAGCGAACGGGCTCGGCCTGGCCCTTCACGCCCCGCCACTTGATGTGGGCCGGAAAGCCTGCACCACCGCGCCCTTGGAGGCCGGACTCCTGGATGGCCTGGAGCACACCACCGGGGCCCACCGCGCGCGCCTTGGCGAGAGCAGCGTAGTCGCGGCTATCTTGGCCACCCAGGTTGATGGCGAGCTGCGGGTTGTCGGGGCTGACCGAGCCCCGGGTCCCCCGTGCTTCGAGCGAGAAGCCCACTTCAGCGGTGTGGTCGGGGACGAGGGCGGTGGGCGCGCGGTCGCACTGTCCGAGACAGCTCACGGCTTCGTGCTTCACGCCGGCTTCTTGCAGCTCGGCGAGCCACTCCTTGGCCCCGAACATCTGGCACGTGGGCCCCTGGCACACCCGCACGCCGGCGTCGGGCCGTGCGAGCAGTGTGTAGAAGCGGGCAGCACCCCAGACATCGGCCTCGGGCACGCCGACCTCTCCCGCCACCCGACGGATGGTGTCGAGGTCGAGAACCGGCGCGTGGTCGAGCAGCTCAAAGATGCGCTCGCGCTGGGCGCCCTTCTTTTCCATGCGTCACTCAAGCGAGAGGAATGGGAGTCGGCGCGCGGACGCTCGAAGCTGGCCCGGCCGACCCTCCAACAGAGGCGCATTGTCTCACACGCGTGTCCGGCCGCGCCATGGCTGGGCGCATGTGGACGTCAGCCCGCGGCTTTCGCTTTCGTCGGCCACCACCTTGGGAGCCAGTCGGTGGCGCCACTGTCGACCCACACCTCGGTGGCTCCGGTGCGGGTGTCGACACGCCAGATGTCGGCGTTGTCGCCCGAGTCGACGGTCAGGACGAGCGTGCCGTCGGACAGCCACAAGGGGCCCTCGGTGGCGAGGTCGTCGGGGATGCCGGGAATGGGACGGGCCGTTGCGACCGGGGCACCACCGTCTCCAGGAAACGTCAGCAAGCGGACGACGGGCGGACCGGTGGGCCGGCGAAGGGTGACGGCCAGGGTGTGACCATCGGGGGACCACTCCGGGGCCAGATCGGCGACGAGCACGAGCTTGTCGGTGGGCTGCCAGGCCGGTCCCGCACCGAGGCCGTCCTCCCGCACGGTCCACACACCCAGCTGACCGTCCAGCTCGCCGTAGAAGGCCAGCCGCCCATCGCTGCCGCCGGGCGTGGGGCGGAGGTCTTCTCCCACCCGTTCCATCAGGCGGACAGGGTCGGCGACGGGGGTGTCTCGACCGAGGGGAACCACCCGAAGGTCGGGGTCGCGGCCGCTACACACCACCACCATGCGGGTGCCGTCGGAGAGCGGACGGGGCTCGTAGCACCCGGCGGCGAGGGCGGTCTGACGGTGCGCCGCGCCATCCGGAAGCCCCAGGTAGATGTCGCGAAAGCCCTCGGCGGACGACTCGAACAGCACGCCGGTGTGGTCGAGGGTCCAGGCCGGGTTGCGGACCGCTCGAGCGGGTGGACCGACCGCAGTGGTGGTGGCGCCATGGATGAAGAGCTGCTCTGCGTGGTGGTCGCCAGGACCATCTTCGACCCGCAGCAGCGCGACCCCACCGGCCGACGCCGGTCCGGGAAACCAGGCGGCCCCATCGGCCGGGTCGATGCGCGTGACCGGTCCGCCGGGCGACGCCACCGCGTAGACGCCCATGCCGCCGTCGCGGTCGGACGCAAACACGAGCTGCCCCTCGGGAGGCGGGGCGAGCGGGACCACCGGTGCAGAAACAGGTGCGCCCCCCGAGCACCCCACGAACAAGGGCACAAGGGAGGCGAACAAGCTGGAGGGGGGTCGGACGACCATGTGGGAGCGGACCTACTCGGCGCTGCGAACCCGCACGGCGTCGGCGACAACGACGTACCCGGGGGTGGTCCAGCGAGACAGGCCGATGCGGTTCCAGCCGGCGGGGAAGTCCCAGGTGCCGAGCTCCACCCAGCGGCGGCCGTCGGCGTGTTGGTCGACGTAGGCCGTGCCGAGCACGTTGCTGGCGCCATCGAAGGCGATGAACGGGGCGCTGCGGGAGCGGTCGCTGGCGTTGGGCCACCAGGCATCGGCGGTGAGGCGGGCGGGTGCGTCGAGGTAGAACCAGAAGTTCGCCACATCCGACGAAGAGGCCGTGCTGCGCCACCAGTAGCCGGTGTTGTAGTAGCCGGAGACGTTGTTGCTGGCGGTCCAGTACGACGACACTTCCATCTCGGCGTTGGCACCGTTGGCGGAGTCGTTGCTGTCGATGACGATGTTGATGGCACCACTCGACGAGCCACCACTCGACGAGCCGCCGTCGCTGGACGACCCGCCATCGGTCGACGAACCACCGCCGCTCGACGAGCCACCACCGCTGCCGCAGTAGCTGGCGGCGCGCGACAGGTAGTCGGTCCAGGGCCAGTTGGGGCCGGGGTCGACGCGGTTGTAGGGCTGGAGCTGACCGTGACCGACCACGTGGTAGCGGTCGATGGGAATGTCCCAGTGGTCGGCGATGTCGCACACCAGCTGTGCCGAGGTGTCGATGAGCCCACCCGACCAGGACGACTGCGACGCGTACCCGGCGTGTTCGATGCCGATGGTGAAGTCGTTGCTGGAGTACCCGTTGCGCCAGCAGTCCACGCCGCTGTTGTTGTCGCAGTCGTAGGTGGCGCCGATGTGCCAGGCCTTGCGGGACTCGTAGACCAGCTGGGAGACCTCGGAGCCGTCGTTGTTGACGACGTAGTGGGCGCTCACACCCGCGCGGGAGTTGGTGAGCCAGCCCCAGCAGCCCGAGTAGGAGCCTTCGCAGGTGTGGACGATGATCATCGACGGGTCGCCGATGCTGCTGCTCGAGCGTGCGCTGTTGTTGGGCGAGGGACGCCAGATGGCGCCACGGCCGTCGCCACCCGAAGAGCTGGAGACCGGCTCGCGGTAGTCGGCGTCGGCCGTGCTGGGCGTGATGCTGCCCATTTCCGTGACCACGCCCTCGCGCAGCACGGTGTAGATTTCGTCGTGGATGAGGGCGGCGGTGCCCTCTTCATCGGGCACATCCACATACTCGGCCACCACCGGGGCCCAGGCACCCAGGTCGTCGCGGTCGATGCCGTGCTCGTTGGCCAGCTCGGTGAGGCGGGTCGCGGCAGCCCGGATGTTGGTCTCGCGGTCGAAGGCGACCTCGGACGCTTCGGTGTTGAGGCGCACAGCGAGGTCGTCGAGGTGGTTCTCGGGCACACCCATGATGCCCATGCGGGCCACTCGGCCTTCGAACTCTACTTCCCCTTCCACCATCTGCCAGCGGGTCATGACGTAGCCGACAGCCTTGAGAATATCGACGGGGACGTCAAAGTCGGCGGCGGCCCGCGCGAATTCGTCCTCCATGTTGCTCGCTTGCTCAAACTCGGAGTCCACATTCATCTGCGGTGCAGTGGTGTCGTCCTCTGCAAACTCCGTGGTGCAGCCCGTGCCAGCAATCCCGAAGAGCGTCGTCCCCACCAACATCTTGGTCCAAACCAACCGGCGAGCCATCCATCACCTCCGTCGAGTGCGGCGACGGTACCAGTCGGCGTCCCGAAACAAAACTAAAGGCGCGCCCCGCGGATATCGCCGCGATGACACGCCTTCAGAGCACCCTCGGTGAGGCCCTCTGGGAAGTCCCGAAGCTACACGACCGTGATCCAGCCTCGATCGATCATCCACGGCACGCGGCCCTTCACGCCATCGAGGTAGATCTGCTGCACCTTCTTGGTGAGCTCGCCCGGCGGGCCAATCTCGCGACGGTCGACTTCGCGGATGGGCGTGACCTCGGCGGCCGTGCCCACCATGAACATCTCATCGGCAATGTAGAGGGCGTCGCGGCCGAACTGCTGCTCGCGTACCTCGACGCCTTCGTGGCGCAGGATCTCGATGGTGGTGTCGCGGGTGATGCCGCCCAGGATGTTGATGACCGGTGGGGTGGTGACGACGCCCCGCCGCACCACGAAGATGTTCTCGCCGGTGCCTTCGGCCACGAGGCCGTTGGTGTCGAGCATGATGGCTTCGTCGAAGCCGTTGTCGTTGGCTTCGTACCGCGCGAGGATGGAGTTCACGTAGTGGCCCACCACCTTGGCCCGCTGCAGGTTGGCGTTGACGTGGTGCCGCGAGAAGGACGAACAGGCCACGCTCACACCCCGCTCGAGGCCGTCGGCGCCCAGGTACGCGCCCCACTCCCAGGTGGCGATGACCACGTGCACGGCGTTGTCGCGCGCACCGAGCCCCATCGCGCCACTGCCCAGGAACACGAGCGGGCGGAGGTAGGCGCTCTTGAAGCCGTTGACCCGGAGGGTCTCGAGGCAGGCCTCGCGGAGCTCTTCGAGGGTGTAGGGAATCTTGATGTGGCACATGCGTGCGGAGTCGATGAGCCGCTCGAGGTGCTCGTCGAGGCGAAACACGCCCGGTCGGCCGTCGGGCTGCTCGTAGGCGCGGATGCCCTCAAACACTCCCAGGCCGTAGTGAAGTGTGTGGCTCAGCACGTGCACGGTGGCGTCGGCGAACGGGATGAACTGGCCATCTTTCCAGATGAGGCGGCTCTCGATGCCCATGCGGCCCTCCAAGAGAAAATTGGGGAGAAGAAGAGGTAGGGGTGGTGCTCCCGCAGGAGCACGAGAAGATCTGGAGGTCAGTCCGCCAGGACTTCGCCGTCGGCATCGACCATCACCACGGTGAGGCTGAGCGCTTCGATGGCGGGACGGACCACATCGGCGTCGCCGACCACCGCAATGACCAGGTGCGACCGGTCGAGCTGGGCGGTCCAGGCGTCGTAGGCTGCTCCGAGCTCCACGGCACGCATGCGGTCCGGGTAGGACGTCAACCAGTCGGAGGGCAGCTCATAGCGCCACATCTGGAGGCGCTCGCGCAGCAGGTAGCCGGGGTTTTCGAACGACAGCGGCCAGGTGTAGAGCAGTCCGTCGCGCACCCGGTCGAGCTCGGCCTGGTCGAGGGCGGGGAAGGCATCGCCACCGGCAGAGGTGCCGCCTTCGGTGAGACCGTCGAGCTCGCGGAAGGTCTCGGTGATGGCATCTGCGGTGGCCGGCGTGACCACGCTCGACCGCATCACCCAGAGGTCGGGGCGCTCGCTGTGCCGGATGCCGCTGCGTGCGCCGTAGGTCCAGCCCTTGTCTTCGCGCAGGTTGAGGTTGAGGCGCGACATGAACTGACCGCCGTAGGCACGGTTGGCCAGGAAGAAGGCGCCGGCCTCGGGGTCCTGGCGGTCCATGACGAACGTGCCCATGCGGATGACGCTCTGGGCGGCACCTTCGACATGGTGGAGATAGACGGTGTTCTCGGGGTGCTCGGGAACGGCCGTGGTGGTGTCGGCCCCGGACGGCGCATCGCCTTCGACCGTCCAGCTGCCGAACCGGGCCTCGAGCAGGGGAACCACTTCATCGAGGGTGGTGTCGCCGCCGACCAGGATGAGGGCGTGGTCAGGGCGGAAGTAGCTGCCGTGCCAGGCGGCCATGTTCTCGCGAGAGATGCCCTGGTAGGCCGCTTCAGAGGCGTGCCGGCCGGCGTAGGTGTCGCCGTGCATCAGGCGCGAGAAGACCCGAGCAGCGATGCGGTTGGGGTCGGCCTTGGCTGCGGCGAGGTCTTGGATGCGCCGCTTCTGCATGATGCCCCAGTCGCCTTCGGGGAAGGTGGGGCGCAGGGTGACGTCGGCGAGGAGGTCGAGGCCGGGCTCGAGGTTGCGGCGGAGCACCTGCAGGCCGGTGCCGGAGTAGTCCACATCGGAAAATGTGGAGAGGTCGGCGCCCAGCTTGCGCGAGGCGATGGAGAGGTCTTCGGCCGAGCGGGTGCCGGCGCCTTCGTCCATCATGTCGAGGGTGACCGAGACGAGGCCTTCTTGACCAATGGGGTCGGTGGCCGCGCCCATGCCGACCACCACGTTGACGTACACGAGCGGCACTTCGTGGTTTTCGACGAGCAGGACGTCGAGGCCGTTGGACAGCTTGGCGGTGCGGGCTTCGGGAAGCTGGAACGCACGTGGCGACAGGGGGCCGGGCGCCTGGAGGCGGTGCTCGGGGAGGTCTTGGGCGTGGGCGGTCAGGGCCAGTGAGACGGCAAGAGTGGCGAACATCATTGGGCACCTCCTTCCGGGGCGGAGGGGGCATCGACCCGCGCACCTTCCGGGGCTTCGTCGAGCGGGTGGACGTGCAGCTCCACGCGACCGGGGACGCCCAGGTACATGTTCGCGGCTTCGTGCACCGACCGCGGCGTGACCGACAAGTAGCGGCCGAGGTCGGTGGAGAGGTACCCGGTGTTGCCGGTGAGGATGTAGTAGCTGTTCAGCTGGTTGGCCTTGTTGGAGATGGTCTGCAGGCCACCGTAGGCCCGGACCTCCCAGCTGGTCTTCGCATCCGCCACCGACTCGGACGATGGGGGAGCGGCCAGGAAGCCCTCCAGCACGGCGTCGATCTCAGCGACCACTTCGTCGGTGGTGTGACCGGCAGCAGCGGTGGCGGTGATGACGTAGGAGCTGGTGAGGTACGACGACGCCTGGTAGGCGGCGACGTCCTTGGCCACGCCCGTTTCTTTCACAAGCCGCTGGTAGAGCAGGCTGTCGCGGCCTTCGGAGAGCAGCCCGGACACGATGTCGAGGTCGGCGTCGCCGGGGGCGTAGAGCTTGGGGCTGTGCCAGGCCAGCCACACCTTGTGGTGGGGCACCTTCGAGGCGTAGTGCACGGTGACCGGTGCATCGAGTGCCGCCGGAGCTTCGGAGACGGGCACGGGTTGGTCGCCCGGCGCCACGTGCCCGAAGTACTTCTCGACCAGAGCCTTGGCTTCTGCGGGGTCGAAGTCGCCCACGATGGCCAGGCTGGCGTTGTTGGGCACGTACCACTTGCGGAAGAACGCCTGGACGTCGTCCATCTTGGCGTTCTCGATGTCTTCGTGCTTGCCGATGGTGGGCACACGGTACGGGTGGCCCTCGGCGTAGAGCGCCTCGTTGAGCCAGAGCCGCACCTTGCCGTAGGGGCGGTTGTCGTAGCGCTGCCGCCGTTCGTTGCGGACCACCTCTTGTTGGTTGGCCAGGCGGTCGGGGGTCATGGCGGGGAGCAGCCAGCCCATGCGGTCGCTCTCCATGAAGAGCGCAAGCGGCAGGTGCTCGGCGGGCACGCCTTCGAAGTAGTTGGTGCGGTCGAAGTTGGTGGTGCCGTTGATGCGGGCGCCGACCGCCTGGAGCGGACCGAAGTAGTCGCCGTCGGCGTGCTCGCTGCCCTGGAACATCATGTGCTCGAACAGGTGTGCGAAGCCGGTGAGGCCTTCGGTTTCGTCTTTGCTGCCCACCCGGTACCAGACGTTCACCCACACGAACGGGACCGAGTGGTCTTCCGAGAGGATGACGTGCAGGCCGTTGTCCAGCTCGTATTCCTCGAAGGGAATGGAGAGGTTGGCGCTGCCTTCGGTGCGGACGATGGACTGCGGGAACGGACCCGGCAGGGCCACCGCAGGCTCAGGGGGGGTCTTCGGGCCGCAAGACACCGCCAGGAGGGCCGCACAGGCGAGCGCCGACCGACGAAAGAGGGAGTTGTGCATCGGGTCGAGCTCCAGAGGCCGCGCACCTAACCCGCCACCGCAAGACGGACGGAGCCAGGTGTGGATCGCGCGCCCTTGCTGCAGCGCAACAATCCGATTGCCGCACCGCAGCAAACCGTGTACACCCTCCCTGCCTCTGGAGTGTCTTGTGGAACAGCCCTCTCTTCTTGCGGCCATGCAACAGCACCCCATCGCCTGGGTGCTCTTCATCGTCTACCTCGTCGTCACCAGCCTCTTGGCATGGCGGGGCGGCAAGATGACCGACTCCAAGGAAGGCTTCGCCGTGGGCACCGGGCGGATGCACCCCATCGTGGCCGGGGTCACGCTCGGGGCCTGCCTCGCCAGCAGCGCCACGTTCGTCATCTTCCCGGGCTTCGTCTACAAGGACGGCCTGGCCGCGCTGGTGGGCTTCTCGGTCCCGCTGATTGCGGGCCTGGCCACCGGTCTCGTGGTCTTCGCGCCGCGCTTCCAAGACATCGGCGGCGAGCACAAGGCCCTCACGGTCCCCCACTGGCTCGGTGCCCGCTACGACAACGCCGTGCTGCGCCAGCTGTTCGCAGGTCTCAACATCCTCAACATCGCGTACCTGGTGCTCATCGCCGTGGGGTGCGGGTATGTGATGCAGGCCTCGCTGGGCATTCCGTACAGCGCGTCCGTCGTGCTCATCGTCGCGTTCGTGTTCGCGTACACGGGCTTCGGTGGTGCCTGGGCCCACGCCTTCACGAACACCGCCCAAGGCATCCTGATGCTCGTCATGGCGGTCGTCATCTTCGCCTCGGGGCTGTCGTACTGGCAGGACGGCAGCCTGGTGGCCGACCTCGGCGCATCGGGTCTGGTGGCCGAGGGCAGCGTGCTGTTCGGCACCGCAGCAGAGGTCTGGGTGGTCCCGTTCGTCATGGGCATCGCCCTCACCACCCAGCCACACCTGCTCACCAAGGCCCTCTACGTGGAAGGCAAGCGCGACCTCGCCAAGACCATCGGCATCGGCATCGGCACGTTCACGGTCTTCTGCCTGGTGCTCTTTGCCGGCGCCTACGCCCGCCTCGCGCTCGAGCCCGGCATTCCCCAAGACCAGGTGGTGGCCCGCTACCTCGCCGAAGCCTTCCCCATCCCCGCCGTGGGTGCAGCGGTGAGCGTGGCCATCCTGGCCGCATCCATGTCCACGATGGACGGCCTGTTGGTGGCGATTTCCGCATCCGTGGGCAACGACCTCTTCCCCGGAAAGGGCAGCGTGGCCCTCAACCGCACTGTGCTCGCCGTGCTGGCGCTGGTCACCATCGGCATCGCGCTCAGCCCGCCCAAGTTGGTCCTGATTCTCGGTCAGCAGGGCGTGTACGGTCTCGTGGCCGCATCGGCCGGGCCGCTGGTCGCCGGACTGTTCCTTCCGGGTCGGTTGCGCGGCCGGGGTGCACTTGCATCGACCGGCCTCGCACTCGCGGTGCACTTCGGCCTGGCCATCGGTCCCGGCGGCTTCGGCCCCGACGTGGGCCCGCTGTGTCCCAACCCCGGTGTGGCCGCCGCAATCGCCATGGCCATCTCTGTGCCGGTGGCCCTTCTCTTCGCACGCGCAGCGCCGGCGGCAGACACCACGGTGGCCGCTTCCTCCTGAGCCACCATTGACGCCCGACCCGACAGCCGGGTACGGCATGGCGGAGTCATTGGAGGCCGTGTGACCCTGTTTCCCTCCCTTGGCCGGTCCCCCGTCGGACCGGTCGGTCTGCTCGCCATCGCAGCGGCACTTTCCGGCTGTGCAAGCGAGTTCCAGGGCAAGTGGAAAGGCGCCTGCAATGTGGGGGTCGGCAGCAACGGCGCCGAGGTTCCCATCAACTTCGAGATCGTCGACACCGGCAAGGGCACGGTGGGCGGCACGGGCGCGTTCGGCTTCAACGACTTCACCTTCGAGGGCTCTGCCGACGGTCGCGTGGTCGACGACGAAGCCTTGAAGGTCGAGATCGAAGGCGTGTATGGCGGCTACGTCATCCAGCTCGAGCTCGAGACCACCCTCGAAGCCGAGGGCGAGCTGGAGGGCATCTGCGCCTTCAAAGACCAGGAGACCCTCTACGAAGGCGACGTGACGCTCACCTCCGTCGGAGAGTGACGACCCCACGCATCCTCTGGTGGGCCCTGCCGCTGGCGGGGTGCGCGCCCTTTGGCCCGAACGTCACCGGACGCTGGCAGGGCTCGTGCTCAAAGGGCCTCGAGATGACCGTGGTGATGGAGCTCGCCGACGTCGACAACGAGGTCGAAGGCACGGCGGTCGTCACCTTCGCCGACGACGATGTGTATCTGTTTGGCCACCAGCTCGATGCCTTCGTCGAAGGCGACCGCACCCGCCACGACGTCACCATCGACCTCGGACCCGAAGACCCTGGCCGCGCGCTCGCCGTGCTGGACGCCACCCTCGACGGCAACACCCTGTCGGGTAGCATCGAAGCCGACCTCCTGAGCTTCCTGCGCTGCCCCATCGTGCTGGAGCGATGACCGACCGCAGGCCGCCCATGCTGCAGTGCAGCATCGCGGGAGCCCTCACGGCGGGACTGGCGGGCGGAGGGCTGCTGCTGGGGTGGCCCGATGCCACCGGTGTGATCTGGACGACCCGGGAGCTGGCCTTGCTTGCTGGCTTGGGGCTCGGTGGAGGGGCTCTGGTGGGCGCTCCGTTGGGTGCGGCCACCCGTCGTGCAGGTCTGGGCGGCGCGGCGACCGCCGGACTGATTCTTCCGGCCGCGCTGGCGTGGGTTCCGTCGCTGCCCCTCACGGGTCGTGCGTTGGTGCGGGCCGACCCGCTCGCGCTGGGTGTGGTGCTGGGTGCCTGCCTCGTGGTGTGGGGGGTGGTGCGCCTGACCCGCTCACTCTCGGTGCAAGCGGTCGTGGCCATGCTGCTGGTGACGACGATGACCCTGGCGCGGGGCATCGCGACATCCCGTGCCCAGCCTCCGCCGGCGGGTCCCGATGTGCTCCTCATCACCATCGACACCACCCGCGCCGACCTCGTCCCGGGCTTTGGTGGCGACCGCACCCCGGCCGACATGCCGTTCATGTCGGAGTGGAGCCGGTCCGCCCGTCGCTTCACCCGCGCATATGCGCCCACCGCTCTCACGGGCCCCAGCCACACGTCCATCCTGAGTGGCCGACACGCCGTAGAGCACGGCATTCTGGCCAACGGGCGCACCATCCCTCCGGGGCTTGCGTGGGTGCCGCTGCTGCTCCAGTCGCGCGGCTGGCACACCCGAGGATGGGTGTCGGCGGCGGTTCTCGACACCCGCCTCGGCTTTGGCAGAGGCTTCGACGACTTCGACTCCCGCTTCGAGCGCCGCATCCGGCACGGCCATCCCCTCCTCCGGTTCATCCCCCACCGGCGGGTGGGCGGGACCGGATTCGTCCGTGAAGACGCCGACACTGTCGCGCATGTCGTCGCGGCTGGCCCCCCGGACCCCAGCCACCGCACCTTCACGTGGGTGCACCTGTACGGCCCCCACTGGCCCTACACCCCCGACCCCGCCCACGCCGAGCGTCTCGGTGTCGCCCCGGTTCTCGACCAGGCCACCACCGGGCCGGTCCCCCTCAACCACCGCACCGACATCTCCGACACCGTCCGCGACCACGGCATCGCGCTGTACAAAGCCGAGCTGCGCACCCTCGACGACCACCTGCGGCGCCTGCTCTCCGACCTCCCGCACGACACCCGCGTGGTGGTGGTGGGAGACCACGGCGAGTCTCTCGACGAACACGGCCTCTGGTTCAACCACGGTCGGCTCGCCACCACGCCCACCGCGCGGGTGCCGCTGTGGGTGAAAGGTCCCGGCTTCGCCCCCGGCGCAGACGACCGCACCGTGAGCCTGCACCAGCTCGCCCCCACCCTTCTGCAGCTGGCCGACGTCCAGGTCGACATCCACGCCACCCACCTCCTCGACACACCCGAGGATGCCGTGGCGTTCACCGTGGCCAGCGAGCACGTCTTCGCCGACGACGAGGCCCCCCACCCGGTGGACCTGGGTGCCTTCGCCGCCATCGGTGTGCGGTCGGGCCCCTGGTCGAAGACCGCGAGCAACTGGCACGACACCCGATGGGCCCACCTCGGCCAGGATCCGCGGGAGCTCGTCCACACCGACACCGCACCCGCCCCTGCTCGCAGCCGCATCGATGCCGCGTGGGACCGGCTGACCCAACAGCAAGTCCGCGCCCCGGATGCCGTGGACGCGGACACTCAAGCGGCCTTGGAGGCCCTGGGCTACTCCGAGAAGGAGTAGCGGCTGTGCTCAGTCGACGCCGAGCTTGGCGGAAATCTCGGCCAGGGCGTCGCGTTCGGCCTTCTCGATGTTGCCGAGGAAGCCGAAGAGGCCGCCGGTGGCATCGGCCACGGACCGTGCGGTCTCGAGGAGCGACTTGCGGTCGGAGGTGGGCTCGACGGCCACGATGTAGGCCAGCGCGGCATCGTAGAGTTTTTGGTCGGGGGCCTGGACGAGCATGTCCTGGAAGGCGCTCCAGCACTCGGAGCCTTCCGCGATGCCGGCCTGACGGGCAGCCATCTCGAGCAGCTCGCGCTCTTCGGGCTCGACCCGACCACTCGCCCAGCCCACCTTGATGATGGGGACGAGGTGCAGGACTGGAATGGTGGCGCGGACGATGCCGAGGCTCGCGAGGTTTTCGGCGAGCGCATGGTCGTGGAGGCCGCTCTGTTCGATGTCGAGCGTGGCGCGTTCGACGGAGAGCTTGCTCCGGAGCTGGTCGATCAGCTCCTTGTCACGCTTGGAGAAGTATTCGCCTTCGTGGGCGGCGCGAAGGTCTTCGAGGGGGTTGATGGCCATCGGTGTCCTCGAGGGAACGGGGGTGGGCGTCGTATGACCCGGCACAGCCCGGGGCAAGGTGGCGCCTGTGCAACGGTGGGACGAGGTTGGACGGGATTGCGGTGGGTCAGGCCAGGCGCGAGACGAAGTCTTCCAGGGGCGGCCGGCCGACGTCGGGGACCTTGGCGGGGGTGCCGACGAACACAAAGCCCACCACTTCTTCGGTGGTGGTGTCGACCCCCAGGATCGACGCGGTCTCGGGCGCACGGGTGAGCCCGCCGGTGCCCCACTTGGAGCCCAGCCCGAGGGCCGTCGCAGCCAGGAGCATGTTCTGGATGGCACAGGCTGTGGCAGCGTAGTTCTCCCGGTGCCGGAAGGGGTCGTCGGAGCCTTCGAGCACCACCGCCACGAGGGCGCCCGGGTTGACCACCTTGCAGCGAACCGCACGCTCGACCTTGGGCGACACCGCCACGCCCGCCTTCTTCGCGGCCAGGCGCGCACCGACCGGAACGAGCTGTTCGCGGGTCTCGCGCCCCACCACGATGAAGCGCCAGGGCCAGGTCTTGCGGTGGCACGGGGCCTGGTGCGCAGCATCGAGGATGCGGTCGAGCACGGCATCATCGACGGGGGTGTCGGTCCAGCTGTGCACGGTGCGCCGACGGTGGATGGCGGTGAGGGTGTCCATGGCAACGACTCCAAGCGGGGGCAGTGGCAGATCGGGACCGCCCCTGCCGGTTGGGCGTCGATCACGCCACGGGCTATCCCGTCGTCTCGCTCATCCTCCCAGGATTGGAGTCATGATGTCCCGGCCGGTCACCATCCTCTACGGCACCGAAACCTTCACCGCCGAAGGCTACGCCGAACAAACCGGGGAAGCCCTCGAAGCGCTCGGCTACGACGTCACCGTCACCGACATGGAAGACTTCGAGCCGGAAGACATCGCCTCGCTGCACACGCTCCTCATCGTCACGAGCACCTACGGCAACGGCGACCCACCCGCGAATGCCGAGCCGCTCCACGACCACCTGATGGCCGACAACGCCCCCCGACTCGACCACATGCGGTTTTCGGTGTGCGGCCTGGGCGACCTCACCTACCCCCGCTTCTGCCAGTGCGGAAAAGACTTCGACCGCCGGCTCGCCGAGCTGGGAGGCACGCGCCTGGCGAAGCGACAGGACTGCGATGTCGACGTCGACCCGGCCTGGGAAGCCTGGCTCGAGGCCGTCAAGGAAGGCCTCGCGGGCCTGTCCTGGGACGCCCCCACCCCTGAAGCGGCGCCGGTCGAAGAACCCACCGCCCCCGCCGAAGTTGCCGCACCGGCCGCTCTCGAGGCGCCTCCCGCCGAAGACACCGTCGCCAGCGCCACCGCCCTGCAGCTGAAGTGCGGCCCGCCCGCCGATGCCAAGGCCGCCCCCGGCAAGCGCCGCAACCCGGTGGCCTTCACCGTCGCCGTCAACCGCTCGCTCACGGGCCCCGACGCCACCCGCGACGTCCGCCACCTCGAGCTGGCCATCGACAACCCGGACGTCACCTACCTTCCGGGCGACAGCATCGGCCTGTTCGCACCCAACGACCCCACCACGGTGGATGCCATCCTCGAGGCCACCGGGGCAGCGCCCGACACCCCCGTCACGCTCAAGAAGCAGGCGCTCTCGCTGCGCGACGCCATGCTCACCCAGCTCGACGTCCACACCGCCGACCCCAAGCTCGCCACGGCCATCGAAGCCGCAGGCGGCTCGGTCCTGGTGCCCGATGGCGCGCCTGTGCACGTGCTCGACGCCGTTCTCCACGCCGGGGTGCAGCTCGACGGCGCCACGCTCTTCGGCTGCCTGCGCCGCCAGGCCCCACGCCTCTACAGCGTGGCCTCCAGCCCGTCCGTCCACGAAAACCAGGTCCATCTGGTTGCTTCCGTGGTCCGCTACAGCGCCTATGGCCGGGACCGCAGCGGCGTGGCCACCGGGTGGATGGCCGACCGCCTCCCCGAGGGAAGCCAGGTGCGGGGCTACGTCCAGCCCCTCGACACCTTCCGCCTCGCCTCCGACAGCACCGACATCATCATGATCGGTCCGGGAACGGGCGTCGCCCCCTTCCGGGCCTTCCTCGAGGAGCGGGCCCTCCGACGCGCGCGCGGTCGCAGCTGGCTGTTCTTCGGCAGCCGCAACCGAGCCACCGACTACCTCTACGGCGACGAGCTCGAGAACTGGCGCCACCGGGGTGTCCTCACCCGCCTCGACCTCGCGTTCTCGCGCGACCAGGACGACAAGGTGTACGTCCAGCACAAGATGCGGGCGCAGTCGAAGGCCCTGTGGAGCTGGCTGAGCAGCGGGGCGATGGTCTACGTGTGCGGCGATGCCAAGACCATGGCGCCCGACGTCCACAAAGAACTGAAGCAGCTGGCCCAGCGCGAAGGCGGGATGGACGCCGACGCCGCACGGGCCTGGATCCGCGAGCTGGCCCAGTCGGGTCGGTACATGCGCGACGTGTACTGAAGCCACCACAGCACACGCTCCGCCCACGCGGCGCACAGCCCTCCGGTTGACAGTCCGTAACGGTCGTTCTACAGTTTTCGCGTAACGATTGTTCGGCCCGTCGTCGGAGGTCTTCATGTTGCGCCCGGTGCACTACAGCTCGATTCTGCTCATCCCCATCGTCGGCATCGCGACGATGTGGCTGGGCGGTCCCCTCACCTGGGCCGTGCCGCTGTTGATCTTCGGCTTCGTGCCGGTGGTCGAGCACTTCCTGCCGCGCAGCCACACAAACCCCACCCCCACCGACGAAACCGAGCGCAAGGCCGACCCCCTCTTCGACGCGGTGCTCTTCGCGGTGGTTCCCCTCCAGCTCGCCCTGCTGGGGACCTTCTTGTGGGGCGCCACCCACGACTGGTGGGGGCCGGTGGGTCTGCTGGGCGCGTTCGCCACCGCAGGCTCGGGTTGCGGAGCCTTGGGCATCAACGTGGCCCACGAGCTGGGGCACCGCACCACCCGGTCGCATCGCATCGCGGCCTGGATGCTGCTCGCCACCACCGGGTACCTGCACTTCTACATCGAGCACAACCGCGGCCACCACCACCGAGTGGCCACCCCCCACGACCCCGCGAGCGCCCGCCGGGGCGAGGTGGTCTACGCCTTCTGGTTGCGCTCCGTGGTGGGCGGCTGGAAGTCCGCCTGGGCCATCGAGGCGCGCCGACTCCGCAAGCACGCCCGGCCCCACCTTCGCTTGGACAACCTCATGCTGCGGCTCACGCTCGCACAGGTGGCCTGGGCCGGGCTGATGCTCTCCGTGTTCGGCTGGACCGGCCTGATGTGGTGGCTGGCGGCATCGGTGGTGGGTGTGTTGCTGCTCGAGACGGTCAACTACATCGAGCACTACGGCCTGGAGCGCCAAGAGGTGCGCAGCGGTCGGTACGAGCGGGTGCAGCCCCACCACTCCTGGAACAGCGAACATGTCCTGGGCCGTGTGCTGCTCTTCGACCTCTCTCGTCACTCCGACCACCACGCGAACGCCGGCCGACCCTACCCCATCCTCCGCCACCACGATGCCGCGCCCGAGCTGCCCACCGGGTACCCCGGGATGGTGCTGCTCGCGCTGGTTCCGCCCGTGTTCCACCGGGTGATGGCGCGCCAGCTGGAGCGTGAGAACCGCCGGTTGGAGCGGCTTCAGGCAGCGTAGGGCCTGCCCCCGCAAAGACAAGGCGAACTGTTCTGTGCGTACCCTACGCACAGGACATCTAGCGTGTGACGCAGCGCTTCAGGCCGGCCCGGCAGCTGAGGGTGACCACCCCGTTGGCCGGAACCGTGACGCGCCCGGCCGACTTGAGTGGCCCCGAACCGAACACCGCCTTCACCTCGTAGCTGCCCGCAGGGACGGAGCCCGCGCTGTAGGACGAGCCACCGCCCACCAGGCGGACTTGCGTGGCATCGCCCGTGACCACCACCCGGCCGCTGGCGGCGGCCTCGGGCGGCGCTTCCTTCTTGGGAGGCGGCTTGCTGGCGGCTTCTTGTCTGGGAGGGTCTTTGCGAGGCGGCGGCTTCTTGGCGCCGTCTTGCTTGGGCGGGGGGGTCTTCTGCCCTGCCGAGTCGGCATCGGAAAGGTCGGCGGCTTCGGCGTTCGTGCCGTCCAGCGCATCCCCTTCCTCCACGAAGACATCGATGGCCGCATCGTCGCTTCCGACCGGAGCAATGACCCGCGCGGGCGGACGCACAGGCTCGGCCGGTGGCTGCAGCGTCCACCAGGCGATGCCGATGCCCACCGGCAGCACCAGCAGCATCGCCACCAGCGCAGCCCCGCCGGCAACCAGCGCTGGCGAGAATGGCCTGGGAGCCGGCTCGCCGTAGAACGAGCTGCGGTCGCGGTCTTCCACCTCGGGCGCAGCCGCCGGCGCGGTGCGGGGCTTGGAGACGCCAGCGGAGTGCGAGGCGGAGTCGGTCTCGTGGACATCCGTGTCGCCGCGGCGGGAGTCGCTCACGGCAGCGGGGTCGGCCACCATCGTGCCGTCGACGGGCTCGGGGGATGGTTCGGGCGCAGCCTCAAGCGCCGGGACGGTCTTCTCGGCCCAGTCGCGCAGCCACGGCTCACGGTGACGGGCGCGGATGGAGCGCAGGGCGCGGGAGAGGTCGCGGGCGCTGGGCCGATGGCTGGGTTCGTAGGCCAGGCACCGCCCCACCAGCTCGTACAGGTCGCGGTCGGGACAGGCGGCCCACAGCTTCTGGAGCGAAGCCACCCGGTGCTTCTCGTGGCGGTCGGGGTTCGACCAGCTGCGTCCGAGGGTGGAGCCGATGAGCAGCTCGCACAGCACCACACCCAAGGCGTAGACATCGCCGGCATGGGAGTCGATGCCGTCCATTCGCTCGGGGCCCATGTACCCGATGGACCCGAAGAAGATGCTGCGGGTCTCGCTCTCGCGGGCTTGGAAGTCGGCGCGGGCCACGCCGAAGTCGAGCACCTTCACCTCGCCTCGGGCGGTGAGGTGGATGTTGGACGGCTTGATGTCGCGGTGGAGCAGGCGGACGGGCCGCCCGGCGCCGTCGGTGGCGTTGTACGCGCTGTCGAGGGCCGAAGCGACCTCTTCGACCATCTCCAAGGCCGGTCCGGCGGGCACCGCACCAGCGGAGAGCACCCGCTTGAGGTCGACGCCCTCGACAAACTCCATCACCACGGCCCAGCGCCCATCCCACCTGCGCAGGCCGTCGACCCGCACGATGGCGCGGTGGTTGAGCAGCCCCAGGATGCGGGCTTCGTCGCGGAGGCGCTCGGCGAAGTCGCCCTTCTCGGCCATGTCGTCGTTGAGGACCTTGAGCGCCACGGACTTCCGGAAGCCGCCGGGACCGGTCATCTCCGCCCGGTAGACGGTGCCAAAGGCCCCCTTGCCGACGGTGTCGATGATCTGGAACTGCTTCTGGTCGGTCGACATGGAGTGGCTCAGGTGCAGGGTCGAGGCGCACCGCCCCGCATGCTACACCGAGGCGATGGACGACGTGTCTGCGAACTCCCCCCCCGCTGTCTGGGGACACCTGCGTGCGCTCTTCGTGCTGGTGCACGTGATGGCCGTCGTCCTGGCCGCATTCCCAGCACCCGTGGGCGGCCTGCAGCGGTCGGCGTGGTCCGAACCCACCGTGGCGCGGGAGCTCGACACCTGGCACGCGCGTCTGGCGTCGGTCGGGCTCACCTCGGATCGGGACAGCTTCGAGGACGACCTCTACGCGCTCGCCGCCACGTGGGTGCGCGGTCGGCGCGGTGTCCTCGAGCCCTTCAACCCGTACTACCGCTACCTCGGCGTCGAGCAGAGCTGGCGCATGTTCGTGGCCCCCCACAAGCACCCCAGCCGGCTCCAGGTGCATGTCCGCACCGACCCCAACAGCCCGTGGGAACCGCTCTACATCCACGGCGACCCCCACCACACCTGGCACGCCGCCCAGTTCGAGCACACCCGCATGCGGTCGGCGCTGTTCCGCTACTCGTGGCCGTCCTTCCGTCGCGGCTACCGGGCCCTCGCCCGCTGGGTGGGCACCGAAGTCGCGCGTGAACGGCCCGACGCCGGCCAGGTCCGGTTGCAGTGGGAACGCCGAAAGACCCCCTCCCCCGACCAGCTGCGCGCCGGCAAGGAGGCCAGGTCCAGCATGGTCCGCCCGTACGTCACCGACCTCTCCGGGCTCCGACCATGAGCGCCACACCGTCGCTCTGGAGCCGCTGGGTGCGCCGCCTCGACCACCGCGAGCCCGCGACCGGCCTGGCCCTCCTGCGCATCTGCATGGGCCTGGTGCTGTTCATGGAGGTGGGCACGGTGTGGTGGGCCGACCTCATCGACGTCCTGTGGTTCGGCATCGACGACGGCGGCTACCGACCCGCCGGAACCACCGGCTCGTGGCTCATCAAGCGCCTCGGGGGTCCGTCCCCGGCCGTCATCTACGGCCTCATCGCCACCGCGCTGGTGGGAGCGAGCGGCCTGGTGCTCGGCGTGTTGCCCCGAGTGGCCGCGTTTCTCGGTCTGCAGGCCTTCCTGGCTCTGGGCTGGAACAACGTGCACGCCGGTGGCAGCTACGACCCCCTCATCACCAACATCCTGTGGCTGCTGGTGCTGGCCGACAGCGGCTCCACGGGCAGCGTGACGGCCTGGCGCAAGACGGGCAGGTGGTGGCCAGACACACAGGCCCTCGCCTGGCCCCGGTACCTCGTGGTGGGGCAGATGGTGACCCTCTACACGTCCACCGGACTCCAGAAGGTGAGCGCAACCTGGGTGCCCGGGGGCGACCTGTCCGCGCTGTACTACATCCTGCAGCAGCCCACCTGGCAGCGGTTCGACATGTCCGGAGCTGCATGGGTGTTTCCCCTCACCCAGCTCGTCACGCTCCTCACCTGGATCTTCGAAGTGGGTGCGCCGATCTTGGTGCTGGCCTTCTGGTACCGAGCCACCTCCACCCGTCCGGGCCGGCTTCGGGCGTGGTTCAACCGGGTCGACCTGCGGGCCATCTGGCTGGGATTCGGAGCGGTGATGCACGTAGGCATCATGCTCTTGATGGATGTGGGCACCTTCAGCCTGGTGTGCCTGGCGTCGTACTTCTGCTTCTTTCATGCCGATGAGCTGCGCCGCTTCCCCGTGCTCCGCCGATGGCTGCCGCCACCCAACCCACCAGAAACAGGGTTCCCCCGAACGGCGTGACAGCCCCCAATTTGGGCAGGTCGAGCAGAACAAGCAGCCACAACGAGCCAGTGAACAGCAGCGTGCCGAGGCCAAACGAGAGCCCGGCAATGTCCAGAGCGCGGTGAGATAGCTGTAGCCGGACCGCACCCACGCCGATGAGCGCCACGGCATGGATGAGCGCGTACTCGGCACCTGTTGCCCACGTGGCCAGTCGCTCCGGCGGCACCATGTTGCGCAGCCCGTGCGCACCAAAGGCTCCTCCGGCGACTCCGCAGAGTCCGATCACACACCCCAACACCCACCACATCCGCGCTCGCATGCCCACTCCTCGGCTGACGGGGACCAGGGCACAACCGCTGGACGGCCCTGGACACCCCCCAGAACCGCCCCTAATCCATTGGGACCCCCCGACCCGAGTTCACCATGACGACGCCCCCCCTCCCTCCAGAGGTCGAGTTTCTCCGGCTCCAAGATGAGCTGCTGCAGGTGCAAACCGACCTCACCTTGCACCTGCACGCGGCGTCGGACGACCCTCGGGCCGACCTCGAAGAGTGGATGGTGGCCGTCGACCACCTGCGCTCCCGCCGCGATGCGCTGGCTCTGCGGTGGGGTCGGGCTGGGCTCGCATTCCTGATGAGGGGCGGTCGGGTGTCCCTCCAAGCCCCCGGCTCCGAAGTCCCTGCCGTCACGGTCGTGCCAGAGCCTGCCCCCGAGCCCGAGGTCGTCCCACCGGCCGACCCACCGCCACCACCGGCTCCCCCGGCCGCACCCGCCGACCTGTCGCGACTGGCACAGGGGGGCCTCAACCCTGCGTGGTCGCGGGCGCAGCAGACCACCCCACGCGCCCAGCCCGAGCCGGAAGAGCCCACCGACCGCCTGGCCGACCTCCAGGCCGTTCTCGGCGACACCCCGGACCGCATCCGCACCCGGTCCGAGGCAGCAGAAGAGGTGGCGGCACTGAACCGAGCGCTCAGCCAGCTCGGTGTGTGGTCGAGCGCTCCCAAAGAGGCTCAGCAAGCCCTGGTCGGCCACCTCGTCGCCCGGGCGCGCCAGCTCCAGGACGACGCGGAGCACCTGCTCGAAGACACCGCCGACCGCGCCATCCTCGACCGGGTCTTCAGCGTCATGTCGGCCTTTTCAAAGCGGGAACAGCCGGGCTTCGTGTTCGGCCTCATGCGCTCACACACGCCCACCCATGGCAGCTGGGGCAACGACGCCCGCCTCTGGGGGTCGCGCCTGGGTCACGCCATGCACTCCCACGGTCACCTCAACCCCGAGCGCACGCTCGACACCCTGCGCGAGCTTCACGACGCCACGGAACCGGTCGACGCAGCCGTGTTCCTCGACGCCGTCACCGAGGCCCTCGACGCTGGAGTGGCCGTGGACGACCCACGGCTGGTGCGCGTGACGGCCGCCCGGATGGACGACCTGAAGACCCGCGCCCGGTTCAAGCGCCTTCGCAAGGCCATCCGGCAGGCCGAGCAAGACTCCCAACAAGACGACGCCGAGTTCGAGGCCGAGGTGGCCGCCGGTCATGCCGAGCCCCCGCGTGGCTGGCCTCTGCTCGACATGGTCCGCGGACGCCGCGCCGTGCTGATCGGAGGAGACCGCCGCGAAGAAGCCCGGGTCCGCATCCAGGCCGCGTTCGAGCTCGAGAGCCTGGACTGGGTGAGCACCGACCACAGCCGCCACTTCCAGAGCGTGGCCAACCGGGTCGCCAGCGGCGGGTGCGACCTGGTCATCCTGCTGCGGCGGTTCATCGGCCACGACGTCGACCGCATCATCATCCCGGCCTGCCGGGCCGCCGGCGTTCCCTGGGTGAGCGTGGAGCGGGGCTACGGCGTGGCCCAGATCCGGGCATCGATGGACCGCTTCCTCACCCCATCCGGGGATGTGGCCGCCCGCTGAGCCGAACACAGCTCAGGGGTGGTAGCCGCCGAAGAGCACGAAGCCAGCCCCGGTTCCGCCGAAGCCTGCCGCACCCACCAAGACCTCGGCCCAGCCATCGCCGTCGAGGTCGGTGGCGCTGCGGACCGAAGAGCCCACCTGACCGTCGACGCTGGTGCCCGAGATGCGCGCCAAGGGGTCGTCGGCCATGTCGGCGGCGGGTGGTCCGCGGAGGATGCGCACTTCGCCAGACGCCGCGACGGTGCCGGGCTCGGCCAGTGGAGCCCCGACCAGAAGCTCGGCGATGCCGTCTCCGTCGATGTCGCCCCCGGCAGACACCGAGGCACCGAAGCGCTCCCCGGCAGTCTCGCCGTACAGGGTGTAGTCGACGTCGGTGACCGGCATCTCGCGCGCCATGCCCGAGAGCTCCACGTCTCCGCGCCCGGTAAAGATGTACACGCGGCCCATCTCCCCGTCGGCGTCGGGGACACCGATGACCACGTCGTCGTAGCCGTCTTGGTCCATGTCGCCGGGCGCTGCCAGCACCGTGCCGATGGGCTCGCCGGCGGACGTTCCTTCGAGCACGTGCGAGGCCTGCGACCACGCCGATGCGGTGGAGAAGGGGTAGTCCAGCACCAGGTAGACCTCACCGGCGTCGGACAGGGCTCCGCGGGCGCCCACCAGGATGTCGGTGGCGCCGTCGGCGTTGAAGTCGAAGTTGGAGACGATGGCACTGCCCACCCGCTCGGTGGTGGCCGATGCGCCAAAGACCATGCCGTCGGCATCATCGACGTCGACCACGCTGCCCCACTCGGCGGTGGGGTCGGCCACGCCGTCGCCGTCGGAGTCGGCACAGAAGCCCATGCCGGTGTCGCAGCCCAGCCACACCATGATGCCGCCCGGTCGGCTGGTGCCTCCGTCGACCCGGCCCTCGCCACCGATGATGAGGTCGTCGAAGCCGTCGCCGTTGAGGTCGCCGGCCCCCACGGCGGAGGTGCCCAGCAGCCAGTTGCGGTTGCCGGGTCGGAAGATGAGGTCGGCGTCGTTGAGCAGGAAGTCGCCGGCCACGATGGTGGAGCCGAGCACCACCTGCACGATGCCGCCGTCGGAGCTGTAGCGGTCGGAGTAGGGCGCGCCGAAGGCCATGTCGCCCAGGCCGTCGCCGTCGATGTCGCCGATGTTGGCGGTCCACGAGGCGTTTTCGTACTCTTTGCCCGTGCCTTCGATGAGGGTGACCGACCAGCCCGTGGCGCTGGCTTGCGTGAGGTCGATCTGGCCTTGGCGGAAGGTGGGGTCGATGTCGACGACGTGCGCGGCGCCCGCATCCACTCCGCCCGGTGTGCCGTTGTCCCAGGTGGGCGATGCCACCCACACCTCGGCCTGGCCGTCGCCGTCGATGTCGTCGGTGAACCCGATGTGCGCGCCCGTGCTGGGGGTGATGCCCAGGCCCGAGATGGTGATGTCGGCGTCGGGGTCGAGGAGGAGGTCGCCGTAGATGAGGCAGTAGGTGTCGTCGCCGTCGCAGTCCTGGTCGATGCCGTCGTTGCAGGACTCGGGCGCGCCCGGGTAGATGCTGCCGTCGTTGTCGTTGCAGTCGTCGGAGTCGGTCAGCCAGCCATCGGGCGGCGAGCAGAACTCGGCGGTGTTGTCGGGGTCGCCGAAGCCATCGCTGTCGGTGTCGGCGAAGAAGGTGGAGGTGAGGTCTTCGTCGACGAGGGTGTCGCAGTCGTTGTCGATCTCGTCGCAGATCTCTTCGGCGTCGGGGTGGATGGTGGCGTCGTCGTCGTCGCAGTCATCGCCGTTGTCGACCAGCCCGGCGTCGGGGTCGCAGTCGGTGACCGGTCGGGTGGGGTCGCCAAAGCCGTCGCCGTCTTCGTCGGGGTAGAGCGTGATGGCGAGGTCTTCGTCGATCTCGCCGTCGCAGTCGTTGTCGAGGCCGTCGCAGATCTCTTCTTCGGCGTCGATGGCGTTTTCGTCGATCTCGCCGTCGCAGTCCTGGTCTTCGCCGTCGCAGATCTCGTCGATGCCCGGACGGATGTCGGGGTCGTCGGGCGCACAGTCGCGGGTGTCGGGGACGCCATCGTTGTCGGAGTCGGTCAGCGTGACCTTTCCATCGATGGTGGAACAGCCAGCGAGGGCGAGCAGCCCACCCAACAAGCCGACCAGGAGGGTGGTGTTCCCCGGTCGGCTCCGTGTGTCGTGCGTCTCCTCCGCCATCGTCAAACCTCCGCAGGTGCACGATACCCGTCGGACAGCCGTCCGCCCAACCTCAGGCGAGATGCACGACGGGCATCAGTCGACTGGAGCACCAAACGTGAGGGCGAGGCCTTCGGAGCCAGGCTTGACGGGTCCGAGCAACACAGAGTCGATGTCGTCTGGAGACGCCGGCCCGGGCTGTCCGTCGGCGTCGATGCGGGCGCGAATCCACACCTGCTCGGGCCACGGTCCGCCGGTCATGGAGTGCCCGGCGTCGAATTGGAAGTCGAAGGGCAGATCGGCCACGGTGAGCCGAGCGGTGGCGACCGGCGGGGGGGGCGCGGTGCCGGTGTCGTTTCGGTAGACCACGAGGAAGACCACGCGGTCGGCGGGGAGGTCGGTGTCGGGCCTGGCCACGGTGCCGGCAAGCTGGAGCGCGCCCCCACCGGCGCCCGCGTACATCGGACCCGACGGGGCTTGCGCCGCTCCACTCGCCTGCGCGGGACGGGGGTTGCGGGCATCGGAGAGGAGCTGGCGGGCGAACTGCTGTTCGTCGACCCGCAGGCCCATCCCGATGGCGGTCTCGATCTCGGCGATGGCGTCGTCGGGACGCTCCTGGTACAGCCGCACCAGGCCCATCCACAGGTGCGGGCGCCCCCAGTCGGGCCTGGCTGCGATGGCCTTCTGCAGCTCTTCATCGGCGCGGTCGAACATCCCCACCGCCAGCTGCAGGATGGCGAGGTGCACGTGGACGTCGGGGGAGTTCTCGTCGATGGCCCGCGCACGGTCGACCAGCTGCATGGCATTGTCGAGGTCGCGCTTGAGCAAGGCATCGTAGGCGAGGGTGTTGATGGCTCCGAGGTCGTTGGCGTCGGCTTCGAGCCGGGCCTTGGCATCTTCGACTTCGGCGGACAGCGTGGCCTGACGACCCTCCGAGCCACCGGTCATCGACCCACCCTGCGCCCGCTCGGTGGAGCTGGAGGTGAGGAACACGGCCAGCAGCCCAAAGAACAGCAGCACGCCTGCAGCCCAGAGGCCCGCCACGAAGGGAGACGAGGTGCTTGTCGAGCCCCCCCCGCTCGCAGCCTTCTCGACCGCCACCACTTCGGCCGGGGCGGCTTCGACCCGCTCCAGCTCGGCCAGCGTGGCTGCCGCTTCACCCACCAACACCTCGCGCCGGCTGGCATACGCGGCCTCACCGAGCTTGTCGCGGTCGGCGTCGAGCGTGCGGATCTGCTCGAGGAGGGCGGCCTTCTTCGCCTGGAGGTCTTCGAGACGGGCCAGTCGGTCGTCGTCGGCTTGCCGCTTCCCACCGGCGGTCAGGGCCAGGCCGAGGCCCACGGCCACACCCAGGCTCAACACCACAAGGGGGGGTCCCCACGTCTGCCAGTCCACGGTCACACTCTCGATTGGGTTGGGGCTTCAGGAGCCGTCGCCCAGCTCTTCCAGGATTCGGCGGCGGTAGTCGTCATCGGATGCCGGAGCCTTGGGCGCTGCTTCGGGCGCCGCAGGACTGCCTCGACCCGCCATGGCGAGCCACAGCCCACCCAGCACGAGCATCGCCGCAGGGATGACGAAAATGACGAGGTTGAGGCCTTCGGGCTCGGGCTCGAGGCGCACCCACTCGCCGTAGCGGTCGGAGAAGTAGTCGAGGATCTGGTCCTCGGAGTAGCCCTGGGCCACCAGCTCGGCGATGCGGTCGAACATCGCGCGGGCGGAGTCGGCGTTGGAGTCGGCGACGCTCAGGCCCTGACACACGGGGCAGCGCAGCTTCTTGGCCACGGTGCGTGTGCGGAGGCGGGCGGTCTCGGCATCGGGGACATCGAGGGCGGGGGGCTCGGTGAGCGGTACGGCGGCTTCGGCATCGGGGGACGGCACCTCGGCGGAGGCGTCGTGGGGACCGATGGTGGCGAAGAGGGCCACCGCAGCGGCCAGGCCAGCCACACGGAGTCCGCGCCGGGCGTGTCGGACGAGGCTCACAGCAACGGCTCCACGGTGGCGCTGATCTCGGCGAAGGAGACCGGGCCGCTCACCTTTCGAATGATCTGGCCTTCTGCATTGATGAAGAAGGTCTCGGGCACGCCGGTGACGCCGTAGTCGATGGCCACCCGCTGGGCGGGGTCGTAGAGCACCGGGAAGGCGTGCCCCTCTCGCTTGAGGAAGCGCTCGGCGTTGTCGGGGTCGTCGGAGAAGAGCACGCCGTAGAAGGCCACGCCCTTGGGGCCGTAGGTCTGGGCGCCCTTGACCAGGTGGGGATGCTCGATCTTGCAAGGCTGGCACCAGGTGGACCAGAAATTGAGCACGACGGGCTTGCCGCGGAGGTCGGCGAGGTCGACCTTCTGGCCGTCTTCGCCGAGGACGGTCATGGAGAAGACCGGGGCCTCGCGACCTTCGAGGGCGTTGCTGCGACCGCGGGGGTCGGTGCCAAAGCCCGTGGCGAGAATCGCGACCAGCGGGGCCGTCACGACCACTCCGCCCACGAGGACCTTCCAGTTCACACCCATGCGGTCACTTCCCTGCCGCAGCGTTGGTGGTGGGGGCTGGCTGGGCCTTCTTGGAGCCGCGACCGGTGGGCCAGGCTGCCACGATGGTGCCGCCGAGCATGAACACACCGCCGATCCACAGCCAGATGACCAGCGGATGCACCATGACGTCGAGGCTGGCGGTCTTGGCCCCCTGGTCGACGTTGATGAGGCTCAGGTAGAGGTCTTCGGTGAGCCGCGACTTGACCACCGGCGTGCCGATGGGGGTGCCCATCTTCTTGTAGTAGTTGAGCCGCGGGGCGAGCGTGCCGAGCGAGGACCCATCGCGGGAGACCTCGAACCTGGCCTTCTGGCTGCGGCGGTGCGGCTGCTCTTCCCACTCGCTGCCGAGGTAGGTGAGCTCGTAGCCCTCGACCACGGTGGTCTGGCCCTCGACGAGGGTGACCGGGGTCTTCGTCTGGTAGGTCATGGACGCCGCGTGGGCGACGGCAATCGCGATGACGCCCACGTGGACGACGTACCCACCGAAGCGACGCCGGGCGCGCGTGACGACCGACCAGGTGGCCACGCCGAGCGACTCCCCGCGGGCCTTGGACCGGGCCATGGCGGGGGCGAAGATCTCGCGGAGGGTGACCGCAAAGGCGAAGGCCGAGAAGCCGAAGGTGGCGAGGGGCCAGGGGGCGTGGATGCCGAAGGCGGCACAGGCGGCGACGGTGAGGACTCCGAGCCCGGCGGGAATGGCGAGGCGCTTGAAGGCAGCATCGGCGGAGCCGGCACCCCAGGGGAGCGCAGGACCCACGCCCATCAGGAAGAGGATGGCCACGCCGAGGGGGGCACCCATGCGGTCGAAGTAGGGCTGGCCCACGCTGATTTGCGTCTCGGTGACGGCTTCGTTGAGCAGCGGGTAGACCGTTCCGAGCAGCACCATGACCGTGAAGGCACTGAACAGCAGGTTGTTCACGAGGAATGCGAGGTCGCGGCTGGCCCCGATGCGCAGGGCCTTGTCGCCTTCACCCAGGCTGTCGAGGCGGAACGCGAGCAGCACGATGGAGAAGAGGGTGGCCACGCCCAGGAAGCCCAGGAAGACGGGGCCGATGGGCGACTGCGTGAAGCTGTGCACCGAGTTGAAGACCCCGGAGCGGGTCATGAAGGTGCCGAGCAGCGTGAGCAGGAAGGTGGAGAAGACGAGGGCGAGGGTCCAGCCCTTGAGCTGGGCCTTGCGCTCCATCACCATTGCGGAGTGCACAAAGGCGGTGGCCGTGAGCCACGGGAGGAAGCTGGCGTTTTCGACGGGGTCCCAGGCCCACCAGCCGCCCCAGCCGAGCACTTCGTAGCTCCACCAGCCACCGAGGATGATGCCGATGGACAAAAAGCCCCATGGGATGAGCATCCAGCGGCGCAGGAGGCGGGTCCAGGCGGCGTCCATGCGACCGGCGAGCAGCGCTGCGGCACCCATCGCGAAGGGGATGGTCATGCCCACATACCCGAGGTACAGCATCGGCGGGTGAACCACCATCAGGATGTGGTTCTGGAGCAGGGGGTTGGGTCCCGGACCATCGGTGGGGATGGGGTCCATGGGCGCGAACGGGTTGGCCACACCCGCGATGAGGAAGGTGAAGAACACCCCCACGCCGAGGGCCACAGACAGCGCCCATGGGGTGTGGTCGGGGTACTTGCCGCGGGTGGTGGCCGCGAGCCCGATGACACAGGCCCCCAGCACGAAGCCCCACAGCAAGATGGAGCCGTTGAGCGACGACCACAGGCTGACGATGGTGACCCACACGGGGGTGGACAGGCTGCCCACCTCGGCCACGTACGACACGCTGAAGTCGTGCGTGAGGAGGGCGTACTCCATCAACAGCGTGGCGAGGATGAGCGCGCCGCCGAACACGTAGGCGGAGGCGCGCGTGATGCGGAGCGCCGGAGCACTGCCCCGAATCGCAGCGACGGCACCGGTGATGGTGCCGACCGAACAAGCAGCGAGGGCCAGGAGAACCGCCCCCCGACCCAGGAGCGAAATCACAGGTCCTCCACCGTGCGGTACAGCTCCTTGCGCTCCTCCGCGGTCATGCCTTCTTCGGGCGCCTTGTATTCATTGGAGTGCTTGACCATCAGGCGGTCGGACGTGAACGTACCGCCGGGGGTCATGGTGCCTTCGACGACCACACCGATGCCCTCGCGGAACATCTGGGGCGGCGCGCCCGTGCAGATGACCGGGACTTCGCGCTTGCCGTCGGTGACGGTGAACTCGAGGTGGTTTTCGTCGGGGCGCCAGTCGACCGAGCCGTCTTTGACCACGCCACCCAGCCGGATGGTGGCGCCGACAGCTTTGTCGCCGGCGTCGTGGAGCTGGCCCACATCCCAGTAGTAGACGAGGTTCTCGCCGATGTTGCCAAAGGCGATGAAGCCGAGGGCGGACGCGGCCACGAGCAGGGCGACGACGAGGAAGACGCGCCGGCCCGCGTTGGCGGAGGTGGTGGTGGCACTCATGGGGCACCTTCCGAGGATTCAGCTGCGCGCGCGGCCAGGAAGGCCCGCACGGAAAGTCCGACAACCACGAGCCAGGTGGCGCCGTAGACGAGGTAGACGTAGCCCCAGGCATCGGAGATCATTCCGCTGCCGACAGCGTGCGGGTCCATCAGGCCTCCTTTTCGGTGAGGGCGAGCTCGACGGGGAGGTCGGGGAGGTCGGGGGCTGTGGCCTCGGCCTTGACGGCTGCGTAGATGGCCCGCCAGCGCATCACACTCACGGCGATGCCGATGAACAGCATGGCGAAGGCTGCAATGCGCAGGGGCAACACCATCGTTGCGGAGACGGTTTCCGGGTTGGACCAGTCCTGGTGCAGCGACCGCCACCACTTCACCCCGAAGTACACGACCGGGACGTCGACGTACGCGATGATGGTGGCGATGGCGGTGACCGTGAGCCGACGCTCGGGGTCGGTGACCACCCGTCGGATGACCAGCACGCCCACGAACAGCACCAACAGGATGGCGGAGGTGGTGAGGCGGGGGTCCCAGTCCCAGTAGTAGCCCCAGGTGGGCTTGGCCCACATGCTGCCCTGGAACAGGAGGAGTGCGGTGAGCACGGTGCCGGTCTCGGCGGTGGCTTCGACGGCGGCGTCCCACTTGTAGCTGCCGGTCCACATCGCACCGATGGCCGCGAAGAAAGACAGCGTGAGGATGACGAGCGCCACCCAGGCGGTGGGCACGTGGGCGTACAGGATGCGCCCGGCCTCCCGCATCATGGCTTCCTCGGGCGCCACGAAAAGGCCCATGTAGTGGCCGACTGTGAGCAGCACGAAGCCGAGCGCGAGCAGGCCGTGTTCCCAACGCATGGGGACTCCAGGTGAAGACCGGGGAGCTAACCGAGGTCGGTCCCGGGGGCACGTGACCGACCTGTGCCTGGACGCCATCGTGGCAGAAGTTTGCAGGACCGGCCCGTCAGGCGTCGACCACCCGGGGGAAGAGGATGCCGCAGACCGCCCAGTACAGCACGTTGAAGGCCAGCAGGAGCTTCATCCACGAGCCGTACTGGTTCATGGCGTCGCCCTTCAGGAGCACCCCGGTGGCCTTCACCGCGGCGAGCAGGCAGGGCACCAGCAGCGGGAAGAGCAACAGCGGCAGCATCAGCTGGCGGGTGTTCAGCCGGGCGGTGAGGCCCGCATAGAGGGTGCCCGGCGCACTCACTCCGGCCGCCCCCAGGACCACCACACCGACGAACATGTAGAAGGGCTCGTTGAACTGCCCATCGAAGAGAGCCACCATGGGCACGGTGATCACAAAGCACAGCCCGATGAGCTGCAGCGTGTTGGACAGAGCCTTGCCGTAGAACAGCGCGGTGGGCTCGATGGGCGCCAGGATGAGGCTCTCGAGGGCGCCGGCCTCTTCTTCCACCTGGAAGCTCTGCCCGAGCAGGAGCGTGGAGGACAGCAACACGGCCAGCCAGAGGTAGGCGCCGGCGTGGTCGCGGAGGACCTCGATGTTGGGGCCCACGGCGAAGCTGAAGAGCAGGAGGACCGTGACCGCGAAGCTGGCCAGCGCAAAGGCGCGGGAGCGGGCCCGCCACTCGATGAGGAGGTCTTTTTCGAGGACCACCAGCACCTGACGGAAGGGGCTCGGGGGGGTGGGCGCGCTCATGCGGATGCCCCCGACTCTTCGAAGCGTGGCGACTCGGGATGCAGAGCCGACCAGGCGCGCTCCACATCGTCGGCGGGGCCGGTCCAGCGGGGCACGCCGTCGCCCAGGAGCAGCGCCCTGTCGCAGATCGACGCCGCCCGACGCAGCTGGTGGGAGGCGATGATGACCGCACCGGGCAGCTCGGAGATGATGCGCGCCACTTCGTCGCAGCCTTTGGGGTCGAGCGCGGCAAAGGGTTCGTCGAGCAAGACGAGGTCGGGCTTCTGCAGCAACATGGCCGCCAGCTGTAGCCGCTTTCGCATGCCGGCGGAGAAGGCCCGGAGCGGATCCGTACGCGCGGGGTCGAGGCCCACGCGCGCGATGAGGGCGTCGAGGTCGCCGAGGGCCCAGCCGCCGAGGCGGGCGATGATGCGCAGGTTGTCGTGGGCGTCGAGGTCTTCGTACAGTCCCGCGTGGTGGGACAGCAGCGCGAGACGGCGCCGGACCGCGGTGGGGTGGTTGCGGGGGTCGAGGCCGAAGAGCGTGAAGCTGCCGTGGCTGGGGCGGAGGATGGTGGACACCACCCGCAGCAGGGTGGTCTTGCCGGAGCCGTTTCCGCCCACCAGCAGCACCCGCTCGCGGGGGGCCACCGTGAGGTTCACGCGTGCGAATGCCCAGCGCTGGCCGAAGCGCCGGGAGAGGTCGGTGCAGGCAAGAACCGGCGTGGACTCGGCTGGGGGAGACATGGCCGCGCCTGTAGCCGGGTCCTGAACGGTCGGCCCGCATCGCAGACCTGGCACGCGATGTGCATCAGGTTTCTGCGTCCACAACGGTCCCGATGCCCGGAACCCGGACGCCAGGAGTGCATGATGACCCCCGCCACGCCCGCTCGCGCCGCCGCCCGCTCCACCCGCACCCGCCGCGAGGCCGACCGCAACGCCGACGCCGTCATGGCCCTGGTGGTGGGCGGCTTCGCCCTGATGGCCGCCCTGCCCTTCCTCGACTTGTTCGGCATCGTGTGACCCGTTCCGAGGGCCGAACGGACGCCGCCTCCCACTCGGGACGCGGCGTTCTTCGTTCTCGCACCCACCCGGCAGCGATACCCCTCGGACGTGTTGCGTGCGTCTCCTGCGTCCGCACCTGCGTCACCTGCTGACGCACCCGCCGAGGTGTCCGTGCCCATCCCCTCCCCTGTCGTCGAGATCGTCGAGCAACTGTTCGCCACGCCGCCCACCATCGCGGTGCTCGGCGCCCACCCCACGCGCTACCGAGCGGCGTTCTACGTGCCCGACTACCTCCACGACAAGGGCGCCACCATCCTCCCCGTCAACCCCGGGTATGTGGGCGAGACGCTGTTCGGCGTGCCCTGTCTGGCGTCGCTGGCCGCCGCCGCCGACCATGCCGGGGGGCGTCTCGATGCCGTGGTGGTGTTTCGGGCATCCGCGGCCCTGCCCGGTCACCTCGACGAGCTGCTCGCGGTGGCTCCGAAGCTGGTGTGGTTCCAGCAAGGCATCTCGCACGACGATGTGGCCGAGGCGCTTCGAGCAGCAGGCACCTCGGTGGTGCAGGACCGCTGCCTGAAGGTGGACCACGCCCGCGTGATGGGCTGGTAGTGGCTACTTGGGCATCGCCCGGCCGAGCCGCGACCACACGGGGTGCTGGGGCTGGGGCGGGGTGAGCGCAAAGCCATCCCGCAGGTTGTGGGCGGGAAAGACGGTGCCTTCGCGCACGGCGGTCTCCAGCGGCACATCGTCGCGCAGCCGCACCAGCTCGCGGGCCAGACGCGCGATGTCGGCGCCCGCAGACAGCTTCTCCGGCATCTTCTTGGCGCCGCGCACCTTGGCGGAGGCGGCCAAGGAAGGGTTGGCCAGGAGCGCTTCGAGGGGGGCCACCCTGAGCAGCCCGGCAGCGGTCTTGGCCCCGATGCCCTTCACGCCTTCCACACCGTCGGTGGCATCTCCCACCAGCGCCTGGAAGTCGACCACCTGGTCGGGGCGCACGCCCATCTTCTCCACCACCGCGGCGTGGTCCCACACCGTTCCGTTGCGCAGCGACACCACCGCCACCGAGGGGTCGGCGTCGACCACCAGCTGGAAGAGGTCTTTGTCGTCGGCCACCACCCGAGCAGGACGCCCGACGGACCGGGCGAGCCGACAGAAGGTGGCGGCGAGGTCGTCGGCCTCGAAGTGGGGGGTGGCGTAGACCCCGAAGCCCATCGCCCGCGCCACCGCTTCGGCTTGCGCGAACTCCCAGATGAGGGTGTCGGGGGGCTCGGGTCGGTGGGCCTTGTAGCGGGGGTCGAGGTCGCGGCGGAAGGTGTGCAGCGAGATGTCGAAGACGACCACACCATGGGCGATGTGGTCCTGGCGCACGAACCGTCGCAGGCGGCTGGCGAAGGCCCGGACGGCGCCGCATGGTCGGCCGTCGGGGGACGTACCGGGCGCGCCAGCGAACCAGGGCCGGAGCAGGGTGGAGGTGCCGTCGATGATCCAGAGCGGGGCGGTCATGCGGTCACCTCGACCGGCTCGAACACGAGTGTGGGGGCGCGGGCACCACCGAAGGCCCATGGGTCGGCGCCCACCCCCACCAGCTTCGCGAAGAGCTCGGGCAGGCGGCCGCTCACGACCATGCGCGGGACCGGCGCGGCACGGGTGCCATCGACCACACGCCAGCCGTAGCCCTCGAGGTGCATGGCTCCGGTGGCGGGATGGACCTCGACGCGGCGCCAGCCACGCACCACCAGCCCCCGGTCGGACTCGCCGACCAGCCGCGCCAGGCGCTTTCCGCCGAGCGCAACCCGGAGGTCGCCGTGGTGGCGCGCGGTGTGACGACGGCGCTGGAGGCCACCTTCGATGAGCGGCACGGGGCGGGTGGCCTGGCCGCGGGCATCGAAGGGCTGTGCGCCCAGTCCACCGGCCACCCAGGGGTCGGCGAGCACACTCAGGCGCTCGGCGAGCCGGCCCGTGCGCATGGGAAGGCCCACCAAGGCGGTCACCAGGCGGCTGGCGGCCTCGGGATGCACGAGGAGTCGTTCGGGAGCAGGCCCCAGAGCGACGGGTGGGGCGGCCTGAACACCCGCGAGGCCCTGGTAGAGGTCGACCAGACGGCCGGCCACCGGAAGCTGCGCAAGCCGCCGACTGCTGCGCGTGAGCGTGAGGTGGGGGGAGGCCATCGAGAGGTCGATGCGGGTGTGGTGTCCCGCCACCTGTGCGCCGTCGGTGCGGGCGACCGCTTCGGCCTGTGCGACCGCTTTGACCGAGACCGTGGCACCCGTGGGCTTTGCCAGCGCCAAGGCCAGCCCTCGCACCACACCGGGGTCGGCGGGAGACAGGGCAGGGTCGACCCGGTCGAGCGCATCGAAGGGACCGGGCGGTGGCGCGCGCCAAGACGAGCTGTTGGCGGGTGCAAACAGCTCGGGAGGCCCCTGCTGCAGGTGCTGGAGGGTGCCCTGGAGCTGTGCGGCCAGGGCTTCGGGCTGGAGGTTGGTGGTGACGAGGCGTGTGGTGCGGCCCGACCACGTGAGCGTGGCATCCAGCTGACGGACGGTGTGGCGGTGCACCTCGGGCAGGGCGTCGGCCTGTGCGGCGGCGAGGACCGTGCGGGTGCGCACCATCCGAACCGACGCAGCGGAAAACCCGAGCTCTCGCACAAGAGCGGCCACCTCTCCGGCCCTCTTGGCCAGCTTGGGCGCACCGGAGATGGCTGGGGCGGGACTAGCCGACATGGGCACCCTCCAGGGTACACCGATGGATCTGCACGCTGCGCACGGTTGTGGAGACCACCACAGGCTCGTTCATCACGTCGACCACCAGGGTGTGGGGAGGGTCGAGAGGGGGACCGGACGGCACAGGTGGACCGGCAGGAAGGTGCAGTCGCGTACCCGCCGCCAGCGGACGTGGGCCGGCGTCGGACAGCAGCTGGGCTTCCGACACCACCAGCTGCACCGAGCCGTCGGCAAGGCAGCGCGGGGGCTCGGCCAGGCTGGCGACACGCACGCCCTTTGTGAGCGGTGCACCGTCCAGGCTGTCGGTCGGGGGGAGGTGGAGGTGGGTTGCACCGGGCTTCGGGGGACCATCGAAGCGCACGCGGGACCCACCATCCGGACGGCCCATGGCCACGAGGACCTCGGCGGCCACCCGGGTGTTGAGCTCGACGCTCACGGGCTGTTCGGCCGGAGAGAGCGCTTCGGCCTGTGCGTTGGCCAGCGCCACGAACGCCGCAGCAGCCTCCAGCACCTCGGTGGAGGGGTCGGCACCTTCGAACAACCCTGGGCCGTACACCTGTCGGACCGTGCGCAGCCCCGCCGCACCCACGAACGAGCCCCGGGCCACCAGCCGTCCGCCCACATCGAGCGAGCGCTGAACGCTGCCATCCCGGGCCACCGTGAGCCGGTCATCCGACACCGCATGCCACGTGGCGCGGGCACTCTGGGGGGTGGCCGCACGCACGGCGTCCACGAACAGGCCCATGCCGACGCCCACCACTCCGATGGCCGGAAGCACCCCCTCCCCTGTCGCGCGAGGCACCGGCCTCAGCGGCGATGGGGGCGCCTCGGTCCCCTCGACCACTTCGGGGACGAGCTGGATGTCGAGCTTTCCGAGCAGGGCTCCCAGGGCATCGTCGTCGACCCGACTCGAAGCGACCTCGAAGCTCCCTTCGGCCGTCTCGACCCGCACCACCACGCCCACCTGGTGCGTCTGCTCGAAGCCTGGTTCGGTGAGGTCGCGGGCGGCGTGCTGTACCGTTCGGTGCTGCACCATCACCCGGGCATCCTGCACCGACGCAGCCTGCAGCGAGCGCACGACCCGCGAAAGGAAGGCCTCGGACAGGGGCACACCGGTGAGGAGGTCGGCCACAGTGGCCACGGGAACCGGCTCGGGCTTCGGACAGCCCACGAGCACGGCCGCTGCGAGCCCTCCGGTCCCCCGGAGGACGTCACGTCGACTGGAAACAAACACCTGTGCTCCTCAGGACCGAACGGTCCGCACCCAGTCATGGCCGGTGTCGAGGTACCACTCGACTGTCTCGGCGAGGCCGTCGTCGAGCCGGCGCGTGGGCTTCCAGCCCAGCTCGTCGTGGATGCGCGAGGCGTCGATGGCGTAGCGCCAGTCGTGGCCGAGGCGGTCTTCCACATACGTGATGAGGGACTCGGGGCGGCCGAGGATTTCGAGGATGCGGCGCACAATCCAGAGGTTGGTGCGCTCGCAGTTGCCCCCGATGTTGTAGACCCGACCGGCCGGCGCCTTCTGTAGGACGGCGAGAATGGCCGCACAGTGGTCGTCGACGTGGAGCCAGTCGCGCACGTTCAGGCCGGTGCCATACACCGGCAGGGGCTCGTTGCGGAACGCCTTGAGAATCATCACCGGGATGAGCTTCTCGGGAAACTGGAAGGGGCCGTAGTTGTTGCTGCAGCGGGTGACGACCACCGGCATGCCGTACGTGCGGTGGTACGCGAGCGCGAGCTGGTCGGCAGCGGCCTTGCTGGCCGAGTACGGGCTGCGGGGGTCGACCGGTGTGGCCTCGGTGAAGGGTGGGTCGTCGTCGTGGAGGTGGCCGTACACTTCGTCGGTGCCAATCTGGACGAACCGCCGCACGTCCCGCTTGCGCGCCGCATCGAGCAGCACCTGGGTGCCGATGACGTTGGTGTGCACGAACACGGCGGGGCCATCGATGCTGCGGTCGACGTGGCTCTCGGCGGCGAAGTGCACCACCTCGTCGATGCCGTCGCCGAAGGGTCCGGCGTCCATGAGGGCGCCCACCACGGGACCGTCGGTGATGTCGCCGTGCACAAAGGCGAAGCGGGGATGCTCGGCCACATCGGCGAGCGTGGCGCGGTGGCCGGCGTAGGTGAGCGCATCGAGCACCACCACACGGCGGGTGGGGTCGTGCTGGAGGAGGTGGCGGACGAAGTTGCTGCCGATGAAGCCAGCCCCGCCGGTGACGAGGGTGGTGGTGAGCGCAGACAAGGGACTCTCCGGGCGGTCAGGCGTGCAGGGCGCGTGCGAGGCTGTCGACCACATGGGCACAGTCGGCGACGGTCATGTGGTGGTGGACGGGCAGGCACAGTGTGTCGAGGCTGCAGGCACGGGTGACGGGCAGGGCAGCGGGGTCGACGACGGAGCGGTACAGCGCCGAGGTGGTGGGGGTGGGGTAGAAGTAGCGACGGGCGAGGATGCCGTCGGCCTTGAGGGCGTCGAGCAGGGCATCTCGGCCCAGCGGCGCATCGGGCGACAACCGGACCGGGAAGTAGGCGTGGTTGTGGGTGCGGCCCGCCGGGAAGAGGTCGTGGGGGTACACCTTCAGCAGCCCGGTGCGCGCGGGCAGGGCGTCGAGGTAGTAGCGCGCCACCTTCGCACGGGCGGAGATGGCGTCGTCGACGGTGTTCAGGTTGAGCAGGCCCACGGCGGCGCGGAATTCGTCGACCTTGCCGTTGGTGCCGAAGCAGGACTGCTCTTCGCGGGACAGACCGAAGTTCCGGCGTCGACGGAGGCGCTCCAACAGGAGGGGGTCGCCGGTGATGCAGCCACCTTCGAGGGTGTTGTAGACCTTCGTGGCGTGGAAGCTGTAGATGTTGAGGTCGCCGAGAGACGCGATGGGTGCGCCCTGTTCGCGCACCCCGAAGGCGTGGGCCGAGTCGTAGATGAGGCGCAGGTTGTGGGTGTTGGCCAGCTGGCGCAGCCGCGCGTGGTCGCAAGGAAAGCCGTAGGTGTGGACGGCCACGATGGCCGTGGTGCGCGGCGTGATGGCCGCTTCGACGGCGTCAGGGTCGACCCGGAAGTCTTCGCCGATGTCGACGAACACCGGCTTGAAGCGGGGGTTTTCGAAGAAGAGGTTCCAGGTGGCCGGGAAGCTGAAGGCGGGGATGATGACCTCGCCGTCGTCAATGGCCTCCAGGAAGGCCATCTCGAGGGCGACCGTGGCGTTCGTGACCAGCACCAGGTCGTCGACGCCCAGGTACGTGGCCAGACGCGCTTCGAGCTCCCGGGCATACCGCCCTTGATTGGTCACCCAGCGGCTGTCGAGGATGTCGCGGATGAGTGGGATGAGGTCGTCGGCGTCGGGCAACAACGGGCTGGTGACCGTGAGCCACGCGGGTCCGTCGGGCTGTTGGGGCAGCCGTGTTCCCCGCGATCGCGCAGGCGTGCCGTCGGTCTCGGCGGGTGGCGCGTCACTCGAATCGGTCATCGAAGCTCCCACGAGGCCGGGGTCGCAGCCGGTCGTGTCCAGGCGTGTGCGACGGAGCGGACCCATCGCGGTCGTCCACCGGCTATCCTCACGCCATGAAAGGCGTCATCCTCGCAGGTGGACTCGGGACCCGACTCCACCCTCTCACGAAGGCCACGAACAAGCACCTCCTGCCTGTCGGGCGGGAGCCGATGCTGTACCACCCCATCCGGCAGATGGTGTCCGCGGGCATTCGCGACATCCTGCTGGTCACCAGCACCGACCACATGGGCGACATCGTGCGGTGCCTGGGCAGTGGCGCGGAGTTCGGCTGCTCGCTCACCTACAAGGTGCAGGAAAAGCCTGCGGGCATCGCCGACGCCCTGTCTCTGGCGGAAGGCTTTGCCGGAGGGTCCCCCATCTGCGTCATCCTGGCCGACAACGTGTTCGAGTACAGCATCGCGCCCTACGCCGACCACTTCCGGGCCCAGACCGGCGGCGCCCGCGTGCTGCTCAAGAGGGTCGACGACCCCTCGCGGTACGGGGTGGCCGCCCTCGACGAAAAGCACGTGCTGGAGATTGAAGAAAAGCCCCAGCAGCCCAAGAGCAACTTCGCCGTGGTGGGCCTCTACTTCTACCACTGCGATGTGTTCGACCACATCCGGCAGATCGAACCCAGCGGTCGTGGCGAGTACGAAATCACGTCGGTGAACAACCGCTACATCGCCGCTGGCAAGCTCCAGTACGACATTGTGCATGGCCGCTGGACCGACGCCGGCCAGCCCCGGTCGCTGCAGGTGGCCAACGCCATCCTGTTCGAAAACGACAACGAAGTGCTCCGGTGGACGCCCGAAGGCTGACCGCGTGGCGGCTGCTGAATCGGGGCCAGATCAGCCCGGCATCACACCGGCATGGCCTGCGTCACCTGCTCGACATACCGGAGCGATCCGGAGGTTTGAATGTCGCAGCCCACGTCCGCCCAACCCCTCACCGGCCTCGGACTCGCAAGCCCCGTCGACCTCTCCGAGCCGGAGAGCATCGTCCCCCTGACCAAGGCCGGAACGGACCCCCTCGCCGAGCCCTCGCTGTACCTGAACCGCGAGCTGTCGCTGGTCCAGTTCCACAAGCGCGTGCTGGCCCAGGCACAAGACAAGAACACGCCCCTCCTCGAGCGCATGCGCTTCCTCACCATCGTGAGCAGCATCCTCGATGAGTTCTACGAAGTGCGCGTGGCCGGCCTGATGCAGGGCCTGGCCCTCGATGTCGCCAACACGGGCCCCGACGGCCTGCTGCCCGGTGAAGTGCTCCGGCGCATCAGCGAAGAGGTGCACGAGGTCGTCGACGCCCAGTACGCGATGCTCAACAACGAGCTGCTCCCCGCGCTGGCCGAAGAGGGCATCCGCCTGCTCCGTCGCCAGCAGCTCAACGCCGACCAGAAGCAGTGGATGGAGCAGTACTTCTGCGAACAGGCCCTGCCCGTGCTCACCCCGCTCGGCCTCGACCCCGCCCACCCCTTCCCGAATGTGCAGAACAAGGGCCTCAACTTCATCGTCCAGGTGAGCGGCCGGGATGCCTTCGGCCGGGAAGCCGAGCTGGCGGTGGTCCAGGTGCCGCGATGCCTGCCCCGCCTCATCCGTCTCCCCGACGACCTCTCCGATGCCCCGCACTCGTTCGTGATGATCTCGTCGGTCATCCACGCCAACGTGCACCACCTCTTCCCGGGCATGACCGTCCTGGCCTGCCACCAGTTCCGCGTCACCCGCAACAGCGACCTCTGGGTCGACGAAGAAGAAAGCGACGACCTCCTCCGCAGCCTGAAGATGGAGCTGCCGCGGCGCAACTACGGCGACGCCGTGCGGCTCGAGGTCGCCGACAACTGCGACACCCGCAAGGTGGACTTCCTGCTGCGCCAGTTCGGCCTCGACCGCGCGCACCTCTTCCAGCCCCGAGGCCCGGTCAACCTGCACCGCCTGGCGGCACTCTACGGCGAGGTCGAGCGCCCCGACCTCAAATTCCAGCCCTTCGTGCCCAGCCTGCCGGCGCGCGTGGAGCCCAAGACCGACCTCTTCCGCGTGATTCGCGAAGGCGACGTCCTGCTGCACCACCCGTTCCAGTCCTTCTCGCCCGTGCTCGAGCTGCTCAACCAGGCTGCCGAAGACCCCGAAGTCCTCGCGGTGAAGATGACGCTCTACCGCACCGGCGTCGACTCCCCCGTCACCGACGCCCTCGTGGCCGCTGCACGCGCCGGAAAGGCCGTGACCGTGGTGGTCGAGCTGCGGGCCCGCTTCGATGAAGCCGCCAACATCCGCCTCGCCACCCGGCTCCAGGCCGCCGGAGCCAACGTGGTGTACGGCGTGGTGGGCTACAAGGCGCACTCGAAGATTCTGCTCATCGTGCGCCGCGAAGAAGGCAAGGTGCGCCGGTACGTGCACATGGGCACCGGCAACTACCACCCCGGAACCGCCCGGTTCTACACCGACCTCGCGCTCATGACCTGCGACAAGGAGTTCGGCGAAGACCTCCACAACGTCTTTGGCCTGCTCACCGGCCTGGGTCGGGCCGCCCGCATGAACCGCGTGCTCGTGTCGCCCTTCACCATGGCCGACCGCATCATCCAGTACATCCACGACGAAGCGGATGCCGCCCGCGCCGGCAAGCCCAGCGGCATCCAAGCCAAGCTCAACGCGCTCATCGACCCCCGGGTCATCAAGGCGCTGTACGCCGCCAGCCAGGCCGGCGTGCCCATCGAGCTCCACGTGCGCAGCCTGTGCCGCCTCCGGCCCGGCATCCCGGGGGTGTCCGACACCATCCAGGTCTTCAGCACCGTGGGCCGGTTCCTCGAACACACCCGCGTGTACCGCTTCCACGCAGGCGGCGACGACCACATCTTCCTGTCGAGCGCCGACTGGATGGAACGCAACCTCTACCGCCGTGTCGAGACGGGCTTCCCCATCCTCGACCCCGCCCTCAAGCGCCGCGTGGTCAGCGAGATCTTCGACCAGTACAGCCGCGACGACGCCCAGACGTGGAAGATGGCCTCCGACGGCACCTACAGCCGCCGCGAGCCCCTGTCCGACGTCCCCTTCAGCGCCCAGAACCACCTCGTGGACGTCATCGGCGCCTGAGGCCCCGCCGCCCGGACCGTTCGTCAGGTGGGATGGACGGTCTGGGACAGGCGGAAGCCGGCTGCCGCGAGATGCTGGGCTTCGCGGTCGAGGTCGGCCGAGGTCAGGGGGCGGACGTCCAGATAGCCCTCGGGCAGGCTCACCTGCACCCGAGGACCGTCGACCGTGAGCCGCACATCCCCCACGCTGGGGCGGCGGCTTCGGTGCAGACCCGCCGCCAGCCTCAACAGCACAGCCAGGCGGAGGATGGGCAGCGCACGACCCGCGTAGACCGACTCCACCTTGTTCACCGACAGCGAGCCCCGGTGAACCGTGACGAGCGCCCCCAGCGCGGCCTGGTCCTGGCGAGAGAAGCCGGGGAGGTCGGCGTGCTGGAGCAGGTACCCACCGTGGCGGTGGTGGGCCCGGTGGTTGATGAAGATGCCGGCCTCGTGCAGGTCGGCGGCCCACCCGAGCAGGCGACGGTGGCGGTGCGAGGTGAGCGACCAGGCGTCTTGCACCTGGTCGAAGAAGCGCAGCGCCGTGGACCGCACGCGCTCGGAGTGGGTGGGGTCGACCCCGAAGCGCACGGAGAGGCGGGCCACGGTGTCGTCGCGGACGTCGTCGTGGTGCAAGCGCCCGAGCAAGTCGAGGAGAACACCCTCGCGCAGGGCACCTTGGGCGGCGGTCATGGTGTCGATGCCCAGGCTGTCGACCACGGCACACAACACGGCCAGGCCGCCGACGAACACGGGGCGGCGCACGGCCTGGAGCCCGGGCAGCTGGAGGCGGTCGACGTGCCGACAGGCGATGGCGGCGTCGCGCACCTTGCAGAGGCTCTCGGGAGTGATGTGCGGCAGGCCCAGCATCGCGTGGACCACCTTGTCGACCGCCTTGATGGTGCCCGATGCACCGATTGCGCTGGCCCAGCCGAGGGCCCGCATGCGGGGCACCACCGGCTCGAGCTCCAGGCGGGCGGCCACGACGGCTCTCTCGAAGCCCTTCCGCGTGAGGTTGCCGTCGTGGAAGTGGCGGAGGGTCCAGCTCACACAGCCCATCTCCAGGCTGTCGAGGTCGCTGGGAGACGGACCATCGCCCACGATGAGCTCGGTGCTGCCGCCGCCGATGTCGACCACCAGCCGGCGACCATCACCGGCGAGGTCGCGTGCCACGCCACGGTAGATGAGGCGGGCTTCGTCGTAGCCGCTGATGACCTCGATCTTGTGCCCGAGGGCGCGTCGGGCACGGATGAGGAAGGGCAGCCCGTTTCGTGCAGCCCGCAGGGTGTTGGTGCCCACGGCGCGGACATCTCCCCGCGCCAGTCCGGCGAGGCGCTCTCCAAAGCGCGACAAGCACTCCAGCGCGCGGTTCTGGGCTTCGGTGGACAGCCGTCCGGTGTTGTCGAGGCCCATCCGGAGGCGGACAGGCTGCTTGAGGCGGTCGATGACGACGAAGTCGCGTGCATCGGGACGGAGCTGGGCCACCACGAGGTGGAAGCTGTTGGAGCCCAGGTCGACCGCGGCGATGGTCCGCCCTTCCGGTTCACTCACCAGCGCCATCCGAGGGTCCGAGGTCGGGAGCCTTCAGCTCGGAGGACCGCTGCTGGTCCCAGGGTTCGGTGGCTGGCGGGGCTGTCCCCGCGCCGTTTCCTTCAATCTTCACCGCGTCTCCGCCCGACGGCAGGTGCAGCCGCTCGAGGAGCTGGGCCGTAGCGCGGTCGGGGAGGTTTGGGTTGCCGGTGACCACCAGGGTGTCGACGGTGGGGTGGCCGGAGCGCGACACCGTGAGGCCGGCGACGCTGGACAGAGAGATGTTGTCGATGATGCGGACGCTGCCCACCCGGTTGAGGTCGGGGAGACCGGGGAGGGCTTCGAGGCCGTCGCAGTCACGCACCTCGAACGAACCCAGCGTGGACAGCAGCGGGCCGGCCCGCCAGTCGACCAGCAGAGGGTGCCCCACCACTTCCCAGGTGCCGGCTTCTTGGATGCGGGGGAAGCCGTGCAGCTCGCGGAGCCGGGCGTTGGCCTTCAGCGACACCGACTCGGCAGCCACCACGCGGTCGAAGCCCGAGATGCGCACGAGGCGGGGGTTGTTGCCGATGTAGACCTCGCCGAGCCGGGTGGAGCGCCGCAGCCCATTGGGCCCCTCGAAGTCGACCAGGTCGATGTTGTCGGCCACAATGACATCCGAGCCCGACCCCACCTCGGGCAGCCCCTTGGCTTCCTGCAAGCGCCCGTTGCCTTGGAGAACCAGGCGTGTGGTGCGCAGCTCGACGCCGTTGGTGAGGCCCGAGACATCCACCAGCGCGGCATTGTCGACAATACGCAGCGCCTTGAGGGGGACGCCGGCCATCTGGTCGAGCACCAGGCCATCCAGGCGCTCGAGGGCGGGGGTTTTCTTGATGACCAGGCGGCCGTCCACCCGATGAATGCACGAGACCGCGGAGAGGTCGCGCTGTGCGTACGAGCGGTCGAAGATGAGGTCGCCCGTGACCGCGTTGTGCCGCTTGCAGAACTTCTCGAGCTCCTTGGGGTCGACGGGGACGGTGAAGTCCCCCTCGAATGGCACCGGCGCGCGTGCAGCGTGGGCAACGGAGCCCGGGAGGAGGTCCAGCCACGACACCTGCGCATCGTGTGCGGACAGCCCGAGCAGCAACGTCATCAAGATGGAGGTCGACATGCCTGAGGTTGTATCGCACCACCAAGCGCCCCGACCGCCCGTTCATGGGATAGACGCGCCCGAACCGTTCAGTCGGTCCATCCTTTCTGCGAAGAGGTCACCATGCACGACGACGTCGTCGCCCGCTTTCGCGCAGCCCTTCCCGGCGATCTCCCGTCCACCGACTTCGTGTCGCTGCGGGTCGTCGACGAGCAGGCCGAAGCCTTCACCCTGCGCAAGGGCGTGCTCGAGCCCCCGTGGTCCCGCCACGACATCGGCGCAATGGTCACGGTCCACACGCAAGGTGGCCTCGGCTACGCCGGCACGTCCGACCTCGGCGAAAGCGGCCTGGCCAACGCCATCGCCCGCGCCCGCGAGTGGGCCGAGCTCACCCGCGCACGGGCCCTGTTCGACACCCGCACCATCGAGATGCCCCGCCCCACCGGCACGTACCGCACCCCCGTCGAGCGCCCCTGGGCCGACGTCCCGGTGTCCGAGCGGGTGGCCTGGCTGCAGGCAATGGGCGCGCTCGTGGGCGAAGACCCCCGCCTGGTCGACTGGGAGACCAGCCTGTACGCCGTGCTCACCCGCATGCGGTACGTCACCAGCCACGGCGGCGACATCACCCAGGAGCTGCATCACCTCGCCCCCGACTTCACGCTCATCGCGTCGGGCGAGGGCCGGGTGCAGAAGCGGTCCACCGGCATGCGGGGCATCGCGCGTCAGGGCGGCTTCGAGCTGGTCGCCAAGGCCGGCCTCGAGCAGATGGTCACCCGCGCGCGGGAAGAAGCCTTCGAGCTGCTCACGGCCCCCAACTGTCCCGAAGGGAAGATGCACCTGATGCTCGATCCCGGCCAGATGATGCTCCAGATCCACGAGAGCATCGGCCACCCGCTCGAGCTCGACCGCATCCTCGGCGACGAACGCAACTACGCCGGCCGCAGCTTCGTCACCCCCGACATGTTCGGCACGTACCAGTACGGAAGCGCCCTGCTCAACGTCACCTTCGACCCCACCATCCCCGAGCAGTTCGCCTCGTACGGGTGGGACGACGAAGGCGCGCCCGCCGAGCGGCACCACATCATCGAGAACGGCATCCTGGTGCGGGGCCTGGGCAGCACCACCTCGCAGCAGCGCAGCGGCCTGCCGGGTGTGTCGTCGTCTCGGGCCACCAGCTGGAACCGTCCGCCCATCGACCGCATGGCCAACCTCAACGTCGAGCCCGGCGACCAGTCCTTCGACGACCTCGTGAAGCAGGTCGAGCGCGGCGTCTACATGGAAACCAACACCAGCTGGTCCATCGACGACTCCCGCAACAAGTTCCAGTTCGGCTGCGAGCTGGGCCGCCTCATCGAAGATGGCGAGCTCAAGGGCCTCGTGCGCACCCCCAACTACCGCGGCATCTCCGCCACGTTCTGGCGCAACCTCGCGGGTGTGGGCGACCGCTCCACCTTCGAAGTCCTCGGCACGCCCTACTGTGGAAAGGGCGAGCCCAACCAGATCATCCGTGTGGGCCACGCCTCGCCCACCTGCCTGTTCGCCAACGTCGACGTCTTCGGAGGAGCTTGAGATGCGCGCCTGGTTCGACTCCCTCGCCGACCACGCCGCCCGGCAGGTCCGCGGCTCTGAAGGCTTCACCCTCTCCCTCACGGGCGAGACCAGCGAATTCGCCCGCCTCAACCGCGGCAAGGTCCGCCAGCCCGGCAGCGTCACCCAGTGCATGGTGAACCTGCGCCTCATCGACAGCGGCCGGCACGCGTCACACTCGGTTCCGTTGTCGGGCGACCCCACCACCGACCGCACCCGCCTCGACGCCGCCTTCGACCGCCTGCGCGGCGTTCTCCCGCACATCCCGGCCGACCCCCACCTCCTCATCAACGAGACGGTGCAGTCCTCCGAAGACGACATCCCATCCACGCTCCCGCCTGCCGCCGAGATGGTCGACGCCATGCTCGGAGAAGCCGAGGGCCTCGACCTCGTGGGCATCGTGGCCTCGGGCACCATGGCGCGCGGCTTCGCCAACCACCTGGGTCAGCGCAACTGGTTCGCACGCTCGGGCTTCAACCTGGACTGGTGCCTGGTCCACGACGCCGACAAAGCCGTGAAGGCCTCGCTCGCCGACTTCGACTTCAGCGCCGAGGCGCTCGCCACCGAGATGGCCTCGGCCCGCGACCAGCTGAAGATCCTGGCCCGGCCGGCGCGCACCATCGACCCCGGCACCTACCGCGCGTGGCTCACCCCCTCCGCGGTGTCGGAGATTCTCGGCGTGCTGCAGTGGGGTGGCTTCAGCCTCAAGGGCCTCGAGACCGGCCACAGCCCCCTGCGACGGTTCTGGAAGCGCGAAGACCGCCTCCATCCATCGGTGCACCTCATCGAAGACATCGCTGGTGGCATCGCCCCCGACTTCCAAGGCGATGGCTTCCGCCGTCCCGCCTCCACCGCCATCTTCACCGAAGGCACGATGGTGGGTGCGCTCGTGTCGCCCCGGTCGGCCGCCGAATACAACCGCCCCACCACCGGTGCTGGCGCCAACGAACAGCCCGTGTCGCTGTCGCTGCGTCCCGGAAGCATCCCGGTGGGCGAAGAAATCGCGCGTCTCGGCACCGGCCTGTACGTGGGCAACCTCTGGTACACCAACTTCTCCGACCGCGCCGCGTGCCGCATCACCGGCATGACCCGCTTCGCCACCTTCTGGGTGGAAGACGGCGAGATCGTCGCGCCGGTCAACGTGATGCGCTTCGACGAGACTCTGGGTGGGCTGCTGGGCGACGGCCTGGAAGGGCTCGGTGCACACGCCGCGTTCCTGCCGTCGAACATGACCTACGACGAACGGTCGGCGGAGAGCATGCGGGTGCCGGGCGCATTGGTGTCGGGGATGCGCTTCACGCTGTAGGCCCCAAGAAAGACCGCGCCCGTCCCAGCTGAACAGGGACGGGCGCCGTGATTCTTGGTGGCCCGGGAGACCGCGGAGGAATCGTCAGCCGATGAGGGCGATGGAGCCGGAGCCGTAGCCCGAGATGTTGACTCGGAGGTCCGCCCGTCGCTTGGACCGACGCATGAACTTCTTGATGTCTTTCGGAACCTGCCCGCCGTCACGGTACGAGGCGTGGAGCTGGATCATCCCATCGTGGGCATCGTGGAAGAAGCGAGACACCACGTTGAACACTTCGAGGGTGTTCTCCCAGATGCTCTCTTCGATCTCGTTGTTCTGAATGCACGCCTTGGCGGTGTGCGGGGGGAAGAGCGACAGTGCCGCGCCCGAGTTGGCGGCGAGCGGGAAGTCGGTCGCGCAGACGCCAACGACCGTGCCGTCTTCGGCGCCATACACGCCCAGCGTCCAGTAGTCGCGAGCACCGGTGCGAATCCGGTTTCCTTTCGCCACCTTGACCTCCCGACCGAGGAGGAAGGTCAGCATACGGCTCACTTCCTTGACGTCGGGAACGAGGAATCCTTTGCTCATGGGTGTCTCCAGAGTTTCTTTGGCGGGTGATGGCGTCCGGTACCGGACTCAGCGCATGAACTTCTCGAGCACGTCGGAGAAGGTCTCGGGGGTGAAGGGCTTGGAGATGAGGAAGTTGGCGCCAGCATTGCGCGCGCGCTCACGCATCTCGGGGCTGCCCTGGGCGGTCACGAATCCGAAGCGGATGTAGACCTTGTTGTGGCGCAGCGTCCGCAGGAGGCCCATGCCGTCGAGCTCGGGCATGTTCCAGTCCGAGAGGATGAGGTCTGGCTTCTGCTGCTGGATCTTGGAGAGGGCATCGCGACCGTTCTCGGCTTCGGTCACGTTGAGGCCCGTGAAGCCCGCCTGCCGCAGGGTGCGACGGACGATCATGCGCATGGCGCGGCTGTCATCGACGATGAGCACATTCATGTTCTTCCTCCGGGGCGGTGATTCGGCTTTGGGCGTCTGACCCTTCCGCTCCCAATGAAGGAATCGGAAACGGTCGGCCGGAGCGTGACCCCCCACCGCCACATCGGTGCATGGATCGCAGCGATAGGACGCTCCCCCACCTGGAGGCCCCGTGACGCGATCCAATGCAGCCCCCGCCATCCGCGGCGACCAGGACCCACGCATCCGCGACCTGCTCGACGCCATGCAGGCCGAGGCCGCCCGGGGCGACATGCCCATCGACGTCGACGTCTACACCCGCGTGGGCCTCGACCCCACCACACCGGTGCTCATGGGTGCCGGCAGCCTCGACGCCTCGGTGGGCTTCTTCGGCCGCGACCCCGGACGCACGGAAGTGGAGCAGCGTGAGCCCTTCATCGGACAAGGCGGCGCACTGGTCCGGCACGGCATCCACCGCGCGCTGTTCGGCGAGAACGCCCCCGACGCCGAAGCCCGCCAGGCGGTCGGTCGGCACTTCTTCTGGGCCAACACCGTCCCCTACAAGCCGGTGGGCAACAAGGCGTGGTCGGTGAAGGTGAAGCGGCGCTTCGTGCCCTTCGTGCGCACCCTGCTGGCCGACCGCTGGACCGGCACCGACCTCATCACCTTCGGCAACGTGGCCTTCGACTGGTTCCGCCTGGCCTTCCCCGAGCAGAAGACCGCCATCCGGACCTTCTGGGCACGCGAAGACCGCTATGAAGCCACCTTTTCCCTCGACCTGGGCACGCGGGTGCTGCGCATTCGGCCCCTGCCGCACCCGTCTCCGCTCAACGCCACCTGGTACCGCAAGATCCCCGGGATGGTGGACCAGCGGCTGGCCGAGGCCGGCGTAGACGCCACCTGGCCCCGGCGGGCCTGACGCCTACGGAAGCTCGAGCTTGTTGCCTTCGGTCTTGATGTCGTCGACCTTCTTGTTGCCTGCCGGACGGGGGCGCACCACTTCGCCGGTGGCGAGCTCGTAGGTGCCCATCAGCCACGACAACAGCAGGCCCTCCACCGTGGGGTCGCGGTTGAGCATCTTGGTGCCGTGGCCGGCATCGGCGAGGAGCTCCAGGTGCTTCTGGCCGGCCGCTCGTGCTTCGAGCTTTTCGGCGGAGATGCCGTCGTAGCGTTCGGCCATGGACGCCACGAACAGCACGGGCCGCTCACCGTAGGCCTGCATGGCCGCGGCGGTGGTGAGCCCGTGCTTCTTGAGTGCGGGCGACAGCAGCGCGAGGTTGACGATGGCGGGGTCGCGGGCCGCCACCCGAAGGCACAGGTTGGCCCCGAGGCTGGCACCGGCGCAGCTCACAGAGGTGGTGCCCTGGCTGCGGAGCCACTGGATGGCCGCCTCGACATCGGCTTCCATGGCGGCGTAGTCGGCTTCGGTGAGCGCTTCGCCGGCCCGTGCGCTGTCGCCATGACCCCGGAGGTCGACGGCGATGGTGGCCATGCCGCCGCGGGTGAGCTTTTCGGCCACGAAGCGCCAGTCGGAGTGGGAGCGTTGAGCCATGTGCACCAACACCACACCGTTCTCAGCCCCCTTTGGGACGTCGGCCATCGCGTGGAGGGCGGTGCCGTCGGCAGCGGTGAGCGACACGCCAGCCGGGGCTGCGCTGGCGGCGGTGGAGATGAGAGCGGCGATCCCTGCGTTCCACATGTCGGAGCACTCCTGGGCGGTCTCGAGCGGGGTGGGCCGACGGCGTCGGGGGAGGACCGGGAGCAGTCCCGGGGAAGTCCGTGTGCGCGCAAGCGAACCGCCAGAGCGGGCGCAGCGTCCATCGGACCGTGGGGGAGGGTCCTTCAGCCGGAGCGTAGACGAAAAGGCCGAGCGGCCGCTCCCCCGAGCTTCCTGCGACCGTGTTCTACCTCATCCGAGGGCCGGAGGGGGTGGGGAGCCCTCCGGAGCCGCGTGGAGGAGGGCGTTGAGACGGGCCAGGAGAAGTGGTCCGTCAAAGCCGTAGGCATCGATGGCTTCAGCGAGCGTTTCGTCGTGGCGCACCGCACAGCCACCACATCCGGGCAGCCCCACGGCAGCCAGCACATCGCGGGCACCGGGGTGGCGCCGCAGCACAGCCGCCATGGTGAGCTGGGGGTGAAACGGGCCGGACGGCGGGGCGAGCGACTCGGAGATCGCACGCAATTGCAGCTCGGCGCCTGCGAGCACCTGCGTGGCGCGGAAGATGCGTCGGTTGAGGTGATCGAGGCGGGTGCGTGGCAATGGCTCGGAAGGCCCCACCACATCGTCGGCCACATCGCCCACCACCTGGCGAATGTGCGCCGCCAGCCGTGTACGGGCGCGACGTGCTCCGCTTCGCAGCCACTCGCTCGCGTGCGCCATCCACACTCCTCGTTCAGACAACCTTGACGAACCCGGGCACCTCGAATAACAGCCGTGGGCGCTGAGGGGGTGGTTCCGATACCGGTCCCGCAACGCCGACAGCCGAGCGGCTGGCTTTGCCCGCATGTCTCGAACCTCGTCGTTCTTTTACACCCCCATATAGACGTCAAACATCCCTCGTGGATGGGAGCTTCGTTGAGCGAGCAGAACACGCCCCTTCTTTCGGAGTCTTCTTCTGAAGACCATGCACCGGCCTCCACCGTGCAGCCCGAAGATGCGTACTTCATGCAGCTCGCAATCGACGAAGCGAACAAAGCCCCGCTCATTGGAGAGGTTCCCGTCGGAGCCGTCGTCGTGCACAACGGCGAGGTGATTGCCCGCGCCCACAACCGGCGCAGCGTCGACCACGACCCCTCCGCTCACGCCGAGCTCATCGCCATGCGCGATGCAGCCAAGCACATCCAGGACTGGCGCCTCGAAGACTGTACGGTCTACGTCACGCTAGAACCCTGCCCCATGTGCTCCGGCGCGATGGTGCTGGCCCGAGTCGCTCGCTGTGTCTACGGATGCACCGACCCCAAGGCCGGCTACATGGGCAGTCTCGCAGATCTCTCGCAAGACGAACGGCTCAACCATCGCTTTCCGGTCACACCGGGCGTGATGGCCACCGAGTGCAGCGACCTCCTCCGCACCTTCTTCCGCGGCATTCGTGCCAAGAAGAAAGCCGAGCGCAAGGCCCGCAAAGCACTCGAAAGACTCCCCACCACGACGAACACGAGCAACGACTGACTCACCTGGAGAGGTGGCCGAGTGGACGAAGGCGGCGGATTCGAAATCCGTTGTGCGGTCACACCGTACCGGGGGTTCGAATCCCCCCCTCTCCGCCATTTCCACTTGTTGGCAAGCCCGCCTCTCCAAAGCGTGTGAACCTCCAAGTGCGTTGCTCCCGTCTCCACGGGGACCGACATGATCAGGAGAGGTGACCGAGTGGCCGAAGGTGCACGACTGGAAATCGTGTGTAGCGCAAGCTACCGAGGGTTCGAATCCCTCTCTCTCCGCCATGTCGCCCCGTGGAAGCGGTGGGACAGCTGACGTCTATACAGAGCGTACGCTCGAGCGCGTTGTTGATGGCCGGGTCCTGGTGACTGAGCTCACTGTGAACCCCGCCAGGTCCGGAAGGAAGCAACGGTAGTGGTGGACTCGGGGCATCAGGGTGCCCGGTCATCAACTGCGCGCTCGGGCTTTTCTGTTTCTTGGGGACGAGAATTGTCCGGGGCCCGCCTCGCCATCGGGTCAAGTGGTCGCGCGAGGTGGATCCAAGGGGCTATGACCCACGCTGCGGTCCGCCCGGGAGAAGAACCCCATGAGCTACGTGGCCATCGCTCGGAAGTGGCGCCCTACTCGCTTCGAAGACATCGTCGGGCAGGGGCATGTCACCCGCACCCTGCAGAACGCCATCCGGCTCGACCGCGTCCACCACGCGTTCCTGTTCACCGGGGCTCGCGGGGTCGGAAAGACCACCTGCGCACGGGTGCTCGCGCGCGCCTTGAACTGTGAAGCCGGCGAAGGGCCCACCCCCGCCCCCTGCGGCGAGTGCGCATCGTGCACCGAAATCGCGGGCGGACATGCCGCGGATGTCATCGAGATCGACGGCGCGAGCAACAACTCGGTCGACGACATCCGCGACCTCCGCGACTCTGTGCGGTACCTGCCCCAGCGTGGCCGGCGGAAGATCTACATCGTCGACGAGGTCCACATGCTCTCGCGGGGTGCGTTCAACGCCCTGCTCAAAACCCTCGAAGAGCCCCCCGCCCACGTCGTCTTCATCTTCGCCACCACCGAGCCCCACAAGATCCCCGACACCATCCTGTCGCGGGTCCAGCGCTTCGACTTCAAGCGCATCCCCATGGCCACCGTGGTGCAGCGCCTCCAGACCGTCTGCGAAGGTGAAGGGCTCCAGATCTCCGAAGGCGGCCTCCGCCTCATCGCGCGGGCCGGCGAAGGCTCCATGCGCGACAGCCAGAGCCTGCTCGACCGCATCGCCAGCTTCGCCGGCGACAGCGCCACCACCGAACAAGTGGCCGAAGTGCTGGGCCTGGTTGACCGCGGCCTGCTCTACGACATGCTCGAAGGCGTGGTGCGAGGAGAAGCCGACCGCTGCCTCGACACCATCGACCAGGTCGACGGCTACGGCTTCGACCTCTCCGAGTTCACGAGCGAGATGCTGGAGCTCATCCGCAACGCCACCCTCGTGGGCCTGTCGGTGAACAGCAAGAAGCACATCGACGTCCCCGAAGATGAGCTCGACCGCCTGGTGGCCCTCTCCAAAGACGTCTCGTCCGATGTCCTCGTGCGTTCCTTCCACGTGATGCTCGAAGTGCACGAGCAGGTGGCCCGCGCGCCCCGCCCACGGATGGTGCTTGAGATGGCGGTGGCCCGGCTTGTGGCCATTCGGCCTGCGCGCAGCATCGACCAGCTGCTCGAACGCGTCGAGCTCCTCCAGCGTCGGGTGCTCCATCAGGCGGGCAGCGGCGCACGCATGGGCCGCAGCGCCCGTGGCTCCGACTCGGAGGGCGACTCACCGCAGGCCCCGGTTTCGTCCGCCCGAGCCCCCGAGGCGGTAGCCGCCCCGGCCGGTGATGTGCTCCAGTTTCGCCGTGGTCCGCTGAAGAAGCGCACGATCGACGCCCCCGCGCCGGTCCAGGCCTCCGGTCCGCGTCTGGACTTCACCCGTCGTCCGCTCAAGAAGACCGAAGTCGCCGCAGCCCAAGCGGTCGCCCTCGCCGACCCCATCGAGTTCGAACGCCGCGAGCTGATGCGCCCGCCCGAGCCCGTGCCGGTGGCCGTCGACAACAGCCCGGCCCTCCGGTTCGAGCGCCGCGACCTCCTGAAGGCCCCACCGTCCCTCGCGCAGGCCACCGAAGCCGACCCCTCCCTCCCCTCTCCTCGCTTCGAAGGCGAGCTCCTGCGGGCCTCCTCGGCTCCAGAAGAAGACCCCACCGAGCTGGTCCCGCCGCCGCCCATCGGCCACGACACCTCGGTCCCCGACCGCGTCGAAGCCCTGCTTCGCTACCTCGAGCTGGGCGGCGCCAAATTCGACGCCATCGCCCAAGACGCCGCCCTCGTCGACGTCCGGCCCCCCGTCATTCGGCTGGTGTGCCCCACCGAATTCAAGCTCCGCATCGCGCGCGCGGTCGTCGAGCATCCCCGCACCATGCTCGGCTTGTCCACCCTCCTCCCCGACTGCAACCGCATCGAGCTCGGCACTCGGCCGGCCAGCCAGCGCGAGCGCCTGCTCACCCGGCGAGAACGCGCCACCGAAGCCCGCCGCATCCGCATCGCGCGGCTCACCGAAGCCGTCTCTTCCCGTCCCCCCCACGCCTTGCTGGTCGGCCGCTTCCAAGCGAAGCTCGGCGCCGTCGTCCCCGCCGACGAACCCGCTCCCCTCCCCACCGCCAAGCGCTGAGGGCCTCCATGGCCGACAACCCCCTCCGTCGCACCGTCGGCCAGCTGTCCCGTCTGCCGGGCATCGGCCAGCGCACCGCCACCCGCCTGGCGTATTGGCTCCTGGCCCAACCCGACGACGTCGCGCAGGAAATCGGCGAGGCCCTGGTCAACCTCCACCGCACCGCGGTCCACTGCGGCACCTGCCACGACATCGCCGCCACCAGCCCCTGCGCCCGCTGCACCGACCCCCACCGCGACGCCACCGTGGTCTGCGTCGTGGAGCGCCCCCAAGACATCGGCGCCATCGAACGCACCGGTGCATTCCACGGCCAGTACCATGTCCTCGGAGGCGCCCTCGCCCCCCTCGACGGCGTGGGCCCCGAGCAGCTCCACGTGCGGTCGCTGCTCCAACGGCTGGCAGCCACCGGCATCGAAGAAGTGCTCGTCGCCACCGACCCCGATGTCGAAGGCGACGCCACCGCGCTCTACCTGGCCCGGATGATTCGGCCGTCCGGCGTGAAGGTCACGCGCCTGGCGCACGGTGTGTCGGTGGGCACCGAGCTCGAGTACGCCGACAAGTCCTCGGTCTCGCGAGCCCTCGAAAACCGCCGCGAGATCTGAGCCCAAGAACGACGAAGACGGCCTGCTGGAGGCCGTCTTCCGGTTCTCAGACCCGCCCGAATCAGGCCGAGCGGCCCTTGAGCTGCGCCTTGAGGAGGTCGAGGTTCATCTGGGAGATGACGTCGAGCGAGATGCCCTTGGGGCAGGACATGCTGCACTCACCGAAGTTGGTGCAGTGCCCGAAGTCTTCGCTGTCCATCTGGTCGACCATGTTGCCCACGCGCATGGTGCGCTCCACCTGGCCCTGCGGAAGCAAGCCGAGGTGGGTGACCTTGGCGCCCGTGAACAGCATCGCAGCGGCGTTGGGGCACGATGCGACGCAGGCTCCACAGCCGATGCAGGTGGCCGCATCGAAGGCGCGGTCGGAAGATGCCTTGTCGACCGGAATCGAGTTGGCATCGGGGGCCGAGCCGGTGCGGACCGAGATGTAGCCGCCTGCCTGGATGATGCGGTCGAGCGCGCTGCGGTCGACGACGAGGTCTTTGATGACCGGGAAGGCCTTTGCGCGGAAGGGCTCGATGGTGAGGGTGTCACCGTCTTTGTATTCGCGCATGTGGATCTGGCAGGTGGTGGCCCGCGACACGTGGCCGTGGGGCTCGCCATTGATCATGCAGCCACACGCACCACAGATGCCTTCGCGGCAGTCGCTCTCGAACGCGATGGGTTCCTTGCCTTCGGTCTCGAGGCGTTCGTTGAGAACGTCGAGCATCTCGAGGAAGGACATGTGTTCGTTGACGTCGTCGACCGTGTAGGTCTCGAACGCACCAGCGCTGTTGCGGTCCTTCTGCCGCCACACATTGAGCGTGATCTTCATTACTTGTAGCTCCGCTGGGTGAGGGGCACGTATTCGAAGTCGAGTTCTTCCTTGTGGAGCTTGGGCGCGTTGCCCACGCCCGTGAACTCCCATGCAGCCACGTACGAGTAGTCTTCGTCGTTGCGCTTGGCCTCGCCCTCTTCGGTCTGGTGTTCCTCGCGGAAGTGACCACCACAGGACTCATCGCGGTCGAGGGCGTCGGTGAGCATCACCTCGGCGAACTCGAGGAAGTCGGCCACACGACCGGCCTTCTCGAGGGACTGGTTGAGCCCCTTGTCGCTGCCGGGCACGCTGACGTTCTCCCAGAACTCCTCGCGGAGGGCGGGAACGCGGTCGAGTGCCTTCTGGAGGCCCTCGGCGTTGCGTGCCATGCCGCAGTTGTCCCAGATGAGGAGGCCGAGCTCGCGGTGGAAGCTGTCGATGGAGCGCTTGCCCTTCACCGAGAGCAGCTTGTTCATCCGCTCGGACACGCGGTCTTCGGCTTCCTTGAACTCCGACCAGTCGGTGTCCTTGGCCCGGCCCGGGTTCTGGGCGAGGTAGTGACCGATGGTGTAGGGCAGGATGAAGTAGCCGTCGGCGAGGCCCTGCATGAGGGCGGATGCACCCAGGCGGTTGGCGCCGTGGTCGGAGAAGTTGGCTTCACCGATGACGAACAGGCCAGGCACGTTGCTCATGAGGTTGTAGTCCACCCACAGGCCGCCCATCGTGTAGTGGGAGGCGGGGTAGATGCGCATCGGCGTTTCGTACGGGTTGTCGCCCGTGATGCGCTCGTACATCTCGAAGAGGTTGCCGTAGCGCTCTTCGATGGCGTCGCGGCCGTCGCGCTTGATGGCCGTGCCAAAGTCGAGGTAGACGCCGCGGCCGTTGTACGCGATGCCCTTGTCCTGGTCGCAGGCCTTCTTGGCGGCCCGAGCAGCGACATCGCGCGGCACGAGGTTGCCGAAGGTGGGGTACCGGCGCTCGAGGTAGTAGTCGCGCTCACTCTCGGGAATCGAGGTGGGGTTGCGACCCACCTTGCCAGCATCTGCGTCCCAGGCATCCTTCGGATCCTTGGGCACCCACACGCGGCCGTCGTTGCGCAGCGACTCACTCATGAGCGTGAGCTTCGACTGGTAGTCGCCCGACACCGGGATGCAGGTGGGGTGGATCTGCGTGTAGCAAGGGTTGGCGAAGTACGCGCCGCGCTTGCTGGCCCGCCAGGCTGCGGTGACGTTGCAGCCCATGGCGTTGGTGGACAGGAAGAACACGTTGCCGTAGCCACCGGTGGCGAGCACGACCGCATCGGCGGCGTAGCGCTTGAGCTCACCCGACAGCAGGTCGCGGACGATGACGCCGCGGGCGTGGCCGTCTTTGACCACGAGGTCGAGCATCTCGTGACGCGCGAACATCTTGATCTTGCCGGCCTGCACCATCTTGGCGTGGGCCTGGTAGGCACCGATGAGCAGCTGCTGGCCGGTCTGGCCGCGGGCGTAGAACGTGCGGCTGACCAGCGCGCCACCGAAGGACCGGTTGGCGAGCAGGCCGCTGTATTCGCGGGCGAAGGGAACACCCTGCGCGGCGGCCTGGTCGATGATGTTCACCGACACCTGGGCGAGGCGGTACACGTTGCGCTCGCGGGAGCGGTAGTCGCCACCCTTGACGGTGTCGTAGAACAGCCGGTAGACGCTGTCGCCGTCGTTTTGGTAGTTCTTCGCCGCGTTGATGCCGCCCTGGGCCGCGATGCTGTGCGCACGCCGCGGGCTGTCCTGGAAGCAGAAGTTGGCGACGTTGTAGCCGAGCTCCGCGAGGGTGGCGGCTGCAGACGCACCGGCGAGGCCCGTGCCGACGACGATGATGTCGTACTTCCGCTTGTTGGCGGGGTTGACGACCTTGATGTCGAACCGGTGGCGGTCCCACGCGGTTTTGATGTCACCGGTGGGGCAACCGGACACGAGTTTGGTCATGGAAGCTCCCGAAGGAAGGAGTCGGGTCGGGGGGTGACCCGGAGCGAAGGGGGGAAGTCAGCGGAGCACGCACCCGTGGCGAGCTCCGTCAGACCTCAGACGAGACCAGCGAGGCAGGCAACGGCGATGGAGCAGTTGCCCACGGTGATGAGGCCACCGAAGGCCCACGCACCCGACCGGACGAGGGAGTCGTACCGGGGGTTGGACAGGCCGAGCGTGCGCGCCATGGACCACACACCGTGTGCCAGGTGCATCCCGAGGGCGAGCTGGGCGACGATGTAGAAGAAGGCCACAGGAGCCTTGCTCAGGCCGACCGTGAGGTTGTGGTAGGCGTCGCAGGTGACCTTGGCGTGGGCTGCGGGAACACAGTGCACGAAGTCGGGGTGCGCCACACCCACCGTGAGGTGGAGGAGGTGGTACACGATGAAGGCGAGCAGCACGATGCCGCCGAAGCGCATGGTGCGGACGGCGTACCGGCCGGCGAGCCACTTCTTCTGCTTGTAGCCGACCGGGCGGGCCGACTTGCTGCGCATGGTGAGCTTGAAGGCCGAGCCCATGTGGGCCAGGATGAGCCCGAGGAGGCCAATCCGAACGGTCCACACGAGCGCGCGGTTGCCTTGAAGGGCCTCGGCGTATGCGTTGAACACCTCGGCACCCAGGAACACCTGGAGGTTGCCGAGCAAGTGGCCAACCACGAAGCCGAAGAGGGCGAGCCCACTCGCCGCCATGATGACCTTGAGGCCAATGGTGGAGCCGAGGAAGCGTTGGAGCCAAGTCATGGGGGGTCCTGCATCCGATGAGCGAAAGGGGACGACACCGGCCGTGCCGTGCACAGTTTTTGCGTGGCGGCCGGGCTGGGCGAGGAGCGGTTCTACCGCTCGGGGCGAGTCGGAGCAAGGCGACCGGGACTCAACGGCGGTTGCCGCTGGACATCCATCCTTCGAGGAGTCCGGACGCCTTCAGCAGCGCGCCGCCGAGACCTTCGCCCTTGGGGCCGGGGGTGGACCGGGCGGCGGATTCCTGGAGAAGCTCGCCAAGTCGGGCGTTTCCGGACAACAGCTGCTGGGTGAGGCTCGAGAGGAGCAGCCGCCGCAGGGCCGTGCCCCCCGCATCGGTGGAGCGGATGAGACGGCGGTATGCATCGCGGTCCAGGGCAGCGAGCCACACCTCATCGGAGGCCACACATGTGGCGGTACGGCGGGCCCGGTCAATCATGGCCATCTGGCCCAGCATCGTGGGAGCCGACAGCTCGCCCACAGTGCGTACATGGCCGCTGACATCAGACTTCTCCACGCGAATGCGCCCTTCGAGCAGCACGTAGAGCTCGTCGCCCACATCCCCCTCTCGACACACCACTTCATCGGCTTCGAGGCGCCGAATCCGGCACGAGGCGAGCCAGGCCACCACATCGCCCACTTCGGCATCCACCTGTGCGTGGGCCGCCAGCAAGCGCTCGGCGTAGCCCTCGAGATCGGTCTCAACAGCCACGTCATCCGCCATTTCGTCCACCTCCGACCAGGTCGAGCAAGCGCGCTCGGCTGGCACTTTTCTTGGGAGGAACCGCAGGTCCCGTGGCCCCATCGAAGTCCACCCAGGCCTCATGCAGGGCTTGATTGGTCACGCGGATGCGCTCGGTCAGGGTGTGCAGCAGGTGGTATTCGATCGCCACCACCGCAGCGTTGTCACGCCCCTGTTGCAGGAGTGTGCGGCCCACGATGAGCGCGGTGCTGTCGCGGGTGGCGCGAACGGTGGCCCCGCGGGGTCGGTCGGGGGCGTACAGCGCGGTCTCGCCCAGGACATCCCAGGGTCCGGCGGTGCCGAGTACCCGTTCCCCACCCCCGGGCGTGGTGACCACCACCTCGAAAGCACCGTGCACCACGAGCAAGGCGGCGTCTGCAGGCTCGCCTTGGCGCAGCACCACACGCCCCGCGGGGTACTCCACGGGTGGGGACCGCTGCAGGAGCCAGTCCATTTCTTCTCGACGGATGCGCCGGCGCAGGTGCAGCCCCGCCAGCCCCGCCAAGTAGAGTCGCGCAGATTCCAGAGGGTCGATCCACATCCACCGTGCTCCTTGTCTCGCGAGTCACCTACGGCTCCCTACCGCGCGACCTATCCACCGGCGAGGCGGGACAGCACCCGGGCGTCGGTGCCGACCGGAAAGCCGAGCCCCACCCGCACGCTCCCGGGGCCGTCCACCCCGAGCGTGCAGTGACACACCCGCGCTTCGAGCGGGCCCACATCCGGCCCGGCGGCCACGTCGACCGCCGCTCCGACCGTGGGACACGGGCCCTCGGCATCCACCACCAGCGCCATCCCGCGCTCAGAGACATCGCGCAGGCGACCGACCACGTGGCCGTCCGTCGTGGTGAGAGACACGTCGACATCGGCAGTGACGGGCTCCCGGTCGTAGCGGCGGGGGTCGGAGCCACGCAGGTCGCCCGACAGCTCCAGCGACAAGGAGCGGTCGGACAGCTCCCGAATCTTCCCCTGCAGAGACACCGCCCGGTCGCGGCACAACGCCGTGAGCACCACCTTTCCAGAGCCCCGCTCCACGCCGGACAGCGAGGAACGCGTGACCACCGCCGCCCGTCCGCCATGCGCAAACGACACACGGCCGTGGATCGGGATGGCACTGCCCACCACCACCACCGTGACCGGCTCATCGGCCGCACACAGCTCGGCGAGGACCCGCGCAGCGCGGGCGGACAGCGTGGACGTCAGGCCGCCGACAGACATGGTCACTCCAGTGGAGGTGGGGTCGGCCCCCCAACTATGTTGCCAGCAGGGCACGTTCCAGCCTACGAAGGAGCATCTGGAGGACACACAATGCGACTTCGACCCGTACTCGCGCTCGCCGCCTTCGCCGCGGCCTGCGGCGGCACTGACAAGGGCACCGACTCATCCTGCATCGAAGGCGCGGCCGAGCCGTCCGTTCAGGTCGTCGTCACCGACGCCACCGGCAGCCCGCTGTCCGACGCGAACGTCACCTGGAGCGCTGGCGGCGAGGCCCAAGACTGCGACCTCGTGAGCAACCAGTTCCTCTGCGGCATGGACGACACCGGCACCATCACCATCACGGGCTCCGCCCCCGGCCACGTCGACAAGTCCGAAGACATCACCGTTGAAAGCGACGGCTGTCACGCCATCACCGAGCTCACTACCCTGCGCCTCGACCCCGAATAGGGCCACACACACGCCACGGTGGGTCGGCTCCCCCGAGCACCCCCACCAGCAGCTCGGTGAAGCGGTCGGGCCCCGGCGCTTCGAGGTGGTAGCGGGTCCGAAACCACGTCTCGTCGAGCGGTGCCTCGGTGGCGTCCACCACCCACACCCCGCGCGCCTCCAGAGCAGCCTGGACCGCCTGGTGGTGGCGCGACCGCGTGCATGGTGGCCCCCGCTCCGACGGACGCACCGGCGGCGCCACCACCACCAGGGTCGCCCCGGCAGCAGCCACATCGTCGGCCAGCTGCGGGATCAGCCCCCACGTCTCTACGGTCTCGCGCGCAGGCTCCCGGTCCTGTGGCCGGTCCGAAGCCTGTCCCGGGCGGGGCGCCGCCGGGTCCACCACCCACCGCGGTCGGTCGACATCCCGCGGAATCGCCGAGGCCTGGTCCCGCGCCTGCGCCAACGCATCCGTCCAACCCAACACACCGGGCAGCCAACCGCCCAGCCAGCCCCACGCCACCCGACGTGCCGCCACCCGCTGCCGTCCCCAGAACCGCGCCCGCCCGTCGTCTCCCACCGCCCGCGTCCACAGCGCCGGGTCGGGTCGGGTCAGCAGCGCGAGCAGCCGCTCCGTGTCGACATCCGAGCGCAGCCGCTCCCGCAGCAGCACATCCAGCGGACTCACCACCACCACCAGCTCGGGACGCACCCCGGCATCCAGCACGCGGTGCCGCACCACAGCCAGCCAGTGCGCCGGTTGGGCGGCCCGCTCGCCCAGGTGCACCACGGGTCGGTCCAGCCCCCGCTGCAGGCCCGCTTCGGTCACGTCGGCCATCGCAATCGAGCTGCCCACCACCACCACGCGCGCCTGTTCCGGCACATCGGTCACCGCTGCGGCCGGGGTCCACACCCGCCCCACCGCCACACCCAACGCAAGCCCCAACGCGCACGTCACCAGCGCCCAACCCGGGGCCCCACGCTCGGGGAGATCGACCACACCGTCCTCCTGGTGCCTGTCGTGATACCGCCCGCCCCTCCGCGGGTCCAGCCGAGAGCGTGCCATGCGCCCCCCCTCCCCCACTCCACGCTCCATCACCGCGGTGGCGCTCGGCGTGTGGGCCATCGCCATGGCGGCCTTCGTGCTCACCGTCGCCACCGGCCACTACGCCTTTCTGGGTGGCCTCCTGGTCGCCGGCTGGGTCGCCCGTCGCGCCAGCCCCACGCGTCCTCCGCCCGCCGCAGCCGTCCAAGCCCTCGGCGCCACGCCGCTCGGCTTCGAAGGCACCGGCGCGCGCACGCTCACCCTCGACCACCGCTGCATCCACCTCCTCACCCCCAAGGACACCCTCCACAAGGGCACCTTCGTGGTCACGGTCGCGCACGCACTCCCCCTCCCCGACCACACCTGGGCCACATCGGACAGCGCGTCACGCCACGCCCCCACCGACCTCCGGCCCCGCGCAATGGTCCACCGCCCCCCTCCCCTGCCCGGCACCATCGCCGTTCTCACCGACGAACACGTCGCCTTCCACCTGCCCCACTCAGCCGCCCCGCAGCTGGCCGCCCACCTGCCCGCGCTCGTCGCCTGGACCGACCACCTCGAGCGCTGGTTCATCGCCGTCCTGGTCGACGCACACACTGAAGCCGGCCTCACCCACGTCATTCTCACCGATGGTGGAGCGGGCAGCCTGGTCTTCGACAGCCGCCACGGCGCCACCCCGGTGCGGGTCCGCTTCGGTCGCTTCATCCACGGCCGCCCCCACTGGCGCGGTCGTCCCGAGCTTCGTGTCCAAGTGGGCAGGCGGCCGAGCGAGTCGGTCTTCATCGGACCGTGCACCCGCTCCATCCCCGCCGACCTCCAGAGCGCCCTTCCCCGCTTGGAGTGAGGGGCCCTCCGCTGCGCAGCAGCTCCGGGGCGGTGGAGCCAAGGTCTCCACCGCAAGCGGGCGAGCCGAGGTCTCGCCCGCTCTACTTCTTCTTGCCGCGGGTCTTCTTCCGAGCCTGCCGACGGGCCTTCTGCTTGGCCCGACGTTCCTTCGCGGCCGCCACGCTCTCTTCACGAGACGGACGGGCCTCGATGGCCGGCTGACCACCCATCATTCCGGGCATCATGCCGGGCATGCCGCCACCGAACATCGGGTTGCCACCGCCGCCCTTGCGCCGGGCTGCGCGGCCGCCCCCCCCAAAGGGGTTGCCGCCGCCACCACCGGGCAGGCCCGGCATGCCGCCGAACATGCCCGAGCGGCCCAGCTGGCCCATCATGGCGCGGGTCTGGAGGAAGCGCTCGTACAGCGACTCCACCTCTTCCAGAGACCGCCCCGAGCCACGCGCGATGCGGCGCATGCGGGACTTGTCGAGGATGTCGGGCTTCTTGCGTTCCTCGACGGTCATCGACTGGATCATGGCTTCGATCTTGACCAGCTCGCGGTCGTCGAGCGCCTCCTTCGGGATCTGGTCGAGCATGCCGCCCATGCCGGGCAGCTTCTCGAACAGGCTCCGCAGCGACCCCATCCGCTTGATCATCTGGATCTGCTTGTAGAAGTCGTGGAAGGAGAAGTCGCCCTGAAGCATCTTCACGGCGTCTTTTTCGGCGTCTTCCTTGTCGACCGCGGACTCGAAGTCGTTCATCAGGCCCACCACATCGCCGAAGCCCAGGATGCGGTCGGCGAGGCCCTGCGGGCGGAAGTCGTCGAGCTTGTCGAGCGACTCACCCATGCCCAGGAACTTGATGGGCTTGCCCGTGACTTCCTTGATGGACAGCGCCGCACCACCGCGGGCATCGCCATCGAGCTTGGTGAGCACGAAGCCCGTGAATTCCAAGCGGCGGTCGAACTCGGCGGCGGTGCGCACGGCGTCCTGGCCGATCATGGCGTCGGCCACGAACAGGATGTTCTGCGGCTTGGTGATGCGCTTGATCTCTTCGAGCTCGCGCATCAGCTCGTTGTCGAGGGCAAGGCGACCGGCGGTGTCGAAGATGACGACGTCGCGGCCCACGTTGCGCGCCTGCTGCACCGCGAGGGTACACAGCTGGACGGGCTTCATGCCCTTGATGGAGAAGACCGGCAGGCCCAGGCGACGGCCCAGCGTGACCAGCTGGTCGATGGCGGCGGGCCGGTAGATGTCGGCGGCCACCAGCATGGGCTTCTTGCCTTCGGCCTTGAGCCGGCGGGCGAGCTTGCCTGCGGTGGTGGTCTTGCCGGAGCCCTGCAGGCCCACCATCATGATGAGGGCGGGGTCGCCGTCGAGGTTGAGCGAGGTGTCGACCGGCCCCATCAGGCCCATCAGCTCGTCGTGGCAAATCTTGATGAAGTGGTCGGCGGGCGTGACCTGCATGCCCGCCATGCCGAAGCCGGCCTGCTTGTTGGCCTTCAGCGTGACGACCTCGCCCAGGGCCCGTTCCTTCACGGTGGCGAGGAAGCGCTTGACCACCGACAGCTCGACGTCGGCCTCGAGCAGGCTCACCCGGACGTCGCGCAGGGCGTTCTTGATGTTTTCTTCGCTGAGCTCGGTCTTGCCGGCGAGCTTGAGGCGGGCGGTGCGGAAGCCCTTGGACAGGGTCTCGAGCATGGTGGACAACTCCCCGCGTGGGCCGCGGATGGGATGGGTGGTCAGCCGTGCGGCACCACCGTGGTTCGAACAGACCGCGGCGTGTAACCCACCCGGTCCGAAGGCTCACGGTTCGGTGTCTTCCGGGGGGGCCGGACGCATCCAGGTGAGGGTTGGGTCGAGCTTCAGGCCGGTGCGTGTGGCGGCGTTGGCGTCGGTGGGCCGGTCGAGGGAGTCGAGGGCATTGGCCCGCCCCAGGTGGTGCAGCCCCTCCCCCGGCGCCAGCTGGACCGCCTGTTCGTAGGCCACCAGGGCATCCCGGGACTGGCCCATCAGCTGGAGGGCGTCTCCGCGACCGTGCCAGGCCCAGGCTGCATCGGTGCCCGAGGTCGCGGACAGCCGCTCGCCGAAGTGGAACAGAGCCTCGGCATACATGCCCGCCCCGAGCGCGCGCCGCCCTTCCGCGAGGTGGTCGACCACGCCCAGCTCTTCGGGAGTGGGCACGGCGATGGGAGGCGCGGGGCGGTCGACCTTGGCCAGCCGGGTGAGCAGGGCGTCCGAGGGCCGGCCCAGCAGAGGCGACACCACGCGCGCGAGGCGGAGGGTCCAGCGGTCGAGGCGCCGTGCCCAGTGGGGGCGAGGAGGTGCGGTCATGCCGAGGGTCCGAAGGTGCCGCCGCTGCGGCATGACAGGAAGACGACGCCACGGTACGCCCACTCGGGTCCGCGCAGTCGGATAGGCTGCTGTATCGTCCGGTGCAGGGGTCGTCCCCCGTCTACCCGGGCCTCGTCCTTCATCTCCCCCAATCCCACGGGAGGAACACCATGCGGTCCCCCGCGCTGCCGTGGCTTCGGTTCGCTCTCCCCGCCGCTGTGCTCGTCACGGCCGGCTGCAAGAGCGACAACTCGCTGGCCAAGCTCGACGCCGACGACGCCTTCTACCAGGTCGAAGCCGGCGAGGTCGACGTCCTCCTGGTGGTCGACAACTCGGGCTCGATGCAGCCCTACCAGGAAAAGCTGTCCACCAACTTCGAGTCGTTCCTGGCCTACTTCACCGGCTATGTCGACTACCGAATTGGCGTGGTCACCAGCACTCTGGAAAACCCGGAAGCGCTCGGCGGCTGCACGCAAGAAGAGATCGATGCCATCCCCGACGGCGGCGAGCTGGTGGGCGGCACCTGGATCTCCGACGAAGACGCCGATGGCAGCGCCCGGTTCGCCGAGCTGGTCCAGGTGGGCACCTGCGGCGGAGGCTACGAGATGGGGCTCGAGACCGCCCTGCTCGCCCTCACCCCGCCGCTGTCGGATGGCGCGAACTCGGGCTTCCTCCGCGAAGACGCCTACCTCAGCATCATCTTCGTCACCGATGAAGAAGACAGCTCCCCGCTGTCCACCAACGACTACATCAACGCCTTCCGGTCCATCAAGGGCGCGTCGGCCCGCGGGCGCTTCAACGCGTCGGCCCTCGTGGTCACCGATGAAGCCGACTGCACCGACGAACAGCTCGACGCCGGCGCATCCGAGAACGTGCGCATGGTCGACGTCGCCAACCAGACCGACGGCGTCGTGGGCAGCATCTGCTCGGGCGACTTCAACGACATCGTGACCGAGCTGTCCCTCGCCAGCAGCCGCCTCAAAGACATCTTCTACCTGTCCGAGACCCCCGACGCCGGCACCCTCGTGGTGGGTGTGGGCGAAGAAGAGGTCCCCTGCGATGCCGGCGTCTGGTCGTACCAGAAGGTCGACGGTCGGCCCGCTCTCGTCTTTGAACGCGACCAGCTGCCCCCGCCCGGCTCGCGCATCACCGCCTCGTACGACTACGGCGACGGCGACGAATCCGGCTTCTGTGGAGGTGGGGAATGACCCGCATCACACCCGCCCTCCTGTCCCTCGTGGGCGCCACCTTCTTCCTGGTGGGCTGCTCCGACACCGAAAAGGCCGTGGCCTGCAGCCAGAACTCCGACTGCGACGTCGGCCAGGTGTGCAAGAACGACGAGTGTGCATCGGCCGAGTGCCTCAGCAGCACCGAGTGCAAGGTGGGTGAGCACTGCTCCGCATCATTCGAGTGCACCACCGGCTGCGAAGACGACACCGACTGCGTGGCCGGCGAGTCGTGTAGCGACGGCACCTGCGCGGCGTACGGCTGTCGCAACACCCACCTCGACTGCGACTACGGCGAGTTCTGCGACACCACCACGGGCCTTTGCTACCCCGACGACTCCGGCTCTTGCGAGCCCTGCGACCCCGGCTCCGACGCCAACTGCTACGCCTCCACCGAACGTGGCACCTGCGACTCCACCGGCGGCTGCCCCGCCAACCAGGAGTGCTACGTCGCCGAGTGGACCGAAGAGTGCCGCCGTGCGTCCGACTGCGAAGACGGCTGGGAGTGCGCCCGCCTCACGGACGCCTCGGGCGCCACCATCGGCCCGGTCTGCTACCGCACCGCCTGCTTCGAAGGCCGCGGCCTCGTCGAGTGCGACCACACCGTTGAAAACGAATGTGCCCGCGGCTTCCAGTGCCAGGACTTCGGCTCGGGCGACGGCGTGTGCTTCGGCGACTGCGAGTGGCTCCTCGACAACGGCTACCTGGGCAACTGACCCCCGCCTATCGCTCGGGGTGGTCGAAGCCTTGCGGGGCCGGCCGCTCCGGGCGCGCAAGCTCGGGCTCCGCAGGCTGCACCGGTGTTCCCGGGAAGCCCTGCCCGCCCGGGAAGCCCTGGCCCATCGGCCCGCCGCCCAGACCACCCATCGCCTGCACCTTCACCTTCGAAGCCGCCCAGCGCTTCACCCGCGGTGCAAGCCACTGGCGGGTGAACGGGAAGATGAGGCTGAAGCCGAAGAGGTCGGTGAGGACCCCGGGCGTGATGAGCAGCGTGCCCCCGATGATGACCAGCAGCCCTTCCACCAGGCGGTCGGCGGGGGGAATGCCCTTCTTCAGGTCGGCGCGGAGCTGCTCGATGACGCCGTAGCCCTCACGCTTCGCGAGGGCCGCGCCCACCGAGCCTGTGAACAGGATGAGGAGGACCGTCTCGAGCGTGCCCATCCAGGAGGCGAGCTCCATCAGCAGGAACAGCTCAATCGCCGGAACGACGGTCATGAGGAGGAGCAGGCGCACCAACATGTTCAGGAGCTCCGGTCTGGGGCGGCGAGGTCGCGCTTGGCCTGCTGCCAGAGGGCTTCGAGGGCATCGGGACCGAGCGCTTCGAGGGGCTGGCCCGACCGCTCGGCGTGCGCTTCCATCGCCCGGAAGCGTTGGTCGAAGCGTGAGACAGCGCCACGCAGGGCATCTTCGGCAGGTGTACGCAAGTGACGGCCCAGGTTTGCGAGGCTGAGCAGGACATCGCCCAGCTCGGCTTCCATCTCCACCCGGTCGCCGGAGTCAATGGCTTCCTTGAGTTCTGCCACCTCTTCGTCGACCTTTCCGAGCACACCAGCCAGATCAGGCCAGTCGAAGCCAACCCCCGCGGCCTTCTGTCCTTGCCGGTGCGCACGAGACAACGCGGGGGCACCTCTCGGCACACCATCCAGGCGCGACCCCTTGCCCCGCTCCTTGGCCTTCACGGCTTCCCAGCGGGCCAGGCTGGGCCCCTCCACCGGCTCGGCCTCACCGCCGTCGGGCGGAAAGACATGCGGATGGCGGCGCACCATCTTGGCGACAATGCGGTCCACCACACCATCCAAGCTGGTGCGGCCGTCGTCTTCCGCGATGCGGATGAGCATCAGCACATTGAAGAGGAGGTCGCCCAGCTCGCCTTCCAGGCCCGGGTCTGGACCGGTGGCCTGCGCCGGGGCGGCGTCGACCGCTTCGAGAACCTCGTGGGTCTCTTCGAGGACGTACGGCCGCATCGTGCGGAGGGTCTGGGCCTGGTCCCACGGACACCCGCCCTCCCCGCGAAGACGCGCCACAAGGGCCACAAGCTCGGAGACATCAGCCATGGATCCCCGCTAACCCCCCGGGCCCGGGTTCCCGTGCGTGAACACCGCAAAAGGGTGGCCCTTTGGCCTCGATTGAGGCACTATTCAGCGCACTCGAATTCTCCTCCGGGGAGCGCCCATGCGCCGGCCAATCGTCCTCCTGCCCCTGCTCGCCGCCGGGGTGGGGTGCAAGACCGACTACAACATCAAGACCCACACCGCTGAAGAAGAGCCCCTGGCGCTCGAAGTCACCGGTCCGGCCTACGGCACCTTCCTCGGCGACGAACCCGCCGTGGTCACGGGCACGGTCACCCCCACCCACGCCGTGCTCGAGGTCGAGGGAGAGCGGGTCTACCCCAACGCCGACGGCTCCTTCAGCGTCGAAGTCCCCGTCGACCACGCCTACCGCAACCTCGACGTCAAGGCGTCTCTCCGCAGCCAAGAGGAATCCTGGCGCACGCCGGTCTTCCGCGGCGAAGACCCCTCCCTCACCTGGCCCGGCGGCATCACCATGCGCCTGCTGCCCGACGGCATGGCTCGGATGGGCGTGTTCGTGGGCCAGATGATCGACGACTTCGGGTGGGCCGCCCAGCTCGGCGCCCTGCTCCCGTCGTACGAAGGCGACGTCTTCCAGGTGCGGGCCATCGGCGTCTTCCACGACCCCACGGTCGTCGACCTCTACCCCGCCGAAGACGTCATCGGTGCGGGCGTCACCCTGAACAACGTGAAGCTCGAGTACGAGGTCGCAGTCGACTGGCTGGGCTTGTCCACCGAGCTCTCCATCGCGTTCGCCGAGATTGGCATCGACGCCGAGCTGTCCCCCTGGCTCGACGGCGACGGCATCCTGTGGCTGGGCCTCGACGAACCGGGCATCACCCTGGGCGAAGCCGACGTGGTGCTGGGCCCGCTCGAAGGCTGGATTGCCGAGCTGGTCATCGACTGGGTCAACGACTACGTCCTCGAACCCCTCGCCGACCTCCTCCTGGGCTTCGTCGTGGGCCAGTTCGCCGAGCTCGAGGTGGGCGGCCCCCTCGCCGGCGAATTCGACCTCCTCGGCACGCCCCTGTCGGTGGCCCTGTCCGAGCTGGTCACCGAGTCGCTGGGCATCGGCGCCGAGGTGGGCATCGGCATCGGCTCACCGGCATCGGCTTCGGGTCTCGGCATCGTCATCCCCGACGAGACCACCCCCGGCACCGAAGACGCCGACGCCGCCATCGCGGTCCACGAAGGCCTGCTCCAGGTGGCCATCGGCGACCTCATGTTCGACCTCATCGACAACGAGCTCGACTCCATGCTGGCCTTGGCCGGCCCCCTCCTCGGCAACATCTTCACCGCGCTTCCGGGTGGTGAGCAGGTGCCCGCCGACGTTGCGTGGTGCTTCTCGCTCGAGCCTGGCGACGCCTACGTGGCCCGCCTGCACGAAGGCACCGCTCCCCTCGGCTCCATCTACATGCCCGACTTCGTCATCGACGCCGGCTTCAAGCAGGGCTCCAGCTGCTCCACGTGGCTGAAGGCCTCGATGGCCACCGAGATCGACGTGACGGTGACCGACGGCTCTCAGATCGGCCTCGACATCTCGATGCCCGAGGGCGCGATTCTGCAGTACGGCGCCGAGGACGTACATCACGACGAGGTGGTCGCGGCACTGGGCGACGGCCTCGCCGGCACCCTGGGCGGTCTGCTCGGCAGCTTCGCCATCGACCTGGGCGACCTCCTCGGTGGGGAAGCCGACCCCGAAGACCCCCTGTCCACCATCACGTCCAACCTCGACATCCAGGTGCAGGACTCCCGCCGCTTCGACGACGGTCCTGCAGCCATGGACGAGAGCATGTACGCCGTGTCGCTGGGCCTGTTCCCCGACGAGTAGACAGCACGCGCATCATGACGACGGGGCCTCGACCAGGCCCCGTTGTTCGTTCTTGGAGGCGCTACCGGCCGAGGATGCTGTCGAGGGCCGGCTGGAGACGACTCGGCACCTTGGACGGTGGCAGTGCCTTGGTGGTGACCGCCGTGAGGCTGCGACCGTCGAGCTCCACCGTGTCGAGGGGCAGGCCACCGCCGCGTCGGACCGCGTGGACCGGCAGCCCCAGCGCTTGAATCGCCGCCACCAGCTCGGCATTGCGAGACGCCGCGGGCGGGAGAATCACGGCATCCGAGCCGTCGGGGGTGAGCCGACCATGGGCCGCTGCCGCCAGCCAGGCCCGCAAGCCCCGCTCGAGCCGACCGGCATTTGCACACCACTGGAGCGTGGCGTCGTGCAGCACCCACACCCGAAGGTGGGGCACCAGCTCGCTGGCATCGAGGTCTTGCGCCACCTCTGAGAACACAGAACCGCCCACCACATCCGGAGGATGCGCTGGGCGGAGGTCGATGACGAGATCGCCGGCGGGCAGTCGGTTTGTCCAGGACATGGCGTCCCGTAGCCCGGTCTGGCGGCGAGCGGGCAGGCCGAGTCGCGCTCAGGCAGCAGCGCGAATCAGCACACCGAGGGACGTTCCGTCATCCATCATGAATGCGTGGCGGGCTTCTTCGTAGTCGCACGGGCGGATGGCGCCCTGACCGGTCTCCGGAAGTCCGAGGTGCACCTCGGCGTCCGCGTCGAGCTCGGCGAGCACCTGTCCGGCCACCGCGTTCACGATTTCGGCCATCAGAGCCTTGGCAGCTTCGGGGGTGGGGTCGATCTCACCGGCCCACACCACGTCAGTGAGCTCGAGCAGCGCCTCGCGTTCGGCCACCATCCAGAAGTCGCCGATGGCGGGCGCGATGAGGTCCACGCGGGCCCACAGGAAGTCGTCGGTGTCCCAGGGAATCTCGCCCTCGTCCATGCGCTCCACGCCAGCGAAGGTCATGGACTCCATGATTTCGCCCAACACAGGGTCGATGATGCTTGGGCCAATCGAGTCGACAGCGTTGCTCATGCGGCACCTTCCAGAGTCTGCACACTCTCGAGTGCATCCGCCATGCGGGCGGGGTTGAGCGGCTTGCGAAGCACCACGGTGGCGCCCATCTTCTTCAGGCCATCGGCCGTCGAAGCGTTCACCAGGCTGCTCACGACCACCACGGGAATCTTGTGGAGGCGCGGGCTGCTGCGCATGAAGCGGATGAGGGTCTGCCCATCCATCACCGGCATGTTGAGGTCGGCGATGACGAGCTTCACCTTGTTGTGCTTCATCACGTCGAGCGCAGCCCGTCCGTGTTCGGCCTCGAGGTACTCTTCTGCGTCGCCACCGGCGATGCGGAGGCACCGTCGCGCAATCATCCGCGCAGCCGGCGAGTCATCCACAATGAGGATTTTGTCCATCAACCCCGCTCCTCCGCACCTGCGAAGACCGCAGCGTGCGCACTGGGCAGAAGCCCCGTTCGATTGTAGAGATCGGATTCTTGGGAAGAAACCTTACGCTGATCCAACTCATTCAAGTTCGTGATCCGCATCGTCTTGCTCAGACCTGCCACTTGGGACGGCCAGGCGTGGAGATGGTCGCAGCCGGGTGGCCCACCTGCAGGCGAACGGTACGGCTGATGGCCCCCCCCACATCCTCGGCAATCGGGCCCAAGCCATAGCGCCAGAGCGCACGCTTGATGGCCAACACATTGCGCTTGCCAATGTTGAAGCTGCCCATCGTGTCGAGGATGGCTGCTCCACCGATCAGCTTGATGGTGAGGCCCCTCCCGCGACGCGGACCGCCGTTGCGTTCCATCGCCTTGATGAGCGCCGGGACAGCCGTGTCGGCGTAGTAGCCAACCGGCTGCAGCCGATTCTTGTCTCGCGGATTGCCAGGCAAAGCCACGTGGGCCATGCCCGTCACTCCCGTTCGAGGGTCGTGGGCGATGACCGCCACACAAGAACCCAACGCCATCGTGACGATGGTGTCATCGTGCGCCTTTGAGGCGCCGATGTCACCGATTCCGACCAAGATCTCTGCCATCTTCACTCACCGACAGTGTCTCAATCAGGTGTTCGGCCACCCGACCAATGGGCTTGAGGACCTCTGCGCCTCCGATCTGCCACGCTTCACGCGGCATTCCGAACACAACCGAGGTCTCTTCGTCCTGTGCGACCGTGGGGCCGCCCGCCTGCCGAATGGCGAGCATTCCCCGAGCTCCGTCAGCACCCATCCCTGTCAACAACACACCCATGCAGTTCTTGCTGCATGCCTTCGCGGCCGACCACATCATGACGTCCACGCTGGGACAGTGGCCGTTCACCCGCTTGCTTCCCGCATATTCGACCATCAGCTTGCCCCCGCGGCGGACCACGCGGACCTGCATGCCTCCCGGCGCCACGAGCGCGCGTCCGGGCACGAGCACGTCATCTTGCTCGGCCTCGCGCACCTGCATCGACGAGACCTCGTTGAGCAGGCTGGCAAAGGTCCGGGTGAACCCTGCAGGCATGTGTTGGACGATGAGGACGGGAGGGAAGTCTGCAGGCAAGTCTGTGAGCACCGTGCGGATGGCTTCCGTGCCCCCTGTGCTGGCCCCGAGCGCGACCAGAGTGTCGGGTCGAAACCGCGACGTGGCGCTTGTGTGGACCGGCTGTCGCTTGAACTTCCAGTGGGCCACATTGGCCGTGCTCGCAATCTTCACCTTGGTGCGAAGCTCGACCATCATCTGCTCGACGCCCATCGACATCTGCCGACTCGGCTTCGCGACGAAGTCCACCGCTCCGGCTTCCAGCGCAGCCAACGTGACCGCCTGGCCCTTCTGGGTGGCCGACGACACCATCACCACCGGCAGGGGGTACTGGGGCATCAGCCGCCGCAGGAAGTTGACCCCGTCCATGCGAGGCATCTCCACGTCCAACGTCATGACGTCGGGACGCAAGCGAACGATCTGGTCGCGTGCCTCGTACGCATCCCGTGCTGTGCCCACCACTTCGATGCGGGGGTCGCGGGACAGGCCTTCGCGAAGCACGGTGCGGACCACTGCAGAGTCGTCGACAACCAGCACACGAATGTTGCGATGAGGCGACATCAGTCTTTCCGATAGATGCCGGGCTGGACTGCACGGAAACGCGTTCCAAGACCTGAGATGGTCTCGGCGTGTCCCACGAACAGCCACCCTCCCGGTGCGGTGACGTCGTAGATTCGGTTCACCACGTCGCGCTTGGTGTCCTCTTCGAAGTAGATCATCACGTTGCGACAGAACACAACATGGAACGGCTGCCGGAACGGATACCGTGTGTTCATCAAGTTGAAGCGGCGGAACGTGACCTCACGCTTGAGGTCGGGCACCACCTCGACCTTGGTGCGACCGGCATCCCGAAAGTACTTCTTGTACATTGCATCGGGCAGCTCCATCGCGCCGTCTTTGGGGTACACCCCGCGTCGGGCCGTCTCGAGGGCCTTCATCGAGATGTCCGTGGCAAGCAGCCCACCCTTCCAGTTGGACGCACGGTGCCCCAGGGCATCGCGAGCCACCATGGCCAGCGTGTAGGGCTCCTCACCGCTCGAGGAGGCCGCACACCACATCCGGATGTCCTTCTTGCCCCGCCGCTCTTGTTGGCGAATCAGGTCGGGAATCACCGTGTCGCGGAGGAACCAGAAGTGGTTCGCTTCCCGGTTGAAGTAGGTGTGGTTGGTGGACAGCGCGTTGGCCAGCGTGGACAGCGTCTCGGGAGACGGTCGCACCAGGTGCCGGTCGTAGAACTCGGCAAAGCTGCCGCAGCCAGCCGCACGCACCACCTTGTACATCCGGCAGCTCATCATGGCGCGCTTGGTCTCCGGCAGGTGAATGCCGAACGTTTCCTGGACCAGGGCCGCGACCGCGCGGAATTCAGCCACCGTGATGTCCATGTCGAGGCCATCAGACCGGGTAGTCGGTGGTCGGACTTGAGTTGAGACCATCGTTCACGTCTCCGAGGATGTACTCGAAATCGCCCGCTCGGAGGCCCACTTCAGCGAAAGTCGCACGGGGATCTCCGAGGAACACACCAGGAAGCGAGAAGGAGCATCACTGGCGCTCACTGTATGGATCGGAATCCACACCACCCAACATGACCGTCTCATCGCACCTTTGATACGGTGATCACCCGTGCTGATTCGCATCATTCCTTACCTGGAAGACATGGACAGTCGCTGGCAAGACGGCCAAGAACCAAGACAACCCCAGCCGCGGCACCAAGGCCACGGTGGGGCAACTCAAGGACTGGTCTTTCAACCGGTGGTCAGTACCGGCCAAACTCCGCGTCGTCCAGGCTGATGATGTCGCTCGGGTTCTGTGACGCCGAGGACCGGCTCGGGCTGGAGAAGCCTCCGCCACCGCCCATGCCACCGCCCATGCCACCGCCATAGTCGCCGGCCATGTAGGCTTGCAGCGCGGCCATGAGCTCGGGCGTGATTTCCATCGGGAAGTCGCCCCCCATGCCTGCCGGAGCCTGGGTCGACCGCAGCTCGAAGCCTTCGAGGATGCCCCGCAGCTCGGTGGCCTGACCCGACAGCTCTTCACTGGCGGCCGCGCCTTGTTCCGCACCTGCGGTGGTCTGCTGCGTGACCTGGTCGACCTGGCGGAGGCCCTGGTTGACCTGGCTGATGCCTTCGGCCTGCTCACTCGACGCCGACGCAATCTGGGCCACGAGCTCGCTCACCTGGTTGACGCTGCCGACAATCTGGCCGAGCGCACCGGCCGTGTCGTTGGCGATTTGCATGCCCTGGGCCACCTTCTTCACCGTACCTTCGATGAGCGAGGTGGTTTCCTTGGCCGCCTTGGCCGACCGCGCGGCCAGGTTGCGAACCTCTTCAGCCACCACCGCGAAGCCCTTGCCATGCACGCCCGCGCGGGCCGCCTCGACCGCTGCGTTGAGGGCCAGGAGGTTGGTCTGGAAGGCAATCTCGTCGATGACCTTGATGATCTTGCTGATGCTCTGGCTGGCCTCTTCGATCTCGCGCATGGCGGAGAGCATGGCCTGCATCTGTTGGTCGCCGCTCGATGCCAGCGACCCGGCCTCGACCGCCAGCCGGTTGGCTTCGGTTGCGTTCTCGGCGTTCTGGGTTGTCTGGGACGTCATCTCGCCCATCGAAGCCGTGATCTGTTCGATGGCCGCAGCCTGTCGGGTGGCCCCCTCGGCGAGAGACTGGGACGCCGACGCCACCTGGGTGCTGCCCGAAGCGATTTCGTCGGCCGCACTCTGCACGCGGACCAGCGTGCCACTCAGCGTTCCGAGTGTCGAGTCGAGCATCTTCTCGATCTCGCCCACCTGACCGCCCGAGCCCTGGTGGACCTCGGTGGTCATGTCGCCCTGCTCGAGTCGACGCAATGCATCCATCACGCCATCCAACGAAGGACGGGAGGCGGTCAGCGCTTCGTTGATGACCGAGTAGAGTTCCCCCTTCTCGCCCGATGCTGCGGGGAGCCGGGTCTGGCCGTGGCCCGACTGGATGGCCGCAGAGACGGAACGGACTTCGCGAACAACTTCGGAGAGGTCGAGCTGACCGGATTGCGTGTACGAGCTGGACATGTGCACTTCCAAGATTCGGCGACCGAGCGACTTCCCGGCTTGGTCAGGATGGGGGGAGGCTCAGACTTCGACAGCGGCGGTGTGGGTCTGGATTCCGAGGAGCTTCTGGGCGTCGATGAGCATGCGGACCTCGTCGCCCACCTTGCCCATGCCGGCGATGAAGTGGTCCTGGCGTTGGCCGAAGCCGAAGGCCTCGGGCGGCGGCTCGATGTCCCCTTCGGGGATGTCGAGGACTTCACTCACCGTGTCGACAACCAACCCGACCAGCCAGTCCCCCACGTGAATGACGATGATGCACGTCCGGTCGTCGTAGGGCCGACTGTCCATGTTGAAGCGACGGCGGACATCCATGACAGGGATGACCTTGCCACGGAGGTTGATGACGCCCTTGATGAATGCAGGGACATCGGGAACAACCGTGATGTCCTGCATCCCGATGATTTCGCGAACGAATTGGATGTCGAGACCGTAGTAGACGTTTCCGAGCACGAACGTGAGGTACTTGTGGAGCTCCGACGACTCGAGGTCATCGGTGGTCCGGTCCGTCGCGATGTGTTGGGACATGCTCACTCCAGGGGCAGATTCTTCATTCTGCCGTTCGCGGGGGGTGGCCGAGTTGGGGTTGGGTCGAGGCGGGGAACATCCGACCGGTCGTCGACCCAACGACCCCGGACGATACGTTCTGAAGGCAAATCAAGCAGCCACGGACGCCCGGGTGTCTTGGATCAGCTTGGCGACGTCGATGATGAGGCTGATGGAACCATCGCCGAGCACGGTGCAGCCTGCGAGGCCACGCACATTGCCCAGGTAGCCGCTGAGGGCCTTGATGACGGTCTGGCGCTGGCCCACGAGCTCGTCGACGAGCAGGCACAAGCGGTCGGAGCCGTCTTCCACCACCACGAGCAGGCCTTCGTCAATCGACAGCGAGTCGGGCTCGATCTCGTAGAACTGGTGGACGCGGAAGACCGGCAGCAACGCACCGCGAATCCGGGCGACCTCCTGGCCGTTGGTGAGCCGCGTGACGTCGCGGGCGCGGACCACCACCGTCTCCAAGATGGAGAGCATCGGGATGGTGAACCGGGTGTCGCCGACCCGCACGAGCATGCCTTCGATGATGGCGAGCGTGAGCGGGATGCGCAGTGTGATGGTGGTGCCGGTCCCGAGCGTGCTCGTGATGTCGACCCGGCCCTTCACCGCTTCGATGTTCTGCTTGACCACATCCATGCCCACGCCACGACCGGAGATGTCGGTCACCTGGGCGGCGGTGGAGAAGCCTGCTTCGAAGATGAGGCGGTACACCTCGTTGTCGGAGAGGTCGGAGCCATCGCCCCGCACCAGGCCACGGTCGCGGGCCTTGGCGAGGATGCGGTCGCGGTCGAGGCCCTTGCCGTCGTCCTGCACGATGATGCGAATCTCACCGGCCTGCTGACGCGCAGAGAGGGTGACCGTTCCTTCGCGGGGCTTGCCGGCGGCGACCCGGTCGTCTTCGCTCTCGACACCGTGGTCGATGGCGTTGCGGATGAGGTGGACGAGGGGGTCGGAGATGGCCTCCACCACGCTCTTGTCGACCTCGGTGTCCTCGCCGGAGATGGCCAGCGTCACCTTCTTGTTCTGCCGCTTGGACAGGTCGCGCACGAGGCGCTTCATCTTCTTGAAGGTGGGGCTGATGGGCACCATGCGCAGCGACATGGCGACATCCTGCAGGCCGCGCGTGACCCGGTTGAGCTGCACTGCCGCCTTCGACTGGCCGTCGATTTCGGTCGTGCCGCCCGGACCGTGGGTCACTGCGGTCTCGGCGATGATGAGCTCGCCGATGAGGTCCATGAGCTGGTCGAGCTTCCGGACGTCGACACGCAGGTACTCGGCTCGGCGACGCGTGGCCTTGCTCGGCCGCGCTTCGGGCATCTGGGCAGCCTTGTCGCCGTTGCGCCGGAGGTGCTGGACGTCGAGCGCGGTCCGCACCGTGGCATCGTCGACGGCCTTGTTGGACACGAGCTTCTGGCCAATCGGCAGGCTCCGGTCCCGCAACGCATCGTCGAGCTGCCGACGGTCGATGTAGCCACCATCGAGGAGAATCTGACCCAGCCGGGTTTCCTTCTCCACCTTCTCCTTCTCGGCCTTGGTGGGCGCCGAGAGACCCTGGAGGTCTTCGAACACCGCGGTCATGCCAGCCTCGGCCTCGGCGGACACCTGGACGGGCTCTTCAGGAGGCGGCGCAGCAAAGCCGTGGAGCGCGGGCTCGGGTGCCGACTCGGGAGCCGCTTCCGCATGGGCCTCGGCACCATTCTGCGCAGCACCGTGGCGACCACCGGCGGCATCTTCCATCCGCGCGATGATGGTCCGGCTGGCATCGGCCATCTCGGAGTCGGACTGGGTGGCTTCGATGCTGTCGAGCGCCTCGTTGGTGAAGTCGAGGGCCCGACACAGCAGGTCCACCACGTCCGCGGAGAACTCGAGCTGTTCGTTGCGCACCATGTCGAGCAGCGTCTCGGCGTGGTGGGTCACACCTTCCACGAAGCCGAACTCCAGGAAGCCTGCACTTCCCTTCATGCTGTGGAACAACCGGAAGATGGTGTCGATGGTCGCTCGATCTGGCGTGCCACCTTCGGCTTCCAGCTCGATGAGCAGCGGCTCGACTTCCGCGACCGACTCCCGACTTTCGGTAAGGAAGTAGTCGATGATTTCTTGGGTTTCGCTGTCCATTCGACGCGCCCCGATTCCTGGGTGAAGCACTCCCCATTCGGGCGGCGTCCGAACCGCTTTAGCCGAGGTCGGTCATTCGGTGGAAGGATCCAATCCCTCTACAAGGCTACAATCGACCTGTGCCGGTCCGATGGAACGAACGTGTCCGCCACCTGCGGACGCCGTGGTCGACCCACTCTCGGAGGTAGACGGTGCCCGGTCTCCGCACCCCCAAACAGACTGCCTTGGTGGTGGGTGGATGGTTGTCCCTCGCAACCGGGGTGGTGGGCATCTTTGTCCCGCTGCTTCCCACCACCTGTTTTGTGTTGTTGGCCGCCTGGTGCTTCGCCCGGTCGTCTCCTCGACTGCACCAATGGCTGCGCAACCACCGCACTTTCGGCCCGATGGTGCGCAGCTGGGAGACCGACCGCTCGGTTCCATTGCGCGCCAAGTTTGCGGCAGTGGGCATCACCGCCCTCACCTGCGGCGCTTCCGCTCTCATCGTGACCAAGCCCTTTGTACACGCCATCCTGGCCACTGTGGTGGTGGGCGTGGCCGTGCTCATGTGGCGTCTCCCCACCCGTCGCGAGCCTGTCGAGTCGCCCACCACGTTGTGATCACCCGACACAAGCTCGACGGTCCAAGGTGACCGGCCCGAATCCAACCCTGACGCCCGTCAGCTCCAACGCAAGAGCCCCCGACCCGGAATCCCGAGTCGGGGGCTGTGTGGTCTGGGAACCTGCGCTCAGCCTTCGCGCTCGAAGACCGCTGCCGCACCCATGCCGCCGCCGATGCACATCGAGACCACGCCGTAGCGGCTGCCGCGACGCTTCATCTCGTGCAGGAGGGTGGCGGTGAGCTTGGCGCCGGTGCAGCCGAGGGGGTGACCGAGGGCGATGGCGCCGCCGTTCGGGTTCACACGCTCGGGGTCGATGCCGAGCTCGCGCACGCAGTACACGGCCTGGCTGGCGAAGGCTTCGTTGATCTCGAAGACCTCGACGTCGTCGAGCGAGATGCCGGCCTTCTCGACGGCCTTGGGGATGGCCACGGCGGGCCCGATGCCCATGATGGAGGGGTCGACGCCCACCACCACGAAGCTGCGGAGCGTGCCCAGGGACTCGAGGCCCAGCTCGTCGGCCTTGGCCCGCGACATCACGAGCGTGGCAGCGGCACCGTCGGACATCTGGCTGGCGTTGCCGGCGGTGGTGGCGCCGTTCTTGGCGAACACAGCGCGCAGCTTGGCGAGACCTTCGACCGTGGAGTCGGCGCGCACACCGTCGTCCATGGCGATGGTGACGTCTTTCCAGGCACCGTTCTTCCAGATGCGGGTGTCCACCGGGATGATTTCGTCGGTGAACTTGCCCTCGGCGATGGCGGCGGCGGCCTTCTTGTGCGACTGCACGGCGAAGGCGTCCTGGTCTTCCCGCGAGACGTCGAAGCGGCTGCAGACGTTCTCGGAGGTCATGCCCATCGTGATGAAGATCTCCGGATGCTCTTTGATGAGCACCGGGTTGGGCGCGGGCTTCTGACCACCCATCGGGATGCGGGTCATGGACTCGACACCGCCGGTGAGGGCGACGTCGATCCAGCCAGCCTGGATCTGGGCCGCGGCCTGGGCGAGCGACTGCAGACCGCTGGAGCAGTACCGGTTGATGGTGAGACCGGGGACGGTGTCGGGGAGACCGGCGCCGAGGGCCACGGTGCGGGCGATGTTGAGGCCCTGTTCGGCCTCGGGGAACGCGGTGCCGATGACGACGTCTTCGACGAGCGAGGTGTCGAAGTCGGGCACCTTGGACAGCAGGCCGCGGATGGCCGCCATCATGAGGTCGTCGGGGCGGGTGTCTTTGAAGCCACCCTTCTTGGCCTTGGTCACGGGGGTGCGGACCGCGGCGACCACGACGGGATCACGGGGACTCTGGGTCATTGTTTCCTCACGTGTTCTGTTGGATGTGGTCCCATTCCGGGGGGAATGGGCGGTCAGTTCCGGAGCGGCTTGCCGGTCTGGATGAAGTGCATGATGCGGGCTTGGGTCTTCTCGGTGCCGAGCAGGGACAGGAAGCCCTCACGCTCGAGGTCGAGGATGTGCTGCTCGGTGACTTCGGTGCCGTAGGGCACATCGCCGCCGCACAGGACGTGGGCGATCTTCAGAGCCACGTGGGCGTCGTGCTCGGAGGCCATGCCGCCGGACACGAAGTCGTTGAGCTGCATCTCGATGGGACCGACGCCATCACGACCGGGCACCTTGAAGGTGTAGGGCGTGGGTGCTTCGTAGGCGCTGTTGGCGAGACCGAGGGCGGTCTGCTTGGCCACGGCGAGGATGCGGTCGGGGTCCATCACCACCTTGTCTTCGGGGCGAAGGTACAGCATGTTCTTCGCTTCGGAGGACGAGGTGGACACCTTCGCGAGGCCCATGTTGAGGAACGCGGCCTGGATGAAGGGGTTGGGGTCGACGTTCACGGCCTTGGGGATGGGGCCGAGGTACCGACGCAGCATCTCCTTGCAGCCACCGCCTGCGGGCAGGACGCCCATGCCGGCTTCGACGAGGCCCATGAAGACTTCGCCGGTGGTGACCGTGGCGGCCGACTGCATCGACACTTCCAGGCCACCGCCGAGGACGAGGGCGTAGGGTGCGGTGACGACCGGCTTGCTGGAGTACTGGGCGCGCCGCAGGATGTCCTGCATGCCCTTGATCATGGCGTCGAGGCCGTCCCAGTCGCCCTGCATGGCCATCATGCCCACGACCATCAGGTTGGCACCGGCGCAGAAGGCCTGGCCGCTGGGGCCGGCGCTCGGGCGGAAGGTGCCGTACGGCGACTGCTGCGAGCCGACGACGAGTGCCTCGAATTGGTCAGCGTCGAGCATGTCGAGCGCTTCGTTGTACATCTCGAACATTTCCTGTTCGAGTGCGTTGAAGCTGTCGGGCTTGGTGAACTCGAGGAGGAGCGCACCGTCGCCGATGTCGACGAGCTGGGCCGAGCCGTTCTTCTTCACCACACCGTTGGTTTCCTTGACGGTGTGGAGGTTGAGCCACTGCTCGCTCATGGGAACGGGCCTGGCTTCACCTGCGACGGCATCCCAGTAGGTCTGGACGCCGTTGTCGAGGGCGTAGAAGCTGTCGCGGCCAGCGGCGAGCATGGTCTTCACCCACGCCGGCACGGTGCGGCCTTCGGCTTCCATCCGCTCGACGGTGGTGGCCACGCCGGCAGCATCCCAGGACTCGAACGGACCGAGGTCCCAGTTGAAGCCCCAGCGCATGCCACGGTCGATGTTGACGATGTCGTCGGCGATCTCGGGGATGCGGTTGGCGGTGTAGATCCAGGCGTCGGCGGACACGGACCAGGCCAGCTGAGCAGCCTTGTCGTCGCCACGAAGCAGGGCGCGGAGGGCGGCAGCGGGGTCGTCCTTGAACGCGAGGGCCTGCTTGACGGAATCGAAGCGCGGACGCTGCTTGGGCGCGTACTCGCCGGTCTTCCAGTTGCGGGCGAGCGTGATGCGGCGGCCCTTTTCGTCGCGCTGACGGGTGCGCTGGTAGAAGCCCTTCTTGGTCTTGTTGCCGAGCGCGCCTTCTTCGAGGAGCGCCTTGTACCAGGACGGGGAGACGTGGGCTTCGCGCTCTTCGTCGTGGGGGCAGTGGTTGAACACGTTGCCGAGGACGTGGTCGATGGTGTCGAGGCCGACGAGGTCGCCGAGGCCGAACACACCGAGCTTGGGACGACCGGCGGCCTTGCCGAGCGCGGTGTCGACCTCTTCGATGGTCATGTCGAGGCGTTCCATGTGACGGAACACGCTGACGATGCCGTAGGTGCCGATGCGGTTGGCCACGAAGTTGGGGGTGTCCTTGGCGAACACCACGCCCTTGCCGAGGGTGCCTTCGCTGAACTCGGTGATGGCGTCCATCACTTCGGGCTTGGTGTCGGCACCGCCCACGAGCTCGAGGAGGCGCATGTACCGCACGGGGTTGAAGAAGTGCATGATGACGAAGTGCTGGCGCATCTCTTCGCCCATGCACTCGGCCATCGCAGCCAGCGGCAGGCCCGAGGTGTTCGAGGCCACGATGCTGCCGGGACGACGGTTCTTCTCGACCCAGTCGTACACGATGTTCTTGATGTCGAGGCGCTCGACGACCACCTCGATGATGAGGTCGCACTCGGCGAGCAGGCCACCGTCGTCTTCGTAGTTGGCCGGGGTGACCATCGAGGCGAGGCTCTTGTCGAAGAACGCGGCGGGCTTGAGCTTGGTGGCGTTCTTCAGGCCCGCGATGGCGAGCTTGGACCGGGGCTCGCCGTCGGCGAGGCCCTTGGGCACGATGTCGTACAGCACCGATTCGATGCCGGCGTTGGCGAGGTGGGCGGCGATGCCCTGCCCCATCACGCCCGCGCCGAGCACGGCGACCTTGCGAATCTCGATGGCCATCTGGACTCCGAGTCAATGGAAGATGGTGTAGCGGCGGTCCGCTGCGTTGCGGACCTGAATGAATCCTCATTCAGCGACCGGGCCCTATCGGGACCAGCGGCTCGGCGCATGGATCTGACGCCTTCCGCACGCGAGGAGGTGACGGGGGTCTGGTGGAGTCAGGGCTGTGGACTCAGCGCTCGAACCAGCCCATCCGGGGGCCGGGAGCGCGCACCACGCCTTGATCATCGGTCCAGGTGGGGCGGACCTGACCGGGTGCACGCTCGAAGTGGCGCACCCACATCACGGGGCCCAGGTCGCGGTCTTCCATGGCCAACATGACGAGTGACGAGGGCTTTTCGTCGTCTCCGTCGCGGCCGAGGCCAAAGAGCCCCACGGCTTGCACGCTGGCGTCGCGGGCGATGCGTCGGCCCAGCGCATGGGCTCCCCGCGCACCACGGGCACCTTCGCCCCACCAGCCACACACCTCGCCGTCGCTCCACACCACCACGGTGGGGTCGGCCTGGCCCGATTCGTCGAAGCGCTGGACGAGCAGGCCGGCAGCGAGCTCCACCACATCTCGGAAGGCTGCGCCCTCGGGCACGGGGACGCGGAAGTTGGGGGGCGCGATGGAGGGGTCGCGACGCCACTGGAGGGTTTGTGGACCGTCGGCGACGGAGGGAGGGTCGTCGATGGTTTCGTCGGCGCTGGGCCAGTCGGGCACCAGGGGGCGCAGCCATGCGGGAACGGCGGAGACCTTGCCATTCCACACCTCATCGGGGACGGCGGACATGGGCACGCCGGCGATGCGCAACCAGACGGCCACCCACACGGTTCCAGAAGACCGACGCACGCGAGCAAAGCGCACGATGACGGGGCGGCCTTCCCGCTGGAGCACCCCGCCGCCGACCACACCCACCCAGTCGGGGCGCAGCTTGCCGACCAGGGTGGCTTCGACGCCTGGCAGGTGGTCGAGGCCGATGCCTTCCCGCACGGCACGGGTGAGGCCACCATTTCCGAGGACGACGGCAGCGACGGGTTCGTCGGTGCCGGGAGCCGCGCGGGCACGGTCTTTCAGCCACCCTTCCACGGAGCCTGGCGGACGCTGCACGTCGCCCAGAGTGATTCGACCGCCCATTCCGACCACCTCGTCTACTTCCGGAGGCCGCCCTCCGGGTCACAGCCCCGGCACGTAGCCTGCGGGAAGGGGGCTGACATCATTGGCGGCCAGGGGTTCGCGCCGAAGGCTGTGGCGGGGGCGTTCTCGCGGTAGCGTGGCACCATGTGGATGGTCTTCCTCGCTGATGCGCATGCTGAGATCGTGGACAAGCTGCCGCCCATCGAGGTCTTCGATGGGGCGATGCTGCGGTATTGGGGGGTGGGGGCTGGGCTGATTGCCTTGGCTGCGTTGTTTCCGCGGGTGGGGTCGGTGGTGTGTCTGGTCTGCGGCGTTGGAGTGCTGTGGTGTTCGTGGGACAGCCTGTTTGGGGACTTCGGCGGGCTTGTTCAGGCGGAGATGGGAGTGGCGTACTACCGGGCATCGATGCGGGCGACGCTCACGATTCCGGTGATGGCGGGGGCGGGGGTGTTGGTCGGGGTTGGGCGGGTGGTTTTTGGGGTGGTGCGGGAGTGAGATGGGTCTGCTGGGGCCCCCTCCGTCCGCTTCGCGGACACCTCCCCCTGGAAGGGGGAGGACGTGTTGGGAGGTCTCTCGGAGGGCCCGCGGGATGATGCCTTCACTCTGGGTCTCGAGTCTGCGTGTCCGCGTGTGCGCGTGTGCGCGTGTGCGCGTGTGCGCGTGTCCGCGTGTCCGCGTGTCCGCGTGTCCGCGTGTCCGCGTGTCCGCGTGTCCGCGAAGTCCTCCCCCTTGAAGGGGGAGGTGCCCCGAAGGGGCGGAGGGGGCCCCTGAAGGCAGAACGACCTCGTGTCCGCGTGTCCGCGTGTCCGCGTGTCCGCGCGGGCGCGTAGTCCTTCCCCATAAAGGGATCTTCTACCCGCACAAGTTGTGCGCTCCACCGGCTGAACACATGGGTCCTCGGTCCTCGGTCCTCGGTTGAGGTTGGCTCCGGGCTGACTGCTGGTGCATCAGCGGGGGACTCCGTCCCCCAGACACCCCCTGGTTTCCGGGGAGAACTCCGTCCTCCCCGGGCCCCTCCGGCCGGGGGACTACTCCGTACGTCCCCCTG
>ENA-OWNT01000189-OWNT01000189.1-seawater-metagenome-genome-assembly--contig:-NODE-189-length-176771-cov-6.445578_pt1 | contig 176771 bp, 143 predicted proteins | sample MGYA00238136_ERZ651165 | MGnify/ENA primary metagenome ERZ651165 (study PRJEB26861, sample SAMN08777766) | seawater metagenome | isolation source: coastal seawater | place: USA: Florida | collected...
CCCCAGGGTGGCGGTCCCCAGGGTGGCGGTCCCCAGGGTGGCGGTCCCCAGGGTGGCGGTCCCCAGGGTGGCGGTCCCCAGGGTGGCGGTCCCCAGGGTGGCGGTCCCCAGGGTGGCGGTCCCCAGGGTGGCGGTCCGCAGCAGGGGGGCCGATGAGTCCGCCCAGCGTCGACCCCACGGTCATCCAACACGCCTGCCAGCTACTCCGAAACAACGAGCTGGTCGCCTTTCCCACCGAGACCGTCTACGGCCTGGGCGCCGATGCCCGCAGTCCGGTCGCCGTCCGGCGGATCTTCGCTGCCAAGGGCCGTCCGGTCGACCATCCCGTCATCGTCCACCTCCACGACCGCGCACAGGTCGACGACTGGGCACAGGTCCCCGATCCCAGGCTCCTCGACGCCCTCGCCGAACGCTTCTGGCCGGGCCCCCTCACCGTCGTGCTGCCCCGTCTCGACAGCGTTCCCGACGAGGTCACCGGCGGCCTTCACACCGTCGGCATCCGGGTGCCCTCCCACCCCGTCGCCCGAGCCCTGCTCCAAGCCTACGGCGGTGGACTGGCGGCACCGTCTGCCAATCGGTTCGGAAGGGTGAGCCCCACCACAGCCGCACATGTGCGCGACGAGTTCGGCGAGGCGGTCCATGTCGTCGATGGCGGACCCACCACGGTGGGGGTGGAGAGCACCATCATCGACCTGAGCAGCGACCGTCCCACCCTGCTGCGGCCTGGCGGACTGCCCCGCGAGGAGCTGGAGCGCCTGTTGGGTCCGCTGAAAGCCGGCAACACCCCCGCGCCCGGCACCCTCGCCGCCCACTATGCCCCGCTGGCCGGTGTGTTCATCAGCAGCTCACCAGAAGAGGACGCCGCCCGGCTCCGGGCAGACGGGCGTCGGGTGCGGGTGCTGGCCGCCGGCCCCCCCGAAGAGCATGCCCGGCGCCTCTACCGGGAGCTGAGAAAGGCCGACGCTGATGGGGTCGAGATCGTGGTGGCCGAGCGCGCCCGAGACGAAGGGCTCGGAACCGCCATCAACGACCGGCTGCAGCGCGCCGCGGTGGGCTCGCCTGCGGCCCCGCACAGTCGTGTTGAGTGAGTTTTTGCACACACACGCCTGCACGCGTCACGAGCCCACCCCGGAGCGCGGTTGGGTCGGTTACCGGCCCGGCCTCGAAAACCCGCACCGGAGCCGTTCATGAACGCGCGCATCCTCTTCGCACTCCCCCTCCTGCTGGTCGCTTGCGGCGACACGAACGAGCCCGCCAAGCCGGCCAAGCCCGCCGCGGAGAAGCCCGCTCCCAAGCCCGCCGAAAAGCCCGCTGAGAAGCCCGCCGAAAAGCCCGCCGAGGCCGCTGCCGCCACTGCCGCAGCCCCCGACGGCAAGGCCATCTACAACCAGTACTGCGTGGCCTGCCACGGCGCCGACGGCAAGGGCAACAACGGCCTTGGCGGCGACTACAGCACGGCCCTGAAGGACCGCGACGACGCCGATCTCATCGCCGCCATCAAGAATGGCAAGACCGGCGACATCGGCACCATGCCCCCGTGGGGTGCCGTGCTCAAGGACGACCAGATCAAGGCCGTTCTCGACTACGTGAAGACCGAGTTCGGTCCCAAGTGACCCCACCGGTCCAGGTCCTCCGCGCCGCCCCCTGCCCAGCCAGGTCGGGCGGCGCGGCTGCTCTGGCCCCGCTGTCCACCCAAGCGATGCCGAATCGAACGACATCGCTGTGACTTCCGGTCACAAGCCCTGCAGGTCGGCCATTCGCCGGCTACACCGCGTGCCATCCCTGGGAGGGTGTGGCGAGTCTTCGCCCCCTCTCGACGAACAGGTCTATGGAGGCCCCGTGCACTCCCATCCCGGCTCTGTCCGCGTGCCGTCCCCCACGCTCTTCTTCGCTGCCCTCGGCGGGCTCCTGGCCGTGTCCGGCTGTGAGAGCGACACGAAGATCAACCGCCTGCAGGACCCTCCCAACGCATTCATCGACGGCCCGGTCGCCGACGATGTGTTCCGCCTCGAGGGTCCCGACATCACCTTCCTGGGCCGCGTCGAGGACTCCTTCGACGCCGCCGGCGACCTCGCGGCGATGTGGGTGCTGCCCTCGGGCGAGCAGGTGGAGGTCGAAACCGCCGACGACGGCAGCGTCAGCCTCGATGTGCCCACCACCGGTCTCGACATCGGACTGCTCACCTTCGAGCTCTACGTCACCGATACCGACGGCATGACCGGCCGGGCCACCGGCACCTTCGAGGTGAAGGGTCCCCTCGGGCCTCCCACCGTCGAGATCACGGTCCCTGGCGACGGCAGCGTGTTCCCCGAGGGCACCAGCATCACCTTCCAGGGGCAAGGCTCCGACAACACCACCCCGGCCGACGACCTCGCCTTCGAGTGGGAGTCCAGCCTCGACGGACCGCTCACCGGCGCCATCAGTGCCGACGGCAGCAGCGTGGTGGTGGTTCCCGTCCTGTCCACGGGCGAGCACACCATCACCCTCACTGCCACCGACTCCGACCTGGAGCGCGGCTCCGACAGCATCGTCATCACAATCGGCGACGACGGCAGCGGCACGGTCGACCCCCCGCAGGATGCCGAGCCCGGCGACATCGTCTTCTCCGAGATGATGGTCAACCCCGAGGTGGTCGACGACGACATCGGTGAGTGGATCGAGCTGTACAACACCTCCGACTTCCCGGTCGACCTCGCTGGCTACAGCTTCCACGACGACGACATCGACTTGTGGATTCTCGGCACCATCATCGTGCCGGCCAACGAGTACGTGGTGCTGTGCGCCGAGCTCAACCCGAGCCTCAACGGCGGCGTGCCCTGCGACGCCTGGTTCTACCGCGACTGGGAAGGCGACGGGCTGGCCCTGGCCAACGGCACCGACGAGCTGGTGCTCACCCGTGCCGACGGCGTGGAGATCGACTGGCTGCAGTACGACGACCACTGGTTCACCACCGCGGTGGCCACGGGTGTCGACCCCGACCACCTCGAAGGCGGGGCGAACAACGACGGCCGCCACTGGTGCGACCAGTACACCATCACCTCCCCGATGGTGGAGCCCGGCACGCCCGGCTACGAAAACGACCACTGCGACTGAGCCTTCATGGTCCCCAGGCCGGCCTCAGTACAGGGGCACCGTGCCGCCATCGCCCGACTTGATGGGGGTGTGTCCAGCGACGTAGTGGACGCGCATCCTGGCGGCATGGCCCGTCACATCGGCCATCAGGCGGCCCAGTCCCCAGAACACCAGCCGGTTGACCGCCTTGTCGGGGATGTCGCCGCCCGCCGATGAAGAAGCGTGGTAGCCGAACAGCGTCTTGTTGCCCGGCAGCTTGATCGACAGCCACCCGCCGATGTTGGCCGGCACGTAGATGGCCTCCTCGAATCGCTCCAAGGTGAGGCGCTTGACCTTGCCCGCTGCCACCAGCGGGCGCATGGTCTCCAGGCCGTCCTTTTCGAGCACCCAGGTGCGTTCCCAGCACGCGCCGCCAGTGGCCCGCGACATCGCGCTGTTCACGGTGGTGCGGATCACGAAGTGGCGGTCGGAGAACGGCATGGGAAGGTCGACCAGCCCATACCAACGGAACATCTCGTCGCCTTGCTTGGGCAGATCGTAGGTGATGAGGTCGCCTTCGGCAGTGCCTCCCCCGATGTGTTCGCCATCGGCAGACCCCAGCCACATGTCAGCCTGGCTGTGAGACACGATGACCAGGGCCATCGCGCCGTCTGGGGCACCGTTGCGCGGAGGCAGCCGGCGCTTGAGGACCTTGCCTTCGAGCAGGGTCGCCCGAGCGGCCACATCGGGAAGGGCGAACGGCTGCTTCGAGTGTTGGCGCCAGCTGGTGAAGGCGCGCACGAGGTCGGCATCCGTGGGTCCAACCGACTCTGCGGCACGCACCGACTGCGCCCAGCCGCCGCCGACCAGAGCGCTGGCGCCAAGGCCTTGCAGCCAGGTGCGGCGGGTCCATGGCGAGGAGGTCGAGTCTCCCAAGATGGTCTCTCCTTCGGTCTCTTCAGGTCGAATCAGGCGGAGCCTTCCCCGGCGAGTCCCAGCCGTCGCCGCGCCTCCGCCTCGCTGACCTCCTCGATGGAGAAGCGGGTGAAGCCGTAGACGATGGTGAGCAGTGGGGTGAGCAGGTTCATGAGTGCGAAGGGGGCATAGGCCACCGTCGCGACGCCGAGCACGCCCGACATGTAGGCCCCGCAGGTGTTCCAGGGGACCAGAGGCGAGGTCATGGTGCCGGCGTCTTCGAGCACCCGCGACAGGTTCTTGGGGTGCAGACGGCGCTCGAGGAAGGCGGTGCGGTACATGCGCCCAGGGACGATGATGGCGATGTATTGGTCACTCGCGAGCACATTGAGTCCCATCGCAGACGCGGCGGTCGCCAGCACGAGGCCGCCGGAGCCCTTCGCCCGGGACAGCACCGCCCGCGCCAGGCTGTCGAGCATGCCCGAGGCCTCCATCACCCCTGCGAAGGCGAGGGCCGAGACGATGAGCGCGATGGTCTCCAGCATGCTGCCCATCCCCCCGCGCGACAGCAGCTTGTCGACCGAAGCGACCCCGGTGTCGGAGCTGTAGCCCCCCATGCTGGCGGACACGACATCGGCGACGGCCGCTCCCTGCACGACGACAGCGAGAACGGCTGCCACCAGGGTGCCTGCAAGCAGAGCAGGCAAGGCCGGGACCCTCCTGAAGACGAGTCCGAGCACCACCACGGGGGGCAACAGGAGCACGGGGGACAGCGAAAAGGCGGTCGAGATGCCGGTGGAGATGGCGTCGAGGTCCCCGCCGCCGCCGGTGGACGCCCTGTCTCCAAAGCCCATCACGCCGAAGGCCACCAAGGACACCAACAGAGCCGGCACGGTGGTCCACAGCATGTGCTGGATGTGCTCGAACAGCTCGGCTCCGGCAGCGGCGGGGGCGAGGTTGGTGGTGTCGGAGAGCGGGGACATCTTGTCCCCGAAGTAGGAGCCCGACACGATGGCGCCTGCGGTCATTCCGGCGTGGACACCGAGCGCCTCGCCGACCCCCACGAGTGCGAGTCCCACGGTGGCTGCAGTGCTCCAGCTCGACCCTGTGGCCAGGGCGACGACCGCACAGATGATGCAGCTCGCGACGAGGAACCAGCCGGGAGCCAGCACCATCAGGCCGTAGTGGATGAGGAGGGGGACCACGCCAGCCGCAATCCACACGCCCACGAGCATGCCCACGACAAGCAGCACCAGCACGGCATGCAGTCCACCCGAGATGCCCCGCACCATGCCCGCTTCGATGCGGGGCCACGGCATCTTGAGTCCCCAGGCCGCGACCGCACCCGCCACCGCCGTCGCCAGCACAAGCGGAATGTGACCCCCGCCCCCCATGCCTCCGATGACCGCCGCAAGCAGGGCTACGAGGGCCACCACCGGCAGCAGAGACAAGCCGACCGATGGCGTGGGTCGAATCCAGTCATCGGCCTCATGAGGGGGGGACGCCATGCCGATCTCCGGGGGGAGGGGTGGTGCGCGCCCGGGGTGCGCCGCGGGGACGCTCCCCACGCCGGGACCGGACCCGGATCGCGGCAGAGTGTAGGATGCCGCCGCCTCGCCAGCCCCCGGGCGAGGTAGACCGGAGCACGAATGGGACGCAAGAAGGGCAGTCGGAGCGCAGGCTATGACGAGCGGAAGGCCGAGCTGGCCCGCCGCGTGTTCGCTGCGATCATCGACGATGGCAACACCAGCCTGCGCGCCATGGCAGAGCGCGCGGGGGTGAGCCGCCCGACCTTGCGACACTACTTCGGTGACCGAGACGGGGCAGTCCGCGCGGCCTTGGAGACGGCCTCCGAAGTAGGCCGGCGGCATCGAGACACCCTTGCTGAGCTGCCCGTCGACAATCCCGGGGACACGCTCCGCCAGGCCTTCCAGATGCTGGTCATCGGCTGGCGGCAGTTCGGGGTGGGCAACATCCACCACGTCGGCCTGAAGGTGGGACTCGAAGACCCCGAGACCGGAGCCACCTACATCCGAGTGGTGATGGAGCCGACGCTGCAGTCGGTCGAGACGCTCATGGAGCGGATGATGGACGCTGGCACCGTTCGTCGCGCCGACCCGCGGCATGTCGCGCTGACGCTGATGTCGCCCATCTTCATCGTGCTGGTGCATCAACACGGCCTCGGCGGCGATGGGGTGCGCAAGCTCGACGTGGCGGCCTTCATCAACGACCACGTCGACGCCTGGTGCCGCGCCTTCTGCCTCACCCGCGAGCACCCGCCGACCGACGGCTGAGAGCGCGGGGCGAGGCCGGAGCCCATCGGCGCATCAGGTCTCGGCAGGCCCGATCGCGTGCCGATGCGCCACGGGCGACTCCGCAGGAAGCGTCGAATCCGCCCTAAAGTGGGGCGAATCGAGGGCGATGGTCGGACGTGGCGGCGACCTCCCTCCGACAAGTGCGGATCGGAGGGTCATGCTCCACACCTCCATGTCCGTTCCCAGGCATGCGGAGGCCGCTCCCAGTTCGACAACGCGGCCCCGGCCACGGAGCCGCCATGATCCAGAACCTCCTGTCCTCCCCCGCCAGCTTCGGCGGCGCGACGCAGAGCCTCTTCGACAGCATCCAGCGGATGGTGGGCGGCCAGCGGGTCGAAAAGGCCGCCGCCGACCCCGCCGGGGCAGCGGTGGTGTCCAAGCTCGACAGCATCGCGGCGAGTGACCGGCAAGCGGTGCGGGCCACCAACGATGGCATGAGCATCGCCCAGTCCATCGACGGGACCGCTGAGAAGGCTCAAGACAACCTCGTGAAGATGCGCGAGCTTGCCGTCGCCGCCTCCTCCGACACCGCGGGCTCCGCCGCCCGACAGTCCTTCCAGGACCAGGTGAACCTGCTGGCCCAACAGATGGACCAGTCCGCCGCGTCGACCGAGTACAACGGCATTCCGCTCACCGACGGCAGCCTCGACAGCATCGAGGTGCAGGCCAGCTCCGATGGCGCCGACCAGATCGCCATCGACACCGCCGACCTCACCGCTGCCAACCTCGGCGTGGACGCCCTCGACCTGTCCAGCAGCGCGGGCGCCCAGGCGTCCATCGATGCCATCGACGCCGCGCTGAAGCAGGTGGGCGAGGTACGGGCCGACGTCGGCGCCCAGCACAACCGCCTCGCCAGCGCAGCCGAAGCCGGCTCGGCCCGGGTCATCGACCAGCAGTCGGCCGCCAGCCGCATCGGCGACATCGACTTCGCTCTGGAAGCCAGCCAGAACGCCAGCGCCCAGCTCCAGCAGGACGTCTCCACCGCCGCCCAGGTGCAGACACGCAACCTGCTGGCCGGCTCGGTGTCCCAGCTCATCGGCTGACCCGACCGTTGAGCGCGGCGTCAGGAGTTCCCGGTTGCACTTGCGGCAACCGGGACACCTGCGTTCTTGGCGCAAACAGCGTGTATGTGGTGGTTCAGGCCCAATCGGAGCCCAGAAGCCCATCGTCGCCTTCTGGATAGACAAGGCAGATCAACCCCTGAGGTGCCAGAAAGTGCAACTCAGACATCCTGACGCCGCGCTCAACTCGGGTTGACTTGAAGGATCCGGTTGACTTGCCAACCTTGGGGACTGGGGGACGTCGGAATGGCGTCTGACAGGCGGCCCTGGCTGTTCCGGACAACTTTCGTCCAAAGCATGGTCTCGTTCAGGACGATACTGAACATAAGAGCAGACCGTGGAGCTGAGCATGGACCCGCGAAAAGCCCGGCCTCGGCCGGGAGGATGGCCCGTTGGAGGCTTCGCGTTGCCCGACGCCCCCGTGGCCGTCGACCTGCAGGCGGTGGCCGGCGATGGCCTCGTGCAGGTCGCCGGCCCTGCGGAGGGATGGGTGCGGGTCGGGCGGGTCCTCGGCCTGTCGGGGCCGTGGCGTGCGGCAGACCTCCAGGCCACCCTCGACGGGGTGAGCCGGGTGCTCCTGACCATCCGCGGACGCGACCACCGGGGCCACCTCCTCGCCGATGTCGTCGGTATCGACGATGCAGACGAGCCCACACTTGGTGCCGGCCCACAGTGCCGTTAGCCCCCGCTCCCCCCGCGCCTCGGAGGCCCCGTGCTGGTCCTGCTGTCGCCCGCCAAGTCCCTCGACTGGTCCGCCGTCCCCTCCGCCACTCCGCCGTCCACCGAGCCCGTGCTCTACAAGGACATGGGGGTGCTCATGCGCACCATGAAGCGGAAGAAGACCGCCGTTCTGGCCGCACTCATGCACCTTTCCGACAGCCTCGCCGAGCTCAACCGCGACCGCTACCAGCAGATGAGCGGCACGCCCGACGACGACACCGGCCGTCCTGCTGCGCTGGCCTTCAACGGCGACGTCTACCAGGGGCTCGACGCCCGCAGCCTCGACCCGGCGTCCCTGAGCTGGGCCCAGGAGCACCTCGCCATCTTGTCCGGCCTATACGGTGTCCTGCGTCCCCTCGACCGCATCGAGCCCTATCGGCTCGAGATGGGCACCCGACTCAAGACCCGCCGCGGCGTCTCGCTCTACGACTTCTGGGGCGACAAGGTCACCAAGGTGCTGAACAAGCAACTGGCCGCGCTTCCCACCGAACAACGCCTGGTCGTGAACCTCGCGAGCAACGAGTACGCCCGGGTGGTGAAGCTGAAGAAGCTCAAGGCGCCCGTCATCACGCCGGTGTTCAAGGAGCTGTCCAACGGCAAGGCCCAGGTCATCAGCTTCTTCGCCAAGAAGGCCCGCGGGATGATGGCCCGTGCCGTCGTCGAAGGCCGCTTCACCCGGGCCGCCGACCTCCAGGGCTTCTCGGCCGGGGGCTACCGCTTCGTGCCAGGCGAGTCGACCGACGCCACCTGGCTGTTCACCCGTCCCAAGCCGCCGCCCGTGAACGCCGGCAAGGGCGCACGCTGAAGATGGGCCATCCGGTCGCGCGATTGGTGGCAGGCGAAGCACCGACCGCCTGGGCCCGTCCATTGCTGGCGGAGCCCACGGCCGAGGCCGAGGGTGTGGTGCAGGTGTTCGTGGTGCTCGAGCTCGACGGCGAGTGGCTCGAGTCCACCACCGAGACGCCACCGGGCACCGACGACCCTGAATGGCGCGCTGTCGATGCGCGGCTCGACGGTGCAGCCACCGAGCTGGAGGACGTGCGCGACCCCAGCGGCGCTCTGGTGGAGCTGCGGGGTGGGTCGGCCGGCGCACTCACTTCCAAGAGGTTTCGCAAGGCGGCCCTCAAGCGGCTGGGGGCGACCGAGGCCCTCGCGGTGTCGCCAGATGGGGCGGCGCTGCGATTGCGGGATGCCTGGCGGCAGCCGGTGTCCGGTCAGGTGGCGGCCTTGGTGGACGACCGACTCCCAGGCACGAAAGCTCTGTGGGTGTTCGACGAAAACAGCGTCCATTCGGCCGTTATAGGGGACACTCGCGTCGACGCATGGGGCAAGGTCCATCCCTTCATCGACGAGGCCCCGGGCGGAGACCCCGCCGTCGTGCGAGACCAGATCATCTTCGCGCGGGCCCTGCTCGGGTTCCTCGGAGGACTGGTGCTCGCCGCCGTGCTCGCCGCCGCCATCAAGCTGTCTTGACGGGCCTCAGAAGCCTCCGCGGAGGCGTCCCCACAGCGAGCGCGACGGGCTCGGACGCTTGACCAGTGGCCGGTCGCCCGCCTGCAGAGCCGCCAGGAAGTCCGCCAGCACCGACGCATCCACCGAGCCGCCCAGGTAGCCGTCCGCGAGACTGGACTCCATGGCACCCGGGATGTCCCGCAGCCGTCGCCAGGGGTCGAGCACACCCACCGGAGGAGGACGTCCGCCGTCGGTCTTCAAGGTGCGGACCAGTCCGAGACCCCGTCGAGCTGCGAGGCGCGGAAGGGCGATGAGCACGATGTCGTAGCGGTTGTGGCGCACGAGGCGCACCGGGTGGTCGGACGGCTCGGGCGTATGGACGTCCGCGATACCCTGCAGCCCCGAGACCACGATGAGGCGGTCGCGGGTGGCGGGGTCGACGAGCAGCACGCGGGGGAGCGCGGTCATGGTGGCGGTCCGAGCAGCGCGTGGGCCTTGTCGAGCGACAGGCGCACACCGGTGAAGAGGGTGAATGCCTTGACGGCCTGTCCGACGAGCATGCCCCAGCCGTCGTCGAAGTGGTGGCCGGATGCCCGCAGTGCACCGCGTTGCGGCGGGTTGTCGTCCCAGTAGTTGAGGTCGGACCACACCGTGCCACGGGGCAGGTGGTCGACGGACAGCCCCGCCACCGCCGGCCGTCCCCCCCCGCTCACCGCATTGACCACGAGTCTCCCGGGACAGGTGGTCCAGTGGGCGTCCCGCAGAGGACCGGGGCGCACCCGGCCCAGCCCGGCGAGCGCCACCGCCACCGACTCGGCCCGCTCCACGCTGCGGTTGAGCAGGTGGACCTCCGGCACGCCCGCCTGCAGCAAGGCGGCGGTGACTGCGCGTCCCGCACCGCCGGCCCCCAACACGATGGCGGGGGCGCCGAAGGTCACCCCGAGGGTCTTGATGTGTGCGACAAAGCCGTCGCCGTCGGTGTTGTGACCCACCAACAGGCGGCCCTCCCGAACCACCACATTCGCCGCACCCGCCCGCCGGGCAGACGGCGCAAGCACGTCGAGCTCCGGCAGGACCGCCTCCTTGAGGGGGACGGTGAGGTTGACGCCGGACAGGCCGAGGCTGCGAAGGGCCATGGGCACCCCCGCGGCCCTCGCCGGGTCGACGTCGAGTGCGACATACACGGCGTCGATGCCGTGGGCCCGGAGCAGCCGGTTGTGAATCCAGGGGCTGCGGCTGTGGTGGACCGGCCGTCCGAGCAGGGCGAAGGTGCGGGTGGCACCCGAGATGGCGACCGGCTCAGGGGGCATCGGCCAGCAGCACCCGGGCGCGGTCGGCGTCGGCGCGGATCTGGGTGACCAGAGCCTCCACACCCTCAAAGCGCTGCTCGCCCCGGATGCGACCCACGAAAGCGACCTCCAGCTCGGCGCCGTAGATGTCGCCGCGGAAGTCGAACAGGTGCACCTCGACCTTGAGGGGGCCGCCTGCCCCGAAGGTGGGCCGCACCCCGAGGTTGGCCACGCCGCCGTGCCAGTCGCCGCCATCCACCCGCGCCCGCACGGCATAGACACCGGCCGCAGGCAGCAGATCCGCCCCACAGTCGACGTTGGCGGTGGGGTAGCCGATGGTGCGCCCGCGTCGGTCGCCCGACACCACGGCACCGCGCACGAAGTGGGCACGCCCCAGGAAGTCTGCAGCAGCCGCCACATTGCCGGCGAGCACCCGCCGCCGGATGGCTGAGCTGCTCACGACCTCCCCGCCTCGCTCCAGGGCCTGCACCGCGCGGATGGGCACCCCGTCGAGGCGCTCGGCCACCGTCTCGACCGTGCCCGCCCGCGCCTTGCCGAAGCGGAAGTCGTAGCCCACGATGATCTCGACCGGGCGAATCCGGCGACCCAGCACCTCGTCGACGAACCACGCCGGCGGATGCTGGGCGAAGGCCCGGTTGAAGCGCTCCACGATGACGTGGTCGACGCCGAGCTCACCGAGCAGGCGCACCCGGTCGGGCCAGGCGGTGATGCGGGGCTGCGCCTGAGAGGGTGCCAGGACCGCGCGGGGCGGAGGGTCGAAGGTGTAGACGCAGGCCGGCACCCCACGGGCCCGGGCGGCGCCCACGACCTCGCTCAACAGGGCGTGGTGGCCGCGGTGAACGCCATCGAAGTTGCCGATGGTGAGGACGGGCTCGAGGGCATCCCTGCCCTGGCGACGACGGCGTGCGTAGGCGGCGCTGCCCGCAAAGACGGCGGGTTCGGTTGGACGGGGCATCGACATCGCCGCCCGCTATCGCCTCAGACATGCCGAGGCGATGGGGAGAGCGGCAAGTCAAGCCGCGGGGCTCGCCTCGAAGACGTCCTGGGACTCGGTGGGACGTCCGAACAGGTAGCCCTGGAGGAAGGGCACCCCGAGGCGCCGAAGGGCCGCCGCCTCCTCCTCTCGTTCCACGCCTTCGGCGATGAGCTGGGCCCGGGTCCCCTTGGCGAAGCGGCCCAGCATCTCCAGGATGCGCACCTTGTGGGGGCTGTCGACCACGCCCCGCACGATGCTGCCGTGGGCCTTGATGTAGGTGGGCGCGGCCTCCGCGAGGAGCATGAGTGCCCCCTCTCCGGCGCCGAGATCATCGACCACCACGGTGTAGCCAGCGCGTCGGAGCGGCGACAGGCGGGCCCGCAGAGAGCCCGACCAGCGGGCGTGTGCGCGGCCGTTGATCTCCAGGGCGACCCGCCTCGACCACGGGGCGATGGGGGCCAGCAGCCGCACCAGCTCCTCGGGATCGGACAGGTCCTCGGGGTGGAGGTTGAGAAACAGGCGCCGGGTGGCAGGGATGCGCGGCAGGATGGCGGCGGCCCGCTCAGCGACCGCGTAGACGACGTGTGGCAGCATGTCGTGGCGCTGGGCGAACTCGAGGATGTCGGCCGGCGAGGACAGCACGGGGTCGGCGGAGCGCATCAGGCCCTCGAAGCCGAAGACCGTGCCGTGGGCCGTCATGATGGGCTGCACCGCGAGGCGGAAGTCAGATCCCGACAGCAGGTCGACCAGGCGCTCCCGGCCGTGCAGGGGCTCGGGACGCCGGGCCTCGGACACCTGGGTGCGTGCAGCGAGAATGGCGCTCTCGACGGCATCTCGAACGGCGGTCGCCCCGGACGCCCACTCCACCACCTGGTGGGGCGCGGCCACATTGACCGCGTGTACGAGGCCAGCGAGGTCCATGTGCTCAGCCAGCAGCACCCGGGCACAGCCGGGCCGCTCGCTGCGCTGGTCGACGAGGAAGGCCACGCCGTCCCCATCTGGCAGACGCTCGGCCACGACCGCGACATCGACGACAGCCGACCCACCAAGGGCCATGCGGGCTTCCGCAAGCGACTCGACCGCGAGGACTTCGTGCCCGTCCTCGTCGAGCTGCAGGCGCATTGCACTGCGGGCCACGGGATCGGGAAAGGAGATGAGGACACGCGCCACAGGCACCTCGACGGGGGCGGTCAGGGTGGACACCACCGGCGCGTGGTGCCACGGCCGACCTCATCGCCAGAGGCCAGCGACCGCACGCCCATCGGTTCGGGCAGGCGGCGCGGAAGTTGACCCCGATCTTGGGACTGATCTGGCCCGGGCGTCGTCTCACATGTCCCAAGAACACCGAACCCCCGGCGGCGGGGGTGGGTGGGACGGTCAGCTCGCGATTCTTCGGAGCTGGTCTTGCGGCAGGGTGAGGCTCGGACGGCCGAACAGGTAGCCCTGGAGCAGGTGGGCACCGATGTCGCGCAGCGCCTCGGCCTCCTCGGGGGTCTCGACACCTTCGGCGACGAGCAGCGCATCGGTGGCCTCGGCGAACCGACACAGAAGCTCGACCAGGCGCCGCTTCTGGGGCTCATGGTCGACCCCGCGCACGATGGACATGTCCACCTTGATGTAGCTGGGCTGCAGCTCGGCCAACACGCTCAGCGAGCTGTAGCCGGCGCCCAGGTCGTCGACGGCGACCGAAAAGCCCATCTCGGTGACGGCCTCGACCGACTGCTCCCACGAGTCGAGGCCCTGCAGCTTGCTGCGCTCGGTGATCTCGAGCACGATGCGCTGTGCCCAGGGGGCGAGCGGCTGGAGCCGGAGGGTGAGGTTCTCGGGGTCGGCCAGCTCGTCGGGGTGGAGGTTCATGAAGAGGCGGACGTGGTCGGGGAGCTGGTGCATCCACCGCTCGACGCGGTTCACGACCACCTCGGCCACCCGGGCGAGCATGCCGTGCTGCTCGGCGGCCCGCAGGACCGGCATGGGACCGTTGAGGGTGGGATGTCGGCTCCGCAGCAGCGCCTCGTAGGCGTACACGCAGCCGTCAGGGGCATGGAGAATGGGCTGCAAGGCGATCTGGACGTCCTCGCCGGCCAGGCACTCCTCGAGCATCCGGCGCTCCTCGGCGCTGGCGGCCTCCTCCTGCACCTTCATGACGTCCTTCATGATCTGGCGGGTGCGGATGACCTCGTTGACCGCCTCCACCAGAGCACGCGACTTGAAGGGCTTTTCGATGACGCGGGTGATCTCCCCCCGGTTCACCGCCCCCACGACCATCGGCAGGTCGAGCTGGCCGGTGACGAGCACCCGCAAGCAGCCTGGCTGCAGCTCACGGAGGCGCTGGAGCACCTCGACGCCATCGAGGATTGGGAGGTTGTAGTCGACGAGTGCGACGTCGAAGCTCTGCTCAGCAGCATGGCGCAGGCCTTCTGGGCCATGGGCGGCTTCGATGACCTCGTGCCCCTTGCGCGCCAGGATGCGGCGGATGCACCGCCGGACCAGAGCGTCGTCTTCGACTGCGAGAATTCGTGCCATGGAGAGTCCTCCGGGGGGCAGGTCACCGTCGCGCCGGGGGGGGCGGGGCGGGCTCCGTTCCCTCCGGGCATCGGAAATGACATGCGCCCCCTTGAGGTGCGCGGGTCCGACTCCCACGGGATCGTCACCGAGCGACGGCGTGCCCGCGCATCGCGTGGGCTAGGCTGCGCGCGCATCCGGAGCGGAGACAATTGGGAGTGTGACCGTGTTTACGGCAACCCAGGCGTCCAGCTTCCCAACCCCGGAGCCCCGATGCGCATCCTGCTTGCAGACAAGCTCGCCAGCTTCGTTCCAGAGGCGCTGGAAGCCTCCGGCTGCGCCGTCACGGCCATGCCATCGCTGAAGGGAGAAGCTCTCGAAGCCGCCCTGCGAGACGTCGATCCCGAGGTGCTGGTGGTGCGTTCCACCAAGGTGACCGCCGCGCACCTCGCCGCCGCCTCCAGCCTGTCGCTCATCATCCGGGCCGGGGCGGGGGTGAACACCATCGACGTCGCCACAGCCTCCAGCCGCGGGGTCTACGTCTCGAATTGTCCCGGTCGCAATGCCATCGCCGTGGCGGAGCTCACCTTCGGACACCTGATCAACCTCGACCGGCGCATCGTCGACAACGCCATCGCCCTTCGGGCCGGCCGGTGGGAGAAGAAGTCGCTCGGCAAGGCCCGCGGCCTGCATGGTCGCACCCTCGCGCTGCTGGGCATCGGCCAGATCGGCCGCGAGGTCATTCGGCGGGCCCACGCCTTCGGCATCCAGGTGCGGGCCTGGAGCCGCTCCCTCACTCCGGAGCTGGCCGCCGAGCTCGGCGTGGAGCAGGCCTCCTCCCCGCTCGACGCCTGCCGGGGCGCCCACATGCTGAGCGTGCACCTCGCGAAGACCCCCGAGACCACCGGCCTCGTGGGCCGACAGCTGCTCGAAGCCCTGCAGCCCGGCGCCTATGTGGTGCACACCGCCCGGGGCGGCATCGTTGACGAGGATGACCTCCAGCAGGCCATTCGCACCCGTGGGCTGCGGGCGGGCCTCGACGTGTACACCCACGAACCCGGATCCGCCGACACCACCTTCGACGACCCCATCGCCCGCAACGAGAGCGTGTACGGCACCCACCACATCGGGGCCAGCACCGACCAGGCCACCGAGTCGGTGGGGGCAGAGGTCGCTCGCATCGTGGGGTGCTACCAGCGCACCGGCTCGGCACCCAACTGCGTCAACCTCGCCACTCAGACGCGGGCCTCCCACCTGCTCGTGGTGCGTCACGCCGACCGCGTGGGCGTGCTGGCGTCGGTGCTCGACGCCCTGCGCCAGGACCACGTCAACGTGCAGGAGATGGAGAACGTGGTGTTCCGCGGCGAGGGCTCCGCAGCCGTGGCCCGCATCCAGGTCAACAGCCCCCCGAGTGCACACACCATCGACCGCATCGAGTCCCATCCGCACATCCTGTCCATCTCCCTCGTCGCTCTGGAGCGCTGAAATGGCCCGTGCCCACAACTTCTCCGCTGGCCCCGCCGTCCTCCCCGAGCCGGTCATCGCCGAGCTTCGCGAGGTCCTCGGCGAATTCGGCACCGCCCGCGCCGGCATCATGGAGATCAGCCACCGCTCGGCCGACTTCCAGGCCGTCATCGACTCCGCAGAGGCCCGCCTGCGCCGGGTGATGGGCATCCCCGACGACTACGCCGTGCTGTTCCTCCAGGGCGGCGCCAGCATGCAGTTCTACATGACGGCCTTGAACATGGCGGGAGACGGCGAGCGCCTCGACTACGTGAACACGGGCAACTGGTCAGCCAAGGCGGTGGTGGAGGCCAGCCGGGTCTGCGACGCGGCCGACATCTGGTCGAGCAAGGACAGCGGCTACGACCATGTGCCGTCCACCGAGGCGCCCCTGCCGACCCGTCCCGGTGCGCTCGCCGTGCACTACACCTCGAACAACACGGTGGCCGGCACGCAGTTCCACGGCACCCCCAATGCAGAAGTCCCCCTCATCGCCGACCTTTCCAGCGACATCTGCTCCCGTCACGTCGACGTCGCCCGGCACGCCATCCTCTACGCCGGTGCCCAGAAGAACCTCGGCCCCAGTGGGGTCACCGCGGTCGTCCTGTCGCCCTGGGCCGTCGAGCGCAGCGTCGCCCGCAGCAAGGCCACAGGTGGGCTGCCCAGCATGCTGGACTACGCCCTGATGGTGAAGAAGGGCAGCATGTTCAACACGCCCAACACCTTCGGCATCTACGCCCTGGAACGCGTGCTCGCGTGGCTGGAGGCCCAGGGCGGGGTCGACCACTTCGCAGCTCGCAACGCCACACGGGCCCAGCGCCTGTACGCCGAGCTCGATGCCTCGGACTTCTGGCGCCCCCGGGCTCGGGTGGGCAGCCGCTCGGAGATGAACATCACCTGGCGACTCGCGGACCCAGCTCTCGAACCTGTGTTCGTGGCAGAGGCCAGCGAAGCGGGGCTGCTTGCGCTCAAGGGCCACCGAAGCATGGGCGGCATCCGGGCCAGCATGTACAACGCCCTGCCCGACGGTGCGGTCGACGCGCTCATCGACTTCATGCGCGACTTCGTCCGCCGAAAGGGCTGAGCCCGACCGACGTCGGGGGTGTCCCCCATTCCCCGAGCGCCCCGGTATACACTCCCGACGGGACGCAGACCCTCCGGGAGGCGACCCAGGAGTGCGGCCTTGCTCACGGGAGCTCCTCCGATGCTCGCGCCGGCGCTGACGGGCGCGTTCATACCGGGCCTGTGGGCTCTTGGGATGGTCGGCATGGCGTGGTTCAAGAAGGGACACCAGCTCGACAATACCCCCGCTGCCGATGATCCCACCGATGAGCTGCCCCCGTCCCCCGAAGCCGTCCGACACCTCGACCGCGAGCTGACGGAGCTGGCAAGAGGCCTGTCCCACGACGTCGCCGGTCCACTGCGCACCCTCGATTCCGCCTTGCGACTCGTAGAGGCCGACATCGAACGCGGTCGCACCCAGCGGTCCAAGGCCACGCTCGCCGCCGTCCGCAAGCAGGCCCGCCACCTCAGCGGGGTCTCCACCGCCCTTGTGGCCTACTGCCGCAGCGCCTGGAAGGAGTACCCCGTGCAGACCACCTCGCTGGCCGTGCTGGTCGGGCGCCTCGTGGCGGAGCTCGCCAACACCGACGGCCCGGCGGTGCGGGTCCAGGTTCCCGGGTTGCGGGTGACGGCCGAGACCGACGCGCTGAAGCGGGCCCTGCGAGAGCTGCTGCACAACGCCATGATCCACCACGACAAGGGCACAGACGGCCAGATCACCATCCGGGCCCGCGTGGAGGAGGCCGGCCTCGGCGCCACCCCGACCCGCCCCAGCGTGCTCCACATCCACGTTGACGACAACGGCCCTGGCATCGCTCAGGACATGCACGAGGCGGTGTTCGACTTCTTTCGACGGGCCGCCACCCAGGCCGAAGGGGCTGGCCTCGGCCTGTCCCTCTCCCGCACACTGGCCGAGCGCTTCGGCGGTCGGGTCAGCCTCCAGAGCGCGCGCCCGAGGGGCACCAGCGCACACCTGTCCTGGCCGGTCGAGGTGCCCGCCGCCGCCAGCGGGAGTCCGGCATGAGCCCCAGCATCACCGACAGCCTGCGCAAGGTGCTTGTGGTCGAAGACGACCCGATGGCGCTCCTTCTGGTCAGCAACACCCTGTCCCAGCTCGACAGCGAGCCCGAGGTGGTGGCCGCCACCTCGGTGGCCGCCGCCATCAAGGCGCTGAAGACAGACCAGTTCGATGCGGCCCTGGTGGACTGGCGACTGCCCGATGGGGTGGGCGGCAAGGTGCTCGACTTCGTGGTTCAGCACCTCAACCCGCCGCTGCCCGTCATCATGATGACCGCCGGCGACACCGAAGAGGCCGAACGCGCCCTGTCCCATGGCGCCCAGGACTTCTTGTCGAAGCCCAAGGACATCGAGAAGATCGCGCCCGTTCGCCGCGCCCTTCGCTACGCCCTCAACCGCGTGCGCTGGTCCGCTGAGCGCCGGGAGGAAGCCCTGCGCGCGGACGCTGCGGAGCGCGCAGAAGCCATGGCCCGCCTCGCGGCCGGCGTGGCCCACGACCTCAACAACAACCTCGCCGTCATCTCCATGAACCTCGAGCTGCTGGCTGGCATGCTCGACCCCAACGACACCGAGGCCACCGAGTCGCTCGAAACCGCCCGCGAGGCCACCCGGGCCGCCGCCGACCGCACCACGCAGCTGCGCATCTTCACGGGCAGCATCAAGGTGGAGAGCCGCCCCGTCGATCTCTCCGTGGTGCTCACCGACGCCCTCCGAGCCCGCGGCAGCGTCCCAGACCTCAACTGCGAGCGCCTCGAACAAGCCGCCCCCACCGTGCGCGGCGACACCGACATCCTCCGCACCGTCGTCGACCGCCTCCTCGACGGTGCCCACGAGCTCGGTCGGAGCGTGGCACCGGCCATCTCCATCGACCAGCCAAGCCTTGTCGCCGGCACGAGCTGGGTGCTTCCGCCCAGCCCGAGCTCGCCGGTCGACCTTCGCGTCACCTTCGAGTGGGAAGGGGGCGAGGCCGATGTCGGCACCCTCCGACGACGCTTCGAGCCCTTCGGTGAAGGCGCCCACGGCGCATCCCTCGACCTCGGCGAGTGCGTGGGCTTCGTGCGGGTCCACGGCGGTGCCCTCTCCGCGCGCACCCACGCCAACGGCGGCGCCTTCGACCTCTGGCTGCCCCGCTGGGCCCCCACCCAGGCCCCTGCCGAGAAGCCGGCACCTGCACCGGTCGAAAAGGGCGGCACCAAGGTCTGGGTCGTCGACGACGAGCCGCTGGTCCGCCGCGTGCTGGTGCGCCTGCTGTCCCGGCGTGGCATGGAGGTGGAGTCCTTCCCCGACGGCCTCGATGCCTACATGGCCGCGCGCAATGGCGCCCACTTCGACCTGCTGGTCACCGACCTGCTCATGCCTGGCATGGGCGGCTCCGAGCTGGTCCACCGACTGCGCGAAGACGGCATCAACCAGCCCGTCGTCGTGGTCACCGGCTACTCCGACGACATCCCCACGCTGTCCGACCTCTCCGGCGTGAGCGTCCTCATGAAGCCATTTTCCAACAAGGCGCTCTACGAGGCCATCGAGGAGCGCCTCGCGGTGGAGACGCCACGCTGAGTCGTCCCCTCACCCTCCTCGACGGCCCTACCGGCACTCTGCTCGCCGACCGGGGCGTGGCCACCCCCGCCCCCTTGTGGAGCTCCCAGGCCATCTTGTCCGCACCCGACGTGCTGGCCGGCATTCACGCCGACTACGCCAGAGCGGGGGCCACGGTCCACACTGCGGCCACCTTTCGCACCTGTCGCCGGGCCGCGGGTGCGCAGTGGGAGGCGCTTGCCCGTCAGGCGGTCGGCCTCGTCCGGGGGGCTGTCCCAGAGGGTCATGTGGTGGCCGGCAGCCTCGCCCCTTTGGAGGACTGCTACCACCCCGAGCGTTCACCCCCCTTCCCCGGTCCCGAACATGCTGAGCTGGCCGCTGTTCTGGTGGACTCGGGCTGCGACCTGTTGCTGTGCGAGACCTTCCCTCACCTCGGGGAGGCCGTGGCCGCCACAACGGCCGCAGTCGGACGGGGACGACCGGTCTGGACCGCGCTCACGGCCGGCTATCGGGGCGACCTGTTGAGCCCGGCGCAGGTGGCCGAGGGCGCGCGGATGGTCGTCGATGCCGGGGCCGACGCCGTCTTCATCAACTGCACGCCCGCTTCGATCACGCTGTCCTACGTCGAGGCTCTATCGGAGGCAGTGGGACAGCAGGTGCCCGTGGGGGCCTACGCCAACGCGGGCGCGCTGGAAGATGGCCTGGGCTGGGGGACGTCCGACGCGCCCCGTCGCTACGCCGCCCTCGCCCAGCAGTGGCACGACGCCGGGGCCAGCATCCTCGGGAGCTGCTGCGGCACCGGTCCGGCCACCATCGCGGCCCTCGCACGACAGCTGCGACCGGCCAGCAACACTTCTACACACTCGGGCAACCTCAGCGAAAAAGGCGCTCCATAGGCTGTCTTCGTCAACTGGGAGGCAGACTGGCTGCCGCCCGGGAGACCCCACCAAGGAGAAGACATGTCCCGCCCGCTGCACGCCATCGCCGCCCTTTGCCTCACCGCCGCCGCCACCCAGGCCCCGTCGGCCGAGGCCTCCACCCTGGACCGCATCGAGCGCAAGGCCTGGCGACTGGGTGTGGCGGCCCTCGATGCCGTCGATGCCACCCCCGCCCAACGTCGCGCCATCCTCGACATCGGTGCCCGCGCCCGGGTGACCCTCGCCCCCTACGAGGCCGACGTCGTCGACCTGCTCCACGACGCCTGGGACACCTGGAACGCCCGGACCGTGTCCCGAGTGGACGTGGAGGCCGTGCGGGTGGACACCATCACGTTGCTCGACCAGGCCAGCGCCGACAGCGTGGACTTCGTGGTGGAGGCTGCCGAGGTGCTCACCCCCGCCCAGCGCCGAGAGCTGGCCCAGGCTGCACGTCGCCGGGCCGCGCGCCTGCTCGACTGATACGGGGCCCCATGACCACACGGGTGCTCATCATCGATGACGACCGCCGTCTCACCGCCATGCTGGCGACGTGGACGGCCTCCCGCGGCGTGGAGCTCACCTGCGCCCACACGGTGGCCGACGGACTCTCGACCCTGCGCACCCAGCGCTTCGACGCCCTGGTGCTCGACCTCATGCTCCCCGACGGCGACGGGCTCGATGTCTGTCGCCGCATCCGCACGAGCTGGCCCGACCTGCCCGTGTTGATGCTCACCGCGCGTGGCGACCCCACCGACCGGGTCATCGGTCTGGAGGTGGGCGCCGACGACTATGTGGCCAAGCCCTTCGACCCCCGAGAGCTGTTGGCCCGCATCCGTGCGGTGTTGCGTCGCGTGCGCCGCAGCAGTCCGCACACCGAGGTGCTGCACTTCGGCGAGCTGGTCATCGACCGACACGCCCTCACCGTGCGGCGGGCCGGCACGCAGATCCCCCTCACCGCCCACCAGTTCCAGGTGCTGTGGGCGCTGGCATCCCGGGCCGGGCGCGTGCTCGACCGGGCCCAGCTCTCCCGCGCGGTGGGCGACGACCACGGCGACATCCTCGACCGCACCATCGACGTCCACATCAGCCGCATCCGTGCCGCCATCGAGCCCGACCCCCGCCGCCCGCGCCACATCAAGACCGTGCGGGGGGCCGGCTACGTCTTCGTGCCGGGGACCTCCTGAATGCGGCGCCGCCTGTTCGTCCAGATCTACCTGTCCTTCCTGTCGGTGGCCCTGCTGACGTTGGTGGCGGCAGGCGCATCGGTGTGGGTGGCCGCCGACCGCGCGCTGGCGGTGCCCCGAACCGTGCGCATCGCCGCCCAGGTGGTGCTCGATGCCCTGCCCGACCCCACCGACTCGCCGGCCGAGTTCCGCCGAGAGCTCATCCAGACCGCCCATCAGCTCGGCATCCACGTATCTGTGTGGGGGGAGGACGGTCGGCTGCTCGGCCGGGTCGGAGACAAGCTGCCCACCCCCCCGGAGGGCTGCGCATCGCCCTGGGTGCGGTCGGCGGCCGGACGTCCTGGCGCCTGCATCCAGCTCCCCGACGGACGCTGGGTCGCGGCCACAGGAGTCGACGCCCGCGCCCGGGGCTGGATGGTCCGCATCGCCGGGGTCTTTCTGGCCATCTTCGGCACCATCGCGCTCGGGTGCTGGCCGCTCGCCCGCCGCATCACCCGTCGACTCGAAGCCCTCCAGCACGGTGTTCTCGCCTTTGGGGACGGTGACCTCGACCGCCGCGTGCCGGTCGAAGGCCGCGACGAGGTGGCGCAGGTGGCGCGTGCCTTCAACGACTCCGCCGACCGGGTGGCCGAGCTGGTGGAGCGACAGCGCCGGGTGCTCGCCCACGCCTCCCACGAGCTGCGGTCGCCTCTGGCCCGCCTCCGCATGGCGCTGGCCCTGATGGAGGACGCCCGAGCCGCAGGCGAACGCTCCGAGGCGGCCCTGCAGGCGGTGCGCGAGATCGACGAGCTCGACGACCTCATCGAAGACGTCCTGCTGGCAAGCAGGCTGCGTGGGGGCGTGTCCATCCCCCGTGAGCGCAGCTGGGTGGACCTGGCGGAGGTGTGCCAGGCTCTGTGCGCGCGGCACGATGCGATCTGGCTGGGCAGCGCGGAGGAGCTGGGGGTGCTGGGCGACAAGAGGCTGCTGGAGCGTGCCCTGGGCAACCTGCTGTCCAACGCCCGAAGACACGGGGAGCCGCCCATAGAAGCGGGGGCGAGAGTCGACGAAGACAACGTCTACATCGACATTCTCGACAGAGGTCCCGGGATTCCGGAGGACCACATCGACCGCATCTTCGAGCCCTTCTTCCGTCCGGCGGGCCATCGGGAGGGCGACCCCGGGGTGGGCCTCGGACTGTCGCTGGTGGACGAGATTGCCCGGCACCACGACGGCTCGGTGGAGTGCGCGCCGCGGGAGCATGGGGGGATGCGCTTCAGTCTTGTGTTGCCATTGGCTTGACCCGGTCCTGCATCCACCAGCCACCGCACGCGCGCGCGCGCCTTCAGGACCCGACCTCAGGTCTCGAAGGACTGGCCATCCGCGGCCTCACAGTCCTCTTCGGTCTTGGCCCAGTAGGGCAGGCTGGCGGTGGTGTCCGAAGCGTTCTGTTCGACCGACCCCGAACACTCCACCGTGTAGCCGAGGTCGGAGCAGGTGCTCTCGTCGACGTCGGTCGCCTTGCCGCCTGCATCGTCTTCACAAAAAGCGATGGACATCTCGCTTTCGAGGCAGATGGGCGTCGACGCCACCGTGATCTCACAGCTGGCGGGCTCGCCGCCCTTGCAGCCAACTCCCACAACAGCAGCACCCACGCACAACACAATCAAACGCATACTCGAGGTCGTGTTCATTCCAATTTTCTCCATCTGTAGATGTTGGGGGACGCCTATCGTGCCGTTTCCCCGTGTCGACGCCCACCCGCACGATTCTACAGGCCACACACACCGTAGCCATCGGGCTTGTCACCCGCCCGGCATACCCTGATGACCCCACCCATAGTGCGAGCCCACAACCAACCCCCGCACAACCCAGCCCCATGCGGCACCGAACAGCCCCCTCAATCGATGCAGCGCCAGGTCCAGGTGGTCTCGGTGGACTCCACCTCCAGCTCGGGGTCGTTGGGCGTGTGCACATCCAGTGCGTGAGCAGGCAGCCCGCGCTCGGTCCAGCTCCGGCGTTCGACCCGTTCACCGTAGTTGCTCACGGTGTCCCGCCAGACCAAACCATGCTGGCCGTAGCCCGCATGGAATTCCGAGGGGCCGAACAGCAGGTCGTCTTCCACCAGTCGCACGGTGTGGCCTTCGGCGTCCTGCTGCGCCCAGGACCACAACCGCAGCCCATCCGCAGGCGTCTGGGTCATCGTCCAGATCTCGTGGCCGCGTCCTCCGGTGACCTGCAGGCTCCGTGTCGTCGACTGCAGGTCGCCGTCGTAGGCGTCGTAGGCGGAGGAGGACGACCACCCCGACTCGTCGTAGGTGTACTCGACATCGGTCTCCTCGAAGCCCTCCGCATTGCTGCGCGTGGTCCTCAGCAACCGGCGTCCTTGCGCGTCGTAGGTGGTGACATTCTCGACCCACCAGGACTCCCCGCCGAAGACCTGAACATCCCTGCGAAAGGTCTCGCCGTGGGCCCCATAGGTGGCAACCGTCTCCAAGACCATGCTGCCATCCTGCAGCACCACTCGCTCCAAGAGGCGGTCGCGCTCGTCCCACCGAGACCAGCCTTCCAGCTTGCCCTGTCCCTCATCGGGGACGACAAAGCCGACCCACCGGCTGCGGTCATCGTAGTAGTCCACGCGTGACGACCGCCCGGTCTGCGTCAGGATGTCGACATCGCCGATGCACACGACGTCATCGCGTAGACCCGAGTCACCCTTGGACGCCCCTGCCCCGCACCCCACTGTGAGCAAGACAGCACACCGGAGGTGGAGATGTTGGTCGCTCACGGCGTCCCCCTGGGAGCGGTAGAGTCCGGGGCTGCGCAGCCTCCCGCAGACGCCTCGGTATCCAGCCCGGTCGACGCCGCCCACCCGCCTCGAGGGGGCCGCCTCACCCGAGCACCCGCCGCCTCCCCCGCCACAAGGTCCACGAAAAGCCGACCATCACCAACAGACACACCACCTGCACCGCCGACAGCGGACCCACCGCACGGCCCGGGTCGCCCCGCAGAAACTCACAACCGAAGCGGATCGCCGCGTAGCCCACCAGATAGGTGCGGTACAAGTGACCCTCGGTGCGAGGACGACGCCGAATCGTCCACAACACCCCGGCCAAGGCCATCACCAGCAAGGCCTCCACCACCTGCACGGGGTGGCGCAGCGCCCCATGCAGCTCGATTGACCAACCCAAGGCGGTTTCCGCACCGTAGCAGCAACCATGCAACAGGCAGCCCAGGCGACCGATGCCCTGGGCCACCGGAAGCGCCACCGCCCAGCCGTCCCCCGTCGACCGGCGGATGCCCACCAGCTTCTTCGCCAGCTCCACACCCAGGTGACCACCAATGAGGCCCCCCACCACCGTGCGGCCCGAGAAGTCGAAGCTCAGCGCCCGTGCGAGGTGCTCGGAAAAGGCGGTGGCTGGCTCGAAGAGCACCATACCCAGCTTGCTCCCGATGACCGCCCCCACCAATGCACCCACCGACACCCACCGGGCGCCCGGCAGCTGGTCGTGGGCCTGACCGATGCGACGGGTCTCCGACCGACGGATGTGTTGGGCCGCCCACATGCCCGCCAGCACACACAACGCATAGGCAGGGATGGACAGCGGACCAGCCTGGAGCGTGGGCCACACGGTGAGTCAGCGACCCAGGCGGCTCGACAGGCCCACACCCAGCCAGGTGCGGGTGCCAGTGAGAGAGTCGTAGCTGGTGTAGGTGCCGCGCATCATGGGCACCGCAAAGCCGGCTTCCATGTCGAGGCGCATGCGCTCGCCCACCTCGAGGCCCAGGCCGACCGGGGCACGCGCCAGTCCGCTCATGCGGTAGCCGACGGAAGGATGCGTGTAGAGCCAGAGCCGGTCGTTGACCTGCATGGAGGCAGGCAGGCCGAGGGCCCCCCAGGCGACGCCGAGCTCGAGCTGGGGACCGATCAGGAAGCGGTCGCTCTTCGAGATGTCGTAGCGGCCCATCGCACCACCCACGAGGCCCGGGGTGCCGAGGCCCACCGCCACATTCCAGCCCACCGCCCACTGGTCGTTGATGGGCACGACCCCCCAGTGGGCGGCATCGGGGAACACGACCGCAGTGCGCTCGCAGACGGGCTCGTAGATGATGCCCGTGTCGAAGGCGACCTCCTCCGGCACCCGGCAGTCCTCGCCGAGACCGAGGCTCACTGTCGCCCCGCCGCCCAGCTCGACGCCGTCGGACTTCGCCAGGGGGATGGGCGCCGGCAGGGTGGAGGGCGGCGCACAGGCCCACAACGACAACCACGCACCGGCAGCCAGCATCAGCAGCCGAGCGGCGCCGCGCGACAGTGCGGACTCGGTGGGGCGCGGCATGGGCTTCCTCCCGGCGGGGCGCAGAGGCTACCCCGTCGGCTTGCCGCGGGCATCCTGTGGTACAGGTCGGATGGAGGTCGTGATGCGGTCGATGTGCCTGGCGGTCGGACTGGCGGTGTCTCTGGTGGCCGGGTGCAGCGGCGAGGGCGCCTCGACCAAGGACTCTGCTGGCGACTCCGCGGCGCCCGGTGACGCTGACGACAGCGCAGACTCCGCCGATTCCGCAGACACCAGCGACTCTGCGGACACAAGCGAACCTGCAGACACGGGCTCCGACGACGACTGCTCCGATTCCCCGGTCGTCACCTGGAACAGCTGGGGACAGGGCTTCTTGATGGGCCACTGCCAGGGCTGCCATGCGTCCACTGCACCCGAACGCTTCGGCGCGCCGGAGGAGGTCACCTTCGACACGGTCGACGACGCATGGACCCACGCCAACGCCATCCTGCGGACCGCCACCGAGGAGCCCGTCAGCATGCCGCCCGCCGGTGGGGTCGACCCTGATGAGCGCGTGCTTCTCGCCGCGTGGCTCGAATGCGGCGAGCCGGGCACCTGAAGGCGGGGCGCCTCGCTGCGCCAACCCACGAGTCCGCCCCATTCATCGGTGGGATCGAACACGGCGGCCTGCTATCGTCCGCCCATGCGACCCCATCTGATCTTCCTGGCAGCGAGTGCCGGCCTGTCTGCAGGCTGTGGCACCGACGTGGGCGTGTCCCACACCAAGGTGGTGCACCATGTGGTGACCGTGCCCGCCGCAGGACAAGACACCCCGGTGTCCTCCGACGAAGGCGCCGACTCGGGCACCCCCGGGGATCAAGCCCACGACGACCTGCCCTACATCGTCGACGACACCGACGACGAGGACGATCCCGCGGCCTCCTTGGAGGAGATCGACGCCGCGTTGAGCGAGGCCCTCTCGCTCGCGATGGACACCGACCCCGAGCTCGCCTTTCCCGCCATCCAGGATGCCCTGTCCCACACAGACGGCGCCTGTCCATTCTTCAACCAGGCCTACAGCGACAGCTATGGCTACGACTACTGGTATGGCCCCTGCACCACCACCGACGGGGACAGCCACGAAGGCCTGCTCTACGGCATCGACGACCAGCCCTACGCGAGCACCTACTACGAGATGAACCGCTACGGCTGGTGGCAAGCCGACTATGGCGTGCAGATGGCCGATGGCGAGCGTTTCGACGTGACGGGCTACCTCTACACCTTTGACGGCGACTACTATACCGGCGAACGCATCATCTACGTCACCGCCGCGGGCTTCGGCATGCGCTGGACGGGCGGCGAGTGGGCCGACACCTGGCTCGGGGAGCAACGCAGCCTCGACTACGTCTCGACGACTCGGGCCAACCCAGAAGGTGAGGTCTACTTCTCGATCGACGGCTCGGTGTCCACCGGGGGCGGTCGCATCGAGGCGGTCTTGTTCGACGATGTGTTCTTCCACACCGAGGCCTACGGATCCGAGTGCGCCAGCGAGCCGTCTGGTCGCATCTCCATCCGACTCGACGACGACCGCTGGTACGACGTGTTGTTCGATGGCGGCGCCTACCCGGGCGCCACGGTCTTCCCACCGGACTGCGATGGATGCGGCGAGGTCTGGAGCCGGGGCGAGTCCCTGGGAACCGTGTGTCCCGACCTGTCGGCGCTCAGCGACTGGGAGGAGCGGCCATGGAACTGAAGCGCGCACTGCTCGCGGGCATGGTGTGCGTGGGATGCGGCAGCGAGCCCAGGTCCGCCACCACCCACGTCGCCACCGCCCCCTTGCCACCCGCCGGTTCCCCTGTCGACGGCGGAAGCCCTGATGAGGGGGTCGACCCGCAGACCGCACCGGTCCCCGATGCCGCAACGCTTCGCCGGGCCAGCCTCGACCTGCGTGGGGTGTTGCCCACCGTCGAGGAGCTCGACCAGCTGGAGGCCGACCCCAGCAGCTATCCAGACCTCATCGCCGCCTGGATGGACGACCCCCGCTTCGGCAGCCGCGTCCGCGACCTGTTCGCCGAGGTCTTTCTCACCCGCCAGGACTACTACTATGTCTTCGCGAGCGAGTACGGCCTGGACAACGAGGTGGCCTTCGTGGCCAGCGTGGGCGACGAACCCCTCCGCATCGTGTCCACCATCATCGAAGACGACCTGCCGTGGACCGAGGTGGTCACCGGCGACTGGACCATGGCCGACAACAACCTCGCACAGGCCTTTCCCGTCGACTACCCCACGGATGGCACCGGCTGGATGCCCGTCCGCTACACCGACGGCCGGCCGGCCGCGGGTGTGTTGGCCACCAACGGGATGTGGTGGCGCTATCCCACCAACTCCTCCAACCTGAACCGAGGCCGAGCCAACGCCATCAGCCGCATCTTCCTGTGCGAGGACTACCTGTCCAAGCCCATCGAGTTCGACCGCGACGTCAACCTCCTCGACGAAGACAGCCTCAACAGCGCCCTGCAGACCAACCCGGGCTGTGTGGCCTGCCACAACACACTCGACCCCCTCGCAAGCTACCTGTTCGGCTTCGACTATCGCCAATACTACTCGATGCTCGACACCACCTACTACCACCCCGAGCGCGAGCAGGACTGGGGGGACACCACGGGGGTCGCACCCGCCTACTACGGCGAGCCCGGCTACTCCCTCGAAGACCTCGGCACACAGATCGCCGCCGACCCCCGCTTCGTCCGCTGCCTCGCCGAGAACGTCTTCGGCCTGTATGTCGGGCGGCGCGCCGAGCTCGGGGACTTTGACGAGATCACTGAACTGCGCGATGTACTCATCGAATCCGACCTGCGGGTGCGTCCCCTCATCAGCGCCGTGCTCACCTCCGATGAATATGTGTGGGGTGGACCGAGTGCAGACCACATCAACAAGCGCATGTTGTCCGCCGACCTGCTGTCGAGTCTGATGGCCGACCTCACCGGCTTCCGCTTCATGAACGACGGCTACGACGTGCTCAAGAGCGATGCCTACGGCGTGCGCACAGCGGCCGGTGGGGTCGACGGGGTGTTCGCCCTGCAGCCGGCCACCGAGCCCAACACCACCATCCTGCTGGTGCACGAGCGGGTGGCCCAGGCGGCCGCCGACAGCGTGGTCGACTTCGACCTGGACAATCCCGACCATGCCCGTCTGCTCACCATTGTCGACGGTTCGGAGTCGCCGGAGCTCCATCCCGAGGTGATGGCGGAGCAGCTGCAGTGGCTCCACCGGCGGGTGTTTGGAAAGACCGTGGCCATCGACGGCCCCGAGGTGGAGGCCGGGCTCGCGCTGTGGACCGACCTCTACACGCTGTCGGGCGACCGACGTGTGGCTTGGAAGGGCGTCCTGTCCGCCCTGCTCCGCGACCCCGACTTCCTGTTCTACTGAGCGCCGGAGACACCGCCATGCCCCTCCCTTCGCTCTCCCGCCGCCAGGTGCTCGCGGCCGCCCCGGCCGGCCTCGGTGCCGGCATGCTCGGCCTGTCCCCCCGCATGGCCCACGCCCTCGACGGCGCTGCCCAGAAGTACATCTTCGTCGTCAACTACGGCGGATGGGACCCCACCCGTGTGTTCGCCACCGAGTTCACCAACCCATTCGTGGACATGGAACGCAACGCCGGCCTGGCCTCCATCGGCGACCTGCACTTCGTCGACCACGACGACCGCCCCGCCGTGCGCAGCTTCTTCGAGACCTGGGGCGACCGCTCGCTTGTGTTCAATGGTGTGTTGGTGCAGTCCATCGCCCACGAGAATTGCCTGCGCATCATGATGACCGGCTCCACCGCCGCCGACCGCAGCGACTGGGGCGCCATCCTCGGTGGAGTGCAGGCCCCCGACTTCGCCCTGCCCCAGGTCGTCATCGGCGGCCCGAGCTTCCCCGGGGAGTTCGGCACCTTCGTCACCCGCACGGGCACTGGCGGACAGCTGCAGAGCCTGCTCGACGGCACTCTGCTCGACTGGAGCGACGTGCCAGTGCAGGCCCCCGACCCCCGCGTACAGTCCCGCATCGACCGCTACATCACCGCCCGCATCGACGCCGAGCTGGCCCGCGCGGCAAGCGGCGGCAACACAAGCGCCATGCTCGACGCCATGGCCCGCGGCCACACCCGCGCCATCGACCTCGAGGAGCTGGCACAGATCGTCGACTGGGGCGACGTGGCCACATTCAACGGACAGGCCGGCCTCGCCGCAGAGCTGTTGAGTCGGGGCATCTCCCGGGTCGCCACGCTGGGCTTTGCGGGCCAGGGTTGGGACACCCACGCCGACAACGACACCATCCAGTCCAGCAACTTCCAGGCGCTGTTCGCCGGCCTCGGCACACTGATGGACACCCTCAAGGCGCTGCCGGGCGAGACCACCGACTCCCTCGCCGACGAGACCGTGGTGGTGGTCGTCTCGGAGATGGGACGCACCCCGCAGCTCAACGGCACCGACGGCAAGGACCACTGGCCCTACACCAGCACCCTGGTGGTGGGGCCTGGCCTCACCGGCGGACGCGTCATCGGTGGCTACGACAGCTACTACTACGGCCTTCCCGTCGACCCCACGTCGGGGGAGACCAGCGAATCGGGCGTGCTGCTGACCTCCGAGGTCGTGGGAGCGACCCTACTCGCGGCGGCCGACATCGACCCGGAGGAGTTCACCCCCGGCGTCGACTTCGTCGAGGCGGTCATCGGCTGAGGGCTACCGACGCCGGCGCGCAGCCAGGCCCAGCGCCAGCACCCAAGCCAGGCCGCCCACCCCCGAGGCGGTGGTACAGCCGCCCTTGTCGCCAGACGTGCCGGCGGTCGGGTCGGCCTCTGGGGAGGCCTCTGTGTCACCCGTGTCGTCACCGAGGTCGGGGTCCACCGCCGTGTCGTCGCCGGCTTCCGAGCAGTCGTCGCTGCGGGCGGGGTCGGTGTCGTCGCAGTCGCTATCGACAGGAACACCGTCACCATCGGCATCTTGATCGTCCATCCCGTCGCAGTTGGCGTCGATGCCGTCGTACCAGGCGTCGGCCGCTCCTGGATGCACGCTGGCATCGCTGTCATCGCAGTCCTGCCACGCCTCGGTGCCGTCGCCGTCGCCGTCGCCCTGCCAGGTGTCGGCTCCACCCATCGCACCGATGTCGGCGGGTGAGCCGTCGGGGTCGAGCTGGGCGGGGTTGCCTGCATCCCGCAGGGGACTGTCGGCGGCGAGGGTCCAAGGGTCCGGAAAGTCGGCGTCGAGGGCCGAGTTGGCGAATCGCGGCGGCTCGCTCAGGTCCGTTCCCCCCGGCGCACCTTCGATGCCCCCTGCCGAGTCGGCTGTGTTGGCGTACCAGGCGTTGTACAGGCCCGAAAAGCCCGTGGCGGATGCCTCGTCGAGGGCCTCCAAGGCGGCCGAGCCCGTGTTCCAGGCGAACACCGTGTTCTGGAGGTCGAGGGCCTGGCTGTAGGCGCAGAGACCCGACCCCTGTTCGGTGGCTGCATTGCCTACGATGGTGGCCTGACGCACCACGGCATCCACACTCTGCAACAGGCAGGCCCCGCCCCCGTATCGGGCAGCGTTCTGTTGGAGGACCAGGTTGCGTAGAGCCAGGGCTGAGGCTTCGCCATCCGGCGGCGCGGCGCCCACATCGGCAATGTAGAGCCCACCGCCATAGTCGGCCTGGTTGTCCACAGCCCGAAGACGCCGGACCGCCAAGGTGCCGATGTCCACCGCATGCAGGCCGCCCCCCGCTCCGCCGGAGTCGTTGTGGCTGGCCGACACATCCACAAGCTCGAGCGAGGGCAGGTTTGCGAGCGACAGGCCGCCGCCATCCCCATCGGCTGTGTTGTGGTCGGCGTCGACGCGCGCGAGCAGAGCCGACTTGCGGGTGCCCCGGGTGTTGTCCACCCGCAGCCCGCCGCCCGACTGGCCAGCCGTGTTTCGGAGGAAGCCAACGTCGATGATGTCGACCTCGAGGTCGTTGACGTAGAGTCCGCCGCCGTGGGTTCCCGCGCGGTTGCGCTCGAAGGCGGTGCCCGACACACTCACCGTGTCGGTCCCGTAGTCCAGGTGCAGGGCTCCACCGGTGCCATGGGTGGTGGCGTTGTCGGTGAAGGTGCTGTCCACCACACGCGTGGCGCCATACAACACATACGCGTAGATGGCCCCGCCCGCATAGTAGGACCGCTGGCCAGCAAACTCCGAGTCGATGATGTCGACCATCCGCGGGTAGGCCGTCCAGATGGCAGCAGCGTAGGTGTAGGTGGCGATGTTGTCCACGAATGCGGTGTCCTCGACCCGCAGCTCGCCGGGGTCGTAGGCGTAGATCGCGCCTCCTCCCCCAGAGGAGTACACGCTGTTTTCCGTGAAGACACAGCTGGTGGTGCTGAGTCGGTCGGTGTCGTAGACGTAGATTCCGCCGCCCTGGTAGTAGGCTGCATTGCCTTCGAAGGTGGCCCCCTCGAACTCGCCCCAGGTGCTGGTGTGCAGAGCGACCCCACCGTAGGTGGCGATGCCGTTGGCGTAGAGGTCGCCATCGGAGGACAGCTTGCCGCCCGACCACATGCCGACGTGGGCACCATATTGGGCGAAGTTGCCGTCAAACAGGTTGTTTTCGAGCTCCACGTCGGTGTAGGCCGCATAGATTGCGCCACCCCACGCGCCTGTGGAGCCATAGTCTGGGTCGCCGTTGGCCTCGAAGGTGCAATCGACAAAGCGGGGCACGCCGCCCACCACGTAGACCGCGCCGCCGTACAGCGCCGAGTTGTCCGAGAACCACACCTGCTCGAACACCGGGCGTCCCCCACCCACCCACACCGCGCCGCCGTAGCTTGCAGACTCGCCGAATCCAGAGATGACGAGCTCGGACAGTGTCGGTGAGCCGTCGGAGATGTAGACGGCGCGCTCGGCTTCGACGAGGGTGAAGCCCGTCACCTGCGCCTCACCAGATTCCCCGCCCGAAAAGCGGAGCACAGCCGCCGCCCCGCCACCCGACAAGGTGGTGCTGGCCGCTCCGTCGACCCCCACCAGGCTGAGGTTCTTGCCCGAGAAGTCGACAGGGCCGTCCCAATCGCCCGCAGGCACCTCGATTCGGTCACCGGAAGCGGCAGCCGCCACAGCGGCAGGAACGGTGGTGAAGTCACCGGAGCCGTCCGAGCGGACCGTCCAGGTTGCGGCGGTGGCCGCGGACACGAGCAACAAGAGTGCAGACATGGCGCAACCCTACCGAACGCGCCCCGTCCCGTGGGAACGTCCTTCGACGCCGACCGCGCCCGCCAGTCGCCGCCCCCGCCGCCTGGCTCGCCGAGGCACGCCGCCGCGTCCCAGCACCCACCCGCCTGCGCGATAGGCTGCCCCCCTCCCCGGATGCCCATGCCCGCCAAGACCCGGCCATACCTGTTCTACGACGTCGCCATCAGCATCTGTCCACACTGCTATGAGCGAGTCGACGGCAAGATTCTCATCCAGGACGGCCGGGTGCTGCTGCGGCGATGGTGCCCCAAGCACGGCGGCACCACGGCGATGATCTCCGACGACCCCACCTATTGGCGAAAGGCGCGCGAGCAGTGGATCAAGCCGCCAGAGATGCCCTTGCGCTACCACACGCCGATGCGGTGGGGCTGCCCCTACGATTGCGGGCTGTGTCCCGACCACGAACAGCACTCGTGCCTGTCCATCGTGGAGATTGCCGACCACTGCAACCTGCGGTGTCCCATCTGCTATGCCGGCAGCGGACCCGACCGGCCCGAGATGCACGACTTCGCCCTGGTGGAGCGCATGCTCGACGCAGTGGTGCAGAGCGAGGGAGAGCCCGATGTGGTGCAGATCTCGGGTGGGGAGCCGACTCTGCATCCCCGCTTCTTCGACATCCTCGACGCCGCCAAGGCCCGCCCCATCCGCCACCTGATGCTCAACACCAACGGCGTGCGCATCGCGACCGACCCCGACTTCGCGCGGCGACTCGCCGACTACCGGCCCGCCTTCGAGGTGTACCTTCAGTTCGACTCCCTCGAGGAAGACGCCCTTCGTCGCCTGCGTGGGGCCGACCTTCGGCGGGTGCGGCAGCAGGCCCTGGAGAACCTCCAGGCGGCGGGCATCGACACCACGCTGGTCGTGACGGTGCAGAAGGGTGTGAACGACCATGAGCTGGGTCGTCTGGTGGACTTCGCCCTCGCGCAGGACCATGTGCGGGGCATCACCCTGCAGCCCGTGCAACACGCCGGCCGCACCGACGGCTTCGACCCCGCCAGGGACCGCCTCACCCTCACCGAGGTGCGGCGTCGCATCCTCAGCCAGTCGAGCGCATTCTCCGAAGACGACATCGTGCCGGTGCCCTGCCACCCCGATGCCCTCGCCATGGCCTACGCCCTGCAGCTGGGGGGCGCCACGATGCCGCTGACCCGCCTGGTGCCCCGGGAAGTGTTGCTCGAAGGCCCGCGCAACACCATCGCCTTCGAAAAGGAGGACCCCGTCAAGGACCACCTCACGGCCCTGTTCTCCACCAGCCACTCCCCCGAGTCGAGCGCAGGCTGCCTGTCCGACCTGTTGTGTTGCCTGCCCAAGGTGGACGTGCCCGCCGACTGGACCTACCAGAACCTCTTTCGACTCATCATCATGCAGTTCATGGATGCGTGGGACTTCGACGTGCGCAGCGTGAAGAAGAGCTGCGTACACATCGTCGACCCCCGCACGATGAACCTCGTGCCCTTCGAGACCTACAACCTCTTCTATCGCGACGGTCTGGCGAGCGAACGCCTGGCGCAGCTGCGGGCCGGACGCGAAAGATGAGCCCCCCTGCGCCGCGCCCCTACCTGTTCATCGTTGGCGCTCCCCGCTCGGGCACCACCCTGCTCCGGCGCCTGCTGAGCCACCATCCGTCCGTCGAGGTGCCCCATGAGCTGCGGCTGCTCGACATGGCGGGTTCCATCGGTTGGTCGGTCACCCACCACGGCCGCACCCCCACCCCGGGCCACCACCGCGCCTCCGCCCGCGACCTGGCCTGGGGACGCCCCCTCGTCCACCGGCTGATGGCACGCCTCGCCGAGCACAGCGGGGCCTCGGTGGTGGGCGACAAGTATCCACCGGACGCCGCCCGCATCCCCCAGCTGGCCGCCGTCTTCGAGAACTGCCGCGTCATCCACATCGTGCGAGACGGACGCGACGTCGTCAGCAGCAGCTTGCGGGCCTTCGCAGGACGCACCGCCTGGCGGCGCAGTGCCACGCCCCCGGGACCCGCCCAGATGGGCGCCTCGTGGGTCACGCTGGTGCAGGCTGCGCGTCGAGACGGCCGGGCCTTGGGGGCCGACCGCTACCTCGAGCTCACCTACGAAGGCCTCACCGCCGCCCCCGCCCAGACCGGCGCAGCTGTGTTGGAGTTCCTCAAGACACCGTCACACACGTCGTTTTCCGATGCGCTCACCACCGTGAGAGCCGGCCGGGACTGGCGCACCACCTTGAGCCGGGCCGAGGTGGCCATCCTGCAGCAGGTCTCCGGCTTCGAGGCCACCCTGGCTGAGCTCGGCTACCCACCCTGCCCGACCCCCACCCAGCCGGTGGCCCCCGACTCCCCGACCGACTGCCTCAGACGCGCCCTAGACGGCCCGCCCCAACACAAGGTCGCGGAGCTGAGCCGCGCCGTGCGCCCCCCAGACGCCCCTGACGCGGCCGTGGCAGCCCTTCTCGACGTGTCCGACGCCCCCGAGTCGCTGTTCGCCGCGATGAACGCCCGAGCCCGCAGCACGCCCGAGCTTCGCGTCGCCTACGCCAGGTGGATGACCGCCCGGGGCCTGCCTGCACGCCTCGCTCGCCGACTCACGGGGCTCCCATGAGCCGCCCGTTCGTGCTCGTGACCGGCCCGGTCGCCGAAGACGCCGCGTTGGTGGCTCGACTCATCTCAGAGTCGAAGGGTCTGCGGCATCGCGCGGGCATCCGACTCGGGGGGGTCCTGGAGCTCATGGAGGCCCAGCTGCACGCCCGAGACGGCCTCGACCGCACCAACGGCGGCCGACTCCCCGAGTGGGTGCAGGCCGCCGTGGCGGACTACCTCGGGCTCGTGCCGACTCTGCAGTTTGCTGGACTGGCCGTGGTGGACGCACCCGAGCTGTGGCACCGGCCGGAGCTGCTCGCACGCCTCTCCAACATGGGCGTGGTGGTGGCGGTGCTGGACGACCCGCGCAGGGGGCGCTCGGATACCGACCCGGAGGCGGCCATCCGCTGGGGCCGGCGCTGGGCGGAGTCGGTGGCAGATGTCGTCTCTCGCACGACCCGCGGACGCTGGCTGACCCTCCGCCTGTGGCGCCCCGACGCCCATGCCGCCCTGGCCGCGCTCGTGCAGCAGCTCTCCGGACAGCCCCTCCGAGCCCGGCTGAGCAGCCGGCCCCCCCTCGCCTGGTCTCCCACCCAGGAAGCCGCCCTCCGCGCCCATACCGCAGTCGACCCCGCCCTGCTGGCCGTCGGCCTGCCGCTTCCACCCAAGGCGCCGGGCTGTCCACATCCCGCCATCGCCCTGGCGCGCGCCGAGGCCGCCCTGCAGGCGGGGAGGCACACAGAGGCCTGGGAGTATGCCGGCCAGGCCGGACACGGCCTGAGCGCCGCCCTCTTGCAGTCCAGGCTCTACCGCGTGGCCGGCAAGGCGAGCCACGCGGTGGAGGCGCTCCGTCCCTTCCTCGACGGTGGCAGGGGCCCCGACGACGCACGCGTCGAAGCTCTGCGCAACCCCACCACCGCGCTCTCCGAAGATGTCGCAGCAGCGGTCGTTCCCAGCGACTCCGAGGCGGTGCGCACGGCCCTTGCCCGCTGGTTGCTGGCCCACGGGATGGACCCCGAGGCCGCCGAGCTGGTGGCCTGGGTGGAAGGCACCGGCTGGCACTCCGGCGTGCGCACGAGAGCCTGAGGTCAGGCCGAGTCCGCTCTGCGGGGTCGCGGCAGGTGCGCTGAAAAGATGGGACCCACCTGAAACCGTCAGGCGGGCTCCCCCTTGGGTGATGGCGTCGGGCACACCCCCGACCCATGCAATGGGGAGTCACCATGAGCACCATCACCACCGACCCACGTCCGCAGCTCGCTGTTGGCGCCGGCATCCTTGTCTTGCTTGCCACGGTCGCAGCCTGCGTCCAGCCGCCGCGCGTGGTCATCGAGAACCACATCGAAAACTCCGATGTGAACGCCAACGCCAACACATCGGACAACGCCAACACCAACATCAACGACAACAGCGGCTGCTGCGACTGTTGTGATTGCGACTGCGACTGTGAAGACGACGGCTGCGACGACGACACCGGTGACACCGGCGACCCCGTCGACACCTGCGAGTGCCCCGATGGCTACGAGCCCACCCCCGCGGGCGACGCCTGCGTGAAGACCGAGACCTACGAGGCCACCTTCACGGGCAAGGAGTACGAGGTGTGTCCCGGCAACACCGACTCGGTGTACGGAAAGTTCGGCGCGAAGTTCCCGGGCGGGACCGCAGAACAGAACACCTGGTGGGGCCAGGACGACGGCACCATCAACGGCCGTCTCAACGAGATCGGTGTGTGGGCTTGCGATGCGTCCACCGGCGCGGCCGGCACCGAGCCCACCGAAGAGTGGATCGGCTTTTCGACCTGTCTCGACATCACCGAACCCGGCGACTACCTCGTGGGCATCGCCGCAGACAACCGCGTGCGCTTCTTTGTCGACGGCAACCTCGAGTTCGAACGCAACACCTACGACACGGCACACTTCAACTACTGGTACGTGCAGCCCATCAGCCTCACCTCCGGCTCGCACATCATCGAGATGTTTGGCTACAACGACGGCGACATCGCCGCTTTCGGCGCCGAGATCTACGGGCCCTTCCCCACGGGCTCGCTGTCCACCGATGCTGACATGATGGCCGCCGACACCCAAGGCAACATCGTGTGGTCTACGGGCGACCGTCTCGGCACCACCTTCGACCTCGGCGACGAGACCGGCTGGGTGTGCCCAGATGGCACCGCATTCGACACCTGCGCCGCCGAGCCTGTGTGCACGGAGGTCGACCTCGTCCCGTGTGACGGCGACCCGCCCCTCGACGATGGCGGCGACACAGACACCGGCGATCCCACCGATGGCGAAGAAGAAGACCCAGCCGACGAGTCCCCCATCTGAGGCGAGCCCCGACTCGAGCCCGGGCTGCCACCCCGTCATCCCCCCTCCCGATGACGGGATGGGCATCTTCGAGTGAGTCGCAGCGGGTCGACGTGGCTGAAGATATGGGGCGGCCATGTCGACCCAAGCCCCGCCCGAAAGCCCCGCCATCGGTGACGCCCTGCAGCAGTGGGCCCCCCCGCCCCGAAAGGTGCGCTACGCCCGCTGTGGAGACGCCGGCGTGTTCGAGCTGCCCCGCGTCATCGTGGAGGAGGACTGGGCCGACGGCAGCCAGTGGCGTCCCGAAGACCTCGACGAGACCTGGACGGTCTTTCGGCGCACCGCCCGGGAGGTGGTGGAGGGCGCCGAGGGACCCATCACCGAAGATGCCCTCGTGGCCTACGGTCCTGGCGGGCTGGTCGACCTCGGGGTGTTCACGGGAGACACCCTGGAGCTCTACGAGCCGGCCCAGGTGGTCCTCCCGCCCGTCCCGATGGTGGGCGAGCGCTGGACCACCACCCACATGCGCGGACAACGCCAGACCGAGCGCATCGTGGAGCTGGTGAAGGGCGCGCTCGACAACGAGCTGGTGTCGGTGGCCGAGGTGCGGCGGACCGACGGCGTGATGGTGCTGCGCAACCGCTACGTGCAGGGCGAGGGCTGGATTGGCTTCGAGGCGCTGGTGCAGGTGCCGGGACGACCGAGCTTGCGCTTGTGGTCGGAAGCCCTGAGCGTGCAGCCACGCTGAGGCCGACTCTCCTATGATGGGGTCATGCGGCCCCGACTCCCCACCTGCGACCAGCTCGCCGACGTCCGTGCATGGCGAGACGGTCTGTGGAAGGCCACCTGGCGGGCAGATGGTGGGCTTGTGTTGGTCAAGGCCTGGCCGGTGCCGGGGGGCAGCGAGGCACAGGCCCGCTTGAAGTGGCAAGAGCAGGCCGCGCTCGCCTTGGGCGACGCCACACCCGAGGTGCTCTGGCGAGCGGTGGAGGCGGAGCAGATCGGCTCGGTCGTGCGCTGGGTGGAGGGAACATCCCCCCAGGCTCCCTTGTCCCTCGACGTGCTGCGGCAGCTCCTGGAGGCGCTGGGCCGGCTGCATGGCGCCGGTCTCGTACACCGGGACGTCTGTCCCCGAAACCTGCTGCTGACTCCCGAGGGCAAGCTACTGGTCATCGATCTCGATGATGTGGCCGAGCGGGGTGCGCAGGTCGACGTGGTGGGCACACCGGCCCACATGGCGCCCGAGCTGTCGTCTGGCGGCCGTCCGACGCCATCGACCGACCTGTTTGCCGTCGGCACTCTGCTCGACCCCGAAAAGACGCCCCTGCTGGCGACTCTGTCCCGTGCCACCCAGCCGGCATTCCGCGCCGAACAGGCCCAGGAACTGTTGTGCTTGTTCCCGCTTGCATTGGACGGTGCGCCGCCAGCCGAAGCTCTGACCGGGCCGTCCACCTTGTTCGAAGTCCCCGAGCAGGCCACCACATTGCGGCGACGGGCAGGCGGAGAGGCGGCCCTCGCCCGGCTGAGCGGGGTGGGATGGGGACGGGCGAAGCCGGACGGTAGTCGTCAGCTGTCCCCCGAGGACATCCATCGGTGGCGTGCTCTCGTAGAGGGTCCCCTGGGGGTGGACCGCCTCCGGGACCTGGTCGCCGCCGGCGCACCGGGGCAGGCCCTCTGGTCGATGGTCGACCATCCGGCGCAGGGGAACTGGTCGGTCGCCCGTGTCGACACCTTTGGCGCTGCAGCCTTCGAGACCTACCAGGCCGCTGCCCAGCGCAGGGCACTGGCCGTGCTCCGCCACACATCCTGCGTCGACCCCACCGTGCCGCACTTCTGGGCCACCCTGCTGGAGGGGGCCCTCCGCCTCCAGAAAGGGGACGCTCACGGGGTCTTCGAGTCCATCTCCAGCCTGCCCCGCAGCGAACGGCCCTGGGCACGGCGCGCACGGGACGTGAGCTTGATTCGCGCCGCCCTGGGAAGCAGCCCGAACAAGGCGCGCGAGACCCTCGATGCGGTCGCCGCTCTCCCGTCCCCCGACGACCCGGACACCGAGCCCCGCCTGCTGGCCTGGTCGGGCCTCCTCGACTACCGGCAAGGCCGCTACGATGCAGCGCGGGCCAGGCTCACAGCGGCCTGGCGAAAGCGGCCGTTCGTACACACCCGGGGCATGACGGCCTCCAACCTCCTCGCCATCCTGCTGCACCTCGACTCCCCCGCGGAGGCCGAGGCCATCGCGCGCGAGGCCCTCCAGATGCTGCCGCCCGGGGCCCATCCCATCGCGGCTGCCCGACTGGCCACCAAGATGCGCGAGGCCATCTACCGTGGCCATGCCGAGCCGGTCCCCGACATTGACCTGCTCGAGGCCATCTTGCCGGGTCTACCCCCGGTCTCCGCGGCGCTGGCGGTGCTCAACGAGGCGGCGGCTGCCTGGCGAAGTGGCGACCTCCCGCTGGCCACCCGGCTGTCCGACGACGCCGCCCGTCGATTTCAGGCCTCGCGCTTCAAGCCCGGCGAGCTGCTGGCGGGTGCCCTGGCGGTCCGCACCGGGCACCCAGGCTGGGAGTCGGAGGCCGACCGCCTGGAGGCTGCCGTCGACAGCCTGTTGAATCGGCGACGGGTGTGGCTGCCGGCCATCGCGGCCCAGGTGCTGGGGCTGCTGGCGGCCGGTCCCGACGACCCGCTCGCGGAGGATGCCACCGACATCGCCGCCGAAGTGGAGCGGTCCCCGGAGGCCCGCCGTGAGGTGCTTTCACTGGCAGAGTGCGGTCGAGGCGGGCCGGCGACCTGAGCTCACACCAGGCCGGACAGTTCCTTCATCAAGGCGCGCTTGGCCCGGTTGAGGTGCTCGCGGCGGATGCCATGGCGGGCGGCGACCACACCGTCGGAGTCGTGGGTCTCGAGCTTGTCTTCGAGGGCCCGACGCACCGCGGGGAACTGGCTCGGGGAGGTGTTGGACTGGGGAACGGCGCGGTCCATGGCCCGGGACAGGTCGGACAAGGCGACGCCCACGAGCTGGCCGGCGGGGTCGGCGCGGCGGAGGGTGGACAGGTCGTCGACACCCACCTCGGAGCGCACATGGGCCCGGCGCAGTCCACCGCGGACCTTCCGCCAGGCCACTACGCGGGCGAGGCTCATCACCCGGGCCTCTCCGCCCTCGGCGAAGGCCTTTTCCACGTCGCCGGTCTGGCGGAGCAGATCGACGCAGGCGTCGCCGATGGCGTCTTCGATGCGGCCCGTGCACACCCGGGGGAAGCGGGTGCGCAGGTAGGACTGCAGCTCGCTGTGCTGCTCGCTGAAGACGCGGGCCACGAGGGTGTGGCCGAGGCGCACGCTCGGGCGGGGAGCGGCCTGGGGAGCGGGGCGGCGGGTGCGTGCAAAGGCGAGCATGGGAACTCCGGGTCGGGACGCCCGGGGTCATTGCCAGCCGCGTGCCAGGATCGAGAACTCTCCGCCGAGGGGTCATGGGATCGGCTGCTGGTGCCGATCCCCACCACGGAGGCCCCACGTCTTCAGAACACGACCCGTGCTCTGAGTACGGGTTTGTTCCGTCCTCTGGCTACGGGTCGTATGCTGCGCACGGCCCAAACCCGTAGTCTGCTTACGACTCGTCGCTGCCGTACTGGGCGAGGAAGGCGGTCCAGGCCCGGGTGGCGCGGTCGCTGACCTTCTTGCTGTTGCCGCTGGACACCCAGCTGCCAAGCCCCAGCGCCCGCAGTCCCTTCGCTCGGGTGCCATGCGCACGAATCGCCTCGTGCACGATGGCCGCGCCGACCGCCTCGCCCCAGTCGAAAGCCATGGGCTCCTCTCGACCGGCGTTCTCGGCGAGCCAGGCCTGGGCGACCGCCTGAATGGCCCCGCGGAGGTCGGCGGGCGGCGGAGCCGAGACAGACGGCACGGCGGGGGCCACAGCGACCGGCTCGGGACGGGTGCCGATGAAGCCGAGGTCGAGCGCCTGCTCCACTGCAGCCTTGTGGATGCGCACCTCGTCACCCTGTCCGGGACGGTCGGCTGCGAGCATCCAGGCCCGGCGCACGCATCGGTGGAGTCCGCGAAGATTTCGAGGCCAGCGCTGGGAGGCGAGCACGGCGAGCGCGTCGGCGTCCCAGCTCACGTTGCCGGACAAGCCTTCGTCGCGGGCAGCCTCCCGGGCCATGAAGCGCGCCCAGGCCGCCACCTCGTCGGGACGCTCTCGCAATGGTGGCAAGATGACGGCGACATCGGCAATCCGGTCGAGCAGGTCTCGGCGGAAGCGGCCTTGTGCGGCGAGCTGTTCGAGGTCCTGGTTGGTGCCGACGATGATCCGCACGTCGGCGCGCTGTTCCCGGCCGCTCAAGGGGCGGTAGACCCGGGACTCGAGGAGCTGGAGCAGGCGGTCCTGGGTGGTGATGGAGAGCCGGTCGATCTCATCGAGGAAGAGGGTGCCGCCCTGGGCCTCTCCGAGCAGGCCGAGGTGGTCGCCTGTGGCACCCGAATGGGCGCCCTTCTTCCAGCCGAACAGCGCACCCGGCAGCAGGTCGTCGGTGTAGGTGTGCAGGTGGGCCGAGACGAAGGGGCCGTCGCTGCGGGACGACACGGCGTGTACCCAGCGGGCGAGGCGGGACTTGCCGGTGCCGGGTTCGCCCTGGAGCAGCACGGTCGTGCGGGAGCGGGCCACGCGCGCCAGAGTGGTGACGATGGGGCGGGTGGTGTGGCCGATGACCGGCAGCAGGGCGTCGGCGTCGAGGCTGTCGTCGTCGGAGGACTGACCGACGTGACGGAGGAGCAGGTCGGTGGCTTCCACCAGAGCCGCGGACCACCCCTCCGCCCAGCCCGGCAGCGCGCCGAAGCCCGTGCCCACACACGCGAGGTTGCGCAGGGCGATGGAGACCGCGCCCCGCAGCACGCCCTGGCCGTCCATGAGCGGCAGCACGAGCAGGTGGGTGCCCTGCTGGGCGTCGAGGAAGCGCACGGTGGACTCGGTGACCTGAATGGGCGTAAACGGGCCCTTCTTCGGCACACCGGCGAGGGGTCCGACCCGACCGAGCGCGGGATCCACCAGGCAAGGGGCATTTCGGGCCTGCAGCCAGGTCCAGGCGCTGCGGGACATCAAGGCGCCGAGCTCCCGGTCGTCTTCGAGGGGCGGGTGCATCACGACCGCCCTGGCGGCGAGGCCATCGCGGAGGACCAGGGTGGAGCGGGTCACCTGGGTGGTGCGCTCGACGGCGCTGTCGGCATCCTCGAAGGCCCCCGCCAGGTCGACCTCGAGCGCAGCCAGCAGCTTGCGGGCGACATCGTCGAGGTCGCGGGCGCGCTTGAGCCGGGAGCGGAGCCGGTGCTGGAGCATGAACTTCCTCTCGTCGGGAGAGTGCCACAGGTGGGCGGAGCGGTCGCGACGGGAGCGGGCCTGAACAGGGGTGGTCTGCATCGAACCTCCGCGACGACGGTGGCCGGTGGGGGGGTCGCTGTGATCCGTCCCATCGAAATCTGTTGAAAGCGGGCTTGATAGGCTGCCGACGGAGCGGAGGTCAGCATGTTGCCAGCGTCCACACACCCCATCCGAGCCCTCATCGACGACATGGGCCTGGCGGCGCACCCACGGCTGCAGAACAGCTGGCCCGAGGCCCGACAGGTGCTGGACATGCTCGAGGTGAAGGCCCCGGACGCCCACCAGCTCGGCAGGCTGCGGCGCCTCGGCTCCGACCTGCTCGACCTGCGGCCCGCCCGACAGTCCGAGCTGATGCCCCTGTTCTCCGTACACGGTGTGGACCTCACCGGACAGCGCACCACGGCCCTCGACATCAGCGTCACCGTGCGGCGCCCCCGCCTCGTCCACGTCCACTTCGGCGACCGCAGGTGGGCGCTGCGACTCGATGAAGCCGACCCACCCGTCCCTCCCGAGCCTTTGCTCGACGCCCTCCGGCAGCGTGCGGACAAGGCCGGCGCGGCGGAGTCCCTGGTGGTGCGGGTCCACCTGGATGCGCTGTCGGGCGCAGCCCTCGAAGCGGCCGATGCGGTGTCCTGGGAGCGCCTGTTGTGGACCGAGGACGGCCCGGTCGCCCACCACCTGGTGCGGGTCGTGGCCAGCAGCCCCGTCCCCAGAACACCCGAAAACATCGACAAGGTGGCCTTCTTCGCACAACACGAGACCACCGCCACCACCGCGGGACCCGAGCGAGTGGCGGTGGAGTCGGCCTGGCCGGGTCGCATCACGCCGGGCACGCTGCACGGAGACCTCGCCCACATCCACGCCCACGGCACGGCCGGCTTCGTTCAGGGGCTCGATCCCGGCGATGTCTCGGCATGGGCGGTGGTGGTGAACGCGTGCCAGGGAGCGCGCTCGGGCGGACATGTGCGGCGCCTGGTGCGAAAGGGACGGGTGGCCCACGCCATGGGCTTTGTCGACAACGTCACGGCCTCTGTGACCGAGACTGTGGCGCGCGTCTGGCACCATGAGGTCGCGGCGGCGCAGGCAGACCTGGGTCGGTCCGTGTGGCGAGCGGGCGTGGCGGTCCGTGCAGCCCTTGGTGCCCAGCCCTCGGCCTGGCTGTGGCGCCACTACACCAGCAAGCGCGCAGACGACCTCTGACCGGGGGACGACAGGCGCGCCCCGGAGTCGTCATGCAGCCCCTCATCACCACCGGTGTGTTCTCCGTTGTCGTGGGGGGACACGAGACCGGGCGACTTCGGGCGACCAGCTCGGGCCAGCAGTGGTATCTCGGCAGCCAGTGGGCGTCGGGCTCCCCGGACACCGTCGAGCTGCGGCGCACGTCCGGCATCGCGGGCAATGCAGACAAGTGGCTGGAGCGGGCCCACGCCGACCTTCGCCCCTTCGCGCGCGGCGAGGTCTGTCGCCTCGACCGCATGTTCCCGAGCTACCTACGCAGCGACCAGGATGGTCTCGCATTCGGCATTCTCGACGAGTCCCCCGACCCCGCTTCGGAGTGGATGCAGCTCGACCCCGGCGTGGTCACCATCTGGTCCCCCGGGCACTACGGCAACCGCCCCGACATCGGCTACGGCTGCATCGAGGTGCGCGCCGACGGCAGCCGCATCGAGACCTGGGTGGCTGTGGAGGGGGCGTCACCGCAGACCGGGGTGCGCATCGAGCGGGTGTGGCGGGGGTCGAACCGCATGCGGGCGCAGGAGAAATTCCGGACGCTGACCCGGGGTGTGCCGCTGGCCCACCACACCGCGATGCGGTCGATCCCCACGGTCTACACGTCGTACATGGCGTTTCGCAACGCGGTCTGAATCGACCGGGGGCTCGGCCGTCGAGGCCCGCGCGCGGTATTGACGCGGCAATCCCCAGGCAGGAGACACGATGCGACGGTTGAAGTGGGTGCTGGCCATTGGCGTGATGTGGAGCCTGGCCTGCGCGCTCGGGTCGGACGAGCCGGTGGACGTGGAGCCAGAGCCCGTGCCCGAGGTGAAGCCGGTGGCCGAGAAGACCGCTCCAGGCGCAAGGGACCGTCGGGCAGCGGGCAAGGCGGGCGGCAAGACGCGCTCCGGTGAGGCGGCGGAGCCCACAGAGGCGCCGAAGACCACGTCGGGCGCCGGCCAGGCGCCGGCCGGCATCCAGTCGCTCGGGAACAACAAGTGGTCGGTGAAGCGCAGCCTCGTGCGCAAGTGGGAGGACCAGCCCCGCAAGTTCGCGAAGGTGAGCGAAAAGGGCAAGGGCTGGGCGCTCAAGGGGGTGGACACGCGGGATGCGCGGCACCTCGGCTTCGAGAATGGCGACGTCATCTTGTCGGTGAACGGCCATCCGCTGGCGACCGAGGCGCAGGCCGCGACCGCCTATGGGCTGGTGCGGAACAAAAAGCAGATCGTGGTGAAGTTCAAGCGGGCGGGCAACAAGCGCAGCACGACGATTCAGATCAAGGACTGATGGGGCTGGACGACGGCCTGAACCCCAACGCTCCCCACCCTTAGCCCAGCAGCCGACCCACCCCATCCAACACCCGGCGGGCCGCCGGCCAGATGTCCACGGTCTGGACCAGGGCCTCGGTGCCAGCCAGGCCGAGCCCGTTGTGGTCCGAAATCCGAGACAACGCCCGTGGCCAGGCCGCTTCCAGCAGACCGACATCCCGACCGAACAGGCCTCCGGTCAGCCCCAGCGGATAGACCGCGTGGTCATGCGCCGTGACCAGCGTGCGCACAATGCCCAGCCAGGCCTCCGCCAGGGGCCCCTCCGACGGCAGACCACTCAGCACGAACAGCTGCTGCCGCGGTCCGAGGCGGGTGCGGGCCAGGGCATCGGGCGTCGACCAGGTGTGGACCTCGCCGCCGACGGAGCGGAAGACCGCCTCCAACACGGCGTGGACACGGGCGGTGTGCGCCTCCGGCAGGCCCAGAATCCGGGCGGCCTCCCCGCCGGGCGCCTGGACCACCAGGTGGACGGTCCAGCCCCGCAACAGCTGGCCATGCACCGAGGTGGGCGTGTGGACCGTGATGCCGGTGCTGCTCGCCATCTCGGAGAGCTGCTGCAGGTCTGCGGCGGACGGGGCCGGCTCGGGGACCAGCACCCACCGCCGGCCTTGCAGCGCCGCACCACACAAGCCGAGCAGGGAAGGTGCCACCTCCGCCTCCCACTCGGCAAAGCGCGCCGCCTCCCGGGCCAGTCCCGCTTGGAGCCAGGCCTGGCGGGCTGCCACGAGATGGGCTGCCACCAGGACGTCTTCCGGTCGTTCCACCGACGCGCGCACGGTGAGTCGGCCGGGTCCTGTCCAGTCGAGGGGTGCGTCGAGCACCTGAGAGGCTCCGACCACCACCCGAGGCACCGAGGCGCCCCGCCAGGCCGCGGCCGTGTCCGCTTCGACGATGTGGACATCGGCGGGTGCATGCACATTCACGCCAAAGGGGACCACCGCCCAGCCCGGCTCGATGACCCGACCGTCGAGGGCGGGGTCCAGCGAGGCGGCCCCGGAGACGAAGCGCGTGAGACACCCCCGGCGCTCGAAGGCCGTGGCCGCCAATGGCAGAGAGCCCCGTGCATCTGACACGACCGGCAGGCGAGCATGCGCGGAGGCCCCACTGCGAAGCGCGTGCACCACCCCCCACAGGACGGCGGCCACCACGTCGTCTTGCGGGCCTACCGGGACGACATCGTCGAAGATGGTCGGCCGGATCCCGGTCGCCGGAGCTGCATCCGACCAGAGCACGGCCCAGGGTCCACCCGCCGACATGCCCGCGGGCGGCGGCGACATCCGTTCCTCGGGAATGCGCACAACCACACTGATTCGCGTGTCCTCCCGCCGGGTGAGAGACCTTGCCCAGCCGCTGGACGTGGCGTGGCCGGGGCCGCCGGGAAGGTCGGTGTGGAGCAGCAGCACCACGAGGTTGGAGGTGAAGTCCCCCAGGGTCGGGGCGGGTGGCGGCCAGGCGGAGAACGGCCAGTGTCGAACGGCGACGCCTTCGCCAGGGGCATGGGTTCCGTCGCTGTGCCGGCCGTCGCCGAGCGTTTGCAGCAGCTCGGTGAGCCCTGGCACGAGTGCGGCGGTGGGACCGTCTGCGTCGTGCCAGACGAGGTGGACGCCAAGGCGGCCGGGCACCACTGCGCCGCTCGGCTGGGTCGCGGTGCCGAAGATGGCGGTAGTGTCGAGTCCTTCGGCGGCGAGCGCACGCTCTACCATCGCTTCTCCCTGCGGACGCTGCTCCACCAGCAGCCGCCACAAGCGCGCGTTGTCGACGCCGAGATGGGCCCGAAGGGCCTTGGCGACCGTGCCGGCCCCCCGTAGCTGGGACAGGGTGCGGGCCAGAGCGCCGCCATCCGCGGTCCAAGCCGCCGGGAAGGCATCCCGCAAGACATCCACTGACAGGGCACTCTCCGCAATCGTTCGGGCCAGGGCACGCTCGAGTCGACGCCGCTGATCGGTCGGGCGGGTCCCGGTGGACCGGCGTGACCGCACGGGATCTGGCCGCACCCGCATCAAGGCCGCCCCGATGCGCTCCACCCCACGGGCCGTCATGAGCGCCACCCAGTCTTTGATGTCGATGCCAAGGGCGGGCAACAGGGTGTCCGGCGGGTGCGTGCGCAGCAGGCGCGACAGCCCGTCGATGGCGGCTTCCAGTGCCGCATAGCAGTGCGCGGTGTGGGCCTGGCCCGCTTCGCCGCCCCCTTCGAGCACGACCTGCAGGCGGGCGGCAGAGGCCGGCTGGGCGAGCTGGCCGTGGAGCGTGAGAAGAGGGTGCAGTGCAGTGTCCTCATCGTCCTTGGCACGCTTGAGTACCGCCTGGATGACCAGCCGAGCCGCCCCGCCGTACTCCCCCACCAACACCACGCCGACCTGCTCGGGACGCACCGCACGCAGGCGGTCACACAAGGCGCCGTGGGCAGCGCGGTGGGTGTTGGGCGCGGCGTCGGCGACAGGGGGCAGCAACACCTCGGCCCCACCCACCGCCACGGCCAGCGACCACAGCAGCTCCTCCACGATGCCGGGCATCAGGCCCGCCGAGCCCGCCGTGCGGCCCGCCACCAGGACGGTCGCGTCGGTGTGCAGCGCGGCCAGCCGGCGCATCCGGCTCAGAGCACTCGCGGCCCGCCAGGCGTCGACGGGCGTGAGACGGTCCGGCGCCTCGGCCTGCACCTGAGGCAGCAGCAGCGGGCCCCCCAAGGACTCGCCCACCGGGGGGATGTCGTAGAAGCGGCAAGCATGGACGTGCCGGGCCCGCAGCTCGGCGAGGCGGCGGCGGTCTGCAGGGTGGCGAGGTGCGCACACCGGCCAGGCCGTGAAGTTCCACAGCGGACGCGCGCTGGCCTCGGCGTCCCGCCGGGGCCCACGATCCGCGAGAATATCCAGCAGCAGGTCATCAAAGCCCTCCCACCCCATCCGCAGAGCCCGGCCATAGGCCAGGTCGGTGCGGGGGAGCAGCCGCTGCACCAGCCGAAGCATCAGGCTGTCGAGGTGCAACGACTGCCTCGGGCGCGCCGGCGAGCGGGCCAGCACATCCCCAGCCACCCGCACCGAGCCGGCATCGTAGCCACGGGCCGCCAGCTCCTCCCCGGTCGGGTCCCCCACACTCAGCCACAGGCGGTGACCCGCGTGGGGGAGGCGGGGCTCGTCGCGTCCGACCAACAGGTCGTGGAAGCTGCACAGGTGTATCTCCGAGCCGAAGTCCCGCTCCAGGCGCTGCTCCTCACCCGGCAGAAAGCCGAATCCCGGATAGGCCAGGAGCACCCGCCTCCCCGCCACCGACGGCCACGCGCGGCGACGCCGGGCTTCGGCGCGCAGGGCGGCAAGGGTCGGACGGTCCGGCGTCCAGGTGAGGATGTGCAGGTCGGTGTACTCCCGTCGGTCGTCGGGACTTCGGTCCGCCCAGCGCCTCGCCACCTTCTCCGCCCACCGAAGCTGCCAGGCCTGCACGACCGCTTCTCTCAACAGGTGGTCGAAGACCTCCGCCTCCCGGCCGGGCGCGTACCGCATCACCGGCACGGTCGCGAGGTCGTCTGGAATCTGGCTCCAGCCGTCCTGCAGGGTGGTCACCGCCACGGTCGGTCGCACCGTCCACACCGACACCCGCTCCGGCAGCTCGGCGTCGACCTGGGGTGTCCGGGCCTGAGACAGCTCCGCGCGGGTCCAGGAACGGGCGGCGTACTGGTCCGACAGCACCGCCACGAAGGCCTCGCCGCGTGCAGAAGCCCGTCGCGTGGCCTGTGCCCAGCCGCGGCGCCCGGGAACCAGCTCGTTGTCGTCGTAGAAGGTCTCGATGTGACCGTAGGCGCGTCCCACATCCCGCAGCCGCTCCGCCACCCCGGGTCCTGCGGCCTTGTCCTCCTTGGCGTGCGACAGAAACACGCGCCGAAGGGGACGGCCGTCACGCGCGCCGGGTGCGTCCCCCTCGGTGAGAATCGCCAACAGGAGCTGCACGAGCTCACGCCTCAGCCGCACCGCCCGTCGGTTCCTCCGGGCCTTTCCGTCCTCGTCGCCGTCCAGGTCCCGCCAGGTGTCCACCTGGATGGGTTGGATGCCGTCCACCACGGGCCCGAGCGCCTCGAAGGAAGGCACGAGCTGGACAGGCGCGAGACGCACACAGCCTTCATCTCGGTGCAGGTCGGCCCAGGTGCGGAGGTCCCGCCGCCAGGAGCGGTCGGTGAGCATGTGGGCATCGACCAGCGGCACGACCACGTCGATGTCCGCCTCTCCGAAGTGGATGGGACGGCGCTTGCGGTGGTCCGCAGCGTGATCAGCGGCCTGGACGGCATCTGAGGGGGTGGTCGACTCGGGAACGGGGTCGCCTGGAAGCGCGAAGTCGGGCTGCCAGTCCTCGGAGCGGAAGTGGACCTCGATGCCCATGCCGACCCGACGCAAGTCCGACCGAGACGACCCGAGCCAGCGGTACACGGACCGGGCGAGCGCGGCACCATCGCCGAAGCGGGGGTGCCAGACGACGTAGACCGACAGGGGGACGGAACGATGGGGCGCGCGGGTGGCCATGCCAGGACTCCCGAGGATGCAGCGGGCCGGCAGTATCGCCGCTGCGGCCCGTCGCCGGGTCGATTGGCCACCGCCCGCCCCCGGTCGCGGCACCCACACAAGGTAGACTCCCGCCCCGCCTCGGAGCTCGCCATGTCCACCCCCGCCTCCTTGCTGTGCTGCCTCGGCGCGCTGCTGCTGACGACGACGACGGCATGGGCCCAGAGCGCCGACGGTGAGGTGCTGCCGCCGGGCTCGCAGAGCCTGCCACCCATCGAAGGCGGTGCCCTCATCGACGGTGCGACCCCCGCAGACACCCCCCCGGTGCAAGGCGGCGCCGACCCCACCGCCACGGGTGCCGTCCCCACCGGGACCACGGCAACGGCCACGCCCACGCCCACGCCCACGCCCACGCCCACAACCAACGGGGTCATCGCCCGCCTGGAGGCGGACAGCTCCCTGAAGGGACCGGTCGTGCTGACCCTGGCGGACCCAGACGGCAACACCGCCGAGCTCATCCTCCAAGACAACGGCGAGGCCCCCGATCTCGAGGCCGGAGACGGCTCTTGGGCCGGGGTGGTCGACAACGCTCCCCTCCAGGTCACCGTCCGCCTGGCCGCGCCGGGACGCTCCCTGGAGGCGGGTCCCGTCGAGTGGCAGGCCGACCAACAGCCCCGCGACCTCGACCTCAAGCTCGAGGGCGACCAGCTCACCGCGACCGCCACGGTGCATCAGGGACAGGCCCTCGGCGCCGGCGAACAGGTGCCCGGGGGCGTGCCGGAAACCCAGCCGACCCCCTCCCCCCAGGTGGCCACGACCGCCACGACGAGCAACCCGCTGCTCCCGGCGGCCTCGTCCTCCTCCAGCACCACCTCGCCGGTGATCTGGATGGCCCTCGGCGCACTGCTCGCCGCTCTGTTCGGCGCTGGCCTGCTCTGGATGCGCCAGCGTCAGGCCACCGGCGTGGTCGACGCGCCCGGACTCCCCCCTCGCCTGCCCGAGGCCGGCCTGCTCGGTCCCGGCACCCCCGCCCTCAGCGACGGGCTGTCGGTGTGGTCCTGCCACGACCCCGAGGCCGCCTTGGAGGCCCTGTTGGCCACCGTCGCCGACGGTCGACAGGTGGTTGCGGTCGCCCCATCCGCGCAGACACTCCCGCCGGTGGTGGGCGGTCCAATCTATCGAGCACAGTCGGCCCGTCCCCCCGCCATCGCCCAGGCGGTCCAGGCTCTGCGTGCCAGCTCCGGCGCCCCGGTGAGCGTCTTCCTCCTCGCCGACAAAGCGGTGGCCGAGCACATCGACGACATCCAGGACGTCCTGCCGGATGGCGTCGGGGGCGTCGTTCTCACGCGGACGACAGGCGCGGTCGGCAAGCGCCCCACCGTGGCACTGGCCCGCACCGACACCGGCTGGACCGCCACGGTCGCGGGGCAGTCCGCCATCGCACTGCAGCGCACCCACCGGGGACTGTCCCCCGCCTGAGCCTGCCGAATGCGCCGGGTCGGGCGTGGCGGCCGCTTGGGTTGCCCGTCGCAGCTGGGGCCGCACGCGCAGACACGCCGGGGATCCTGCGCTCTCGGCGACCAGACCACCGATGTTTTGCATCGAAGGTGCCGGCGCGGGTGGTACACCGACCGGGTCCCGCCCCCCCGAATCCGTCTGCATCGGAGCCGCCATGCTGCGTCCCGGAACCCGCGCTGTCGTCCTCCTGCTCCCGCTGCTGGCGACGGCCTGCGACCCCGACCCCGTCAAGCACCTCGACCTGGACGCGGACCGGCAGGCCGATGCGCCCGACACCGACGGCCACACCGACTACGAGCCCGACACCCCCGCAGCCGCTCTGGTCACCCTCCCCCTCGGAGAGACCCTCTTCTTCGACGGCGACGACTACCTCGCCGACCTCGGCGCCAATGCCGACTGTGAACCCAGCATCGAGGCCGCCCCGGAGGGCGCCACCGCAGCCATCGTCGACGGCCACCGCCTCACCCCGGATGTCACCGGCACCTGGTCTGTGGCCTGTGGCGAGTGGTCCACCGACATCCAAGTCGCTGCAGACACGCTGTCCGCCGACACCTTCATGAACTACAACTACACACCGGTGCTCCCACTGGCCGACCTGGGCGACGGTCGAATGGCGGTGGCCTGTCCCACCAGCAACGCCGTGCAGCTCGTGACGCTCGGAGACGCTCCCGAGGCCGCCACTCTGGTGCCCACCGGCGCCTGGCCCACCAGCGTCGCCTTGTGGGAGTCCGGCGGACTGCTGCTCGTCACGCAGACGGGCCGCGACACCCTCGGCTTCCTCGACCCCACCACCGGACAGCTCACCGATGCCATCCAGGTCGGCGACGAGCCCGCCGGCATCGTGGTCCACGGCGACACCGCCTACCTCACCATCAGCGGCGAGAACCGCGTGGTGTCCGTCGATCTCACCACCCGCACGCTCACCGGCAGCGCCGCCACCGGCCGCGATCCGCGCGCACTCACCCTGTCCCCCGACGGCCGCCGTCTCTATGTTGCGTCGCTCATCTCCAGCAACGAACACCGCCACGGCACCGACGACCTCCCCACTGAAGACGCCTTCCGGCGCGACCTCACCGTGGTCGACACGGCCACCTTCGATGTGGTGCACACCGAACCCGACGTCGGCACCATGCTCCGCGGCATGTACACCGACGGCAGCCGCCTCATCGTCGGCGTGTCCCACTCTCGCAACGACCAGCCCGACGTCGACGGCCACACCCGTCCCCACGCCCACGGCCTCGCGGTGCTCGCACTCGACGAAGATGCCCTGCCCACCGGTGATATCACCGACATCGACCTCGACTACAGAGAAGGCTCCAGCGGCCCGGCCCCCAGCCCCTTCAGCATCGCGCCCACCCCGGACGGCAGCCAGCTCGTGGTGTCCCTGTCCGCCGGCGCCGAGCTGCTGCTTCTCGACGCCACCACCCTCGCAGAGACCGGCCGCATCGTCACCGGAAACGACCCCCGCGGCCTCGTCTTCGCCGACGGCCACCTGTGGACCAGCGCATGGCTCGACAACCACCTGCACGGCTACCCCGTCCCCCTGGCCCCCCGCACGACCGCCGCCCACACCATCGAGACCGGTGACGACCCACGAACCGAGGCCATCCAACACGGCGCCCGTCTCTTCAACGACGCCCGGTTCTCGGCCACCGGCGAGTTCTCCTGCAACAACTGCCACATCGACGGCGTGGTCGACGGCCTCACCTGGGACCTCCTCGTCGACGGCAACGTCAACACCCTCGCCTTCCGCAACATCGCCGGCACCGACCCCTTCCTCTGGGGCGGCCTGCTCCCCACCTTGTTCGACTTCTCCCGGGAGGTCCTCAAGCTCGTGGGAGCCAACGCAAGCGGCGAGGACATGGAAGCCCTCACCGTCTACATGCAGTCCATCACCGCCCCACCCAACCCACACACCCTTCCAGGCGGTCGACTCACCGACTCTGCACTTCGCGGCAAGGACCTCTTCGAGATGGCCACGGCCAGCGGGGGCGCCGGCTGCGACACCTGCCACAGCGGTCCCCTCTTCACCAACCAGGCCTCCGTCACCGGCAAGACGGAGGGCCTGGAGACCGACGTGCCCGGTCTCATCGGCGTCTACGACTCCGCTCCCTACGGCCGCAAAGGCACCTGGGCCACGCTCGATGACATGGTCGACGCCGCCCTCGACTACACCGGCGCCACCGACCTCACCGACGACCAGCGCGCCGACCTCGTCGCCTATCTCCAGCAGCTGCCCGGCGATGTGTTGTGGCTCAACGGCGCCCTGCCGCTGGCCGGCGACGACTACGTGTGGACCCAATCTCCCGTCGAGCTCACCTTCTCGTCTGTGTTGGCACCCGGGCAGGCCGACCTGGCCTCCATCCACACGGTCGCCGAAGACGGCACCGAGACCGAGGTCGACGGCGAGTGGACCGTCTCCGGCCGGGTGCTCCGTTTCGCCCCCGCCGCCGGCAGCCTCGCCGAAGACACCCACTACACCGTTCGGGTGGGCGCCGGCCTGACCGCCAGCCTCGGCCAGGTCATGACCGAGCAGCTCGAGCTCGACTGGGCCACCGGCGCCGCAGCCGAGCTCGACGTGAGTGGCCGCCACATCGTCACCTTGAAGGTCAACGAGGTGTTCCCGGGCCTCGTCGACGAAGACCCCCAGGCCGAGTTCTCGCTCATCCAGTCCTCGGGCGGCAACGTCACCGCCGTGGTGCACTACGACGACCTCGGCCTGGAGCTGTCCCACGCCGAGGGGGTGGTGGTCGGCAGCCGCTTCATCATCGAACCCTTCCAGTTCGACACCGACTTCGGCCTCGTGCAGCTCGACGCCGGCTTCTTCGAGATGGAAGACCGCGACGGCGACGGCTTCGCAGACCACGGCGAAGGCACGGGCGAGACCTTCGGCTACGTCGTCCCCTGGGAGTCCGAGCGCCTCACCTTGCCGGGCGAGTGAGTCTTCCGGGCGGCTCCCCTTCGGGGTCGGGCTCGCGCTGCGGGTCGCGGCCGAGAACCTGGCGTGCCCCTCCGCAAGCTTCGGGGCACCCCAGGGCCGCTCCGTCCCCTCGCAGGCTCGGTGACCGGCCTGCGGCCGCCTGCGCTTGATCCCTGCCGCGGCGCCTCTTTCGTCCTCGCAGTGCTCGGACCCGGCGCCTTGCCCCCATGCCGCGGCGCCTCTTTCGTCCTCGCAGTGCTCGGACCCGGCGCCTTGCCCCCATGCCGCAGTCCGGTCTACTCCGCTGCCTCCAGCTCGGCCTTTGTGCGCTCGATGACCTCGAAGGAGTGGTTGATCTGCGCCTCCGTCTTCACGAAGTTCACCACCGGCGCCACGGCCAGCACACCCACCGCGTTCACCAAGGCCACCACCGCAAAGTCCCGGCGCATGGCCCGCAGCCGACCGGCCAGCGCCGCCGCCAGAGCGCCCGCCCCCACCACCATCGCCGCGGAGACCGCGTACATGCCGGGCACGGTCACGGGCACGTAGCCCCAGATGAGGTCGGAGATGGAGTAGTTGAGCCGGAACTGGGCGATGCCGGTGAGCACGAGAAACATCATGAGCACGGCGTCGAGGTGGCCGCCGACGTCGCCCCGCTTCACCCGCACCCAGGCCGCCCGGGTGAAGTGCGCCACCAGGCACAACAGCAGGAGCAGCAACACCACCACCGGGGTGCGAAAGGGCTCGAACAGCACGGCCTTCTCCACCGGCAGGTTCATCGCCCGGTCGACGATGGCCACCGCCGTCACCAACACGAAGCCTGGCAGCAGCACCTTGGCGAGGAAGGGTCCGAGGCGTCTGTGGAGGCTCTGACTTGCCGGGGTGCCCCGGAGGGCGGACAGCATGCCGGAGCCCATCTGGGTGAGAACGGTCCCCAGCAACACGAAGCCGACGACTGCGTGGATGTCGAGTGAGGCGGTGTAGCCGTACAGATAGCCGCGGCGTTGCCATTGTCCGCCCGCGAGTCGACCCAAGGTGGGCTCGGCGAAGACCAACAGGATGATGGCCGTGGAGATCAACACAAAGCCTGCGTAGACACGGGCGACCCTACGCAGGTCGGGAGTGGTGGTGCGGGCGGTGTTCATGGTGCCGGTCCTGGGGTGGTGCTCTGTGGAGACCCACGGAAAGGGAGCGGCAAGCGCGACAGGATTGGACGGGATGGACCGGAATATGCTGGAGGGCACCAAGGAGGGTCCGTGCCCGAGATCGACTGGAACGCATTTGCCAAAACAGCCGCCGCGTCACGTCTGCGCCAGACCGCGCCCCGTGCGCTCGACCCCGCCGACGCCTATGCGATGTCTGAGCAAGCCCGACAGACCGCGGGAGCCATGGTGATGGACGCCGTCGCGCTGGCGTTCATGGTCTATGGGCACGACGTCTCCACGCCGAGCAGCAACATCACCGACCACCGATTCGCGGTCGGGCGGCTCACGCTTCGGGCGCGCATCACACGACACGGACGCATCGTGGGCGTGCTGTCACAGAGCGCACAACCGGCCACGGATGGCGGCGCTCGGGTGTTCAGCAACGCCCTGGAGGTGGACCTCCTGGCTCTGGTCTGGGACCCCGCGGCGCGGAGCTACCTGGCCTCGGATGGCGGAGACCCTGTGCCCTCGGTGGTGGAGGCCATTCTCGACCGGATCGGGGCGGGCTGACGAAGGCTCACAGGCTCGACGTCGAGCTGGAGAGCGTCGGGGATGCGGGCGACGGCGACGTTGCCGCTGAGTCGCCGCAGCCACGAGCGGAGTGGCGTCAAGGAGTGTGGACACGCCGAAGGGCATGGGGAGGATGGGGTCGTGGATGTGTGCCATCTCGGGCCGCCAACAACACACGGATGGGCCGGCCTGCCAGGCCTGCACCCTGCGGCCGGACGAGCCTCCATGCATCCAATGCAAGCTCGACCCGCCGCGGGTCCGAGCCGCACAGGCGCACCAGCAGACCCGCGTCCACCTCGCCCGACGCGACCCGCTGCTCGGTTGTCGTGGCGTCTCCGGCCTCGTCCGCGCCATCCTGCGCCGCCAGCAGCGCCTCCAACGCTGCGGCCAGTGCACCCGTTGCAGTCGATGACATGTCCCCTCCCCCAAGCTGGTCGACCCACGGACCGGCCGGACTCTACGCCAGCATGTCGGCATTTCCGCCGTGCCAGGGCAGACCACCACCACACGCACAGGGAAGCCTGCGGTCTCGGAGGCAGCATTCCCTGTGCGTGTGGTGGCCCTGTCGCTGGGTCTTGTGGGATGCAGCGGCGCAGACAAGAGCGGGAGAGGGTGGCCAGCGGCACCCCGGCCGATTCAAGAACGACCGACGATAGGTTGCTGGGGCTGATGCTGCTGGGCGAGAGTGCGTCAAAGCCAGGGGTGGTCCCAGTGCACACCCGCAGCGGCGGCAGAGGGCTTGTGCTGTCCGACGCGGACGGCTTCCCAGACGCAGGCTGCGACGCCGACGGCGAGTGGAACTTCGCGAGTGTGGACACGCTTGTGGCGCCGCATCTGGTGGTCACGGACGACGACGGGGGCTGGGACGCTGGCGTATGGGTGAGCGCAGATGAGGGAGCGGGGCCCGCCACACCCGGGTGGTCGACGGCGAGCCGACGGTGTGGTCGGCGTCGCTGTTGGATGGGTCGAACCAGGTGGTGTCGGCCGACCTGTCCTGCTCTGTAGATGCTCCCGACGAGGGCGTTGTCGACGAGCTGGGGCACTCCGCCGCAGGACTGTCTACAGCGGAGCTCCGGGTGGCCCTCGCCGTGCGCTGCGGGCTGCCATGACCAGGGGAGCACACCGCCGTCCCCATCCCCACCTCTGTCGGCTACCATGGCACTGCGGTCCCTCAGCGGCAGACCGCGAGAGGTCTCCGTGCGCGCATCCCCCCTCGTCCTCCTCACGCTGTCCCTTGGCTGGGTGGCCTGTACCCCCACCGACAAGACCGAAGACGGCACCGACGGCATCACCGACACCACGCCCGACGACGAGGATGCCGACGGTGACGGCTTTCCAGCGAGCGAGGACTGCAGCGACGCCGACGCAGCGGTGAACCCCGCGGCCACCGAGCTGTGCAACGGCATCGACGACGACTGCGACGGCGTGATCGACGAGGACGTCACCCAGACCGCCTTCGAGGATGCCGATGGCGACGGCTTCGGTGCTCCAGGGACCGACGTGGAGGTGTGCGCGCTGTCCGACGGGCAGGTGTCCAACGACTCCGACTGCGACGACGCAGATGCAGACGCCTACCCCGGTGCCATCGAGATCTGCGACGACGCCGACAACGACTGCGACACAGAGGTCGACGAAGGCGTGGGGGAGGTCTGGCACCTCGACCAGGATGGCGATGGCTGGGGCAGTCCCGACGAGACGGTCGTGGCGTGTGAGCAGCCCGACAACGCGGTGGGTCCCGATGTGGCGGCAGACTGCGACGACGACGACGGTGCGGTCTTCCCGGGCGCTACCGAGGTCTGCAACGAGCGCGACGACGACTGCGATGAGGTGGTCGACGAAGGCACCCAGTCCACCTTCTACGTCGACCTCGACGGCGACGGCTGGGGCGACCTCACCGCCACTACCGAAGCGTGCTCAGAGCCCGAGGGCTACGCCACCCTGCCCGGCGACTGCGACGATGGCACGGCGGCCGTCAACCCAGATGCCACCGAGCTGTGCAACGGTGTTGACGACGACTGTGACGGCGATCTCGACGAGGACGACGCCGCCGACGCCCTCACCTGGTACGCCGACCGCGACGCCGACGGCTACGGAGACCCTGGCAACACCACCGCCGCCTGCAACCAGCCCAGCGGCTACCTCGCCGACAGCAGCGACTGCGACGACGCCGCCAGGCTCGTGAACCCCGCCGCCGACGAGATCTGCAACACCATCGACGACGACTGCGACAGCCTTGTCGACGACGCCGACTCCGACCGTCTCGAGTCGAGCGCCACCGCCTGGTATGCCGACGACGACAGCGATGGCTACGGCGATGCGGGCGACGTCACCTACGCCTGTACCCAACCCTCCGACACCTCCACCGACGCCACCGACTGTGACGACACCGACAGCGATGTGCACCCGGGCGCCACCGAGGTGTGCAACGGCGGCGACGACGACTGCGACGGCTTCACCGACGACGACGACCCCGGGGTGGACACCTCCACCGGCAGCACCTTCTACGACGACGACGATGGCGACGGCTATGGCGACGCCACCGCCACCACGCAGGCCTGCGATGCGCCGACCGGCACCGTGTCCGACGCCACCGACTGCGACGACACCGACGCCCGGGTGAGCCCGGCCGGCAGCGAGGTGTGCAACGGCTACGACGACGACTGCGACGGCAGTGTCGACGACGACGACAGCTCCCTGGACACCTCCACCCAGTCCACCTTCTACCCCGACGATGATGGCGATGGATACGGCGTCACGGCTGATGCGGTGGACGCCTGCACGGCCCCCAGCGACCACGTCACCCTCGATGGCGACTGCGACGACTCCGACACCGACTACAACCCGGGCGCCGCCTTGGGTTGTGACGGCGAAGACTACGACTGCGACGGCACGATCGACAGCGACGACGACGCGGATGGCTACGCAGACGAGTCGTGTGGCGGCACCGACTGCGACGACTCCGACAGCAGCATCTACCCCGACCCGTCCACGGGCGACTGTGCATTGGGTCTCACCTGCGACGACATCCTCGACGCCGGCCGCGCGAGCACCGACGGCGACTACTTCATCGACCCCGATGGCGTGGGCATCGGCCTCGACCCCTTCGAGGTCTACTGCGACATGACCACCGACGGCGGCGGCTGGACCGAGATCGCCTACTCAAGCGACCTCACCTACCAACGTCACTTCACCGGCGGTGACCGCTACCAGTGGCTTGGCAGCGACTTCTCGCTGGAGCTGTCCGACGCCCAGGTGGCCGCCATCCAGGCGCTCTCGGTCGAGGGCTACCAGGACTACGTGGGCATCTGCAACCACGTCATCCACTACTACTACACCCACGGCGGCAGCTACGCCTACGCGTTCGGCTTCGAGTTCTTCGACGGCACCCAGTCCAGCTATGGAAGCTCGTCCTACTCCGGCTACGGCATCACGGTGGCCTACGATGGGTGCAAGGGCAACGGCGGAGAGGGCGGCTCGCTGTCGCTTGCGACCACCTTCGAGATCGACAACGTGCTGGTGCCCATCATGAACGTGTACTCGCGCGACTCGGGCGATGCCGGGGAGTACTTCGGCTCGCCGCTCACGGACAACCCGGCCTGGCTGCGGTAGTCAGAGGCCAGGCACACCGCCGCTCGGCAGGGCGCCATCGGCGGTGTAGCCAAAAGTCTCGTCGTCGAAGCCGCAGATGTGCAGGAGGGACGTGTAGAGCTGGTTGGTGGTGACGCCTGAGGGCTCGTAGCCACCAGTGTCTTGGAAGTCCTCACGAGACATGGGCATGTGGTCGACCCAACGCCCGGTCTCGAACGGGCCCAGGTTGCCGGCGAGCACCACGGGCAGGGAGTTGCCCCAGTGGCGACCGCTGGAGAACTCTGACATGAACACCACAAGGGTGGTGTCGAGCATGTTGTCGCCGTCTGTGTCGGAGGTCGTGGCGAGGCGGTCGAGCAGGTCGACGAGGCAGTCGGTGTACCACCGGAAGACGTGTTCCATTCCGGGTTGGTAGTCGGCGTGTACCATCGCGTGCCAGTTGTCCCACACCGCGGTGTCGACAATTGGACCACCATTGTCCGCCCAGAGCCAGGGGAAGGCGTGGTCGTGGGTGTTGGAGAAGTCGAGGGTGGCCACGCGGGCGTAGTCACAGGCCAAAGCGGTCACCAGCACGTCATTCAGGGCAAGCACCGACAGGTCGTCGTCGTAGGAGTGGTCGTAGCCGGAGGGTGGGGTCCAGGCGGGAGAGGAGCACTCGCCCACCCCAGCGGAGATGCGCTGCTCCAGTGCGTGGAGCTTCTCCTTGTGTGCGTCGAGTCGCACGCGTTCCTCGGCGCCCACGCGCTGCTCGGCCATGCGGAAAGAGTCCAGCACGGCATCGAGAACACTGCTCCTGCGGGCGCGCAGGGCCCAGGCGTCGGCCTCGGGGATGGTGTCGTCTCCGAACACCCGCAACACAGCAATCTCTGGCTCGTTGAAGGACACGACGGGGTCCTCGCGGTCGACCCAGAAACGGCCCTCGGTGCGCAAGCCATCCGACGAGCTGCCGCCCACGACGAAGTCCAACCGACCGAAAGGCGTGTCTGCACCCATGCGCTCCGCCAACACCTGGTCGATGGTGGGACCTGCAGAGGTGAGCCTGGAGCTGTCCTGGATAGGGAAGGGCTGCCCGGAGAAGATGGTGTAGACAGCGTTTTCGTGGGCGTTGCCGACCTCGTTGTAGTCGGGCATCACATTGTCCACGCCTGTGAGCACGACGATGCGGTCCCGGTAGGCCTCGAGCGGTGCCGTGATGAAGGGGAGCACGAAGTCTCGCTCGGTGCCCTCAGGAACGAATTGCTCGATGACCGTGCCTTGGCTGTAGTGCACGAAGATGACGCGCTTGGGGGCCTCCATCATCTGCGCTCGGGCGGGACGGCTCGCAAGGGATGCCAACACACCCGCCGTCCCCGCACCCTTGAACAGCGCACGGCGGTTGGGTGCCCACAGACCACTCGGCGTGCGGTGGAAGCTATTCGGACGCATCGTCGCCCCCTTCTGGGTGGGTGCCGGCGGTGTCGTGGGGGTCGAGGCCGTTGGTCGTGCGGTAGAGAAAGGCGTCGGTGAGGGCCACGTCCACCAGCAGGCCGCGGATGTCCCCGCCCGTGTCCTCGAAGCGGTTCGCCAACATACGGAGCGAACACGCGTCCCCCGGCCCCGCCGGACGACCCAGCGCATACTCGAACCAGCGCTGGGCATAGCAGGCGCGCGCACGCTCCGAGGTGCCCACCAGCGCGATCATCTCGCTGAATCCGTCGAAGTCTCCGGAGGGGTCGTCGAGGCTGCCGGTGGCGTCGACCGGGATGCCGGAGTCCCACTCGTCTCGCCACGCTGCAAGGCCATCGAAGTGTTCCATCGAAAAGCCGATGGGGTCGATGCGGTCGTGGCAGGACCGGCAGGCCGGGTCGGCGGCGTGGGCAGCCAGCTTGTCCCGGATGGTCTGGATGTCCTCGGACTCCTCCGGCAAGGTGGTGTCGATGCCCGGCGGTGGGACGAGGTCCTCGCACAGCAGGTTCTCGACCACCCAGGCGCCCCGCCGGACCGGGGCCGAAGCCGCGGCGTAGGAGTGAGCTGTGAGAAAGCCGGTGCGGCTGAGCACCCCCGGCCGCGTGTCGGGGTCGAGGCCAACCCGGTTCCAGCCGTCGGATGAGGACACGCCGTAGATGTCGGCCAGCGCGGGCGTGACCCAGGAGGTGGGGCTGAACATGAGGGCGTCGAAGGTGGCCTCGCCGCTCCAGACCACCTCGGTGGTGAACAGGTCGGTCTCGGCAAACATGGCATCGACCAGAGCATCGTCCCACTGGGGGAAGCGCTCGGTGTCCTTGAGCATGTCGCGCATGAGGTGCAGGTCGAGCCAGTCCTGGTGGAAGCGGGCCACCACGCCTGTGGAGCCTGCACTGGCGACCAGTCGGCGGGCCTGGTTGGCGACGCCCTCTCGGGTGGACAGCTCGCCAGCTGCCGCGGCGGCGAGGAGCTCGGCGTCCGGGGGGGCGTCGGTCACGAAGAAGGACAGTCGACTGGCGACCGCGAAGGAGTCGACGGTGTGGACGTCCTGGGAGGGGTCATCCGTCTGCCGCACGCGGTCGGACGCGCGGGCATCGAGGTAGAGCGCCTGGGGTGCCTGAAGCGCGACGAAGAGGCCCATGCGCACGCCTTCCTCAGCGCCGAGTCCAGCGTCGAGGAAGCGGGTGAGCAGCGTCTGTTCAGCATCGCTGAGGGGCCTGCGCCAGAGGGCCGCCCCCCGGTCCAGCAGCCAGGTGCGCCCACACGCCTCGGGGGTGTCCCCGCAGTCGAGGATGTCGTCGAGAAGGACGTGGTCCGCGACATGTTCGGCGGCAAGCAGGATGGACTCCGCACCGGCCGCGCTCACGGTGTTCACCGAGGCGGCGGTGCGGAAGCCTCCTCCCAGTGGGGTGGCCGGGAAGACGCCCTCGGGAACCACGACGTCGAGGGTATCTTCAACAAGTGCGGCATACTGCAGGTCGGTGAGCCGCCGCAGGGGTGCGGCTCCCGGATGGATGCCCCCATCGTCGCAAGTGAGGGGCGGGCGCCCCGGGTGGGCACAGGCCCCAGGCTGCTGGATGCGGGCAACAAGCTCGTGCATCACGGCATACTCGGCATCGAGCACGTCGAAACGCAAGCCGCCTCCGTGGCTCAGCTGGGCGGTTGGCTTGGCGAGCACCGTGTCTGCGCCGAGGGTGTCGACGAGGTGCTGCAGCATCGCGTAGTTGGCGTCAAGTGCACCCTCCTCGGCAAGGGGCATCCAGACGTAGGCGGTGGCACTGGCAGCACCCCCAGCGACGTGACAGGTCGCACAGTCCGCGTCGAGCAGGGGGGCCGCCTCGTCTGCGAAGAAGCTGGCGTCGTCGATGCAGTCGTCGGTGTCGATGGAGTCGGGAACGGCGGAGTCCGAGGCCCCGTCGGCAGTCTTCGGGTCGGGAGAGCTGCCGCAGGCGATGGCACCCAACACAAGGTAGTTCAGCTTGCGCATCATCGGTCCCCTTCCGTCGAGTCCCTGGCGAACATGGCGGTGGCGTAGCCGGGTCCACCATCGTCGGGACGCAGCTCGGTCCAGCTCAGTCCCGCGTCGTCCGAACGGAAGATGGACGCGCCGGCGGTCCCAAACCACATCTGTCCAAGCTGCGCGAGCGGATGAACGGTGGATGCACCCACAAGGCTCCACGAGTAGCCATCGAGCGAGCCATACAGGGCACTGCCATCGCCGATGAGGAACTGGCTGTCGCCATACACCACCGAGGAGAAGCCGCGTCCCGACCCCACCACCTGCTCGGTCCAGCTCTCGCCGTCGGGAGAGGTGGCCACAACTCCGCTGTCGCCCACCGCCACCCATACCGGACCCGCAGTGCCAACCCCGAAGCCCACCTCGTTGAGGCTGTCCGAGACCGGGTTGGCGTCGGACTGCCAGGCGGTGCCATCGAGAGTGACTGCCACGCGGCCATTGTCACCAACCGCCACGAAGCGGTGTGCGCCAGTTGCATCGACACCGTGGGCCATCGCGCGGAGGTGGTCGGGCACCCAGTCGAGGGGCGTATGGGTCCAGTCGATGCCATCGGCGCTGGTGAGCAACCCGCTGGCGAAGGCCACGAAGCGACCATCTCCAAATGCACAATCGCCAATCGCGGAGCCGGCTGCGACGTGGGCGGTCCAGGTGTCGCCGTCGGGAGAGGTCCACCAGCGCATGCTGTCGTCGCCCCCCACCGTGACGAATGTGCCCACACCAAAACAACCTCCCCGCTGCAGAGCGTTGGTATGCGCCTCGAGGGTGTCCCAGCTGTCAGTGGAGAAGGTGGCGCCATAGTCGGGCGTGGTGGACACGCGCCGACCCTCCCCGGCCAACACAAGCGGCAGCGGCTCCCCAGCCGTGCCGCGCAGGCTCACATCGAAGGGCGAGCCCAGCTGGTCGTAGGGCAGGGTGAGTTGGCCGTTCTCCAACCCAGGGTCGCCCGGAGAAAACGCAATCGAGAGCGACGCCGACTCGCCAGGCGACAGCCGCACGGGCGGCAGGGACTCCAGCGAGAAGGCGGCGCCGCTGACCCACTCGTCGGGATGACCGAGGAAGCGCAGGTCGTCGTCGCAGGGGTTGTGCAGCTCCAGCGTGACCCCGACCGTCCAGGCGCGGGCGGGCGACTCACCGAGATCAACCTCGGAATCGATTTCTTCGCCGGACAGCCGAACGACGAGCCCCTCGCTACAGGGCTCGGTCGCGGTGTCGGCTGTGTCGGTGGTGTCCGCTGCCTCGGAGGTATCGGCCGTGTCCGTGGCTGCAGGGTCGTGGGGAATTCCGGTGTCTTCGGCTGGAAGAACCGTCACCGCAGCCTTGGCCGGGTCGTCCCCACACCCCACACAAGTCGACAACAGGAGTGCTTTGGCTCTCACAACGACTCCCGATCCATCGTCTCGGCAGCCGCCGCCTGGATGGACACGCCCTCGGGCACGGAATGCACGGCCTCCCAGCTCAGACCATCGACGCTGCGCACCAAGGTGGCCGGGTAGCCGTAGTATTGCTCCACCCCGATGAACCAGCCATTGTGCCAGGTGAGGGCGTGGATGTTGGAGTTTCCGGTGGACTCCCAACTCAGCCCATCCGGGGACCGCCACATCTCGTCGCAGAGGTTGCTCTGGCCAGTCGCCAAGAACCAGCCACCGCCGGCCACCACACTCCACAAGGTGGTGTAGGTGTCCGCACAGAAGGCGGTCTCGGCCCACGTCTCGCCGCCATCCGCGCTGACAGCCGTGAACATGCGGTTGCTGCCGCCGACCGCCACGACGAGGCCGCCTTGGTAGGTCACGCTGTTGAAGTAGTCGGACTCCTCCGAGTCGACATCGGCGACCCAGGTGAGGCCATCGACCGAAAGGGTGCGCCGCCCGTTGCGTCCGACGGCCACGATTCGGTCACCCTCCACCACCGAAGCACCGGTCTCGTCGGCCGGAACGAACGCGAGGGCATTGATGAGATGTCCCCAGTAGCCAGCGTTGTGAAGCACTGTCTCCCCGGTGTCCGAGAAGGTCCAGTTGCTCGAACGCACACAATGGAAGCGCTCCCAGACGTGCACACAGTCGGAGACCCAGAAGTCTTCGGGAGCGGCAGAGTCGTACCAGGTGAGACCGTCCTCGCTGTATTGGTAGACACCCGGTGCGTTCCAGTCGTTGTAGGCGCGGTCGGCCCGAAAGAAGCGGCCTTCACCCCAGGTGACGTCGCGCGGGGTGGTCTCGTCGCCGTCTGGGTGCAGCTCGACGCTGAAGTCGGCGCCGTAGGTGTCGCTGACGGCCACGTAGCGGTCGGAGCCGGTGACCACGAGGCGCAGGGGGCGCGGCACGGTGAGCTGGACGGTGACCTCGGGCCCACCGGGAACGGTGAGCGTGGCGTGGTGCTCGGCGGCGGTCAGCTCCAATGTGGTGTCGACGCGCAGCTCGATGGCGGCGCTGGCATCGGGTGCGAGCGAGGCGGGAGGGGCGCCCACAATGAAGATGGGGGCTCCGCTGGCTTGGAGCCAGACCGCAGGGTCGTCGGAGAGGGTGAGCGCGGCGTCGGTGCGGTTGGTGAGGATGAGCCGCAACAGGCTGGTCTGGTTGATGCCCGCAGGGGCGCTTCGCACCGGGAGGACGCCCCCGTCGGCCAGCAGCTCACCGTCGTGCACCAGGCTGAGCTGGCCCGGGGGGAGGTCGTCGGGATCGGGCCAGGGGTCGGTGACGGGAGTGTCGTCAGGCACGGGGTCGGGTGGGGTTCCCGTGTCGACGGGGACCGGCTGGTCGACGCCGGCGGACGCCTTGGGGTCGTCGGCACAGGCCACCTGGAGCAGGCCGAGCCAGGCGATGGCGCGTCGATTCTTCAAGTGGGCTCCTCGCGGTGGCTGTCGGGTGTGTGGCGAGGGTCACCCAAGACGGGTCTGTGGACAAGGCTTGCGAGCGAAGAAGCGTACGGTTGTGCCGTACAAGCCAGGGGGGGGGGCTGGCGGCGTCGGCGGTCGGCGAGGGTTTCGACGGAGCGGTGACAGCTTTGAGCAGGTCGTTTTCGAGGACGGCGCGGCGAGAGTCGTCGGGGCGGGCGGGGGGATGTGGCGGTGGACTCGGTGGCATGGGGCTTGCTTTCGGGGCGGATGCTCGCGCTGGACGTGCGTGCCGCGGAGGGCTGGCCCCCTGTCTGCGGGGTGTGGCGTCTTGAAGCGAGCGTTGCCTGCATCTTCGCGGGGGTGGATACCTCTGTGTGAGCTCTGCGCCTGGCTTGGGTCGGGGCGGATTGAGGTGGTGGCGGGATGGGGGGCCCACGAGCCCGAAGACCAACACGAACCCGAAGACCAACACGAACCCGAAGACCAACACAAGCTCCGCCCGCCACCCCCGCCCAACCTACGGCAAGAACCGCTCCGCCACCCACCAGGCCGCGGCCACCCCAGCCATCAAGGCAAACAACAACCCCACCCGCCCCATCCGCAACGGCTCCGGAGTCGTCTGCGAAGGCGCGATCTCCCGCGGCTTCGGCGGCTCCGGCAGCCCCGACAGCTCCCTCGCCGTCGACACAGCCCGGGAGAAGGACACCGCACCGCTCGTGTCGTCGTCCTCGAAGGGCTCCACGGGTGTTGGCGCCGGACGCTCAGCCATCGACGTCCTCCACCGGCCCATCCAACCAGACCCCGCCCCGGTCATCCCAGTGGATGCCCGGGTTGTAGACCAGCTCCCACAAGTGCCCGTCCAGATCGGCGAACCAGGCCCGCTGGCCCCCCCAGGGCGTCCGTCCGCGCGGCACCCGCACCACACCGCCCGCAGCGACCACCCGCTCCAGCAACCCGTCGATCTCCGCAACCGACCGCACGTTGTGGCTCACCACCGACTGCGACGCCACCGGGCCACCCACCTCGGCAATCAGGTCATCCCGTCCCCACAGCGCGAGCACCACGCCATTGAGCTGGAAGAACGCCACATGGGCACTGCTACGTCGGTCCGGCACCAACCCGAGCGCGCGGTAGAAAGCCGTCGACGCCGTCACATCGCCCACTGCGAGCGTAATGAAGCTCACGGCAGGACGCATCGCGGCACTGGCAGTCGTCGGCATGGCCCGATGATTCCAGAAGCGGCCTCCCCATGCCATCCGGTGCAGCCCCGTCCTGGCTCAACCCCCACAGGCCCCGTCCACCGCATCGAAGCCGAAGCCGTTCCAACGCCAGCGCTGCCACCGCCGCATCCCAGAGTCTGCATCCGCCTTGAAGACGCTGTCGGTGCGGTGCATCACACACACATCACCCGGCTGCGCCGGCACACTGCGGGCATAGGCGATGGGTGCGGACAGCGCCGTCCCCCGCCACAGCTCGGTCACCCTCCGCCCCTGGGTCGAGAACACATGGGGACGCAGCTCCACAGCGTCGTCGAAGGCACTGTGCTGCGGCCACAGGGCGAGCCACACCCCCTGCGCCTGCACCAGCGGAACCACCTGGGCGAATGCATCCGACGCGGGGTGCTGCTGCCAGTCCCGGTCCACCTCCGGCGGCAGCCCGACCACGCAGGTGCCGTCCTCCCCGTCCGGCCACGGGGCGGTCCGCGCGTCGTGCCGCATCCGCACCGCTGTACAGGACAGCTCCCCACCCACCCGACAGCCCACCGACAGCCCCACCTGAGTGTCCGCCGGCCGTTGGTCCATCCACAGATTGCCGAGCCCCGCCCACACCGCCGCCCCCTCGCAGTCATGGCTCTGCACCACATGGGCACCGCTCCCCACGACCACCAGCGCACCGGCAGTCACCAGCTCCTCGATCGCGTCCACCTGGCCGGGGTCTGGGCGCACCATCAGCTCCGGCCCCGAGTGCAGCATCGCCCCCGCCAGTCGACCCTGCGCTCGCCCGAGAGACACCGCGCGCACGGCTGCGTCGAGGTGCGCGCGCTCCCGGGTGAGTTCGACGAATGCGAGGGTCCAGTCGGCGCCGGCCACATCATCGAGCTGCACCGAAGCACCAGACACCGGCTGCAGCACCGACCCGAGGGGGGTCCAGTGCCCGCCCCCGAAGTCGGCCGCATGGTTGTTCGCCCGAGACAGCACCACAAACGGCCCATCCGCCAGCACGGGCGCCAGCTCCTCGGGCACACCGAGGCACAGACCGTCGCTTCGTACACAGGTCCGCCCCGTCCCCATCCAGTCGGCCTCCAGGTTCACCACCCACCTCGAGCCGATCGGATGAGACGCGAAGATGCCGTCCCACACGCCATTCCCAGCCCGCTTCACCCCGGTGACCACCCCCCGCGCTGGCGCGAGGTCACCCGCAAACACCAGCCGTGCCCCACCCTCCTTTGTGCAGCCCATCAGCCCCAGCCACAGGACCAGCCACCGCATCAGCGTCCCGGCAGCGGCAGCAACATCGGTGTGCGGGCCACATGGGCCGCCCAGCCCGACCGACGGGCCGCCATGCGCCTCTCGATGAGCGGAATCGACACCGTCCGGAACATCAGGGTCATCGCCACCGGTCCGGCCACGGTCCACGCGGGCGCCCCGCCATCGAGGCCCACCAACCAGACCCCCCACCACACGCAGATCTCGCCGAAATAGTTCGGATGGCGAGACCAGGACCACACACCCGTCGAGAGGATGTCGTCTCGCGACTTCTTCTCAAGCCGGAACTGCCGCAGCGCATTGTCGGCCACAAGCTGCAGGGTGGTCGCCGCCACAATGACCCCGGCCCCCACAAGCGCGAGTGGGCCCGCCGCTTCGGGCGACCGCCAGGCGAACACGCCACCGGTCATGGCGAGGAACACGATGAGCGTGGGGAACAGGTGCAAACCGGCCAGGTTGACGACCTCGAACAGTGGCGCGGGAAGCTTTCGACGAAAGTCGACGTAGCGCCAGTCTTCGTGGTCGAAGCCGGTCCACCCACGGGCCCAGTTCCAGGTGAGTCGCACACCCCAATACGACAGTGCGCCGAGCAGGAGCCACTGCCGGGTGGGGTCGGCGGTCTGCGCGTCGGGAAGGCTCCATGCGAGCACCAGCAACAGCGGAGGGACCACACTCCAGTAGGCGTCGTAGAAGCTCGTGTTCGATGCGCCCACACTCGCGCCGTAGACCACGAAGGTGGCCACCACATCGGCCAGAAGAAGCCGAAGGAGCGGTTCGGAGTCCGGGCCTGCAAAGAACACGATTGCGCCGGCCGACAGCGCCGCGACGTAGGTGACGACCACGCGGAAGAACGCCTGACTGCGGCTGATCTGGGGGACGGACATCGGACCTCCAGCGATGCCGTACCCTCGCGGACCCTGCCGGTCAGGCCGCCCACTCAAGATCTCCGAAGGGACGGTTCTGAAGTGGTGGGTAGACGTCGAGATCCCCCCTTGCTATGTCAACAGGGACGGCCATTTCCGATCGGTCCGTCACGCGTCCTTCCCGGGACCTCAGCCCGCTTCCCCAGCGGGCGCTCCAGCGCCTCCCCGGCGCACGCCTCAGGCGACGGAGCTGTGAGCGTCCCGACCCTGCCCGCTTCCCAGTTCTTCCCGGGAATCCCCCATGTCCCACGCTCCTGTTCTCGCTTTCGACGAGCCCCTCCGCGGTGAGGGTGGCTCTGGTGCCACCGAGCAGATCGCCCAGGTGCTGCACGAGTCCGGGGTCGACGTTCCGGCCTCCCTCTACGACGAGGCCCTCGCCCTCGCGCAGGAAGGCCGCCTCGCGCCCGCAGCCGAGCGCCTCCGCATGCTGTTGGTGCTCGACTCCTCCGACGCCGACGCCGCTCTGCTACTCGGCAAGGTGCTCGCAGGTCGCGGCCAGTGGCAGGAAGCCCTGGCGCAGCTCGACTCCGCCGCCGCAAAGGGTGCCCGACTCCCCCGGGGTCTGCGCGACGAGGTGGAACGCCAGCTTCGCCGCAAGGTGCACGACGCCGAGGAGCACCGTGCCCGCGTGGCCGCCCGGGAGCGCGGCGAAGTCCGCACGCTTCGCCAGGAGGCCCGCCGCCTTCGCAGCGAGAGCGCCGTGTTCGAGCAGCAGATCGAGGATCTGGAGCGCCGTGTGAAGATCTGGAGCAGCGCCACCGCCATCGTCGCGGGCAGCGCCGCCGCGCTCCTGCTGGCTGCCATGCTGTTCGGCGGTCCCAGCGCCGACGAGGCCGCCGCACCCGCCGTCGTCGACGTGGTGGAGGCCCCCTCCAACCTGCCCCCACCGGTCGCCGCGCCCGTGGAGGCCCCGCCCGCTGCACCCGCCGCGGTCACCCCTCCGCCGATGCCCAAGCCGTCTCCGAAGCCCGCCCCGGGCAGCAACGCCAAGCCGGCCCAGAAGTCCACTCCGGCCCCCGGTCAGCGTCCTCGCTCCGAAGCCACCGGCACGGTCACCCACACCGTCCAGAAGGGCGAGACCCTCGGCCACATCGCGCGCAAGTACTACGGCAAGTCGAGCGCCTGGAAGCGCATCCTGGCCGCCAACCAGGAGACCCTGCCAAGCGAGAAGGCCCTGCGCCCGGGCATGAAGCTCAAGATTCCGCGCGGCTGAGGCCCCTGCCGCAGATAGGCTGAGGCTCCAGCCGGCGCGTCCCCCCGAACCACGACGCGCCGCCGGAGCCTCTCATGCCTCTGCGCGACTACACCTGTGACGCCTGCGGTCACCGCTTCGAGAAGCTGGAACGGAGCGGCAGCCGCGCCCGCACGCGCTGTCCGGAGTGCGGGGGAATGAAGTTGACGAAGGCATTCTCTTCGTTTGCGGTCGCGGCGTCGACCTCCACGCCCTCGCGCGCCCCGGCGCCCTGCGGAAGCTGCGGACATCCCGAGGGCCCGGGGTCTTGCGCCATCGAGGCGTAGCCTTCGGCTGAGAGCCCGTCGCCCGTCCGCCAGCACGAGATCTGCCGAGCGACTCCACCTGGGCGGGGCCCGAGGGCCACGACGACGACCGTCCGCCAAGATGGCGACAACATCGCCGTTCTCGCCCACCAGCGCACCGGACACCTGCGCCGAGAAGGCGCCCTCGTGCGCAGCGAGACCTGGCGTCCGCCCTCCGACGACCCTGCACACCCCGTGCACATCGGTCACCAGCCGTCACCGCTCCGATAGAACTGCAACGACCCCGGTCCGGCGGCATTGCTCCGTCGTACACCCCTCACGGAGCGTGCATGAACCTGACCCGCCGACTCGTCCCCCTCGCCTTCCTCGCCCTGACAGCCTGCACCGACGCCGACGCCGGGGGGGGTGGCAGCCTCGACCCCGACCGCACCCCCGCCACCAGGCAGGCCCCACCGCCCGGCAAGGGACAAGCGGTCGCGGTCTTCGCAGGCGGCTGCTTCTGGTGCATGGAGAAGCCCTTCGAGAAGCTCGATGGCGTGGTCGAGGTCACCTCGGGCTACGCGGGCGGAGAGATCGAAGGACCGTCCTACAAGGAGGTCGGCGGCGGCGTGACCTCCCACATCGAGGCCATCCACGTCCTCTTCGAACCCGACAAGGTCAGCTACGCGCGCCTGCTCGAGGTCTTCTGGCACAACATCGACCCCACCCAGTCCGATGGTCAATTCTGCGACAAGGGCCACCAATACACCACCGCCGTGTTCACCTCCGACCCCGAGGAAGGCCGCCTGGCGCTGGAGTCGAAGAAGAAGGTCGCCGCTGAGCTGGGCGCCACCGTGGTCACCGACATCCGTCCCGCCGCCCCCTTCTGGATGGCCGAGGACTACCACCAGGACTTCTACAAAAAGAACCCGGCCCACTACCAACGCTACCGCACGGGCTGCGGACGGGACCGCCGGCTGCTGCAGCTGTGGGGGGACAAGGCCGGCCACTGACCCGGTCTCGGCGGCCACCCAGGTGGTGAAAGGGACCGCAAGGCGCGTTTTTGGGACCCGCACCGTTGAAGGAGGCAGACACCGAGGGAGGTCCCCATGCTCCGCACGCTCACCCGCGCATCCGCCGCCGCTGTCCTCATGGCCTGGGCCATGCCCGCCGCCGCCCTTGAATGCAGCGACTACGCCGAGCTTCTCGACAGCAACGTCGCGCGTCCCGTCCTCCAGAGCATTGTGCTGGAGTCGCCGCCCGAAGACGGCTGGTCCTGCCTGACCGCCACCCGCCACAGCGTCTCCGACCTCCGGATGGCCCGCGCCTTCGGCCGCCTCGACAGCACCCAGAGCCTGGCGTGGACCATGCGCTTCCGGCAGTGCGAGGCGGGCCAGGGTCTCCGCCGGGGCACCCGTCGCCTGTTCGCCGATGAGGAGGCCCCGCCCCCCGAGCCCGTGCGTCCCGAGACCGAGGCCTGCAAGCGCGCAGCCGCCCTCCAGCACGCCATTGCAGCCGACGAGGAGGCGTGACGATAGCGGGAGGACATGCTGACCGCCCTCCTCCTCGCCAACGCTCTGGCCGCGCCGCCAAAGTCGCCCGCAGACCACCGCGGCGTGTTTCTCGACGAGGTCTCCCGCCGCAGGCCCGTCGAGCATCCCGAAGCCGACTACCGCTTCTACGCCGACCTGCTCCATGAGCTGGCTCCGTTGGTGGCGGAGCGCCCCGGCGTCATCGAGGTGGAGCGCATCGGCCGCACTGTGCAGGGCCACCGCATGTGGGCCTTCCATGTGACCGACCCGTCCGTGGAGGTCCGCCAGAAGGTGCTGGTGACCGCCTCCATCCATCCCATGGAGTGGGTGGGCGCCGAGGCCGCGACCGAGCTTCTGCTGGAGCTGGCGCAGTCACCGGTGCAAGGGGTGCAGGTCACCGTGGTCCCGATGTTCAATGTGGACGGGCGGCTTCGGGTCGAACAGGACCTCCTCGACGGCGTCAACCGCTACTGGCGCACCAACTCCAACGGGGTGGACCTCAACCGTGACTTCACCACCAACCGCGAGGCCAAGGCGGTCTGGCGGCACCTGATTCCCAACCGCTACACCACTTCTCCCGGGCCGCTCTCCCAGCCCGAGACCCAGGCCATCGACGCTCTGGCAGAGCGCGAGAACTACGTCGCAGCCGTCAGCTTCCACGCTTTCGGAGGCTACATCTACCACCCTTGGGCCGGCCTCTGGGAGCGCACACCCGACCAGGAACTCTACGCGGAGCTTGGCCGCGTGATGCAGTCCGGACAAGGTGCCCGAGCCTACCGCTCGATGCAGCTTTCCCGCTGGGCATTCTTCTTCCGAGGCCATGGCATGGAGCTCGACCACCTCTACGCCGAGTACGGCACCATGGCCTTTCTCATCGAGCTCACCCGCACTGGATACCGCTGGAGGAGCCTCCGCGCCGACCGCAAGGTCGACTTTCGGATGTACAACCCGCCCGACCCCGACCCGGACACCGAACGCGGCGTCGGGGCCGTTCGCGCCCTCCTGCACCACATCGCCGAGCACCCCCTGCCAGACCCCATTCCGGCGGGGCACCCCGACTGAGCCGCTCCCGACAGAATCCCGGAAGTCCTGTGCAGAAGGTTGCCCCGAAAACGAGCGGAAAATAGCGGAGCCGGCCTCGCACCCTCCTCGGGCGAGGACGGCGGGGACCTGCGTCTGTGGAAGGCGTCCACCTTTCCAGGCGGCTGGCGTGCGTGCCAGGGTCCCCGTCCCCATCTCAAGTTCGGGCGACCCTGTCCCGGAGGTTCCGGATGATCGAGGTCTCGCACCTCAGTCGTTTCTATGGAGACCACCGCGCCGTCGACGACGTCAGCTTCACCATCGCGAGCAACACCATCGTGGGCTTTCTGGGCCTCAACGGGGCCGGCAAGACCACGACCCTGAAGGTGATCGCGGGGCTGCTGCCGCCGTCTGCCGGCACGGTGCGCGTCGATGGCGAAGACCTCGCCTCGGCGCCCGAGTCCTTCCGCAAGCGCATCGGCTTTCTGCCCGAGACCCCACCGCTCTATGTCGAGCAGACCGTGCGGGAGTTCCTGCGCTTCGTCGGCCGGCTGCGTGGCATGTCGAGCTCGGCCGTGGAGGCCCGCCTGCCCGACGTGATGTCCCGCTGCCAGCTCCAAGGCCGCGAGGACTGGGTCATCGGCCAGCTGTCCCACGGCTACCGAAAGCGGGTGGGCATCGCCCAGGCCATCATCCACAAGCCCCGGCTCGTCATCCTCGACGAACCCATCAGCGGACTCGACCCCGTGCAGATCGTGGAGATGCGCAAGGTCATCCGCGGTCTGGCCGACGAGTGCACGGTGCTGGTGTCGAGCCACATCCTCACCGAGATCGAGCAGACCTGCGACCGCGTGGTGGTGCTCCAGCGCGGCAAGATGGTGTTCGAAGGCACCGCCGACGAGCTGCGCGGACGCTCCGGCTCCTCGGAGTCCTCGGTGGTCCGCATGGTGGTGCGCGGAGACGCCGACCAAGCCCGCGACCTGCTGTCCGCCATCGACGGCGTCACCACTGCGGTCGTCGTCGAGAGCAAGGACTCACTGGCCACTCTGCGCGTCACGCTCGCCAAGGAGGTCAGCGAGGAGCTCGCCGCAACCATCGTGGGGGCCGGCCTCGGCCTGCGCCGCATCGAAGGCGAAGGCGATGAGCTGGAGGACGTCTTCGTGTCCCTCACCCGCGCCGCTGCCAAGTCCGGGGGTGCCGCATGAACGCCATCGTGCTCCTCGCCCAGAGAGAGCTGAAGACCTATCTCAACACCGCCTGGGGCTGGACGGTCATGGCCGGGGTGCTCCTCGTGGTGGGTCTGCTGTTCAACGTCTTCGGACTCACCGAGCGGCCCCGCTACTCGGCCGAGGTGCTGGAGGACTTCTTCTTCTACACCTCGGGCACCATCATCATCGCGGGCCTGCTGCTCACCATGCGGCTCATCGCCGAGGAGCGCCAGACGGGCACCCTCGTGGTGCTGGAGAGCGCGCCCATCTCGGCCGCCCAGGTCATCGCCGGCAAGTTCCTCGGCGCATGGGGCTTCCTCATGTGCATCGTGGCCAGCACGGTCTACATGCCGGCCCTCATCTTCGTGAACGGCAAGGTGAGCGTCGCCCAGATGGCCGTCGGCTACCTCGGTCTCGCCCTGGCCGGCTCGGCTGCCATCTCCATCGGCACCTTCGCCAGCGCCATCTCGAAGAATCAGCTGCTTTCTGCGGTGCTCGGCGGCGCGATGGCGCTGCTCATCGTCATCTGCTGGCTGCTGTCGGGCCTCACCGAAGCGCCTCTGTCCGACGTGCTGGCCTACATGGCCCTCTGGGACAAGCACTTCCAACCCTTCATGCGCGGCCGTCTCAACACGGAGAACGTCGTGTACTTCGGCTCTCTCAGCTTCATCTTCCTGCTTGGCGCCACCCGCGCGCTGCAGGCGAGGAGGTGGCAATGAGACGCAGCGGCATCGCCTACATCGCCGGCATGTTCCTGCTCCTGCTCGGCGAGCGCATCTTCGGCGGCGACGACCCCACCCGCTACGGCCTGTCCGGTGTCGGCCTGCTCATCGTGCTGGCCGGTCTCGGCCTCGCGGGCGCCACCCGCAGCAATGCCTCCCACGACCAGAAGGCCGCCCACGACCAGGCCCTCCTCTTCGGTGGCATCGGCCTCGGCTCCCTGCTGGTCTACGCCCTGTCGCTCGACACCGTGGTCAACGCCATCGGCTTCGACGACGCGACGGTGGAGGCCCGCTACGGCACGGTCATCACGGCGGTCTGGCCCATCATCTGGCTGGCCGGCACCCTGCCCTTCATCGCAGTCGAGCGCGCCCTGGCCACTTCACCGCTGCTGGTGATGCCCAGCCGGGTGAAGGAAGCGGCTGGGGGCGGACTCTCGATGGCCCTCGCCATCGCCATCCTGTTCCCGCTCAACTACCTCGCCACCCAGCACAACCAGCGGTGGGACTTCGGCTACTTCAAGACCGCCCAGCCGGGAACGTCCACCCAGGCGCTGGTCTCGGGCCTCGACGCCCCCGTCCGCGCCTACTTGTTCTTCCCGGCCAACACCGACGTCCGTGAAGAGGTCCGCACCTACTTCGACCAGCTCGAGGGCGGAAACTTCGAGGTCAGCTTCGTCGACCACGCCCTGGAGCCGGAGCTTGCCAAGGATCTCAAGGTCAAGGACAACGGCAACATCGTCTTCGCCCGCGGTGAAGGCGACGAGCTGCAGACCGAGTCGGTCAAGGTCGGCACCGACTTCGACAAGGCCCGCCGCCGGTTGAAGAAGCTCGACGCGGAAGTCCGCGAGGCTCTCATCCAGCTCGCCCGCGACAAGCGCACCATCTACTTCACGGTGGGCCACGGAGAGCTGTACTGGGACTCCGACACCGAGTCGCTGCGGAAGATCAACACCTTCAAGCGCGTGCTCACCGCGATGAACTTTCGCGTAAAGGAGCTGGGCCTCACCGAGGGACTCGCCACCGAGGTGCCCGAAGACGCCGACGTGGTCGTCATCGCCGGGCCCACCCTGCCCTTCATGGACGAAGAGCAGGACGCCCTCGACGCCTTCCGTCGCGGCGGCGGTGCGCTGTGGGTGCTCGGCGAGCCCGACATGACCGACCTGTCGAAGGTGCTCGGCCCCATCGGGGTGTCGATGGTCACGGGCACCACCCTCACCACCGACCAGAACATCATCCCCATCTTCCGGGCCGACCAGGACAAGCACAACCTGGTCACCAACAAGTACAGCACCCACGCCTCGGTCACCACGCTGTCCCGAAACAGCGATGAGCTCACCTTCCTCGCGCTCGGCGCCGCCGCCATCGAGGAGACGGGCAAGGTGCCCCACAAGCGCAATGTGGCGATGCGCACGCTGTCGCATGTGTGGAATGACGACGGAAACTACAAGCTCGACGCCGTGCTCGGCGAAAAGCGCCAGACCTGGAACCTCGTGGTCGCTGCTTCGGGAGAGGCCGAGGGCGACGGCGGTGAGTGGCGTGCGCTCGTGATGGGCGATGCCACCTGGTCCTCCGACCCTGCCCTCGACCCCCAGCGCCTGCCCGCCAACGCCCAGTTCATGGTCGACGCCATCGCCTGGCTCGCCGAAGACGAGGCGCTGGCCGGCACTGTGGAGTCCGAGGAAGACGTCAAGATCGAGCACTCCAAGGAAGGCCAGGGCTGGATCTTCTACGGCACGGCCTTCATCGTGCCCTTTGGCCTGCTCGCCATGGGCGCTGGCCGCATCCGCCTGCGCAAGTCCCAGACCGGAGGTGAGGCATGAACGCCATGATGCGCAGTGCCGCAGTCTACGGTGCCGTGCTGGTGGCCCTTCTCGGTGCAAGCTGGATGGAGTACACCGCGGAGCCCGAGCTGGAGCTCGACGGCAAGGTGGTGCTGGTCCCGGGCGAGATCGACGAGCTCACCAAGGTCACCTGGTCCTCCCGCAACCGTGATGAAGCCATCATCGAGCGCAAGGAGGACGCCGTCGGCACCTACTACGACGTCCACTACACCCGGTGGACCGAGGTGAAGAAGCCGAAGACGCCCGAGCCGCCCGAGGCCCCGGAGCCCGACGGTCCCGAGGGTCCGAAGACCCCCGAAGAGGCCGCGGTCGAGGGCGATGAGGCGCCCGACACGCCGGAGGTCCCCCCAGAGCCGGAGCCGGAGCCCGAGTACGAGAGCAAGGTCACCCAGTTCAAGGCGGGCGAGAAAGCCGACGAGCTGTTCGAGAGCCTGTCGCCCATGCTGGCCCTGCGCAAGCTCGACGACATGTCGCCCGAGAAGATGGAGACCACCGGCCTCGACGACCCCAAGGACGCCCTCACCCTCGTGCGCCGCGGCAAGACCATCACGCTCGAGGTGGGCGGCGAGGTCTACGGCACCCGTGACCGCTATGTGCGGGACCCCGCCTCCGGTGACGTCTACCTGGTCGACGACGAGCTGCTCCGTCCCCTTCGCTACGCCCGCACCCGCCTGCCGGACCGCACCTTGTGGTCGGTGGCCGCGGTCGACATCGCCAAGATCACCATCGGCTCGCCCGACGGAAGCGTGGAGGTCCTCCAGAAGAACGCCCAAGACGCTGAAAAGGCTGCCTGGGTGCGTGCTTCAGCACCAGAGGAGACCGACGAGCAGCTCGAGACCTGGATGGACAAGGCGATGCGGATGAAGTCCTCCGCCTACGCCGACGAAGACGACGACCTCGACGGCATCGAGCTGCTGTTCAGCCTCACCATCGAGGACGAGTCCGGCAAGGCCCAGACACTCGAGGTGCTGCGCAAGCCCGACGACGACAAGGCCGACTACTGGGGACGCTCCGAGCACACCCGCGGCACGGTCAAGCTGCTCCGTGGTCAGACGCGGGCGCTGGCCGACGACATCGGCGTCATCATCGGGGAGTAGGGAACGCGAGAACAGCGTGCACACAGCTGTTCTCGGCAACTTCAACGCACCGGTGTCTCAGCGGAAGGAGAGGACGAGCCGGGTCTCCAACAGGGCATCTGTCATATCCCAGTCCCACTCGTAGTCCCCAACTGCGGACTGGACCTTGCCGTAGACCGACGCATCGGAGGCCCGCAGCACCCCGCGGGACTCGAGGCCGACGCCCACCTTCCAATCCTGGTCCAACGACAGGCCCCAGGCGAAGACGTACTGTCCGCCGCCCGAGTCGACGGTAGCCAGGGTGTCCTGGTCGAGCCATCCCATCACGGGTCCCATGGTCAGGCCCCAGTGGACCGACACCCCGGGCACATGGCGAAGGTGCCAGGTGCGCAGGTATCCCAGCTCCACGGTGACCTCTCGCACACGGGGCCGGAAGTCCTGCAGCTCCCGCTCGTAGATGGCTGCCCAGCGCCGTGCGGCCACCTCGAAGGACAGCTCCCGATACCTGTCCGAGATGGGCAGGCGCACCCGGCCGCCGAGGCCGCCGTGGAAGAGCTGCTGGTCGGGCACCATCGGATCGGCCCATCCCCAGTTCGCGGCCATGGCGGCGGAGTCGTAGACCTGCACCGCATTCCAGCGGAAGAAGCGTGTGGCCAGCAGGTCGACGCCCACCCTGCGGTCCACCTCCTCGACCGGCTCCCGCTCACGGCCGGTGTCCCACCCGAGGTCGGGCTCCCAGTGGGGGTCACGGTCGGCGGCAAGAGCGGCGGTTGCCCACAGCCAGGCCAGGCTCACCGTCGCCTCCGCACGGCCAGACCGAGCAGACCCAGCGGCCACACCAGACCCCAGAAGAGGCCCAGCCTTCGGTCCTTCACCTCCGGGCAGGTGCGGGGATTGTCGACGAAGCCCTCGCCGCACACGGGGAACAGCGCCTCCATGCCCGGCGGGCCGAAGATGCGCCGGATCTGGGAGAGGGTCTCCCGGCCGGTGGGGTAGACGACGAGGTCCTGCACCACCGCTTCGGGTCGATAGCGCGCCCGGATGCGGGCGTAGGTGGGCGTCTGGACCGCGCCCCAGCCGGTGTCGGAGCGGGCACCGAGCGCAGAGAGCTGAGCGGCACCGAGGGGACCGAGGTCCATGTCTGGAGGACAGGGGTCGCACTTCACGGCCGTCTGCCAGGAGTGCTCCAGCAGCCATCCCGAGCCGCCCACCTCGGCGAAGGCGGTCTGGAGGCTGTCCTCGTAGTGCTCGCTCAGGTCGACGTCTTCCGCCAGCAGGCAGTCGGCCTCCACCTCCGCCTCCGGGTAGTTCGAGATGGCGGGCTGGCCCCCATCCCAGAGCACGCCGATGAGCACCTCCTGCTCGTCTTTCGCGGACAGAGCGCCGAGCCGGATGGGGATGGTGACGCCGCTTCCGTCGTCGGGGTACCGAAACTGCAGGGGCGGCAGGTAGTTGCCGTCGCCGACACCATTGGAGGCATCGACCGTGACGGCCAGGAACCAGGTGTCGGCGCCGAGGTAGCCGTCGAAGAGCTCGGCAGCGCCGTCGGGAAGCACGAAGCCGGCGTCGTCGAGCCAGACCTGGAGGTCGTCGCCCTCCTCTGCACTGAGCAGGACCATGTCGTAGCCGGCCACCGCCCGGGTGTGCTCGACGGTGACGGTGGTGGTGTCGGGGTCGGCCGTACCTGCGACCCCGTCGGTGGCGCTGGTGTCGTAGGGAGCCGCCTTCATCATGCTGTAGTCGGCACAGCCCACTGCACCCGCCGCCGGCACGACCCCCAGGCTGTTGCAGCCCAGGCCGCGGGTCAGCTCCACCTCGTCCTCGCAGGTGTAGGCCACCCCGCGCGGTGCGGTGGCATGCATCAAGACATCGACCACGGCGGCGTCGACGACGGAGAGGCTGTCGGGGTCGATGGTGTTCGGGACCGGAATCACCACCCCGAAGTCCCCGGTCACTCCCTCCACGTCCATGTCCATCGTGAAGGTGACCTCACCCGCCGAGACCGCGACCACCACGCGGGACTGCCGGTTGACGAGCTGGTCTCCGGCGGCGCCCACATAGGTCCCGCAGAAGCCACTGGCCGTGGCGCTCCAAAGCCAAGAAAGCAGAAGTCCCGTCACCCCACACCTCCGTCGCCACCCTGGATCTTGGACCCGCGCGGCGCTGGAGACATACGGTGACAGCACTCGCTTCCACCCGCCATCAAGCGGGCCGGATTCGTCGCATCAGTCGTCGGAGATGCCCACCACGACCACGGTGACGTTGTCCTCGGTGCCGTGCTCCAGCGCCTTCTGCACCAGCAGCTCCGCGAGGTCGTCGACCGGCACGCCCCGCATGATGTCGGCGAGCTGCTCGTCGTCGAGGGGGTCGGTGAGACCATCGCTGCACAGCATGTAGAGGTCACCCGGCTGGACCGGCTCCGACATCGTGTCGGGCTCGACTGGGCCGTGGTAGCCGACCGACTGGGTGAGGATGTTCTTGTGGGGCACGATGCGCGCCAGCTCGGGCGTGAGGCGGCCGGCGTCGACCTCCTGCTGCACCACCGTGTGGTCCTTGGTGAGCAAGGTGAGCTCGCCGTCGCGCAGGCGGTAGGCGCGGCTGTCTCCCACATGGGAGATGTGGGCCATGCCATCTTCGAGAAGCACCACCACCAGGGTGGTTCCCATGCCCATGTGGGAGGGGTCGGCCATGGCCTCCTTGCGGATGTGGAGGCTCGCCTGGTTCATCGTGTAGCGCAGGCGCTCGCGGAGCCGGGCGTCGTCGGAGGTGGCGTCGACCGACACGCGGGTCTCGTCGGGGTCGTCTTCCTGGAGGAGGACCATGCCTACGGTCTCGACCGCAATGGCGCTCGCCACTTCACCGGCAGCGTGCCCGCCCATGCCGTCGGCGACGACGAACAGGCCCGCCTCCACGTCGACAAGGAAGTTGTCTTCGTTGTTCTCACGCACGGGGCCGGGATCGGTACGTGCGGCGGCTTCCAGTCTCATCGTGTGGCACCAGGGCGTCGGGGGGTGGGCGGCTGCGGCGCGATGCCCGTGTCCCCTGTCGAAGCTCGCGCTTGCAACACGAATGGGACCGGTGCTGTTCGCGCGAGCCTGCCCGCCGTGTGCGATAGAATGCAGCCCTCTATGCCGGGCCGCAGACGCGGTCGACCACTTTGACCCGCCGCAGCCCACTCGAATTCCCCTGACCACGCAGGCCGCCTCCACCAGCGTCCTCCGGCAGGAGCCCCATGGGTCCCCTCCCAGGTCCCGGCGACCACATCGGCGACTACCGGGTCGTGCGAGAGCGCGGACGCGGCGGTATGGCCGCTGTTCTCGAGGTCGAGCACACCGAAACTGCGGACCGGCGCGCGATCAAGCTGTTGCTCCCAGGTCGCGGCGGTGAAGACCTGGCCCGCAGACTGCTCCGCGAACACCGGGCACTGTCTCGGCTCGACCACGACAACGTGGTGAAGGTCTTCGAGGTCGGCCGCCACGAGGGTCGCCCCTACTTCGTGATGGAGCTGCTGGAGGGCAAGGAGCTGTCCGAGCTGGTCGTCGACTGGCAGCGACTCCCGCCGTCCGAGCGCTTCCGTCGGGCCCGAAAGGTGCTCATCGCGATGGCCCGGGCCCTCGAGCACATCCACGCCCGCGGTCTTGTCCACCGAGACGTCACCCCCTCCAACGTGATGGTGCTGCCTGGCGGTCAGATCAAGCTGATGGACTTCGGCGTGGTCAAGGAGCCCGGCGACGAGCAGACCACTGTGGGCGAGGTCATCGGCACCATCGCCTACATCGCCCCGGAGCAGATCCAGGGCGGTCCCATCGACCAGCGCGCCGACCTCTACTCGATGGGCGCCGTCTTCTACTTGATGCTCACCGGTCGCCGTCCCTTCAACGCCCGCACCCTCGCCGGCTACATGGACAAGCACCTGCACCGGGCCGTCCGACCGCCCAGAGAGCTCGTCCCCACCATCCCGGAGCTGGCCGACCAGGTCTGCATCCGGCTGCTCGCCAAGAAGCCCGCGGACCGCTTCGCGAGCGCCACCCACCTGCTGCATGTCCTCCATGCGTCCGTCCCCCCCGGGCCCGGTCCAGACCAGGTCGGATGGTCGCCCGCTCTGGTCGGACGCGCCGCCGAGATGGCCCGCATTCGCGCTGTCCTGCATCCCATGCTCCGGGGTTCGGCCGCCGATGTGCAGCCCGCCGGACGCCCCGGCAGCGTCATCATCATCGAAGGCGCTGACGGCCTCGGTCGAAACCGACTGGCCGCCGAGGTCGACCTCCTGGCCCGGCGACACGGCCTCGCCGTCACTCGCTCCCGGGCCCTGGGCGGCGAGCAGAGGGCCTACGAGACCTTTCGTCCGCTCTACGAAGACCTCCTCACCGAGGGCGCCGCCGGCCATCCGGCTCTAGCCGCCACCTTTGGGGACGACCGCGAACACGCCAGCCTCCGGGTCGAGCGCTACGCCGTCATGAAGGCCTTCGCCGACCTGCTGGCCACCAGCGAGCCGCGGGTGCTCGTGCTGCACGAGCTGCAGCGGGCCGAGCACGGGTCCATCGAGCTGGCCGAGTACCTCATCCGAAACCTGGTCAAGGCCGCCGCCCGTCCCCTCACCTTCGTGCTCACCCGGCGGGCCGAAGATGTCGAAAACGACCCACTGGACGGCATTCTCAGCGGTGAAAGCACCGGGGTGCCCGCGGAGCGCGTCCACCTGGAGCCCGTGGCCGCAGCGGCCGTCGAGGAGCTGCTGCTCGCCATCGTCGCCGACAGCCCGCTGGTCCGTCCCCTCGCCGCCCGCATCCAGGCCGAAGGCAACGGCAGTCCCTTCATCATCGCCGAGATGATTCGGGCGCTCGTCGAGGCCGGGCACATCACGCCTCCCCGCTCGCGTGGCGGCCGCGGACGCCTCACCATCAGCGCCTCCGACGTGCGGCAGGGCAAGCTCCCCGTCGCGGGCTCCCTGCGCGAGGTGCTCAAGGAACGCCTGGCGCCGCTCGATGACACCGCCCACCACGTCGCCGCCGCTCTGGCCGTCAGCCGGGGTGCCCTGGTCGTTCCCCTGCTCGTGGCCACCTGCCAGCTCGACGAGCCCACAGTCCTGGCCGGCGTCGACGCCCTGCTGCGCGCCCGCCTCGCCGATGAGCGTTCGGTCGACGGTGAGGAACGTATCGCGCTCGTCCGAAACCGTGTGCGCGACGTCGTTCTCGAGGAGACCGACCCCACCGAGCTCAAGGCCATGCACCACCGGCTCGGCGACGCCTTGGAGGCCCGCTACCGGCGCAACTCCGAAGCCGTCGTAGAGTCGCTGGCCCAGCACTACCTCGAGGGAGAGGTCCCCGCGAAGGCCATGCCCTACCTGCTGCAGGCCGCGCGCAAGCTCATCAAGCGTACCTTCGTCGCCCAGGGGCTCGCGCTGCTCGACCGCGCCCTGCAGATCGAGCCCGAGGCCCGCCGCTCCTTCACCCTCGACGATGCCGACCGCCGCCTCGCCGAGCTGATGCTGGAGCGTGCCCAGGCCCTGTCCCACCTCGGCCGCTGGGATGAGGCCCGACGCTCCATCACCGAAGCCGACGACCTCGCCCGCGACCTCGGCGACCTCGCACTCCAGGCCCGAACCGCCACCGAGCTCGCAGTGCAGGCCCGGCGTCACCTCCAGCTCGACGAGGCCCAGACCCAGCTCCGACGCGCCCTGCAGCTCGCCGAGGTGCTCGGTGACAAGCGGCTTCAGATCGTGCCGCTCTACGAATACGGCGCCGTGCAGTGGAGCCGCGCCGACCTCGACGCCGCCGCCGACTACTTCACCCAGGCCCTCGCCTCCTCAGAGGCCTACCAGGACGAACGCTCCCTCGCCCTCGGCACCAACGGACTCGGACTCATCAGCCTGTGCAAGGGCCAGAGCGCCGATGCCCGCCGCTACTTCGAGCAGTCGATGGAGGTCTGCGACAAGCACGGCATGATGGAGCGCCTCACCATCGCGCGCATCAACCTCATCGAGGTCTTCCACCTCACCGGCAACTTCCGCCGCGGCCTGCAGCTCGCCGACCGCACCGTGGCCCACGCGCGAGAGGTCGGACACCGCTTCGGCATCGCCCTGGGGCTCCGCTACCGCGCGCTCGTGCTCACCGACATCGGCCGCATCGTCGACGCCGTCGAGAACGCCGAGGAGGCCCTGCGCCTCAGCCGGCAGCTCGGCAGCGCCGAGGACACCCTGTCCACCCTCATCATGCTCCTGCGCAGCCGCCTGGTGCGTGGCGACGGCGCCGAGATCATGCCCACCCTCGACGAGGCGCTCGCAATGGTCGACATGGCCGATGCCGAGGGCTTTCAGCCAATCCTCCACGTCTGGCGGGCCCGCTTCCTGGCCAAGAGCGGCGACCTCGACGAAGCCCGCGCCGCCATCGTGGAGGCACTTCGGGCACCCTCCCGGCAGTGGCCCCACCAGAAGGCCCGCCTGCAGCTCAACCTCGCCCGGGCCTACGAACAGTTGGGGGAAGACAAGCGCGCCCTCGACTGCGCCGAAGCCGGCCTGCGCCTCGCCGATGCCTGTGGCTTTCGGTACTACGCGATGCGCGCCCGACAGGTGCTCTCCCGCGTGCAGCCCGACGAGGTCGCCCGCGGACGCCACCTCCGCGTTGCCAGCGCGCTCGCCCGCTCCCTTGCGGCCGGCATGCCCCGGGCCGACATGGAGCGCTTCCTCGACCACCAGGGGGTCAAGAGGCGCACGCGTCCGCGGCTGGGACTGGTCTCCGAAAAGCCCGGTCCTCGCTGAGTCATGGCGCCCTTCATCCCCCCACACGACCGCCTCGTGGCCCCCCACACCGGCGAACCCGACCGCTGGGCCTTCGTCTGCCACGGCATCCTGGGGTCCCGGCGCAACTGGCGCTCCTTTGCCCGTCGGCTCACCGAGGCCCACCCCGACCTCGGCGTCATCACCCTCGACCTGCGCAACCACGGCGACAGCGGCCCCGTGAGCGGTCCCCACACACTCGCCGCCTGCGCCCATGACATCGGCGCTCTGAGCGACCACCTCGGCATCGAGCCCGCGGTCCTCATCGGTCACTCCTTCGGCGGCAAGGTCGTGCTCCAGCGGGCATCCCAGCGTCCGACGGGACTCGAGCAGGTCTGGGTTCTCGACAGCCGCCCGGAGCCCATGAGCGCGCAGGAGGTGCAGGACAGCGACGTCCGCCAGGTCATCTCCACCCTCAAGAGCCTGCCCGACAGATTCAGTCAGAGAAGCGATGTGGTGAGCATTCTCACCGGTCGCGGCTTCTCCCGCACCCTCGCCCTCTGGATGACCACCAACCTGCGCCGACAGCCCGGTGACGGCTACGTGTGGCGCTTCGAGCTCGACGGCGTCATCGCCATGATCACCGACTACTACCGGCGAGACCTCCGCGAGGTGCTCACCCTGCCGGTGCCGGGGCTGGAGGTCCACGTCGTCCGCGCCGAAGACTCCAACCGCTGGCCCGCTCCCGTCCTCCGTTGGTTCGACGCGCTCCCCGCCGGCGCCCCCGGCAGGCTCCACACCCTGCCTGACTCCGGCCACTGGGTTCACGTCGACAACCCCGATGGCTTGCTCGCTCTGATGGACGCCGAGCTCTGAGTCCACCGCGAGTGCCCCTCCCCACGGTCCGGTCGGGCTCTCGGTACCGCGCGGCACCGGTCGGGCAAGGCTCCCGGCCCATCCCGCTGCACTCACGCCAATTCGTTGAGCGCGGCGTCAGGAGTTTCAAGTTGCATCTACCGGCCGGCACCTGTCGCATGGAGAGCCAATACCTCCGCCATTGCCCATAGACGCCGGAATTCGGCCGCCAACGCGGTCAGTGCAACGCGCGCAACCTGACGCCGTGCTCAACAGCGGGGGCTCCGCATGGGGGTGCAACGTGGGCTACCTGAAGCCTTGCCGTGCTCAGCAGCAGGGTGTGCCTTGACCGACCAACCCGCCCTCGTGTTGTCCGACACTCGACGCAGACTCGTCGTGGGTGCCCTGCTGGTGGGCACCTTCCTCGCCAGCCTGGAGATCATGGTGGTGAGCCCGGCCGTGCCGGTCATTGTGGGGGAGCTGGGGGGGGCCGGCCTCTATCCGTGGGTCTTCTCGGCCTATGTCATCACGCAGACCGCCATGATGCCGGTCTACGGTCGTCTTGCGGACACCTGGGGGCGCCGCCCCACCAACACCCTCGCGGTGAGCTTGTTCGCAGGGGGTGCGCTCGCCTGCGCGCTGGCGCCATCGATGCCGATGCTCATCGCCGCCCGTGCCGTCCAGGGCCTCGGTGCAGGCGGCCTCGTGCCCCTCACCCAGACCATCTTCGGCGACTTGTACACCGTCGGTGACCGCACCCGCATGCAAGCCATCTTCTCGCTCATCTGGGCCCTGAGCGCACTGCTCGGCCCGGCCGTCGGGGGCGCGCTCACCGAACACTGGAGCTGGCGAGGCGCCTTCTGGATCAACCTCCCGCCGGCCCTCATCGCTGCCGCCATCATCGCCGTCGCGCTCCCCGCCCTCGCCCGCACCACCACCCGGGTCCGAAGCGGCCTCACCCAGGGCTTTCGCACGCTGCTCCGCCGTCCCCTCCAACGGGCCGTCGTGGCATCGGGCATCGCGCTCGGAGCCGCACTCCTCGGGGTCGTGGGCTACCTCCCCGTCCAGATCCAGGCAGTGCTCGGCGGCACCCCCACCGACGCGGGGCTGGCCATCATCCCCCTGTCGCTTGCCTGGACCTCGGCGGCCTTCCTCGCCGGACGCCTCGTGCGCCCATGGGGCTTTGTCCGCCTGGTTCGCCTCGGCACGCTGATCACCGCAGCAGGCGCCATTCTCGCCGCGGTCGACACCGCCGACATGGCCGGATTGGTGCTGTTTGGCCTCGGGATGGGGCTCACCATCTCCTGCTTCAATGTGGCGGTGCAGGAAGACGCCCCCGCAGACCTCCAGGGCCAGGCCACAGCCCTCGCACTGCTCGCCCGAAGCATCGGAAGGGCCGGTGGAGTGGTCGCTTTCGCATGGGTCGCCGGAATCCCACCCGGTGCGGAGGACTTCGCGGCGGTCGTGGGTCTGGAGGACGGGCTCGCGCGGGTGTTTGTCGCCATCGCGGTGGCCTGCAGCCTGGCCGCAGCGGTCGTGTGGCGGTGGTTTCGCACGCTCGGGACCTCCGAAATGGCGTCCGACAGCTCACCTTCGACGTGAACGCACAAATCTCCACCGACACTGGTCGGATCCCGCGGCGTGCGGTGTTGCACCCTGGCGGAACCGCCCCCGCGTCCGTCGTCCCTGCACTTGTCCCCCCAAGCCCCCTTGCGTGGGGCTACCATTCCGAGTGCGGTCGAAGGTCCCCCGACACCGTCGCCAGTCCACCGGAGACCACCATGCACCCACGCCCCCTCTCCGTCTTCGCTGTCCTCGCCCCGCTGGTGCTGGCCCAAGGCTGCATCATCTACGCCGATGGAAAACACGACAGCGGCTTCGACGATGAGGAGCGAGAGGACACGGACGTCGACCCCGACGACACCGACACCGACGACACGGCCGACACCGACGACACCGGCGAGGACACGGGGGACGACACCGGCGCAAGCGTCCTGGACGCCGATGGCGACGGCTTCTCGGTCGACGAGGACTGCGACGACACCAACCCCGACGTCAACCCCGACGCCACCGAGATCTGCGACGACGGCCTCGACAACGACTGCGACGGACTCGCCACCGGCTGCCGGCTCGAAGGCGAGCACACCGCAGTCGACGTGGCCGACACCATCTTCCAGGGGGCTGCCAGCGACGACCACTTCGGCGCCTCCCTCACAGGTGCGGGCGACGTCGATGCAGATGGCTCGGTCGACCTCCTCATCGCGCGGGCCGGCTCTCCCACCGGCAGCAAGGGGGCGGTCCACCTGTTCCGCTCGCCCACCTCCGGCCTGGTCAACGCCGGCGCAGCCGACGCCACCCTCCACTCCGTGGTCTCCAACGACGGCCTCGGCATCGGCATGACGGCACTCGGCGACATGGACGGCGACGGCTACGGCGACTTCGCAGTGGGGGCCCCCTTCGCCCCCGCCAACGCGGTCGGCGAGGAAGACGACTGGGCCGTCTACATCTTCTCCGGGCCCATGACCGGCGATGCCTCTGTCACCACCGCGGAAGCCTGGTTTGCCGCGCAGGACATCGGCGACCTCACCGGGTGGCGCCTCGGCAGCCCTGGCGATGTCACCGGAGATGGCGTGGTGGACCTCCTCATCGCCAGCCCCTCGGCCAGCGTGAGCCCCGGCGACATGGCGGGCAAGGTGTGGCTGATGGAAGGGCCCTGGCGCCGCGAGGAGGCTCTGTCCGACGCCGTGGCCGTGTTCACCGGCGAGATGGGTGGCAGCCGAGCCGGTGCGGGCGCCGCCACCACCGCGGGCGATGTCGACGGCGACGGTCGCGAGGACATGCTGATGTCGAGCCCCGACGTGCCGGCCGGCGGAACCGCTGGGCAGGGTGCTGCCTACGTCGTCACCAGCTCGGTGAGCGGCCAGATCGACCTTCGCTATGCCGACGCCCGCATCTATGGCCTCAGCAGCGGCGACCGCTTCGGGGCGAGCGCCACTCATGCGGGCGACGTCAACGGTGACGGCTACGCCGACATCCTCGTGGGGGCGCCCGACTCCGACCTGGGTGCCGCCGACGCCGGTGCCGCCTACCTGTTCCATGGCGGCAGCAGCCTGAGCGGCCCCCTCGACGCCGGCGACGCCGACTTCATCCTGCTGGGCGCCCGAGCCAACGGCGAGACCGGCACCGCGGTCTCTGCAGTGGGGGACATGGACGGCGACGGCAACGGCGACTTCGCAGTGTCCGACCCCGAAGGAGTCGACTCGGCCGACCTCGGGGTGGTCGCCATCACCTACGGTCCGGCCGTGGGCAACACCGACATCGAAGACGCCGACCTCGTGCTCGTGGCCGACGCCGCCGACATCAACATGGGCGGCAGCCTGGCCAACCCCGGCGACACCGACAATGATGGCCTGGGCGAGATCCTCATCGGAGCCAGCCTGCTGAGCCCGAGCGGCGCCCCGAGCGCAGGTGGCGCCTACCTCGTGCGTGGCACCGGCTTCTGAGCATCCTCGAGGGCGTGGTCGTAGCCGACCAGCGCGTCCCGCACCGCAGCGACCTCTGGGTGCTCCGGGTCGCCATGCTCCGCAACCAGCAGTCCATGGGCGCGCTCGGCCCGTTCGATGGCCCGGTCGAGCCGGCCCTCCTCGGCATCCAGGCGCGCGAGGTGGCACAGCACGGTCGCCCGGAGTCCGCGACTGGCCGACGGCCGACGCCCAAGTGCCGCCAGCGCCTCCGACCAGGCCAGCCGGGCATCGGCGCGGGCCCCCCTCGCCACGGCCACCACACCGAGCTGCACGGCCACCGCCGCACAGGCGTGGTGGGAGGCCCCCAGGTTCTCCCGGCGAAGCTGGAGCGCGCCCATGTACATCTGTTGGGCGGCGCCGAGCTCCCCGAGCTCCCGAAGCACATGCCCGAGGTTGGCCCGGGTGGACGCGATGGCCAGCTCGTCTGGCACCGGAGCATCGATGTCCCGGCGCAGGGCTTCCTGAAGCACCTGCTTCGCTTCTTCGAGCCGCCCGCACCGCCGCCAGGCGACCCCCAGGTCGTTGAGCAGGCCCGGCAGCGCGCCGTCCGGGAGGTCGGGGTCGCCCTCCGCAGCGGCCAGGGCCCTCTGCAACCAGTCCACTGCCTCGGTGGCCTCTCCCGCTTCGAGGAGTCCACGCCCGACGTGGCTTGCGAGGGCTCTGCGCAACGGCGGGGGGACAGCGGGGTCGTCAGCCATCCACGCTGCGTGGGACACCAGTCTCCGCAGCGGGACATCGCCACGAAGCAGGGCGTCGAGCACCAGAGCGGCTGTGACCGCAGGGGACCAGCTTGGACGGATCTGTCGCGCGCCCAGCGAGGTGATGCAGAGACGGTCGCCCAGCCAATGCGCCCACGCTCGCCGCACCAGGCTGCGCGCCGCTTCTCGCGCGGCCCGGGGACTGCGGACCAGGACCTCCACGCTCAACGGAAAGTCGGCGGGGGGCGGTCGGCCGAGGGGCCAGGTGTACAGCTCCGCGGGCACCGGAGCCGGCGCCAGCGTGCCCAGGATGGCGAGCAGGCCGGCGGCTTCGGGCGACAACACTGCATGGGCAGCGGACACGGTCGGGGCGACCAACGCACAGCCCGCCCAGGCCGCCGACACGACAGCCACCCCAGCCACCCCATGCGTGCGGCCTGCGCCATCCACCACGGCATCCGCCGGTGCGCGCCGCCGAGACCAACGTTGCGATACCGCGGCCAGCGTGCCCGCAGGCAGCTCGGGAAGCACCACATTGGCCTGGGCCGAAGCGTCGTCCGCCAGCCCTACCGTGAGCACCCGTCCGCCTGCATGGCCAGAAGCGTCCACCACCTGTGACAGGCGTGGGTCCGAGCCGTTGTAGTCATCGATGACAACCGCCCAGTCCCCATTTTCGCGCAACCAACCCAGCAGGGCACCCAGCGTGGTCTCGGCGGCCTGCTCCGGCAGACCCAGTCCTGCAGCAAAGTCGAGCAGACCCTGTCGAGCACCGGACTCACAGCGACCGTCGATCCAGGCCACCACAGGCACCCGCTCCGCGACTCGACGGGCGACCTGTCCCGCCACAGCCGTCCTCCCCGAACCCGCCACACCAGACAGGTGCAGGTGCCCGCCATGGACCAACACAGGGTGGTCGACCAATGCACCGACCACGTCCTCCCGACCCACGAAGCACAGCAGTGTTGGACACACGGGCAACAGACGCCCGAGCCGCGCGTCCAATGCAAGCACCCGCTCCGCCACGGCGTCGATTCGGCTCAGTGCATGGGGCGCGGCCTCGCGAAGGGCCGCAAACACCTCGGGAAGGGGCACCTCCGACAGAGCGCGCGCGGCGGCGTCGGCAGGATCCGCCACCCCCGACAGCTCCGCCACCTCTCCCCGGTCTTCCAACACACGACGCGCGAGACCGAGGGCCCTGCCGGGGGGCAGGCAGTCTCGCAGGAGCTGGGCGAGCATGGACTGGGACGACGACATGGGACTCCGCGGCCACAGTCCCCTATCCGGCCCGTCGCCCTGTCTCAGATCTGCCGGGAATCGGCTTCGGACACATCGGCACCCACCGCCATGCGCTCCAGAAAGTCCGCCAGGGCACGCCCGGCATCCGAGCTCGCGTCGACAGCTGCCAACAGCTCCTCGGCAGACTGGCGGTTGTAGGCCAGGCCCCGCGTGGAGCCCGCCGCCGCATTCAAGCGCACCGACTCCGACAGCACCTGCACCGCGGCCTCCGCACGCCCATCTGCACCCAATGCAAGGGCGAGGGCATCCGCCGTGCGGGCCATTCCGAGCACATCATGGTGCCGACGCAACACATCGAGCGCCCCCTGCAGCACGGGCAGAGCCTCCGCCGCGTGTCCAGCCAACACCATCAGCCGTCCTGTGGTCGCCTGGGACAGCGCCGCATGCCGGGGGTCTCCCAACTCCCGCCACAAATGGGCCGCGGTCTCCGCATGGGCGATGGCTTGCGACAAGGCCGCCTGCTGCTGGCCTGGACGGGCATCCACATGCAGCGGCAGCCGCGCAGACAACAAGAGGGACTCTGCAAGCTCCCGGCGGTCCTCGGGGGACGTGCCGCGCGAGAAGACGTGCCGGGACTCCTCCAGCAGGTGGGCTGCCCGCACCGGGTCACCAATCCGCACCCAGACCGCCGCCAGGTCGTTGAGCAGCTCCGCCGCGCGCCGTGCCTCGCCGGCATCCATCCACGCCCGGGAGGCTTCGGTGAGGGCCACGAGGGCTTCTTCGAGGTGGTCGGCATCCCCGATGTCATGGGCGATGGCGGCCACCAACAGCCTGGCCTCGGCGGCACCGGCCACATCACCGGCGGCGTCGAGCTCGTCCACCGCCTGACGGGCACCGGCGAGCGCCTGCAGCAGGTCCACGCCCTGACCCACCGCTGCCCAGGCCAGGTGGGCACGATCCATGCGCACCCGTGCGGACAGTGCCCGGCCAGGCCCGCCCATTCCGGCCGCCGCCTGCTCTGCTCGGGCGAGGTGTTGGGAGGCTTGAGAGAAGGCACCGACCTCGCGGGCTTCGCGGGCAGCGGCAAGGAGCGCCTCCACCGCGGCCTCTGGACGACCCGCAGCCTCCGCATGTTCTGCGGCGCGGGCCTGCCGAAGGTCGGGCGTGTCTTGGGGACCGGCCGGCTCCCGGTCGTCGGCCTGGGGTGCGAAGCGCTCGGCCAGGTGTTCGTTCCAGGCACGCGACACAGCCTGGGGGACCTCTCGGCGCAGCAGCTCGACCGCGCTGTCGTCGAGGGACATCGCGCCGGGTCCGGCATCGGACAGGGTCCAACCTGACAAGTGGGCGGCCAGCAGATCGGCGGCCACCGCGTGGGTGGGACGCCCGACCAGCTCGGACACCAATGCAAGCTCGAAGACATGCCCGACCGTCGCCGCCGCAAGCAGAGCGACGCGCGCTCGTGCAGACAAGGCAGGCGCCTCCTCGGGAACCGCCAGGCCAACCGGCCCGGAATCTGTAGACTCGTCCGCTATCGTGGAAGAGTCGGGCTCTATCCGCGTCGACTCGTCGTCTCCGACCGGTGCGTCGGCCTCCATACCGGGATGACTCGGCCGAACCCCGGACTGGTCCACCACGCTGTCGCCACCCAGCCGGGCCCGTAGCTGGGCCGCGAGGCCGGCTCCCCAGGCATCTTCGGGCGCAACGCCCACGACGACCGCCACCGGCCAGCCCACCATGTGCCGCACCTGCCGTGCAATCCAGGCGCGGGAGTCGGTGTCTGCAAGATGGGCCCGCTCGATCACCCACACAAGAGGCCGACCGTCCACCAGTGCGAGTCGCTCCAAGGCCGCCAACAAGGACGCGCCAGCCAATGTGCCCGGCGGGTCCCCCAGCAACGTTCGCCGGAGCCCCTGCCGAAAGCGCCCCAGCCCCCAGGCGCCAGGGGTGTCGGTGATGGGGTCGAGGGCCCGGGCCACCCGCTCCGAGAGCAGCAGCACAGACAGTCCACCGCGCACCGTCGAAGCGTCGACCCGCACCTCCCGCCAGTGGGCATCGAGGTCGGGCACACGGCCCCCAGCGGCCACCAACACCGTGGGGCGGCCGACCGCGAGGGGAATCGAAGCGTCGTTGCCTGGCATGGGGACTCCAGCGGACCGAATCAGGAGGCGAGGCTCTCGTCGCCCATCACACCGGGGCGGTACTCCGTGTAGACGAAGACCTGAACGGGGAGGTCGCCGAGATGACGCTCCACGAGGGGCTTGACGTCATCCCAATCAAGGCCTCCAACACCGGTCGCGATGCGCGGCAGGGCCACCGAGACGAAGCCCTCCTTCTCGATCTCCCGCCGCAGCGCCCGCAAGGCATGGTTGACATGGGAGACCTTCGCCCGACCCGGGTGGTCGCCAACATGGGCCGCGGGCTCCTGGGTGAGCAGGTTCACGATGCGGACGCCGCCCACACCTCCCCACGTCCAGACGGTGCCCGGCTTGGGGTGCCGCTGCTTGCAGTAATGCCGGAAGTCCTTGGCCATGGCTGGCCACTCCTGCCGAAGTGCCAGCGCGAGCCCCTGCTTGAAGTCGTCGTCGGGCGCCACACCGTGAGCGAGCACCTGGGCGCGGGTCTTGAGGATGTCTCCGGAGACTTCGTGGATCATGGGTCCTCCTGGAGGCCGCGCGATGCGGCCCACCGGTCCTCCCTCTGCAGAGCAAGCGGCGTGCCACGACCGCGCAGGCCGAGACGCCGCCCCAGGGGCCCATTCAGGTCTACGGGCAGGCGAGGGCTGTGTGAAATGACCCAGCCCGACCGTGGCCGCTGACCCTTCAGACCGCATCCGCACTGCGATAGATCCGCTTCCCGACCGCCCCGAGACGCCGCGATGCCCAGCCGCCTCACCCCCGAAGACCGCGACCGACTGTCCATCGACCTGCCTCATTGGCAGCCGGTCGACGGCCGCGAGGCCATCTGCCGCACCTTCGAGTTCGCCGACTTCAGCATCGCCTGGGGGTTCATGTCCCGGGTCGCGCTTCGGGCGGAACAGCTCCACCATCATCCCGAGTGGTTCAACGTGTACAACCGCGTGGAGGTCATTCTCACCACCCACGACTGCGGCGGGCTCTCCGCCCTCGACGTGCAGCTCGCGCGTGCCATCGACGACATCGCCCGCCCACTGCTCTCCGAAGGCGCCTGAGCCGTGCAGCCCACCGACTGGAACCCCGACCCCGCCACCTACCGGCGGACCGCCTCCGTGCTGCGGCCACTCCAGCGCCTGCATCGCCAGCATGTGTCCGGCTTCGAACATGTGCCGCCCACCGGCCGGGTGCTCCTCGTGATGCACCACTCCTTCGCCACCTACGACGCATTCTTGTTCGGCCTCGCGCTGGTCGAGTTCACCGGGCGCATCCCACGCGGCCTGGGCGATGACCGACTGTTCCAGACGCCCGGCGTTCGGCGCATCATGCGCACCATCGGCATCGTCCCCGCATCCCCTGGCGCCGGCCGTGCGCTGCTGGAGAATGGTGAGCTGGTGGGCGTGGCACCCGGAGGGATGTGGGAGGCCCTGCGTCCCCGCTCCGAGCGGTATCAGACCCGCTGGGGCGACCGCAGAGGCTTCGTCCGCCTCGCCTTGCGCACTGGCACCCCGCTGATGCTGGTGGCCTGCCGCACCGCCGACGACCTGTACACCGTCTACGACAATCCCGTCACCGACGCCATCTACAAGCGCTTCCACATCCCGATTCCGCTGGTCCGCGGCTGGGGCCCCACGCTGATTCCCCGGCCCGTACAGCTCACCCACCACATCGCCCCGCCCATCGTGCCCCCACCGTGGCAACCGGACCGCGAAGAGGAGCAGCTGGAGGCTGTCTTCGCCGAGGCCTCCGCCACCATGGACCGCCTCCTCCACCGCGCAGACCCCGGCATTCCCGTGTGGAATGGTCCCCCAGGTGGCTTCGATGCCGAGGCCCATGCCGCCGCACGACAGGCCCATCCCTGAGACAGCTGGCGTCAGACCACCCCGCCATTCTTGAGCGGACGGTTCACCGAGAAGTCCCAACGCCAGGTGTCGAGCTCCCAGCCCGGCATGGCGAGGCCCGCGGCGAGCGCCACCACCTCCAACAGCTCGTAGAAGGTGTGGGCCGTCGCGCCATACATCACGGCCCCGGGCAGCTCGAAGATGGGACTGGGCGGCGTGCCCTCGAACTGTGGCCAGGGGATGCCGGATAGCTGTCTGCCGTTGAGCAGAGCCATCACGTCGATCTCGAAGACCCGCGCAACTTCGGCTGCAGCAGGGACGAGCGGTTGCGGGCCGAGCTGCGCCACCGTGGGGACCAGCCGGTAGTCGGAGGTGAAGAGGGGCATCGCGCTCAGAGGACCCAGTGGCACCGCATCCTGGATACCCAGCTCCTCTTCGGCTTCGCGAAGGGCGGTGTGGACCAGGTCGATGTCGGACGGGTCGGGCTTGCCGCCGGGAAAGACCACCTCGCCGGCGTGCTGGCGAAGGTGAGCCGTGCGCTGGGTGGCGATGCAGACCAGCCGCCGGGCATCCCAGCGCAATGGCACGAGCACACCCGCGCGCAGGTGATTGGACCGACCCGGCAGCGCAGGAATATCGTGGAGATCGCGCCGTGCCAGGGCATCTTGGATGGATGCCGGGCTGGGGACGACGCTCACCGCCGCCTCCGGGGTCCACCGCGACGCCTCTTGCGACGTGGGCGCGAGGGTCGGGGCAGGAACAGGCCCTCCTCATCCCGCGGGTAGCCGAGCGACTGGATGACCTCGGCCAGCTCCACACGGGTGCAGGCGAACCACGACGGCATGGCTGCAGGGGGGTCGAACGGGCCTTCGCGGGTGCCCCGCCGCACAAGCATCAGCAGCCGCTCCACCTGGTCGGCCCGCACCGCGCGAGGACCGAGGGGCAGAAAGCCGATGGCCTCGAAGAAGGCGCGCGAGCCCTTCACAGGCACGCTCACCGACCCAGGCGGAGGAAGCGGTGGCACGCGCTTCTGGCGTTGGTGCGCACACCAGAGGACCGCCTTGGCGAGCACGGCATCGGGCTTGAGCAGGCGGTCGACATAGACCAGCTCGGTGCCGATGCGCACGTCCATGCGGGCCAGGTTGCGCCGGTCGAGGGGACTCAGCCGGGCCACCTCCTGAGAGACGTCTCGCTTTCGCACCAGGCCGAGGCGCTGCATCAGGGCGTAGCGCAGGGCGCGGGCGGGAGGCTTGAGGTGAACCTCATCGACCCGGTCGAGACATGAAAACAGCGCGTGCACCCACCTTCTCACCCAGCCCACGACCTTGCTGTGGATGCGGCTGCGGCCATGGCTGTCGACCAGGTCGAGGGCCAGCACCTTCACGTCGGGAGACAGCAGCTCAGCGGCTCCCACGAGTCGCGCGATGCGGCTGTCCTCCCAGACCACATGGCCGGTCTCGTCCATCGTGAAGGCATCGTCATCGGAGGCCAGCAGCCGCTCCAGGCGGTCGGTGATGACCGGTGCGAGTGCCCCCCGGGCCGCCCGGGTGGCCGCCGCATCATCGCGGTCCGAGGTCCCCTGCTCCACCTCGAAGGAGAAGCCCCGAAGCTGGCCGAGGTGCTGGCCTGCCACCCGCACCTCACCGGTGTCGTCGACCTCCGCAGTGAGCTCCCCGCGCAGGCTGCGGGCCTCCACCAGAGCCACGGTGCGGTGGTCGACGAAGCGCCGGGTGAGCTCGGCGTGCAAGGCGTCGCTCAGACGGTCCTCCACGGCGCGGGTGCGCTCCTGCCAGGCCTCCGCATCCGGCATCCACTTCGAGCGCTGCGAGATGTAGGTCCAGGTGCGGATGTGCGCGATGCGGGCCATCAGGGTCTCCACATCGCCATCGATCCGGTCGAGCCGCTCCACCGACTCCGCCAACCAGCTCTCCGACAGCTCCCCGCGCGGACCGGTGAGCTGGAGAAAGACCTGGGCCATCAAGTTGACATGGGCTTCCAGCAAGGTGTTCCGGAAGTCCGGCACCCCACACACCTCCCACAGCAGAGCCACACGTTCGGGGCGGTCGGCCTTGCTCCGGATGTCCGGGCGCCGGGCCAGCCGGGTGAGCGTCTCGAGGTCATGGGTGGGGTCGATCGGCTGAAGCACGCGGTGTCTTGGCCCACGGTCCAGGCTGTGGAGCAGGCCCTGGATCGAGCCGAGGTCGAGGTCGCTGTTGCGCCAGAGAACCCGTCGCACGGGCTCGAAGCGATGGGCCTCGATGTCGGCCACCACGGTGGGGTCGAGCGGACGCACTCCCTCGAGGGTGCCGAAGGTGCCGTTGCGCGTGTGCCGACCTGCCCGGCCGGCGATCTGAGCCAGCTCGGCGGGGGTGAGGTCGCGCATCGACCGGCCGTCGAACTTGCGCAGAGCGCCGAAGGCCACATGGTTGACGTCCATGTTGAGGCCCATGCCGATGGCATCGGTGGCCACGATGAACTGCACCTCTCCGCTCTGGTACATCGCCACCTGGGCGTTGCGGGCACGGGGGGACAAGGCCCCCATGACCACCGCAGCACCGCCCCTTCTCGCCCGAATCCGCTCCGCCAGCTCGTAGACCTGCTTCGCACTGAAGGCCACCACAGCCGAGCGCGGCGGCAAGGCTGCAAGCCGGGTCTCGCCCTCGTGGGACAGGCGGGACATGCGGTCGTAGCGTTCGATCTTCGCGGTCGGCACCAGGGCCTCGATGATGGGCACCATGGTGTCGGAGCCCATGAACCAGGTCTCGCGCAGGCCCCTGGCATGAAGGATGCGGTCCGTGAAGGTGTGGCCGCGCTCCGGATGGGTGGCGAGCTGGATCTCGTCGATGCCCACAAATGCGACATCGCCGCGTGCTGGCATGCTCTCGGTGGTGCACACCCAGAAGCGGGCCCCCCTCGGAACGATCCTCTCCTCGCCAGTGAGCAGGGCGACCTTGCGGTTGCCCACCTCTCCCCTCACCCGGTCGTAGACCTCGCGTGCCAGCAGTCTCAGGGGCAGCCCGATGATGCCGGAGCCATGGCCGATCATGCGGCGGATGGCCCGGTAGGTCTTGCCGGTGTTGGTGGGACCGAGCGCGGCGGTGAGGGTCGCCGGGCTGTCGAAGTCGCGCAGGGACATGGCGCCACTCTAAGCCCACTGGACCGGCACGCACCACCAGCGAGCTGTGGACTTCGGGTGAGGCCGACGAACACGCAACGGATGCGTGGGCCTGTCCGTAGGTCTCCTGCCGCTATGCTCGTGCCAGCTCAGGAGCCGCATGCTCGCCGCCGTCGCCCTCTCCCTCACCGCCCACGCCAGCCCTCTGGCAATGCCCTACAACGCCGACGACCACGTCCACACCTGGCCTTCCCAGTGGCGTCCCGCCGGCATGAGTGGCGCCGACATCGACAGCCTCGAAGCCCACGCCAGGGCCCTGCACACGCCCTTCTACGTGGTGCTGGTGCGCGGGGAGGAGCTCCCGGGACAAGGCGCCGGACAGCGAAGGCTCCAGCAGTTCACAGACCAGCTCATGGTGAGGTGGGGAGAGCAGGGCCTCGACATGTCCCGCTACACCGTGTTCTCGGTCGCGTGGGGCGATGAGTGCGTCCTCCCCCCGGGGGCCCGCAGGTCCGGCACCGTCTGCGAGTACTTCCTCAACACCGGCTCCGAGTTCATCCACGGCCCCGCCCACTTCCTCCCCAGCCGCGACCACAAGGTCTACACCGACCGCTTCCGAGCCAAGGTCGCCAAGACCCCGCAGGACCCGACCGGAGGACTCCGGGACGTGATGTCCGCCGTCGACGACATGTTGTGGTCTCGCACCGACCCTCGGGTCGTCGGTCCCAAGGCGAAAAAGGAGCTCGTGCAGCAGATCGAGCGGAGGACGGCCCTCATCGCCGCCATGCCAGCGGACGACACCCCGGCGCTGTCGGCCATCGTCGACGATGCGCAGGCCGTGCTCGAGCGGGCGGACATCGACGAGATGCACCGCATGCGGGACACACTGCGCTCCGACAACGACCGCCTGGAGGCCATCGTCCGCGACCTCCGCTCCGCCAGGGAGGCCGCCGACCGAGGTCTCGAGCGGCTGGCCAGTCGCCTGACACACCCAGCCGTCCGTGACACGCCCACCGCAGCGGAGGCTCAGGCCGTGCTCGACGCCTTGACGCAGATGCGTGCCAAGGCCAGCGAGGTCGCCGACTACGAGCGGGTGACCACCGATGCACGCCTGGCCACCCGAAGCCTCGACACCCTCATCCACGACCACGGGGTCGCCGAGCGCAAGCGTCAGCAACTCCAGCTCGCCGGGGGCATGGGCGGCACCTTTCTCGGCATGCTCGGCCTGGGGGTGGCCATCGGACGGCGCCGACGCCGCACCAAGGCGGCCGAACGCTTCGAGGCCGCCCGCGCCATCCGCGCTGAGCAGCTCGACAACGCCGCGGCACGCTACACCTCTCTGGAGCTCGACGACCGCGCAGCACTCCATGTTCTCAACGACGGCTGCAGCGGCACCACCACCGACGAGCTCGCCGCCGTGCGCACCGAGCTCGACGACATCTACGCTGGCATCAAGGCACTGGAGCGGGCCCTGCGCCGGTGCGTCGACCGGGCGGCAAGTGCGGGTCCACTCGACCACGCCGAGCTGGACAAGGCCACCGAGGCCATCGACGCACCCTTCCGCTTCGACACAGGCCAGCTCCGCGACGATGCCCTGTTCGAGGGTCCCACCCACGTCGTGCAGGTCGATCCCGTCGGCTTCATGCTGGCCCTCGACCAGCGCTTCGTCGACGTGGTCGCCCGCCGCAAGCGCCTGCTCGACGCCGCGGCCATCCGCTTCCGAGCCGCCGTCGAGCTCCTCCCCCACAGCGAGCTCGACGCGCTCCTCGAGCGCACCCGAAAGGCTGGCGTCCCAGACGCCTGGATCGACGACCATCCGCTCTACGGCGACGACGACAGCGACGCGGAGGTGTGGGGCGGCCTCGACCGCATCCGCCAGGACGACCCCCTCGCCTGTCTGCAGCGGCTCGATGCGCTCAGGGGCATCCATGCGGCCTGCGACGCCCGTGTCCGCACCTTGCACGCCGCCATGCTCGCGCTCGATGCGATGGCCTCGCCCACCCCACCGATCCACCCCGCCACCACAGTGGGCCCGGGCGACGACCCGGAGGTCACCTGGTCGCGGGCGCGGGGCCTCGACATGCGCGCACGCACCGATCTCGCACTCGGCAGCAGCCGCACAGACGCGGAAGAGGTGGTCCGCAGGCATGCAGCTGCCACCGAGGCCTACCGCCACGCCAACCAACAGGCGGAAGCAATCGACAAGGCCGTGCGCACCGCGCTGTTCGACCTGCAGTCGGCGCGGCGCCGGATCCGCAGCCTCGACGGCCTCGTCCAGATTCGTCAACGCGACCTCCAACACGCCGCGCGCCAGCACAGCAGAGCCGCAGAGGCGGTGCGGTGGCTCCGGTCGGCCATCTCCCGCATCGACGGCGCCCGCTCGGAGCTGTCGGCAGCCGACGACCTGCTCCTCCAGCACCGCCACCTCAATGCCTGGCGCACGGTCCAGCGGGCCGAGCTGGCCCTGCAGCAGGTCGACGATGATCTGGAGCAGATCGATGCGCACCTGCGCAGCCTCGAGGCCGAGCGCAGGCTCTGGGAACAACGCCGAAGCGAGGCCCTCTCCGAGCGACGCGCCGCCAGCGGGCGCATCGCGATGTACGGCGAGTCGGTCACCCTCGACGCCCTGCCCACCGTGTCCATGGCGATGGGGCCCATCGACTACGGCACCCAGCTCGCCCATCTGCAACGGGCCCAGTCCCAGTGGCGCGATGCGGTCCGCAAGGCGAAGCGGGCACACGAACGGCGAGAAGCCGCCGCAGCAGCAGCCCGTCGTCGGGCCGCCCGGGCCGCCTCCTCCTCCAGTAGCTTCGGGAGCAGCAGCTTTGGCAGCTCCAGCTCAAGCTCAAGCTTCGGGGGCGGAAGCAGCTTCGGCGGAGGCAGCTCCGGCGGGGGTGGGAGCTTCGGCGGAGGCGGCAGCACCGGCGGGGGCGGCGGCTGGTAGGTGGCCCCCGTCCGCCGACAACCGACTCACCGGCCCACACGCCAGGTGCAGCGCCACCACCAACCCCGCCAGCTTCGGATACAGTAGCGGCCGGCCGGGTGGAATCGCCCGGTCGAGCCGGCCCCTGTATCCATGAAGATGACGATGAAGACGCCATTCTCGATGCTGTTCGTCACCGCATTCGCCCTGGCGTGCAACGGGGACAAGTCCGACACCGACACCGACAGCGACACCGCACCCGACACCGCAGACACCGGCCCCACCGTCACCTGGGACGAGGCCTTCGACACGTCCTCCACAGGGGCTCTTTCGGGGGTCTGGGGCACGGCTCCCGACGACGTCTGGATTGTGGGTGGGGTCCCGGAGCAAGGCGAGGCCTGGCACTACGACGGCACCAACTGGTCCGAGGTGGCGGTGCCGAGCGGCGTGGGCCTGCTGGTCTGGGTGCACGGCTTCGCACCGAACGATGTGTGGGCCGTGGGCGTCGACGGGGCGGGTGCCCACTGGGACGGCAGTGCGTGGAGCGCGGTCGACCTGGGCGTCACCGAAGACCTCTGGGGCATCTTCGGGCTCGCCGACGACGACATGTGGATCGTGGGCGGGGACCCCGACGAGGGCGACCCCATCATCCTGCACTTCGACGGCACCACCGCCACGCCCGTCGCCCTGTCTGCCGACGAGAACCCCCGTGGCGCCAAGACTCTGTTCAAGGTGTGGGGCACCGGCGGACAGCTGTTCATCACCGGCCAGACCGGCACTCTGCTGCAGTACGACGGCACCGACTGGCGCTTTGTGAGTGGCGGGGCCGAGGCCGACCAGGACTTCGTGAGCCTCTGGGGCACCTCCAGCGACCACATCGTGGCGGTCGGCGGGCGGGGCAACGGGCGCATCGCCACCTACGACGGCAGCGCCTGGACCACCCGCTCTCCCACTGGCATCGGCGGCCTCAATGCCGTCACGATGCTGTCCGAGACCGAAGCCATCGTCGGAGGCGTCAACGGCTACGTGGGCAACTTCGACCCCACCACCGGTGTGTTGGAGGACGAGGCCTTCCTCTCCACCGACGACATCCACGCCGCCTGGAGTGATGGGGCCGGCACCGTGTGGGCTGTCGGGGGCAACTTTCTCGAGCCCTACACCGGCATCGCCTACCGAAGAACGGTCGCTCCATGAGGTCGCTCCTGCTGCGTGCTGGGCTGTTCTCGCTTGCCGGCCTCGGGGCGTGCAAGGACAAGACCACGCCGGTCGACACCGGCCCCGAAGTGGTGGTCGGGCACGGTCCCATCGCAGCCGAGATCCGCGCCCCGATGGGCGAGGCCCTGCCCTACGCCACCGCCTCCCAGCTGGAGACCTATGAGCGGGGCCGCCAGGTCGCGTTGCGGCGCTTCGACTACGCCGATGGCCTCGGCCCCGCCTTCAACGTCACCTTCTGCGGGAGCTGCCACGAGAAGCCAGTGCTCGGTGGGGCCGGTGGTCTCTACCGAAACTTCTTCCTCACCGGCATCCTCGACGAATACGGGGTGTTCTTCCCAGCCGAGTCGGCCGGAGACTCCGGCGGTGTGGTCCGTCTCTACCAACGCCCCGGCTACGGCGATGCCGTCCACCCCACCCTCGACCCCCGCACCAACGTCATCGCCCAGCGCAACCCCATCCCCTTCTTCGGGGTAGGCCTCATCGCAGAGATCGACGACGAGACCATTCTCGCCAACGCCGACCCCGACGACGACGACGGCGACGGCATCTCGGGGCGTCCCAACTACGACCGTGGCTTCGTCGGACGCTTCGGACGAAAGAGCCAGACGGTGAGCATCGAGGGCTTCATTCGCGGTCCCCTGATGAACCACCTCGGGGTCACCACCGACCCCCTCACCCAGGCGCAGAAGGCCGCGCTGCCGGTGGACAGCTCCAACCAGGGTGACGACGCGCAGCGTGCCGCGAGAGAGCTGATGCACGCGCTGCTCCCGTCGGGTCAGGCTGCAGCGAGCGATGGCCCCACCACCGACGATGACGGCGTCGCCGACCCCGAGCTGAGCACCGACGACCTCTTCGACCTCGTCAGCTTTGCGATGCTCACCGCCGCACCCGATGTGCGCACCGAGCTCACCACCCACGAGCTGCGGGGACTCGACCACTTCGACGCAATCGGCTGCGGCGACTGTCACACCCCGCGTCTCACGGGTCCACGCGGTCCGCTGCCGCTGTACTCCGACCTGCTGCTGCACGACATGGGCGAAGACCTGGCCGACGGTCTGGTGCAGGGCGAGGCCAGCGGCTCCGAGTTCCGCACCCAGCCGTTGTGGGGGCTGCCTGCAGTGGGTCCCTACCTGCACGATGGCCGGGCCACGACCGTCGATGGGGCCATTCGCATGCACGGCGGCGAAGGCCTGCAGAGCCAGCAGCGGTACCTCGCCCTCAGCTCTACCGAACGGGGCGAGCTGCTCGATTTCCTCGACACCTTGGGAGGCGCAAAGCAGGCGACCGGCGGGCTGCTTCTTCCCGACCAGCCCATCCCGGCCGTCGGCGAGTACGGAGGCCCCTCCAGAGAGCTGACAAACGCCGAGCACGCGTCGTTCTCTGCGGGTCGAGACGCCTTCGATCTGGAGCTGGGCCTGTCGGATGGTGTGGGTGCCCCCCGCTACAACGGGGACTCCTGCCGAGCCTGCCACTTCGACCCCGTCATCGGCGGCGCAGGCCCCCGCGGCGTGAACGTGGTCCGCCACGGCATCTGGAACGACAACGACGAGTTCGTCGCTCCATCGGTCGGCACCATCTTGCACCGTCTCACCGCGCTCACCGACAGCCTCAACAGTCCCCAGGACGAAGCCACGGTCTATGAGCTGCGCAACACGCCGCCGCTGTTCGGACTTGGACTCGTCGACACCATCGCCGACGAGGAGATCGAAGCACGCGCCGATCCCGACGATCTGGACGGCGACGGCATCTCGGGTCGGGTCAGCTACGTCGATGGCGGGCAGATCGGTCGGTTCGGCTGGAAGGGACAGGTCCCCAGCCTCGCCGAGTTCACCCGCGACGCCCTCACGGCCGAGCTCGGCCTGACCCTCCCCTACGTCGACGGCGCCACCTTCGGTCGCATCCAGGACAACGACGCGGTGCCCGATCCCGAGGCCACCGCGGTCGAGGCCGACGCCATCCTCACCTTCATGTCGCTGCTCGGTCCCCCGCCCCGCCAGGCGTCCGCCACCTCGGAAGCCGCGCTTCGAGGCGAGTCTCTGTTCACCACTGTGGGCTGCGCGGACTGTCATGTGCCCGAGCTCGAGGGCGCCGACGGCCCCATTCCCCTCTTCTCGGATCTGCTGCTGCATGCGGTGACCGAGGCGGGCACTCCCGGCATCGAAGAAGCGGGCGCGGGCACCCACGAGTTCCGCACACCGCCCCTCTGGGGGCTGGCCACAAGCGCGCCCTACCTCCACGATGGCTCGGCCGACACCGTGGCGGAGGCGATTGCCGGGCACGGTGGCGAAAGCACCGCAGCACGCGACACCTTCACCGAACTCAGCGCGACAGACCAGGCCGATCTGCTCGCATTCCTGGCGAGCCTGTGATGCGTGAAAATACCGTAGCACGCGCTGTTTTAATGGCCATGCTCGCCGCCGCGTGTGGGGAGGACCCACCCCACAAGGAACCGTCCGACACCGACACCGACGCGGAGACCGGCTGGACTCCGCCCGACGACACCGGCAACAGCTTCCACGACCCCCTGTCCCGTCCGGCCCAACCCACCCTCGACCTGGCGGACTTCACCTCCGCCGAGACCTGCGCGGGCTGTCACCCCACCCACTACGCCCAGTGGCGCACTTCGGTCCACGCCACCGCCATGCACGACCCTGTCTTCCAAGGACTCGTCGGAGTGCGCCAGTCCGACCTCGCCGGCACGGAGGACGCCTTCTGCACCCAGTGCCACAGCGCCATCGGTACCCGCGCCCACGACATCGTGCCCGGCTTCTCCTTCGACGAGCTCGACCCTCTCACCATGGAAGGCGTCACCTGCGAGGGCTGTCACAAGGTGAGTGCCGTCGAGCGCACCTCCAATGCGGGCCACCGCTTCGACCCAGACGGTCCCATCCGCGGTCCCATCGAAGACCCCATCGCCAACACCTTCCACGACTCCGAGCCTGTGGACTTTCTCGGAGAGTCGGAGTTCTGCGGCTCCTGCCACGACGTCATCGAGGTGAGCGGCCTGCCCCTCGAGCGCCCCTACGAGGAGTGGACCACCTCGCCAGCCCGCGACGACGGCCGCAACTGCCAGGACTGCCACATGCCCACCACCGAGGGGCCCGCAGCCAACGGCGGACCCGAGCGCACCTTGCACAACCACGGCTTCGTGGGCGTCGACGTGCCACTGGTGGAGGGCTGGCTCGACGAGACCGAGCTGGCGAGCATCCGGGCGTCCATCGACACGCTGCTGACCGCCTCCGGCACCGTGCTCCTCGAGCTTCCCGCTTCCGCCACCGCCGGGCACACACTCGACGTGGTCGTCACCGTGCGCAACGAGATCGACGCCCACAACCTGCCCACCGGCAGCACCTTCATCCGCCAGTGCTGGCTGGAGGTCACCGCCACCGACGCCACCGGCCGGGTCATCTACGCCACCGGCGACCTCGACGAAAACGGCGACCTCCGCGACCGCTGGAGCGCCCTCGACCCCTACGGCGACGACGACCTCGTGAGCCTGGGCTCGGGCTTCGTCGACGACGAGGGCGTGCCCACCTTGTTCACCCACCAGGCCACCGAGCACACCTCCACGGCCCTGCAGCCCCTACACGAGCGTACGGTCACCCTCTTTGTGCCCGTGCCCGAGGATGTTGCCGGCCCCATCGACGTGGCCGCCCGCCTTCGGTTCCGTCCCCTGCCCCCGTTCCTGCTGCGATTGCTGGAGCTCGACCAATGGATCGAACAGCTGGTCATCACCGACATCGACGCCGATGCGGGACAGGTCTTGCTGGAGGACTAGGCACGTTGCTCATCCTGGTGGGCTGCCAGACCAGGCTCGAGCTCGACCCTGAAGCGCGGTCCCCGAAGCTTCCTGTGAACACCGACGCGCTGATGGAGGCTCCGTTCTGCGGAGAGGCGCCTCCCGACGAGACGCTCGCAAGCCTGACCGTGAACGTCTGGCGGGCACCCGGCGTCGACCCTTGGTCCGCCACCTACAACGGCCTCGCCGCCATGGCGGTGTGGACCCGCCTCGGCCTGTTCAGCACCATCCAGCTGCACGATGAGATCGCTGCAGACCGGCTGATCATCGACACCCCGGCCGGTCCCAGCCTCCAGCCCGCAAAAGACATCCTGTCGGCCTTGCCAGCTTCCGATGACGGCGACGTCCACATCGTGGTGATGGACCGCTTCTTCGCCGAGGACAGCTCCCTGGCCCGCACCGGCGTGAAGCTCCGCGGCCTCACCGTCAGTCCCCACCTGCCGGTGGACCCCACAAGCCCCCTCGCCGAGCTGCACCTCGACAAGCCCGTCCCGCCCACCGTCTTCATCGACCTCTCCGCCGGCCCACGCGCACCGGGCGACCTCGAGCTCACTTCCGCCCACGAGGTCGGTCACGCCCTCGGACTGCCCCACCGAACGGGCGACGAGGTGCTGATGAGCGACGGGGAGCTGTCGCTGCGCTGCCTGCCGGGTCTGTCGGCCGAAGAGCGGGAGCAACTTGGCCGCAGGTTCATCAAGCTGAATCGCTAGAGCTTGCGCCGCGGCGACTCCGCCACCAACCACCGGCCCGGGGGCACATTCCGCCACACCACACCGCTCTGGGTGACCGTGGCGAAGCGCCGTCGAAGCGAGTTCTCCAGCCGCTTGGAGGCTTTCATCGCGTGGGTGTGGACATACGCGAGGGTGACGAAGCGCCCCCCGGGTCGCAGAGCCGCCTCCACGCCGTCGAGCTCGCGTTCCATGACGTGCTCGGGAAGGAGGGTCCAGGGGACGGTGGACAGGATGCGGTCGGCGCCATCCAGTCCGCGGCGACGCAGCTCCTCGGGAAGCTGTCGCGCGAGCGCCCCGCTGACCTCGACCCCGGGGTGGGCGTCTTGAAGGGCCTGGCGCAGCTCGTCGTCGGGCTCCACAGCCAGCAGGCGGGCCTGGGGCGCACTCTCTCGGATCCAGCCGGTGAGCGGGCCCGTGCCTGCGCCGACCTCCACGATGGTCTCGGCATCATGCAAGGCGGACACCCCCACCAGGGCGCGTGCCAGCCACGGACTCGACGGTGCCACGGTCCCGATGCTCTTCGGGCCCTTCATCAGGCGCTTCCACAGCAAGCGCGTGCTCGCGATGGCGTTGTCGGGTCCGGACGGGGGCGTGGAGGGTGAGGCCAGGCTCATGGGGGGGGGCTCCGGAGTGGACAGGTGGTGCAACCAGAGAATTGCGAACTCGAACCACTGACGTCAAGAGGCCAGTCCCTCGGCACAACGACATCTGGGTGACAGGCCGCATTCCTATGCACCCCGACGGCCGGGGCACGGGGTCGGACGCAACGGCGCACATCAGAGGCAGCGGATAGCGGGTCCGTCAGTGAGTGACCGCCGACACCGGAGCCCTTGTGTCCGACCCCCAGTCATGGCCCCTGGTGCACGTCGTGGGCGCAGCGCTCTTTCGGGATCACCCCCAGCACGGACTGCAGCTCTTTGTCGCTCGGCGCTCTCCTGGTCGCCGTCACGGCGGGTGCTGGGAGATTCCCGGCGGACAGGTGGAGGACGGCGAGGACGAACCCACCGCCCTCGTCCGGGAGATCCGAGAGGAGCTGGACGTCGAGATCAGGCTCCACCACCGGCTCGGAGAGGCCACGGTGCCGGCGGGTGGGGTGCGGGTGCGCATGGCGGCATGGGTCGGCCACATCGTCCACGGTGAGCCCACACTCGTCGACCACGACGACGCGCGCTGGGTGCGGCCGGTCGACTTCGACCACCTGCACTGGGGCCCGGCCGATGTGCCCCTGCTGCCGGCGCTCGCCGCGGTCTGGGAGTCACCGCCCCAGGTGTGATCTCGGGGAAGGCGACTGCGAGAACAGCCCGTGCCACCCCATTTACGGAAATGCTCCACTTGGGGTGCGGCACTTGACGTACAGGCCGGCCTCCGGCGGTCCGAACCTGCGGGACCCTGAGAAGGAGACCCGATGGCCCGCAGAAGCCGCCAGCACCGCACCGCACGTCCGCAAGACGTCCCCGCCATCCTCCGGGCCGCCGGGGACCGCCTCAACTCCGGCCGCCGCGCCCAGGTCGTCCGCCTCGGGCCCGTGGCCGTCCCCGCGCTCACCCGCCTGCTCGACGACCCCACGGAGCTCGCGAGCGACCCTGCCAGGCGCCGTCTCGCCCTGCACGCTCTGGAGCTGCTCACCGAGCTGGCCCACCCCGAGGCTGTTCCCGCGGTGCTCGGAGTCGCCTGGTACGTCACCGACGATGTCGACCTGAGGGTGGCTGCCGTCCGTGCGCTCCACGCCATCGGAGGCGACGCGCTGGAGCCTGTGCTCGCGCTGCAGATGTCGTCGTGGACCCCCGAGGACTCCCTCTTCATCGCCGTCTGGATCAGCACAGGCCTGGGCGTGAAGGACAGCCGCGTGCTGGACTACGCCACCCGCCTGCTCGACTCCGCCCCTCGGCCGCCGCCGCCGCACTCGGCACCTATGGCGACCCCGCTGCGCTTCCAGCACTGTCGAAGGCCCTCGACAGAATCGACCTGCCGGTGACCCAGGGTGCCGGTCCCGCGTCCACCATCGCGGAGCTGGGTCGGGCCATCGGCGCCCTGGGCGGAAGTCTTCGCGCCGACCAGCGCCTCAAGACACTGGTGGCCGACGAGCTGCTGGAAGGCCGCCTCGCGAGCTGAGGTTCAGCGGACCTCCTCGAGCACCACGATACTGCTGCCCACCACACCGTAGGTGGCGCCATCGACCGCTTGGGGGGCGTCGAGCGTAATGTTGGCCGAGAAGTAGGGGTCGAGCGAGGGGTTGTCCGCGAACCACCCCTCCTCGGCATCGCCGATGGTACCCGGCTTGTCGAACCACGCCTGGGTGTCGATGAGCCGCGCCCAGGTGCGTCCCTCGGGCAGGGTGAAGTCCACCTGGCCGCGCTCCATGTTGATGAGAATGAGCAGCTCTGGCTTGTCTTCATACTCTGGCGTGCCATCGCGGTGGTAGTGCATCATCAGGTGGCGTTGGGTGCCCCACTGGTCGTCGCCCATGTCGCCGTTGCCCGCGTTCTTCCAACCCAAGGCCATGTGCTCGCCATGCTCGGCAGGCGAAAGGGCGTAGGTGCGGTCGCGGCGGAAGCGGGTGAGCTCACGCACGAAGTCGTGCATCCGGTGGCGGTCCCAGGCATAGGTGCTGTGCCACTCTCCCCAACGGAACCAGTTCCATTCGTTGTCCGAACCGTCTGAGTAGGCGTTGTTGTTGCCGAACTGGGTGCGGATCCACTCGTCGCCGCCGAGAATCATCGGCGTGCCGTGGCTCACGAACATGGCCACGAACATGTTGCGCATGAACTGACGTTTGGTGGCCTCGTCGCCCCAGTTGCGGCTTCGGTTGTGGTTTTCGCCCGACTCGTCGTCGCACCACACACTGAGTGGGTCGTCGCAACACACCGGGTTGAGCAGGCCACAGCCGTTCTGCTTCTCGTCGTAGGAGAAGAGGTCGTAGAGAGTGAATCCGTCGTGCACAGTGACGAAGTTCACCGAGTGGTAGGGCTTGCGGTCGTTCCAGCCGTAGACGCCTGCGCTGCCCGTCAGCGTGCCGCCCCCATCGATGCCCTCGGTGGAGTTGAGCATGAAGCCGTCTTCATTGACGAAGCTGCGCCACCAGTCGCGGAAGTGGGCGTTCCACTCGTGCCAGGCGTAGGCGGGGTCGTCGGTGGAGGTGGTGAAGCCGCCGATGCCGGGGCCTGTGCCGGCGGCGGTCCAGGGCTCGGCGATGATGCGGGTGTTGTTCGCCTGCAGAATCGGGTCGTCGATGATGTCCTGGAGGACGGTCGTGGTGGGGTCGACCCAGTCCTCCCAGTTCTCCGAGTAGGGGTCGTTCTCACCAAGGATGCCTGCGAGGTCGAAGCGGAAGCCGTCGACGTGCAGCTCCTCCACCATGAAGTGCAGCGAGTCCATGGTGAGGCGCCGCATGGGGGTGTGGTTGGGACGGGTCTGGTTGCCGACGCCTGTGTTGTTCCAGTAGGTCTGACCATCTGGAGGCAGCGCGTACCAGGCTGCGTTGTCCAACCCACGGAAGGTGTACAGACCGGCCACCTCCTTGGGGTCGAAGTTCACCTCGTAGGCGGCGTCGTAGCTCTCGAAGTACAGGCGCTCTCGCCAGAGGCCGCCTTCGCCCGTGTGGTTGTAGACCACGTCTACGATGACCTCCACGCCGTTCTGGTGCATCTGGTCCACCATCCACCGGAACTCGTCGAGCACATCGTCGACGCGTCCGGTGGCCTGGTAGCTGGCCGAATAGCTGTGCTCGGGCGCGAAGAAGTTGAGGTTGTTGTAGCCCCAGTAGCCGCCGTCGAGGGGCTTTTCGTGGATGGGCAGCAGCTCGATGGCCGTGATGCCGAGGTCGGCGAGGTAGGGCGCCATCTCGCCCACGCCACGCCAGGTGCCCGGCCACTCGACACCGCTGGCGGGGTTGCGGGTGAAGCCCTTGGGGTGGACCTCATAGAACACGAGGTCGGTCCAGTCGTGGCCTTCGAGCTGGCCAGAGCTGCGGGCGGCGCGCCACTGGTCCTCGTGGTCGGACCACTGGTAGTCCATCTCCACCACCACGGTCTTGCTGGCGGCGCGCCAGGTGGATTCATGGCGCCCGGGCCCCGACGCGGTGCTGCCGGCAAACCAGTCGTGGTCGCGGTGGATGGCCTTGCCCCAGGGGTCGAAGAGAAGCTTGTTGGGGTTGAATCGGTTGCCCCAGCGGTCGACGTCGGTCTTGAAGCCCGCGGTGGACCCAGGGAACCAGCCCGCGTCGTACTCCCAGTTGGGACCCCAGGCGATGTAGCCGTAGTGCTGACCGAGGCCGACACCCTCGACGTAGAGGCTCCACAGCGGTCCGCCCTCGGGGTCGCGCACGAGGGGGGCCTGCCAGGTGGGCAGCTCGCTCTCGGGGTCGTCGAAGAGCAGCACCTCGATGCGCTCGGCCCGCTCGCTGTAGACCACGAAGCTCAGGCCCTTGTCGACCACCACGGGACCCATGTGGTCCATCGTGCGCACGTCGTCCCAGGTCCAGCCCGGGGCCACGTCTTCGCTGTGGTACAGCCGCAAGTAGTCGTCAGAGGCACAGCTGACGGACATCAGAGCGATCGATGCCGCACCGATCCACCGCAGCGACGTCAACAGGGGACGGGGAGCAGAGCTCAACACACACCTCCGGCGGCCCAGCGTAGCCCGATCCGGCCCTTCTTCACTCTGCGACCCGCGCGCTCCGACAAAGGACTCAACCCACCCGAACCAGGGCCGAACGAGGACTGCGCTCGGGAGTCGTCCGGTCCTTTCCTGACGGCGAGATCTCGCCAACCGCTCCCGGCGGTCCCCTCTGTCGACCCGCTGCGAGCCCATCCACCATGACGACGCAGAACGCCACCCCGACCTCCGACGCTTGCACCCGCGGCATCCAGGCCTTCGTCGACCTCGTCGCAGCCTGCGAGTCCGTGCAGCGCAGCCACAGCCTGCTGCTCACCGCTCTCGACAGCGTGGTGGCGGCCATGGGCTGGCCGTGCGCCTCGTACTGGGGACCGAACGAAGCGGGAACCGGACTGCTTCGCCTCGCCGAGGTGGGAGTGGCCCCTGAAGACTACGAGGACACCGATGTAGAGGGCGTTCCCGAAGCGGTGGCCCGGGTGACCGACACCTGTGAGGTGGCAGCCATCTACACGAGCGGACGCCTCCGCTGGTTGGTGCCAGTGCGCTTCGGCGACGGTCCTGTCGGCGTGATGGACTTCTTGAGCACCCAGGGTGAGCTGCCCGACCCGCGGCTCGGAAAGCTGCTGTCCGCGATGGGCGGTGCGCTCGCCCGCTTCGTCGCCCAGGTGAAGGACAAGGAACAGCTCGAGGAGTACGAGCTCGAGGCCGGTGCCATCCGCTCGGTGGGGGCCGACCTCGAGGGCGTACAGAGCGTGGAGGAGTCGCTCGACCGCATCATCGAGAGCGTGTGCCGCGTGTACGGCTGGGTGTGCGGGGGCTGGTGGCGGTGGTCGCCCCGCCGGGAACGCATCGTTGCGGGTGGGCTGACCGGTTCCGCTGGCGAGGCCTTCGACTCGGCCACCCGAGGGTCCGCCTTCCGCGTGGGCCAGGACCAGGTGGGCCGTGTGTGGAAGTCCGGCGAGGTGCTGGATGTCCCGGATCTGTGGAGTGTCCCCGCCTACACCCGCCGAGATGCTGCCCGCCAAGGTGGCGTGAGAGCGGGCGTCTTCGTGCCGGTCACCGCATTCGGCCAGCGCATCGCGGTGCTCGACTGGTATGCCCCCAGCGCAGGCCACGTCAGCGACCGCCGCCGGGACACCCTCAACGCCGTCGTGCGTGTGATGACCCGCGTGACCGAACGTCTCATCGACCAGGAGCGCAGCCAGGCCCTGGCGGAGGTCCCCCGCATCGGCCAGCAGGTGCGCGACGCCCTCGGCGCCCGGGCCGAAGGCAGCGACATGTGGGCCACCATCCTGTCCGCCGTGCGGGCCGCCGACCCCCGCCAGGAGTGGATCGCGATTCGAAGAAAGGACGAGAATGGTCCGTTCGTGCCCGTTGTCGATGAGGACAGTGACGCATCCGTCCCCCAGGCCCCCAACCATGGGGACGTGCCCGCAAAAGCGGTCTCTGGAGCGGGCATCCAGGTGGTGGAGGTGCTCGGCGAGACCGGCTCCTGGGCCCGGGCCATGTACGAACAGCTCGGGTGGGACGGTGCTGTCGTCGTTCCGGTGCGTCCGCGCCGTGCGATGCCTGGGGTGTTGGTGCGCCGCAGCCGGGACAACGAACGCCTCGCCGAGGCCTGGGTGTCCGCCATGGCCGAGACCGGCGAGCTCATCGGGCATGCCATCGACGAGGTTCTCGAGAAGGAGCTGGAGACCGAACGCGCTGAAGCGGTCGCCCAGATCATGCAGCTGCTCGACCAGATCGCCCAGGGCAACGTCGACGGACGCCTCGATGCGGTCCTCCCTGGTGACCTCGAGGGCATGAAGCAGGACGTCCACCGCATCGCGGACATGGTGCAGCGCTTCCGGCAGGTCCTCGCAGGGCTCACCGAGGCGTGTGCCCAGGGCGACCTCGCCGCACGGGCCGACCTCGCCGGCTTCGAGGGTGCCTGGCAGCAGATGATCGAAGGGACCAACGCGGTGCTCGACACCGTGGCCCGCCCCGTTGCGGTCGCCATCGACATTCTGGCCAAGATCGCCGCAGGCGCGGAGCCGCCCAAGATCGACGGCGACTACCGCGGCGAGTTCAGAAAGCTGGTGGACGCCATCAACATGGTGCTCGAGGTCAACGACGAGATTGTCGCCATCGCCGCACAGATCGCAAACGGCGACCTCACCGTGCAGGTGCGGCCCCGCTCCGAGGACGACCGGCTGCTCCACGCCCTGTCGCGCATGGTGGACGGCCTCAACGAAGCCCTGTCCGCCGTCGAGAACTCCTGCTCGGGCCTCGCGGCCAGCAGCGGGGAGGTGGACACCTCCAGCACCGAGCTCGCCAACTCCGCCAAGGGCCTGTCCAGCGTGGCCGCCCGGATGCGCGACGCCATGGCGGACATCACCGAGCAGACCCGCGAAAACGCCGTGCGTGCCGAGCAGGCCCGCGCGGGCACCCGTCAGGCTGCCGACACCGCCGAGGCGGGCGCAGAGCAGATGCGCGAGATGCTGGCCACGATGCGCGAGGTCCAGAAGGACAGCATCCGGGTGGGCAACTTCGTGCAGGTCATCGACGAGATCGCCTTTCAGACCCGCCTTCTGGCCCTCAACGCCGCCATCGAGGCCGCCCGGGCCGGTCAGCACGGACGGGGCTTTGCGGTGGTGGCTGAAGAGGTCCGCTCCCTCGCAGGGAGCAGCGCCCAGGCCGCCAAGGAGATCGGCAAGGTCATCCGCACGTCGGTGGACCGGGCCCGGCAAGGCGTGGCCGCAGCCGACTCCACGGCGGTGTCGCTGACCGCCATCGTCGACGCCGCCAAAGAGGTCTCCGAGCTGGTCGACGAGATCGCAGAGGCCGGCGTGGAGCAGCGCCAGTCCACCGAGGTCGTGCACAGCGGCCTGACCGAGCTCGACGAAGCCGTGCAGACCAACACGGGCCGGGCCCAGTCCATGGCAGGCGCCTCCCAGGACATGCACGGCCAGGTGGAGAGCCTCCGGGAGCTCATCGGGCGCTTCACCCTGGTGGACGTCGCATCGGCATCCCCATCTCCCGAAGCGGACGCGCCCATCGATGAGGAGGTCATGGACGCGCCGATCTACGAGGGCATCGCAGCCCGGTAGTGCCCCAGCACGCGTCGTCTTCAGTCGGTGGCCGGCACCCAGACGCCGCCTTCACCCTCACAGCCCGCGGCCTCTCCACCCACGAGGTCGTCCCAGCGGTTGCAGGGGTAGACCGACCACACCTGGCCCAGCTCCTCCAGGTGACAATGCCCCAGCACGAGGTCTTCTGGACAGGTGCCGCTCACCACCAGCACGCCTTCTGAGCAGCCCACGCTGTCCTTGCCCCCCTCAAAGGCGGTGAAAGCGGCGTCGGCCCCTTCTTCGGACACGCAGGTGCCGTCCGGCGACGGGCGGTAGCAGACGTAGCCGGTCCCCCCGGACACGATGACGTCCTCATGGAGGACATCCTGGGGCACCGGGTAGGGGGAGCAGGACTGGTCGACGGTGGCGGAGTCCTTGGGACCCTCGTCCCCGCATGCACAAAGGCCCACCACCGCCCACACCCACAGCGCTCTGGACATCACGCCTCCTCCCCCCGACGGTACCCCACGCGCGCGGGATAGGCTGCATCCAGGAGGTGTCTCGTGGATGTCGTCGGCTCCGATGGCCTGCGCGTGGCGCTCGTGGCACGCGACCCCCTGGTGGCTGGTTTTCTCGGACACCAGCTCCGGGCGTTGGGGGTGGAGACCGTCACCAGCACCGACGCTTCGCCCGCGGAGTTCTCCGGGGTCGATGCGGTGGTGTGGGACCTCGGACCCGGAGGCTCGGAGGGCGACATCGCTCCGGTCGAGGGCATCCCCACCCTCGCGCTGGCCGATGGCGAAGAAGACGGCGCTCGGGCCCTCCGCGCGGGTGTGTCCGGAGTGCTGGACCGGGGTCGCCCTCCTGAGGCCCTGGTGGCGGCGCTTCAGGCCCTCGTGGCCGGATTGTTCGTCTGCGAGCCGGCCCTCGCCCAGGTGGACAGCAGCCCACCTGTCCAGACGGACAGTCCCCTGTCGTCTCGCGAGCAGGAGGTGTTGGAGGCACTGGCCGAAGGGCTGTCGAACCGCGAGATCGGTCACCAGCTCTACGTCTCCGAGCACACCGTACGCTTTCACGTCCGCGCCATCCTCGAAAAGCTCGGCGCCACGAGCCGCACCCAGGCCGTCGTTCTCGGCGCCCGGGCGGGCCTCCTCGAGTTTTGAGGTGTCGCGCTCCCCACCCACCCACGCCACCGGGGACCGTCCGTTCGGACAGGTCGAAAACAGGCCGTGCGGGCAGTGTTCCACCTGCATCTCAGTGGCCAGGATGTCGTCGGCCGCCGGGCACTGCGTCCGCGCCGGTCCGTTCAACCGAAACCTGGAACTCCATGTCCATCCAACTCACCGAAGTATCTGAAGCACTCGCCACTCTCGTCGAGTCCACCGCACCCTCCGTCGTCCGCGTCGAGGCCGAGGGGCCTCCCGTCTCCGGCACGAGCTGGGGCGATGGCACCGTGGTCACCGTGGCCCACGCCATCGAATCCGACGGTCCCGTCACCCTCACCCTCGCCGACGGCACCCAGCTCTCCGCCCGGCTGGTCGGGCGCGACCCCCGGCTCGACCTCGCCTTCCTGCAGCTTCCCGAGGAGCATGCCGATCTGATTGGAGCACGGCCCGCTTTCGCGGAATCCTCCCCCCGCACGGGCCACCTCGTGGTCACCCTCGGTCGCGGACCCAGGGGCCTGCGCAGCTCGCTGGGCATCGTGGGTGCTGTCCACGCCTCGCCCTGGCGCACCCGGGGCGGCGCCGAGGTCTCGTCGGACATCGACGTCGACGCCACCCTGCATCCCACCGCCGCGGGTGGCCCCCTGCTCGACGCCAGCGGTCGTCTCCTCGGCATCAACACCACCGGCATTCGGCCTGGAGGGGCCACCCTTCCCGTTGACACCGTGGACGCCGCCCTCGCCCTCGTCCGCGACAAGGGCAGCATCCGTCCCGGTCTCCTTGGCGTGCGGGTGCGCACCACACCCCTCCCCCCCGACCTCGCGGCCACCCACGGCCAGCACCAGGGCCTGCTCGTGCTCGGCACGCCGCGGCGCGGTCCCGCCCACAAGGCCGGCATCGAGTCGGGAGACGTCATCCTGCGGGTGGCCGACACCCCGGTCCACACCCTCCTCGACCTGCGGGCGGCGCTGTCCACCTCCGGCGGTCAAGAGGTCAGCGTCACCCTGCTGCGCTCGGGCGAAGTGCGAGAGTGCCGCGTGCTGGTGCGAGATGCCCCCTTCGGCAAGGGCGGACGAAGCCGGTGGGGCGGGCACCACAAGGGCGGCCGTCACCACAGGGGCCACGGCGGACCCTGGCGTCGCTGGCGCAAGGCCCACGCCCGCGGTCGTCACCGCTACTGAGGCCCGAGACTCAGACTCTGCCGGCGGGCTTGACGGCCCGCAGCAGCATGCGGACCTCCTTGTACACGTTGTTCCAGCGTTCTCCGGCCACCTCGAGCTGCTGCCGGCTCATCTGCCCCGACTTCAGAGCCTTGGCGTAGAAGGGGGCGGGCACCAGGGTGGCCCCGACCACGTCGAAGTCGATGCCGAGCTGGATGCCGAGCGGTGTGTTGCTGAAGCCCCCGGCGATGGCCTTGCGGTTGGCCTTCTGTGAGAAGAGGGCGACCCCCTCTGGCAACACGGGCCGCACATGGGTGGGGTCGCACAGGTAGTCGTCGTGGCGCGGGTGGGGCACCATGATGAGCAGCTTCGCGCCGTCCTTGCACACCCGGTAGAGCTCCTTCCAGATGGCCAGGTAGGTCGGCGCGCTCTGCCCCAGATGCTCCAGCACATGGGACATCAGCACCTCGTCGACGCTGTCGTCTGGCCAGGGCCAGGGGGTGGCCTCGAGGTCGACCACGAGGTCGGGCGAACAGGCGTCGGAGTGGTCGACGTTCACCCAGCCATTGCGCTTGTTGTGGCCGCAGCCGAGGTTGAGCTTCATCGAGACTCCCTGGGGTCGGCGGGCTGCTATCGGGTCGCCCCGGGAGACGCCCTTCGCCGCCGGGCCACCACCCCCATTCCCACCAGCAGGCCGAGCCCCGGCGCACCGGTCACGGTCGTGCAGCCCCCCTTGTCCCCGCTGTCGTCGCTGCTCTCACCGGGCGTGCCACTGTCCGTGGGGGCGTCGGTGTCGTGACCGGAGGGTCCGGTGTCGCCACTGTCACCGCTGTCGCCGGAGTCCGGCTCGGCAGCGGTGTAGGAGACGGCCGATGAGTAGGCGAGAAAGCCCGTCTCATCGTCAATTCCGCTGTTGTAGGGCGCATTGAGGTAGTCGGCGCCCGCGGAGCTGGCGACCAGGCGCACGGTCACTGTGCCCGCGCCGTCCTCGGAGGCCCGCCAGCGGGTGGGCAGAGTGACGGTGGCATGGGTCGTCAGGGGCCCGGCAAGCAAGGTGCCAGAGCCCACAGCGATGTGGGCGCCGGCATCGGGCAGCACGATGCGGTCACCGGGCCCGAAGGCGGTGGCCGTCCAGCCTGTGCTGTCGTCGACCGTGATCGCCAACACCTGCGGATGGGTGAGCACGACCACACCGTCACCCGGGTCGCCCACGTTGGTGAGGTCGATGCCCACGGTGGTCTCGCCATCGAGAAGCACGGGGTCGGCCAGGGGCTCCAAGCGAGGCACAGCGGTGGACAGGGCGGCGGCGAGGTCGAGGCCCCCGTCCGAGCGCACCTTGCCCACAAGGTCGGGGTGGTCGGCGGCGCTGACCCGAAGCACCCGGGCTGCCTCGACGGCCGACAGCTCGGGGTGGGCCTCGAACAACAGGGCGGCGGCACCGGCCACCAGGGGTGCGGCGTAGGAGGTGCCGCCTGCCGTGAGCACCTGTTCGTCGTGGTCGATGCCCAGGCTGCAGATGTCGACGCCCGGTGCCGCGAGGTCCACGGAGCTGGCCCCATAGTGGGAGTAGCTGTTCAGCCCACCGTCGCGAAGGCTGCCGGCCACCGTGAGGATGTGGGGGTCGGTGAAGCTGCCCGGGTACATCGGGTAGACGTCGTTGTCGGCATCGGCGCAGTCGGCGTAGCTGCAGTTGGCGGCGGCGGTGACGAGCAGGATGTCCGCCGAACCCAGGGCTGCGACGGCATCGTAAAAAGCCGTGGTGTAGCTCGGGCCGGCGATGGAATAGTTGAGAACCCTCACACCCAGGTCGCCTTCAGCCAGGTCAGCCATCGCGCTCACGGCGTAGGAGAAGTAGAGGGCACCCGCCCCATCGGCAATCTTCTGCAGGTTGACGCGCCCCTCCGAGACGACCCCCGCCCGGCCGAGGCTGTTGTCGGCGAGTCCGACCAGCTCGCCCGCGATGAAGGTGCCATGGTGGGGCACGCCCACACCGGTGACGACCTCGGGAATGCTGTCCCAGTCGCCATAGTCGTAGCGACCCGAGACCCGTCCCATGTCGGTGTGGGCCTCGTAGAAGCCGCTGTCCTGGATGGCGACGACCGGCGCACCCGCACCGGTGAGGCCGCGGTCGTGGGCCGCCTCGAGGTCGAGTGCTGGCAGCTCCCACAGGTCGGGACAGTCGTCGGTGCCGGCGTGGTCCCCCGTCAGCGTCTGCTGAGACGCGCCCGTGAGCTGGTCCCGCTCCACCCAGCGCAGGCCATCGAGCTCCGCCAGGCGACGCTCCGCGAGCTCCACCGCGTGCGGACCGGGAAGGTCGGCCAGGCAGATGCCAGCCACGGCGTAGCACCGTCGGTTCCGGGCACCCGCCAGCTCGAAGATCCGCTCCACCTCGAGCTGAAGGACCGGCCCGTGTGCGCCCACCATCAGGGTGTTCGGTCCGGCCCAGGCCACCGACGCAAGTCCGCTCCACACCGTCAGTCCCACCGTGCCACCCAGCATCAACACCTCCGCCGGCTCACGCGCGCCCATACCCCGTCCACCCGTGAACCGAGGGCCGCCGAGAGACCACCTTCTTTCTGCCACTTCCTGCTCTCGCGCGGGCTGTGGAGCTGAGGCCAACGCGCTACAGTGCGCGGCCGGAGGAGCCTGATGCGCTACGCCCTGATTTGCCTTGGTCTCATCGCCTGTGGCGACAAGGAGACCGACAACACCCCCGAACCCACCGACTTCACCGACGAAGACGACGACGGCTACACCGCGGGCGCAGACTGCGACGACGGCGACGCCACGGTCTTCCCCGGTGCAGACGAGCTGTGCGACAACATCGACAACGACTGCGACGGCGAGGTCGACGAGAATCCCGCCGGGGCCACCGTGATCTGGGAAGACGGCGACGGCGACGGCTTCGGCGACGGCGACACCCGCACCGAGGCCTGCGAGATTCCTGCGGGTTGGGTCGACGTGGGCGGCGACTGTGACGACACCAACGACGCCATCCACCCCGACGCCGACGAGCTGTGCGACGGCGTGGACAACAACTGCGACGACAAGAAGGACAACGACCCGGTCGACACGACCACCTTCTACATCGACGCCGACCTCGACGGCTTCGGCTCCGATGCCACCACGGTCGACTCCTGCGACATGCCCGTGGGCTTCGCCGACAACGACGACGACTGCGACGACAGCGACCCCCGCACCAGCCCCGATGCCGATGAGATCTCCTGCGACGGCGCGGACAACAACTGCGACGGCCGCACCGATGCCGACGTGGTCCCCCGCGACCACGCCACCATCCAGGACGCCATCGACGCCCTGGCCGACGGCGGCGAGATCTGCCTGTCCTCGGGCACCTACACCGACCAGCTCGACCTCTCCGGTCGCCGCCTCACCCTCACCGGCCAGGATGGCCCGCGGTCCACGCGCTTCGACATCGGCTCGAGCTGGCCCCAGGTGTCGGTCACGGGTGGCGGCAACATCACCATCCAGAACATCTCGCTGCAGGGGCCCGAAGTGGCCCTCACCGGCGGCGATACCAGCCTCTACGGTGCCTTCGCCTCGGTTCAAGAGTCGGCCATCACGCTGCACAACGTGCAGGTCAACGACGCGGTGGTCTCGGTCGCGGATGGCGCCGACCTCTACGGCCTGCTCGTCCACGGCGAGAACGCCGACATCACCGTCACCGACCTGCTCGTCGACGCCGCCAGCTTCACCTACGTGGGCGGGGGCGACGGCGGCTCGATGAACATCGACGGCGGCATCATCTCGGGCAGCGACGGCAGCACCATCGACCTCTACGGCATCGAGATGGTCGACACCGTGGTGGGCACCTCCGGCGACCGCCCCGAACGCTGCGATGCCAATGGCTTCCTCGTCTACAGCCGCGACGGGGCGCTCACCGGGGGCGACATCGCCTTCACCAACGCCGCCTACGACGTCGACTGTTCGGATGGCGTCTACCTCGACGGCCTCGCCATCGCGGCCTTCTACAGCTCCGAAGACCTCACCAACGTCTCCGTCACGGGCAACACCGCCACCCTGGCGTCGAGCAGCTCGGCCTACGGCCACGGCCTGGTGCGGGTCTTCGATTCCGACAACGAAGGCACGCACCAGTGGTCGGTGGTCGACATCTCGAGCAACGACTTCACCACCACCAACGACAGCTCGTCCAGCTACAACTACGGCCCCATGCAGGCCACGGCAGAGCTGTACCTCAGCCACTACACGGCCTACGGCAACAACGTGCGCGCCGAAGCCACGGGCACCTCCACCTCCGGCTACGCCTACGGCGGCGGCCTACGGGTGTCGGGCGGCGGCATGCTCTCCCACATCGACATGCGCGGAAACGACCTCTACGGCGCCGCCTACGGCTACGGCGGGGGCGCGGCTTTCACCGCCTACGAGGAGATGGGCGGCTCGTGGATGATCACCAACCTCCTCGCCGTGTCGAACACCGTCGAGACCGACCGAGCAGACGCGCAGGGGGGCGGCCTCTACTTCTACGCCAGCGACCCGGGCGCCTACACCCTCGTCAATGCCGACATCGTCGAGAACACCGTCACCGCGGGCGACGACTGCCATGGCGGTGGTCTGCGGTGGTTCCCCGATGGCGCCAGCGATGTCCTCACCGTCACCAACGTCACCTTCACCGGCAATGCGTGCACGGGCGCCACGTCGGCCGCCGGTCAGGCGGTGTCGCTCTACGCCGCTGACGCCCCGACGGTGGCCTGGACCTACAACAACATCTTCGACCAGCCCACCGATGCCTTCGACGGCATGGACGACCCCACGGGCAACAACGGCAACGTGAGCGAAGACCCCAAGTACGTGAGCACCAGCGGCACCCCCTCCAACTGGGACCTCCGCCTCAGCGTGCGCTCCGACCTGGTCGACCTGGGAGACCCCAGCATCCTCGATGCCGATGGCACCACCAGCGACATCGGCGCCTACGGTGGCCCCGCGGGTGAGGACTGGTAGACGGTCCAATCAAGTACAACGGCCGGCCCGACGTCATCGTCGAGCCGGCCGTCGCCGTCTTGGGGACCGTGCTGCGGAGGGCTACCCCTGCTCCTCCGCGTCGAGCTGGCTGGTGCTCGCAAGCTGTCCGGAGGTGCAGGTGGCGCACGAGCGGGCCGCACACTCGGCCTTGTGAGTGGACCGCAGGGTGAGCACGGGACGGGTGGACCGCCGCACGACCTGCTCCGCCACGCTGCCGAGGAACATCCGGGCAAGACCACGTCGACCGTGGGTGCCCATCACGATGTAGCGGGCATCCTCCTGGTCAGCCGCCTTCAGGATGACGTCCGCGACAGGACCATGGCGGACCTCCGTGCGTCCGGGCACCCCCATTCGCCGGACGGCCTCCAGGTAGATCGGCATCTCGGAGGCGGCTTCGCCTTCCAGCCACTCGTGCACGCTCATGGGCGCCCCGCCCGCCTCCGGGCGCACGATGACGTCGTCGGGAAGCCCAGGCGGTTGGGCCACCACATGGAGGAACACCACCTCCCCTCCGACTCCACCAGCAAGGTGGGCCGCCTCCGCCGCCACCTCGTGGGAGCAGACCGAGAAGTCGACGGGAACGAGAATGCGGGGGCGAACAGGCGTGTCACTCATCTTTGGGACCACCGATGGCATGGGACCTCCAGACCCCTGCTGACGGGAAAGCCGCTGGCGCACGGAGTCGGTCGCGCCCGAGGTATGCACCCCGCGTGCCAGGGGACGGGAGCGCCACCAACAGGCTGGATTGGCGGAATGCCGGCGGACCGGAGCGGGCGAAATCCCCCACCTGTCGGGACCCAGGTGGGTCGACGCTCACCGTTGAAGCGGGGCCGCCTCGGCGTGCATGGTCCAGGTGGTGGTCCAGGTCACGGGAGTCGTGCTGCCCGACGCGTTGACCTCCGGCATCACGCTCGCGGTCTGTCCACGGGCGTCGTAGCGCACGGGCACCGTCCGGCCCGAGTCCACCTCCACCCGCCCTTCAGCCATCGTACGGGTGCCATCCCGCTCGCTGTGGGAGGTGAAGGTGAGCACCACACGGTCGTCGAACCGCTGGGTGAGCACCCACGCCGTCTCTTCGGTCGCGCCATCGGGGCGCACCTGCGCGGTCGTCCACCGGGCGCCGACGCCCACCGGCTCCTCGGGCAGCAGGGGACACAGCTCGACCGCCGCCCGCAGCAGACCCGGCAGGTGGCGTCGGGCAGGCCCGTCGACCGTCACGATGCCCGCGTCGACCACTCCACACCGGTCGTCGGCCCGCCAGCGTCCCTGAAGCCCGCGCAGCGACCGCGCAACGGTGGGGTCCACCGGTGCCCCGCCCTCGGCCTCGTCGCTCGCAGCGGTCACCTCGAAGTCGAAAGTGGCGGGCGCATCGCCCGAGGTCGCCACCCGAAAGGTCCGCCGCTGTACCACCCGCATGGGGTCGGAGGTGACGGCACCACGCGTGGCCGTGGTCTCAAAGCGCGTCTCCCAGCCGATCTCCTCCGCTCCATCGCCGTCAGCCGACACGCGCACGACGGCGAGAGGCGGCGCGCCCACCTCGGTGAGCGACAGGGTGGTGGACGGCCAGGCAGAGAGCTCGACATCGATGCGTGCTGGGCTGTTCTCGACGACTGCTTCGTTCTGCGAGCAGGCCGTGAGCGCGAGCAGGGCGCCGCACGCCAGCTTCGAGGTGGGACCACAGGACGACATGCCAACTCCAGGCCGCGAGCGGTAGCCGGCCCACGCGCGGGCGTCGACCCCGAGACCGCTGGAGCAGCCCACGTCTGGTGCGATATGCGGACCCGCCCTCCCTCCAAACAGGTGACACGGAGTTCCGGATGATCGTGACGCGTGAAAAGCGCTGGTGGCGTCTGGCCCTGACCGTCGACGGCAGCACGCTCCCGAGAACATGGAAGCGCGTGCTCGCCACCACCGTGCTGGCCTTCGTCACCACCATCGCCTGGGAGATCTTCGAGCTGCGCGACGTGACCCTCACGGTCACGCCCTTTTCGCTCATCGGTCTCGCCATCTCCATCTTCCTCGGCTTCCGGAACAACGCGTCCTACGACCGCTACTGGGAGGCCCGCAAGCTGTGGGGGCGGATGGTCAACATCAGCCGGAGCTGGGCCCGCCAGGTCATGACGCTGATTGCCGCCGAAGACGGCGCCTCCGACGCACGCAAGGCCGAGGTGCGGCAGCTCCAGGAGACCCTCATCAAGCGCCAGGCCGCCTATGTGCACGGCCTGCGCATGCACCTTCGCAAGGAGGAGCGCTGGGACGAGCTCGGCGCGTGGCTCGACGACGCTGAGCTGGAGCAGCTCAAGACCGAGTCCAACCGTCCCTCCGTCATCACCCATCGCACCGGCGAGCTGATGACCCAGGCCTGGCGGGACGGCCTCATCCACCCGATGCACGTCCCCGTGTTGGAAGGCAGCCTCACCGAGATCACGGGCATCCAGGGCGGCTGCGAGCGCATCCTCGCCACGCCCGTCCCCTTCGTCTACAACGTGCTGATGCACAGAATCGTCGGACTCTACTGCATCTTCCTGCCCTTTGGTCTCGTCACCTCGCTGCACTGGATGACGCCTCTGGCCACGGCCTTCATCGCCTACGCCTTCTACGGCCTCGACAGCATCGGCGACGAGATCGAGGAGCCCTTCGGCCATGATCCGAACGACCTGCCTCTGTCGTACCTGTCGCGGATGATCGAGGTGAACCTCCGTCAGCGCATCGACGACCCCGACCTGCCGGGCATGCACCGTGCCGTCGGCGGCCTGCTCGACTGAGGACTCGGGCGCTATCGGTCGCGGCGGTCCAGCCAGGCCAGAGCCGCGATGCTCAGGAGCAACGGCAGCCACACCGACAGGGGACCGAGGTTCGCCTGGTCGAACCAGGGCAGCGGCTTGATGAGCAACCCGAGGGTGCCGAGGGCCGCGAGTCCGAGCGCAATGCCTTGCCCGACCCGACCGATGGGACGCCCCCGGAACACCTGCACAAGGGGCCCGACAAGCAGCCAGCTCAGCGGGTTTCCAAGAGTCCAGTTCTCCGTAGGACCCACGCCCTCCAGATCGCTCATCGCCCAGAGGCCCATGGTCGCAGTGCCCATGAAGGCGAGCAACAGCACCGGTGGAATGGCCACCGACGCCGCGACAACACCCGCTGCACGGCTCTTTTCGCGCATTCTTCCCAGCCCGAGGGTGAGTCCGCCAAGCGCAAGGCTCAGCAGCGAGATGGGCCAGTAGGGCAGAGGCTCGTCGCGGCTCCAGGTGTAGCCGCCCTTGCGGAGCTGACAGGTCTCGGCGACCAGCTTGCGGGGCTTGCCGTCGGGCCAGCCGTGGGTGTACTCGACATCGGCGATGCTGTTCATCAAGCGCTGGGGCACCATGCCGGCCTGCCACGAGGTGATGGGCTGGTCGAGGTAGCTGCTCACCATGAAGTCCCAGGCGAACCACACGATTGGCCAGGGTGCGAGGTTGCGCCCGCCATCGAAGCGACCCGTCCACGGCACCACCTCCGACTCCAGCTGCGCCTTGAGATCTCCACCGATGGCGTCGTCGATCACGTCGCGCACCATCGTCGCGCAGTTGTTGTCGGCGTAGTGGTAGACGTAGTCGCGGTTCTCCTTGCGCGCGGCCTTCTTGAGGCGGGCGGCGATGCGCTCGCCGGCACCCGGTGGAAGGTGGAGGCGCTGGGCGACGAGCGTGCGGTCGGTGCGCACGGTGCGGCGCCACTGGACCTCGTAGACCTCCGCTGCCACCCAGAACTCCATCCGGCCGGACAGAAAGGCGGTGAGGAGGTCGGGGCGGCCCCCATCGAAGGCGCCCCAGTTGTAGACCATGTCGTCTTCGAGGGACCCACCAGACACCCAGAGCGCGGTGTGGCCCTGGCTGTTGAAAACCTTGCCGCCCTGAGAGGTGGTCAGCAGGTGGACGCGGACCGACTCCCCCTGTCGGGCCGGGGTGCAGCCTGCTTCGGCGGGAGATGACAGCAGCGCGGATGACAACAGGAGCGACGTGAGCATGCGCCGCGCGTATCTCGTCCGTCGGTCGGAGGGTCGGTCTGGTGACGGGACCCTCGCCGTCACAATGGTGCGAAACCCTCCACCGTCGGCGGCATCCGCGCGGTATCTGCAATCCACGTCCTGAGACGCCAACCCCATGCGGGCGGTCGCCGCTCAGGCCAACCCATACGAACCTGGAGGGTTCCATGTCCGACACCACCATCGAGCTGACCAAGGACAACTTCAACGACATCGTCTCCGGCGAAAAGACCGTGCTCATCGACTTCTGGGCCTCGTGGTGCGGACCGTGCCGGATGTTCGCGCCGGTGTTCGAGGAGGCCGCGACGGCCCACCCCGACATCATCTTCGCCAAGGTCAACACCGAGCAGGAGCGCGAGCTGGCGGGCTACTTCGGCATCCGGTCCATCCCCACGCTCATCGCCATCCGCGACCGAGTGGGCGTGTTCCAGCAGGCGGGCGCCCTCCCCCGCGCCGCCCTCGACGAGGTCATCGAGAAGGTGCAGGCCCTCGACATGGACCATGTGCGCGAGCAGATCGCAGCAGAACAGGCCCAGGCGCCTGCCGAGGCATGACCCCCTGGTCTGATTGACCGGGCCTCAGACCACCCGCCAGAAGGAGGCCCCCGGCTCGTGGGCGGCCTGACGGTGGGTGTCGCGGCGGATCGCGCTGGGGTTGCGTACGTGGGACCACACACGCACCTCCGCGAGAGAGCCTTCAAACGCCCGCGCCGGCAGGTAGACATGCTGGCCGCGGGCGAACTCTTGTCCGAGCAACAGCCGGCCGCCGCGGGGAATGCGGGCGCCGGGGGCCATCTCGCCGCTGTAGGCGAGGCCACCGTCGAGATAGATGGTGAGGCGGCCATCTTCGCCGTCCCAGGCCACCGCGATGTGCTGCCAGGTGTCGGCGATGAGGCGGGGCTCCACCTGCTCGGGCAAGGCCGACCCGTCGATCTCCACCCCGAGCGAAGGGCGGGGCCCACCGGCCACAACGCACACCCGGGTGCTTCCGGCGACCGAGTAGCTGAGCAGAGCGCGCCCGAGGCGTGAGCATGCGGGCTTCACCCAGGCCTCGATGGTCCAGCTGCCTTCGGACAAGCCGGCGTAGCCCGACTCCACCACCACCGGTGTGAGGGTGCCATCGAAGGACATCGAGCGCTCGTCGAGGATGACCGTGCTGAGGTTGGCCTGGCCCATCCGATGTGGAGAACGCCGCAGCTGACGTCCCATCGCCCCGGTGACAGGGTCGGTGTAGTCATCGTCTTCGTCGAACTCGTCGGCGGCGCTGGCCGGCATGGGCACCACGATCTCGTCGTCGTCGTGCTCGTCTTCCTCGATGGGCTCCTCTTCGACCAGTGCGGCGGTGGAGATGCCGGCGGAGGTGTCCTCGCGCAAGAACTCCCGCTCCGCGACAAGGTCGGCGACACGCCCGCGAAGCTGTTCGACCTCGGCAAGCAGCGCCGGCAGCCGCTCCGCACCGTCGCGTCGCTGAGCGAGGTCGGAGCGGAGGCCGCTGATGGTGGACTCGCGGTCCTTCAGCTCGGAGCGGGCGTCGCGAAGGTCGTCGCGCAGCCCCGCCAGCTCGATGTCCTGGCGCTGGATGGTGCGCCGAGCCGCTTCGTATTCGGCGCGCAGCGTGTCCATCCGGGCTTCGAGCTCGCTGGCCATGGCGTAGGAGTCGGGCTGGACGGATGGCGCAGAAAGGCCATTACCAATGGCGACGATGCGCTCCCCGCCGACCGACGAGTGCCCCTCGCGGGGGGGCGGGGCGAACTCCATCGGGGTGGGATCCACCGGGAAGCGGTCGGTGGGTTCGTCGGTCGGGGTGCCCCCAACCGGGCTGCGGTTGCGCCGGCGGGTCCTGCCCCGAAAGGAGGCCACAGCGACTCCCACCACGAGCAGGGGCAGCACCACCAGGTACAGCAGAGTCAGCCAGGACTGTTCGTTCAGCAGGAGCGAGCTCATCGAGGAACCACACCGCGTGGAGTATCAGGGACCGCCGCGGCGGGTAGCCTACCACCCGCGGCACCCAACCGAACGGAGGCGAGCATGGTCGACCTCGTGCTGGCCGCCGTCCTGCTCAGCTCCATGGCCTGGCTCGTGGCCGACACCGTCCGCCTGGGTGCCCCCCCGATGCCCAGCGATGGACCGGCCCGCCACGCCGTGGTTGACCTCGTGCGGCACATCCAGGCATCGACCAGCCACCCCGTCCGGGTTGTGGAGGCGGGCGCCGGCTGGGGCGGACTCGCAGCACTCCTCGCGCGCCAGCTCCCCGACTCCCCCGTGTTGGCGGTGGAGGGCGCTGGCCTTCCAGCCCTGTGGTGCGCGCTGCGGGCCCGGAGCGGCGGGCGATTCGAGACCCGCTGGGGAGACGCCCGCCGGTGCGAGCTCGATGACCCAGATGTGGTGGTCGCCTTTCTCGGACCGGAGGCCACGGCAGACCTCGCCGAGCGCCTGGCCCTGGACCATCCCAAGGCGTACCTGGTGTCGGTGGGCTTCGCGGTCCGCGGCTGGCGCAAGGTCGCGCGCGTGCAGCTGTCCGACCGATGGGCCACCGAGGTGGCGGTGTGGCGGGCCCCAGCAGCAGATCCGCCGCAGCCCACCACAGCGGAGCCTCAGCCCCAGGTGTTGACCACGTAGGTGGCGATGGCAGCGGCCTCGTCGGCGGTGACCGAGATGGCCGGCATGCCGCCGTCTCCGTTGAGAATGACGTCCTCGACCTCGCTTTCAGACATCCCCGGCACCTCATCGTTGAGGTCGGGACCGCTGCCGCCACTGCCGTCGGCACCATGGCAGCCCGCACAGGAGGTGCTGAACAGGGCCTCACCATCGGCCGAGGCGCCGCCGTCGTCGCCCCCCTCGTCGGTGGTGCCGCTGGAGCCGGTGTCGCCTTCGTCCTTGTCGCCGCAGGCCACAGCGAGCGGAAGCATCAACAGCAGCGCGAGTCGCATCGTCTTCATCGTCATCTCCTCGGGGCCACGCCCCATCGTCAGCCGCATCGAGCAGCCGCGCCTACCATAGACCACCGTGCCGTCAGCCGGGGGGCGCCCTCAGCCAGGAGGCGGGCCCTTCTTCCCGGGGTTGGGCGGAGGCGTGGCGGCGTTGGGCGGACCATGGGTGGAGCCTGGAGGACGGGTGCCCGGCGGGTGCGACGCGCTTCCCGGCAGCGGCTGGTTGGGGGTGGGCGGCGTCGGCACCGAGTCCCCGGCCTTCTGCGAGCGCAGCGTGCCCTTGTTGTGGGGCAGCGGCTCGTTTCGCAACGGGGGGCAGTCGTCGGGACGCTTCTGAAAGGTCTTCACGGCATGGCGGCAGAACAGCCCGAGGCGGTCGCCCGGGGGACACTCCCCGACCTCCTGGCACTGCACCACAGCCCCCGCCCAGTGGCCGACCTTGTCGAAGAACAGCTTGTCGAACGCAATCACGCGCTCGAACTCCGCGGAGTCCGGCATCTGCTGATACCACCGCTGCATGGCGTGGCCTACGCAGTCCCCCGAATACCGCCCCGCATACCTGCCGCAGCGGTCGATCTGCACCAGCACGTCGTCGGCCACCCTGCGGTCGATGAGCTCGAAGGTGCAGTCCACGCTGTCCCCACAGGCTTCGAGCAGCGTCTCCGTGGACAGCTTGCTGGCGGGGTTCATCTTTCCCGACACCCACCCATGGCGGCACTGGTCCTCCCAGTCGCCCGCCGCCGCGCAGTATTCCGGCAGCAGCTCGGGCTTTGGGATCGACCCGACGTATCGGTACAGGCAGTAGCCATACACATCGGCGCCCTGCACCCAGTACTTGTCGCACACAGGATGCGCCTGTCCATTGGGCTTGGGGGCGGGGGTCTGGATGTGGGTGACCGCGGGCTCGCTGGGAGAGGTCTCCGCACCGCCCGAGCAACCCGAGGTCAGTGGTCCCGCTGCAAGTGCGGCGAGGACAACCGGCGCAGACAGTGCGCCCCATCGCGGTCTTCGAGCATGGCGCACAGCTTCTGCCCCTTCTCGGGAGGAATTCCGTTGCCGTTCTTGGTCACCCAGGTGGACACGGCCTCGCCGCGCACCATCGGGTCGAGCACTTTGCCCGCCAGATCGATGACCTGGTCGACCTGTCCACTGGGGAGCTCCTTGAGTTCCTTGGAGTAGCAGACATCTCGATCCAGTCCCTGGACCATACCGTCGCATCCTGCGGGGGGCGCAGGCTCGCCACAGGACATCAGTACAAGCCCGAAGAACCCCATGACCAGCATCATGGGACCAACTGCGGGGAGGGGGGGGCTCTCGATCATGGCGGGGACGCTACCACCGGAAGGGACGATGCCCATAGCATGGGTCGGCATTTGGCTTCATGCTGGCAATTCTCGGACAAGCACCGGGGGAACGAGGCGTTCCAGGGCGTCGCGGGTGTCTCGATAGGCCTCAAGCGCCTCATCCTCGGGGGCCGAGTCGGGATCGGGAAGCGGGCAGTCGACCCGGGGGATGCGAGCCGGCAGCCGCGGGCAGCCCCCTTCGTCGGATAGCACGACGATGAGGTCGATCTCGCGCAGGTCGATCTCCAGCAGTCCCCGGGCGCGCAGTCCACGCACGTCGACGCCCACCTCCTGCAACACGCGACGGGCCTGCCGGCGCACATGACCCGGCATCCAGGCCGCCGACCAGGCCTCCACGTCGGGCAGAAGGTGACGCGTGAGTGCCTCCGCCATCGGACCACGGGCGGCACCGTCGGGACACAGGAACAAGACGGCTGGCATTCGGCCTCCCGCCCGGCTGTACTTTCCTGCCCGGGCGGTGTCGACGGCTCATCCAGGCTCGGCCCCATCGTCCTCCGAGCCTGCCGGGCCTCCCCCGACCGGCGTGTCCCACGGGTAGGGGTCGACCTGGGACTCCGGCGGGCGCACGCGGCTGCCAGGACCGGGTCCGGGGCCCGCCTCGATCCAGTCCACCAGCCACGCCGACAGCTTCTCCCGGCCCCGGAAGTTGGGGTGACGCCGGTCGTAGAAGTCCCGCTCCGGAAGCTGAGGCGCAACGACCAGCTCGGGCTGGGCCGCCGTCCAGTCGTCCCACAAGGCGCGCACCTCCGCGGTCTCCAGCCGCCACTGGGCGAAGGCCGACGGAGGGATATCGAGCAGAACCAGCGGTGCTCCAGTGTCTTCGCAGTAGTCCCGCAGCCGTTCGAGCCCCTGCACGTTGAACTGGCGCGCAGACAAGTCGACCACCCCGGCGGTGAGCAGGTTTCGCTCCACCTCCCACGCTGGCGGCCCGTCCTTGAAGACGCCCGCCCGCTCCCAGCGGTAGTAGCGGTAGTAGACGCCGGGTCGCTTCGGCCTGGGGGTGCGGCCCACGACGAGGTGCTCGCCCCAGCGGACCAGTCCCTCCATGGTCTCGCCGTGCCAGCGCCAGTAGTCCCAGGGCACGGCCACGACCTGCTCCAGGCGGTCCTGCAGCGACCACTCGCGGGTTTGCCAGAGCTCGCCGGGAGACAGCATCCGGCTCATCCGATCGGCCGGCAGTCCCGTCCAATCGAGCCAGTCTGCGCGGTAGTTTTGGACCGCGATGTTGTGCACTACAACGTCATTCTCCCGAATTGGAAGACGGCGAACCATGCCAGACGCAAGACCCGCGGCACCCCGTCCCTGGCTGAACTGCGCCACCCGCCACGGACTGTCCGCGGCCTCGAGACCAGCGTTCACCACGTCGATGTCGAGGGACTCCCGCAAGATGGACGAGCCCACGAGCCACACGACCCGTCCACCCGGATGGGCCCGCAGCGCCTGCTCATCGAGCGCATCCGCCTTCCGCACCATCCAGCTCTGGGAGGACTTGCGACCCCAGGTGGCCATCCCGGAGTCCGGTCCGTAGGCGAGCCCGGCCCAGGCCACGAAGAACAGCACCCCCACCAACACGGTCACGCGCAGGTAGGCCACGGCCCGCACGGTCTCTTCGGCCGAGGGCTGGGGCGGCGGAGGTGGAATCGGACGTGGCACGGGGCTCCATCGGCGGGCGACCGTCTGTATCCGCTGCCCTGTCCGCCGGGGGGCATGAGCGCGTCCCAGACCCGTGCCAGTGGCCATTCGGTAGAGTCCCCGGGATGCTCCCCCCTCCCGCGCCATCCTGGGGGTGGACGCTGCTCGCCGTGGCGATGGTCACCTGCGTGCAGGCGCTCACCCTGCTCAATCCCGACTTCGTGGTGGTGGACTGCGAGGAGCGCTTCAACGCCGCCCACGGGGTGTCGCTCGCGGCGGGCCACTGGGACGCCCTGCTCGACCTGCAGTACCGGAAGTTCTGCGGCGGCTGTACCTTCGACGCGGCCCTGTCGGGCCTGTTGTTCGCCGTGTTGCCCCCACTGTTCGGCGTCTGGAAGGCGGTGCCACTGCTGTTTTCCGCGGCCATCACGGCGGTCGGGGTGCAGGGCCTCTGGCGCCTGGGGGGACGCCTGCCCGCCGGACTCTTCCTTCTGCTCGTGGGGCTCGCCCCGGGAAGCTGGGTGCGGCTGGCACTGCTCGGCTGGGGCAACCACTATGAAGCCGGCCTGTTCTGCCTGGCACTCGGCCTTCTCGCGGTTCGACCACCCCGCTCCGACCGGGCGCACCTCGGGGTCGGCCTGCTGGTGGGCTTCGCGATGTGGTTCGGCTTCTCCAGCACCTTCGCGGTGCTCACCTATGGCGCATGGCTTGCCTGGCGAAGACGCTGGAATGCCGCGTGCTGGCTACTTGTCGGCGCTCTCTTCGCGCCCGTGATGTGGGCCGCCCAGTACCTGTCCACCCACCAGCTGCCCTTCGGCACCATCTACGCGGATGGTGAAGCCGTCCCTTCGGTGTGGCGGATCCCCTACAAGCTGAAGACGCTGCTGCTGCCCCGCCAGCTCGCGGGACTGTTCGGGCTGCCCCGCCTCGCCATCGGCATCCCGCTGGGCCTGTCGATGCTGGGCGCCCTCGGGTGGGCGACCGTCGACACCCTGGGGCTCGCGCGAAGGTGGGACCGAAAGGCCGCACCACCGGCGGGTCTGGTGATGTGGTCGGCCCTGCTGGTGTGGACCCTGCTCTACCTGGTCGTGGACTTTCGGCTGGAGCTTCGAGACGGAGAAGGCACCCCCAGCGCCGCAGGCCTCCGCTATGCCGCGCCATGGATGCCTCTGATGTGGGCATGGCTGGCCTGGACTGCGGCCCGCTGGGTGTCGGGGGGACGCCGCGTGCAGGCCGGTCTGCTGCTTGCCCCGGCCCTGCTGTCCGGCCTGCTCACCAAGGTGGCCATCCTCGGCGCCCCCTTCCCCAACGCCACCTTGATGGGACTCGAGGCGCCCGACCACGAGAACTACCGCTACATCTACTCCTACGCCCTCGACCCCCGCGCGCACCCCGGCTGTGGCTCCACCGACGACGACCACCTCGCCGCCCACGCCTTCGCCGCCGGACGCCACGCCACCCTCGGCCTGCTGGGCTCCCAGATGTCGCTGGAGGCACTCGAAGCCGAAGCACTCGAACCCCAAGATGCCTTCTGGGCCGGGGTGGGCCAGGCCATGGTGGACCACGCCGACTCCGATGCGGTGGGGGGCATCCGCGCGCTGCAGGCCGTGGAGTCCACCCTGGCGGTGCTTCCGGAGGACGGCCAGCGACCCGCCCTGTATGAAGCGGCCTGGTGGCGGGCATTCCGGGGGGAGCCCTTCGGCTACGCACGGGGGACGGTGGGCTCGGCCACGCCGCTGAGCCGCCTGCTGAAGGCCACACGCGGCGTCTCGCCGAGGCTGCGCCAGGTGACACTGCACAGCATGGGACGACGCTGGGGCCTGGTGCTCGCGCGGTGGGGACAGGTGGGCGCGGTGCGCTTTCCCGCCGTGTCCGTCAAGACCGTGGACATCGACGGGCTGGAGGCCTTCGCGGAGGGACTGGGGCACGGACTCGCCACCAAGTGGGGTCCCCAGCCGGTGCTGCCGTTGCCCGAAGGCCTGCCCGACGAGCTGGCGCAATCATTCCAAGATGGCGTCCAGGCCGGCATCTTGGGGCAATGGGCCGCCTCGGGGTCGCCTCCCCTCGCCAAGACCGACGCCGGCATGCCCTGGCCAGACGCCGGGGCCGATCGATGGTGGGGACCGGCGCCCACGATGTACTGCCCGTGCAAAGCCACCTGCTGGTAGATTCCCGGAAGACGCGGTCACCATGCCCGCTCTGCCTCCGTTGCCCTCCCCCGGTGGTCCGATGAACGCAGATGAAGTCCATGCCCTGCTCGAGTCCCAGAGCGACCCGCGCGGCATCGAGCACTGGAACAAGCGCTTCGCCGAAAGCCCGATGCGGTCGGTGGGCATCGGCCTCACCCGACTGCGCAAGCTCGCCAGGCAGGTGGGGCGCGACCACGACCTCTCGCTGGAGCTGTGGCGGAGCGACCTGTATGAGGCCCGGGTCATCGCCCTGCTCATCGACGAACCCAAGCGCATCACCCGCGCCCAGGCTGAAGAACAGGTGGAGGAGCTGGAAGGGGGACAGCTCGCCCATGTCTTCTCCTCCTGCGACGCCTCGCTGGCGAAGGTCTCGTATGTGCGGGAGCTGGCCGACGACTGGGCGGTGAGCGACGACTGCACACGGAAGCGTTGCGGCTTCGGCCTCATCTACGAGATGTCGAAGTCGAAGAAGAAGAGTGCCCCCGACGACGACTACTTCTCCGACTGGGTCGCCTACATCGACACCCACCGCCACGGCGCCGACGTCGACACCCTCATGGCCATGGGCAGCGCGCTGATGGGCATCGGCAAGCGCAGCGCGCGGCTGCACGCAGAGGCGCTCGAGGTGGCCCGCGCCATCGGACCCATCGACTGGGACCCCACCGGTGCCTGCGACCCCTTCGTCATCACCAGGCACCTCGACAACGACCGGCTCCGCAAGAAGTTCGGGGTGGGGTAGCGCCATCCACGCCCCGCCGTCGTTCAGGTTCCGTTGGACGCTGGCGGACTACCCCCCGGCGTAGGGATTGCGCTTCACCACGCGGGTGTGGGCGACGTGGTCCCACATGCTCCGACCCTCGCCTCCCAGCACCGTGAAGGCAAGGAAGCCACAGAAGCCGAGCCCCAGCCACTTGGCAAAGTTGCGCTTCATGGCCGTCGCCAGGTCGATCTCCCCGCCCATGGTCGTGACCACCCGCATTCCCAGCACCTTCTTGCCCAGGCTGCCCTGCAGACCCGAGCCTTCGAGAAAGCCGAAGATGAGGGCCACCGGCACCATCATCACGAAGCCCAGCACCTGGTCGGGCAGCGCCGAAACAGCGTCGAGCACGCCGACAAGCTCCAGGCCAAGGCCGGCCACGATGCTGAAGGCGAACACGACCGCGACCATCACGGCCCCGTCGATGAGGTAGCCGACAAAGCGCAGCCCGGTGGACGCCGGGATCCAGTGGTCGAGGGGCAGCTCGTCACCTGCCGCCAGCAGGCCAGACGTACCCTCCAGCTTCAGCTCGGCTTCGGGAGCCTTGTAGGGATTGTCCACACGTCCTCCGGGCAGGGCGCCAGCATACCGCCGTGTCGGGCGGAGGCCCGGTTAGGCGCCGGGGCAAGCTGGAGTCCCCTTGTCACAGCCGTCTCCCCGACCCCGAGCCCTGGTCACCGGCGCCGGGGTGCGCCTCGGTCAAGCCATCGCGGTCGCACTTGCGCAAGCCGGCTTCGACCTCGTGTTGCACTACCACCGATCGTCCGGAGGGGTGGAGCGCACGGCTGAGATCTGCGAAACCCACGCAGCACGCAGCATTCTTGTGCAGGCCGACCTTGGCTCCCTCGCGGGCTGTGCGGCGCTGGCCGACCGGGCGGGGCCCGTCGACGTGCTCATCAACAATGCCGCGCTCTATTCGGCCGTACCCTTCGCGGAGCTGACTGCAGCCGCATGGGACCGGATGCAGGCCGTCAACTGCCGGGCACCCGCCCTGCTCGCCCAGGCCCTGCTCCCGGGACTCCAGGCGAGCCACCTGCCGGGCGGCGGCGTGGTGGTCAACATCTGTGACATCGGCGGCGACCGACCGGCTCCGGGATTCGCCCACTACAGCGTGTCCAAGGCCGGTCTGCTCATGCTCACCCGCGCGCTCGCGGTCGAGCTGGCACCCCGGGTGCGGGTCAACAGCGTGTCCCCCGGCACGGTGCTTCCCCCCGAGGACCTCACCGCCGACACCTTGGCAGACATCCGGCGCACCATCCCGGCCGGTCGCTTCGGGTCGGCCGACGACATCGCCCGGGCAGTGGTCTTCTTCGTGCGCGACGCCCCCTACGTCACCGGTCAGGACCTCGCGGTCTGCGGCGGCCGCTCGGTGGCGGGCCCCATGCTGGCAGGCTGACCATGCGCTCCCGCATCTGCATCGACGACCTGCGCTCCCACTGCCACATCGGCTGCCTCGACCGAGAGCGCAAGGCCGAACAGGACGTGAGGGTGGACCTCTGGGTGGAGCTCGACATCCGCGTTCCCGCACGCACCGATGCCCTCGACCGCACCTGGAACTACGCCGGCATCGCCCGCGAGGTCGACTTCATCCTCCGCTCGGGTCGCTTCTGGCTGCTGGAGAGCGCGAGCATGGTGTTGCTGCGTTGGCTGCTGGCGCCTCCGGCTCCGGGCGAAGACCGTCCGCCAGCCATCCGCGCGGGCCTGTCCATCACCAAATACGGCGTGCTTCCGCGCGGAGCCCGGCCCCGCATCGAGGTGGAAGGCGTGGCCGCCGACGAGACCTACGCCCGCGAGACCAACCAGTGGGGCACGGTCGACGTCGTTGCCGAGACCGAGCGGCTGGGTCTGTACCGGCTGAACATCGACCCCAACCGGGCCATCCCCCACCATGTCCACCATCGGATGCTCGAGTGCGAGCTGGTTCTCACCGACGGAGTCCTGGGCTGGCGCGACGCGGAGTCCCCCCGAGCGCTGGCCGCTGGATGCGAGCGGGCATGGCGACTCGACCAACCCCACGGCTACCACAACCCCTTGTCCCGTCCGGCCAGCATCCTGTGCCTCGACCGGCCCCGCTTCGATCCCACCGATGAGGTGGTCGTGCCCGGTGGCCCGTCCGTCCTCCCCCCACCTCCGGCCAACGGACGCTCCCGATGACCCCACCCTTGAGGCGTGCTCTGGTCACCGGAGGCGGCACCGGCATCGGCCGAGCCATCGCCCGGAGGCTACGCGAAAGAGGCCTTGAGGTCGTCATTGTGGGACGTCGGAGCGAGGTGCTCGACGACACGGCGGACGCCCTCGGGGCCATCGCCCTGCCTGCCGACATCGTCGCCGAACCCGAGCGGGTGATTGCCGAGGCAGGTCCGATCCAGGTGTTGGTGAGCAATGCCGGCCACCAGGCTGCGGCACCCATCGGGGGGTGGACCGCCACCGACTTCGCCGAGCTGTACGCCGTTCACACCATTGCGCCCGCCTTGCTGGCCCAGGCCTTCGCCGCCCAGTGCGACGGCCCGGGACGCATCGTGCACATCTCGTCCACCCTGGCCGTTCGCCCGGCCCCCGCCACTGCCGCCTACGCCGCGGCCAAGGCCGGCATGCTCGCCCTCACCCGGGCCCTCGCCCTCGAGCTGGCGCCACGGGGGATCACCGCAAATGCCCTGCTGCCAGGCATAGTGCCCACCGCCATGACCGCTGGCCGCGCCGAGGACCTGCACCACCTCCACCCGGTGGGCCGCCTCGGAAGGGGCCAGGACATCGCCGATGCCGTGAGCTGGCTGTTGGACGCCCCCTGGGTCACCGGGGCCTCGATCCCGGTGGACGGAGGACTGCTGGTGCGCGAGTAGGGGCGGACGGTGTCGTCGCGCGACAGTAGGCTGAACATGGACCTGGAGACGATGATGCGCCCCACCCGCTGGCTCGCGTGGCCACTGCTGCTGCCCTTGGTTGGACCTGGGGCCCAAGGCTGTGGCTTCGACGCCTTCAAGGACCTGCTCGACACCGGCAGCGAGGCCGAGGCGGACGGTGACAGCGGCTTGCTGGACGATGATGACACCGACACCGGGATGACCGGCGGCTCGGGCGGCGGCTCCGGCGACGGCACCGGCGATGGCTCCGACGACGGCGACGACTGCGTGGACAACGACGCCGACGGGGTCGACACCTGCTCGGGCGACTGCGACGACAGCGACGCCTCCACCTGGCCCGGCGCGGCCGAGAACGACGACCCCACCGCGTGCATGCGGGATGCCGACGGCGACGGCTGGGGAGATGCCACTGCCGCGAGCCCCATCATCGCTGGCCAGGACTGCGACGACACCGACCCCTCCTTGACTCCCGCAGACGGCGATGGCGACGGCTGGAGCGCGTGCGACGGAGACTGCGACGACGGCAACGCGAGCATCTCCCCGTCGGCCACCGAGACGCCCTTCGACGGCACCGACTCCGACTGCGATGGCGACGACGGCGGCTTCACCACCTCGGCAACAGGGGGCGGCGGCGCGAGCTACCCCATCACCGACTACGCCACGACCACGTCCACCGCGTCGATCTCGAGCTGCCCATCGGTCTACGCCATCACCGTCACCGTGGACATCGAGCACACCTGGCGCGGCGACCTGCGGGTGGTGCTGACCGGTCCCACCGGAGCATCGGCCACCCTGCACGACCGCACCGGCAGCTGGGAGGCCGACCTCGTGGGCAGCTACGGCTCGTCGGGTGGCTCGCTCACCCCCGTCGACAGCCTGTCGCTGTTCGTGGGCACCAACGGCACCGGCACCTGGACGCTGTCGGTCGAAGACACGGCCTACGGCGACAGCGGCCAGCTCGACTCGTGGGGACTCAACCTCACCTGCATCTGAAGCTCAGGCCTGAGCGGCCTCCGCCAGGCGAACCAGCAGGTCTGGCAGGTCGGGATCGTCGAGAACGGCGCGTGCTTGCGTGAGCATAGGATGCATGGTGGTCTCGTCGGAGAAGGGCTTGATGCCCCGCTCGGTGAGCCAGGCCACCGCCATGCGGGCCGGGGTACCGGGCTGGAGCGGCTTTCGGAAGCGCAGGGCCATGCGGGCGGCGAGCAGCTCGATGCCCACCACCTTGCGCACATTCTCGGTGACACTGGCGGCCTTGCGGGCGGCGATGGTGCCCATGCTCACATGGTCTTCGGAGTTGGCGCAGGTGGGGATGGAGTCCACGCTGGCGGGATGGGCCAGCACCTTGTTCTCACTCACGAGCGACGCGGCGGTGTACTGCGGAATCATGAAGCCGCTGTTGAGGCCGCTGTCGTCGACGAGGAAGGGCGGCAGGCCGCGCGAGTGGTTCGCATCGACGAGGTGGGCGATGCGACGCTCCGAGATGCTGGCCAGCTCGGCCATGGCGATGGTGTAGTAGTCCATGGCGATGGCCACGGGCTCGCCGTGGAAGTTGCCGCCTCCGATGACACCGTCTCGGCAGTCGTCGATGCGGGCGGCGGGCTCGGCCTCCAGCCAGCGGCGGTAGGCGCCTGGGGTCATGGCCTCCCAGCCGGCGTCGGTGAGACCCGGCGGACGCGGCGGGAAGAGGAGCGGGTTGTCGGTGGCGGAATTGACCTCCACCAGCACGATCTCGTGGACATGTTCCAGAGCTCTCCAGGCACAGGCGGCGACCTGGGGAAAGCAGCGGAAGGAGTAGTCGTCCTGCACGAGCGGGCTGGTGGGGACCGCCTTGCGAAGCTGGTTCTGGACCTCCACGAGCTGGGCCTCGAGCTCGGAGGCCCCGTCCCCCCGGGGAAAGGTGGCCTGGGTACACGACTGGATGAGCGCGCTGGCCGCCTGACGCACGGCTTGCAGGTGGCGGTCGAAGTAGCGGATCTGGCGGACGGGGTTGGCACCACTCCACTTGCGCAGCAGCTCGGGATCGGCCTCAGGGCCATCGTTTCCGTCAATCGTGGGGATGAGGCTGCCCACCTGGCGGCGCAGGTCGTCGATGCCCCGCTGCACCTGGTGGACCGTGGCCGGAACGGACTCCCCCCGGGTGAGCAGGTCGCGGCGGAGCACGTTGACCTTGTCCGAGGCCTTTCCGAGGTGCTGCAGCGCCCGGCGCACATGGGCCGAGTTGAGGTAGCAGTCGAGGATCTGGCTGTCCTTGCAGTAGCCGATGACCCGCCGTGCCACGTCGCCTTGGTGGGCCTGAGGACGGACGGCATGGATGCCGGGTCGGTACGCGCCCCGCACCCCGCGGTTGGCTTCGAGGGACAGCGCAGCCGCCACCTCGGACACCCGGAGGGTCATCCAGGCATCGACCACGGCGAGGCAGGCGACCGCGGTCATCATCTGCGTGCCGTTGTTGAGGGCGAGTCCCTCCTTCGCTTCGAGACGGACCGGCGAAAAGCCTCCGTCGCTGTCGCACAATCCTGCAGCACGCGCCGCTTCCGCCAGCTCGTCGTCCTCGGGGCCCCGGCTGAGGTCGTGCCAGGCGTCGCCGAACCAGGACCGCAGGTTGACGAACTCGGAGCGCCGCGTGCGCCGGCGTATCGGACCTCCGCGCAGTGGGCGGCCATCGGGACCGGCGTGGAGCTGGGCCTCGGGGTCGCCCATCAGCACCAACACCAGGTGGGACAGGGGGGCCAGGTCGCCCGATGCCCCCACAGAACCCTGCTCCGGAACCAGCGGGTAGAGGCCGGAGTTGAGGAGGTCGATGAGCGACCGAAGCACGCTGGGACGCACCCCGGAGTTGCCCCGGCACAAGGTGTTGATCCGGAGCAGAATGGCCGCCCGCACGATGTCTTCGTCAAACGGATCGCCCACGCCTGCCGCATGACTTCGGATGAGGTTGTCCTGCAGGATGCGGGTCTCCTCCTTGCGAATGACCGTGTCTCGCAGGATGCCGAAGCCCGTGGTGAGCCCATAGACCTTCTCGTTGGACTTCACGAGAAAGGACACCATCTCCCGGCAGCGTCCGACGCGGCGAACGCAGTCGGGGTGCAGGCTCACCCGCCGCCGATAGCGGGCGACGTCGACCACCTGGGCGAGGGTGAGCTCGTCGGCGCCCCCCAGCACGATGGGATCGGCGCTGGCGCCCTGAGGACGGTGCTCGGCGTGGAGAAGGTCGGGCAGAGTGCGGTGGTGGGTCATGGGTGGTTCTGCGGGCTGGTGGCGGGGAGGGAGGAGACGGTGCCGGCGATGAGGTGGGCGATGGCCATCTCGATGGGCAGAGTGCGCTGCTCGCCGGAGGTGAGGTCCTTCAGGCCGACGAGGCCTTCGCGGTCTTCGACGGTGCCGAACACGAGCGCCATGTGCGCCCCCCGACCACCGGCGCGGTCGGCGGCCCCGAACTGGGCGCGGATGGGACGCACGGTGTAGTCGCGGGTGGGGAGCTCACAGACGACGGACAGCCCGCCGCGGCGCAGCTTCTGGGCCACCGTGAAGGCCTGGCGCGCAAGCTCGGCGTCTTGCACGACCACGTATACGTCGGGCTTTGGACGCTGCGCCTTCTGCCCGCGCAGCGCGGCGTCGAGGCGCTCCACCCCGAATGCGAAGCCAACCCCGGTGAGCACCCCCTTGAGCTGGGCGGATGGCGCAGAGTCCTGCGTGCCTGGGCTTCCTCGACGATGCGCGGCAGTCTGTGTCGCCCGACCGTGGAGCCACTCGTGCAGCTCGCTGTACCGCCCGCCGCCGCAGATGTCGGTGTAGGCCGAGCCGGTGCGCGGGGTGTGGATCTCGAAGGTGATGCCCGTGTAGTAGGCGATTCCCCGCGAGGCTGCGGGAGTGATGTAGACCGGGGGACGGCGGCCGAGGGCGTCGCGAAGGTCGCGGGTGAGGTCGCGGGTGAGGTCGTGGAAGGCGGCGCGGAGGGTGTCGACATTCCGCTGGGCCTCTCGGCTCACATGCCCACACTCCGACATGGCCGCCACGAAGCCGCCGACGGCGGAGAAGAAGGTGTTGGCGGGACCCGAGCTGCGCGCGAGCTCCAGCAACGCATCGCCCCGATCTGGCGGCAGCCCATGGTCTTCGGCCCACATCTGCACCAGCAGCCGCTCGTTGAGCACAGGCAGGACCGTGCGCCAGTCGTCGAGAGACAGCGCATCGGGAGCCACGAGCTCCGGCCAGCTGGCGGCCATTCGCTCGGAAAGCAGCCGTGCGTCGACCTTTCCACCTGGACCACTCAGGAAGTCGCGCACCCGCTGCACCAGGCTGTGACGGGCTCCGTGGACATAGCGAGCGAAGCCATCGTCGCCGAAGCTGGCCCGCATCCGCATCCGGGCGGCGAGCACAAGCCCGTTGGCAATGGCGCTGGAGGCCGCGGCATCCCGGGGACCCGCCAGCTCCACGAGCGCCTTGAACAGCTCGGCGTGGCCCAGGTGGAGGCGCCAGTCGGGCACATCGAGCCGTGTGACCGCATCACAGGCCAGCGAGACCACCTCGAGGTCTGCGAGCGGATGGGCTGCGCCGAGCAGCTCCACCCCTACCTGGTGGAACTCCAGCAGCCGAAGCGGACGCGGGGCCCGTGCCCGAAAGACCGCCCCGGCGTAGGACCACCGCGCCGGAAGCTCGCGGCGCACACCGTCGCCAGCCAGCATCCGGGTGACCAGCATCCGGGCCAGGGGCGCCGTGAAGTCAGGCCGCAGAGCCGCATCATGGGTGACGGTGCCGGCATTGCCCTGGAGGGGACCGAGCTCGTCGTCGCCGGCCTCGCCCGAGTGGCCTTCGGGCGGGAAGGACGTGCTGATGGGCAGCCGCGCCATCACGAGGTGGTGGAAGAGGTCGGGACCGATGCGCGCGGGGCTGTAGAGGTCGCGGTACTCCAGCGTGGGTACGTCCACACGCTGAAAGCCGTAGCACGCGAAGGTCTCGAGCAAGCGGCGCTCGATTCGGTCGCGGCGGGCGGCGGCCTCGGGGTCGAGGTCGCGGGTGCCCGCAGCGCGGGAGTAGACGGCGGGGGCCATCAGGTCGTCGACCACGCCTCCGTCGGGGGGCGAAGTGACGTGAGATCCCGTCGGGGTGGTGTCCGACATGCTCGTCTCCGGGCGCAGATTCCGGGCGCAGATTCGGGGCCGCTGACGGTAACCGGATGGGTCAGCGCGCACCGACCCGGATACCGGCGCCTCGTCCCCGGTGTGAGCCGACCGTGCCCTTCCTCGAGTCCAACATCATCAAGGTGCTCCGCGCGACCGGTGGCGCCCGCGGCGGAATGACCGCCGACGAGCTGTCCAAGGTCGTCTTCGCTCCCATCGGCCGGGTGCGCATGACCCTGCGGCGGCTCCACGACCGGGGCGTGGTGCAGGTCACCGCCGGGCACGGTGCCGACGCCCGCTACCTGCCGACCGGCATGCGCACGTCGGACCCCGGGCCACCGCGGCACACGGGGAACCGCCACACAGCCGACCCCGAGGTCCACCGGCTCCGGGCCGAGGTACAACAGCTCCAGGCCGAGCTGTCGCGCGCCCGACACGACGCAGACAGCCTCCGCGAGCTGCTCCGCCGTCGGCCGTCCGCCCTGCACACCGACCCCGCCCGCACCCTTGGCCCGCGCATCGAGCTGCTGCTCCAGCTGTGCCACCCCGACCGCCACGACAACAGTGACAAGGCCAACGAGGTCACCCGCTGGCTGCTGGAGCTGCGAAGCAAGCGGTAGCCGGCTGACAGCCGCGCAGGAGACCCCCGCTTGCGGGGGGCTCTGGAGCCGCGACGGAGACCCCCGCTTGCGGGGGGCTCTGGAGCCGCGCAGGAGACCCCCGCTTGCGGGGGGCTCTGGAGCCCACGAAGACCACCCGCACACTGTGGTGCGAAAACATTTTCACACCTCGTGACAGAAAACTGGAACACGTTCTCGTTCGCAGGGCTATCGTCGGCGGGTCGCGCCACGCCCGACCATCTGGTGAGGCGACGCGGCTGGAGACCCGGATGGCCACGCTGTCCCGACGCATGATGGTGTTCGGCACCATCGGAGCCACCGCCCTCGCTGCAGCCGGAGCTGCCGGGTACAACGCGCTCACTTTCGAGCGTCCCGCCCCCGAGATGGTGTTCCTGAGCCGAGGCGAGCTGCGCCTGCTCGAGGCCTTGTGCGAGGTGTGGTTCCCGGCGGGCGTCTTCCCCATCGACGGGCTGGAAGCCGAGGTCCCGACCGCTGTGGATGGCGTGCTCACCGAGATTCTCGATGAGGTTCCGCGAGCGGGCTTCCGCTACGTGCTGCGGGTCCTGGAGTGGGGCACGCTCGCACGTTGGGGCCGCCGCTTCACCCAGCTCACCGTCGACGAGCGCATCGTGGTGCTCGACCGCTGGTCCGACGCAGACGTGGTGCCCCGACGCGCCGCTGTCGATGCCGTCAAGGCCGTGCTGGCCATTCCCTACTTCCGGCACCCCACCGTGGTCGAGGCCATCGGCTGGCGCACCGGCTGCCATGGAGGTGCCGTGTGAGCGCCGTCGCCCCCTTCGCCCCCGGCCGCCACAGCTCCGAGCAGTACGGCGAGGGTCCCCTCGAGCTGCATGCAGACGTCGTGATCATCGGTGCGGGCGCTGGCGGATGCGCCACCGCTGCCGCCCTGTCCGAGCGGGGAGCCCGGGTCATCCTGCTCGAGGAGGGCCGCCACTGGAAGCCCACCGACTTCAAGGCCAACACCACCTTCGCCTTCAAGAACCTCTACCAGGCCCGGGGCAGCCGGGCTCTGCGGGGCAACACCATCATGCCCCTGCCCGGCGGGCGCGGCGTCGGTGGCTCCACGCTCATCAACTCCGCCATCTGCTTTCGCTGTCCCGACCAGGTGCTGGAGGAGTGGCACGACAAGCACGGCTGCGAGACGGTCGAGAAGGCCCGCTTCGACGCCTACTTCGACCGTGTATGGAGCACGCTCGGGGTCACCATCAACCCGGTCGCCGTGCAGCGGAACAACAACCTCATCTTCCGCGAAGGTGCCGAAGCACTCGGCCTTCGCGGCGACTTCCTGCCCCGCTCCGCCCCGGGCTGCGTGGGCTGCGGCATCTGCCAATATGGCTGCCCCACCGGCGGCAAGTTCAGCGCCGACCGCACCTTTCTGACTGTCGCTGAGAACAGCGGCGAGGTGGGCGTATACGCTGACTGTAGAGTGCGCTCCGTGGAGGTCGACGGCGCCCGCATCACCGCCGTCACTGGCCATGTGCTCGACCCCGACACCCACCAGCCCCGCCAGACCGTGCGGGTCACCGCCGAACAGGTGGTGCTCAGCGCGGGTCCCATCGGCAGCCCACTGTTCCTGCTGGGCAATGGGCTCGCCGACAACACCCACTGTGGCGCCCACCTCGTGGTCCATCCCACCGTTGCGGCCATGGCCCGCTTCAAGCAGGAGATCCGGCCGTGGTCGGGCGTCACGCAGGGCTACTGGGTGGACTGCTGGGAGGAGGGCTACCTGCTGCAGACCTACACCTGCACCCCCGACCAGTACTTCTCCACGCTCCAGACCGCGCCGGGTCCCGAGACCCTCACCATCATGCGCGACCTCAAGCACTATGCGTCCGCCGGCACCCTGGTCCACGACGAGGACAGCGAAGGGCGCGTGCAGCACACGCCGGCCGGTCCCGACCTGTCGTACTTCCTGGGCGACGGCGACCGACAGCGTCTCATCGCCGGCCTGCGCAAGACCGCGGAGGTCTTCTTTGCGGCCGGCGCCCTTCGCGTGCATCCCATGCGTCTCGGCCTCGACGGCATCGACGGTCCCGCGGACATCGAGGCCTCGCTGCCGATGGACCTGTCCGCCCGAGAGCTGTTCCTTTACGCGAGCCATCCCATGGGCACCTGCCGAATGGGCGGTGACCCGGCGCATTCGGTGGTCGACCCCCGCGGCAAGGTGTGGGGCTGGGACAACCTGCGGGTGGCCGACGCGAGCGTGTTTCCGTCGAGCTTGGGGGTGAACCCTCAGGTGACCACCATGGCGATGGGACTCATGATCGGCGAAGAGCTGATGGCCGAGGTCTGAGGACACCCTCAGGTCCGATCTTCTCGTACTTTGCCGTTGAGAAGTCCGCCCTCCGTTCCGTTCCAGGGAGTGCATGGCCGCACCCCAACCGACGGAGGGCCGCATGAACGTCAACCGAGTCGCAGCAGCAGGCAGCATCGCCCTTCCCACCGCGCGCATGGGTCCATCCGCCGCCGACGCCAACCGCAAGTTCAAGTCGGTGGAGCCCGCCGCCATCGTGTCGGTGCGCAGCCGCTACAACCAGGGCTACGACGCCGCTCGCTACGGCCACTCGGTGCAGGAGGCCGTGCACCGTGACGAGGTCTCCAACAACGGCCTGCAGCGCGTGCGCAGCGTGCTCCAGCGCGGCTTCGACAGCATGCGGGGTGGACACAAGGTGCAGCAGCTCACCTTCGAGCCCACCGTGTCCAACTCCGAGCTCACGAGCCACATCGACAACATCGAGAACAACGTCATGGGCATGGCGGGGGGCTCGAAGGTCCAGCACGAGGTCCGCAGCCCGAAGCTGGCCGACGACTTCGTACACCAGGCGAAGAAGCTCGCCGCCGACGTGTCGAGCAAGCTGCAGCAGAGCAAGCCGAAGCTGGCCAAGATCCAAGCCAAGGGCATCGACCGCAACGCCGCCTCGCGTCTGTTGGCCTGACACAGGGCATCCTCACGCACTGACCGCGGTCAGCTCCCCCCCGACGGCCCTCGGTCCGCTATGCTCTGGCGACCACGACAGCGGTGCTCGGGTCGGGGGCAGCTCCAGGCGCAGCCGATGTGCCACCAGCAGCCTGGCTCCGTCGAACGCTTCCGCACACCCCGTGCCACGACTGGCGGAGAGACCGCTCGGTGTCGGATGCAACCCCAGAGCTGAAGCCCCCCCCGCTCACCGGCGACCGAGTCGGGCCCTACCTCTTGGGCGAGGTGCTGGGTGTGGGCGGCATGGCCACCGTCTACGCGGCGACCGGCCCCGAGGGCGACGACTACGCGGTGAAGGTACTGCACCCGGGCCGCAACGACGACGACGAGGCCCGGCGCTTTCGGCGGGAGTTCCTCACCTTGCGGGCCCTGCGACACCCAGCTGTCGTCGCCGTGTACGAGTCCGGGCGGGCGGGCGCCTACCCATGGATTGCCATGGAGCGCATCCGGGGCACCGACCTGGAGTCGCTCATCGACCGCTGGGCGCGCAACCCACCACCCAACCGCTTCGAGCTGGTGGAGCAGATCTTCCGCGACATCTGCAGCTCGCTTGCCTACGTCCACAGCCAGGGGCTCATCCACCGCGACCTCAAGCCGTCCAACGTGCTGGTCACCGCCGACCACCACGCCAAGCTCACCGACTTCGGCGTGGTCAAGGCGCCGCTCGGGCAGTTCCACACCCAGCTCACGGCCGTCGGCTCGCTGGTGGGCACGGCCGCCTACATGTCGCCCGAGCAGATCAGCGGCGACCCCGTGGATGGGCGCTCCGACCTCTACAGCCTGGGGGCCGTGCTCTACGTGATGCTCACGGGGCGCCGTCCCATCGTGGCCGACACCGTAGCCGGCTACCTCGCCCGCCACCTCAACGAAGCCCCCGTCGACCCCCGCGAGCACGACCCCCGCGCACCCGCTCCCCTTGCCCGGCTGTGCTTGCGTCTGCTGTCGAAGGACCCCGCCCAGCGCTACGCCACCGCCGAGCAGGTGCTGGCCTCCCTCGACGTCACCGAGGACAGCATCCACCTCGACGCCCACGGCCACGACGCCGAGCTGGCCGAGCTGGTCCACCGTCTGCAGCAGCTCGGTCCGGATGGCGGCGGGCTGCTGGTGCTGTCAGGCCCCGACGGCAGCGGGCGCACCACCCTGCTGAAGAAGTTCATGGACCTGGGACGCGCGGAGGGACGGGGCTTTTCGTGGGGGACCGCCAACGACGCCGACCTCCTCGAGACCCTCTGCAACCAGATCCCCTCGCTCGGACCCAAGGGCGCCGGTGGCACGCCGGTGGACCGCATCTCGGTGCGCACCCACGGTCGTCCCTGGGTGCTCATCGTCGACGACTTCCATCGCGTGCATGCCGACGCCCTGAATGCCCTCACCGAGCTGCTCCGCCAGCAGGTCGCCATCGAGGGAGAGCCGCTGCTCCTGGTCGCGGCCCTGCCCGCCGACGGACGCCCCGAGGCCATCGCCCGCTTCAGCTCCGGGGCCACGACCGGCGTCACGCCGCATGTGGTCGAGCTCACGGGACTGTCGGTCGGCTCGGCCAGGAGCCTGCTGCGCGACCTCGGCTTGCGGGGCGCTGCGTGTGGGGCACTCGCCTGGCGGATGGTGGAGGACGGTCGGGTCTGGCCCGGCCAGATGGTCGACCAGCTCGCGGCCCTGGAGCGCGAAGGCTGGCTGCTCCGCGGACCCCACGGCGGCCTCGAGCTGCAGCGGAGCGTCGAGGCATTGCGCCAGGACCCCTTGCCCGTGCCGGCCCAGCAGCGGCGCCGTCACGAGCAGGCCCTCGACCTGCTGGAGACCGTGGAGCGCACGGTGCTCGACACCCTGGTGGTGGTCGGCGGCCGCAGCGACCCGTCGGCCATCGCCGAGATCACCGAGCTGGAGTACCACACCGTCGAGCGCATCGTGCTGCGCCTGGCCCGACGGGGGATGGTTCGCGAGACACACAGCGGCGCCCAGGTCGTGCTGGAGCTTGCAGAGGGCTGGCCCCAACCCCTGCTCTACGACCTCATCGACCCTGCCCCCCGCGCCGAGCTTCACCGCCGGGTGGCCGGCACGCTTCGTCGCCAGCGGGGCCGGCCCTCCATCACCGAGGTGGCATCCCACCTGCTCCGGGGAGGCCAGCCTGCCAAGGCGCTCCCAATGTTGGTCCGCGGTGCCGCCATCGCCCTGCGCTCCGAGCGCCTGTCCGATGCCCGCACCCTGCTCGACGACGCCCACGACGCCCATGCACACGCAGCCCGAAGCCAGGAGGCGGCCGAACTGGTGAGCCTCGAGACGCAGCTCGCCTCGCTCGATGCCGACCTCAAGGAGCGCACCGGCGACCGCCACGGCGCACTGTTGGCCTGGGAGCGGGCTCTGAGAAGCGCGATGGTCGAGGAAAAGGCCGATGCAGTGCTCCGGGCGCTCGCGGGCGCTGCGATGATCCGGGCCAGCGAGTCCCAGACCCGCGAGGCGGCCGACGAGCTGGCCTCGGTGTGGCGAAAGGTCTCGGTGGGCGACCCCATCTGGTCGCAGATCACCCGGGTGCTGGCGGAGTCCCTGCTGGCCACCCACCGCCACGCCCACGCCTTCCAGCTCTGGAAGCGCCTGCACTCGATGGCGAAGGACATCGGTTCTGGCGTGCTCGCCGCCCAGGCCCGCTTCGGCCGCGCTCTCCACCTGCTCGCCGAGCCCGACCTCGACCCTGCCCGGCAGGCCCTCGCCCGCGCGGAGCTCGCCCTCCGAGACACCCGCGACGTCGACCTCCTCGCCCGCTGCCTCCTCCTGCAGAGCTCCCTGGCCTTCGCCAGCGGACGGCTCGCCCCAGCTCGAGAACTGGCCTTCGAGGTGCAGCGGCTCGTGCGCCCGGGCTGTGCGCTCGCCGTGCAGGCCGGCGCGCTGGCGATCCACGCCCGCGACGCCGCCGGACAGACCGCCAAGGCCCACGACGACGCCACCGCCCTGGTGGGGCACGCCAAGGAGCTTCGCATCGACTCCCGTCGAGACCTTCTCGCTCGGGTGGCCGCAGCACGCGCGCTTCTCACCATCGGCGCCTTCGATGCCTCCCGCAGATTGGTCGACCTCGGCGGACGCGACCCCGCCGAGCTGCCCTTTGGGGCAGGCTTCGACGACCCCGTCGGCCAGCTCCGGGCACTCCGAGCCCGGCTGCTCACCGACCCCGACATCAGCACAGCGGAGGCCTGGGATGCCCTGAGCCGGGAGCTTCCCCTGTTGCCCACGGCGTCGGCCCGCATCGCTCTCGACGCCGTACATGCGCTCACCCGGGCCGGTGACATCTCCGCCGCTGACGCCCTCGAGGAAGCCCTGGACCGCACCGAGCGGCCCGGCATGGCCTTGCTCCGTCTCGAAGCCGCCCAGCTGGGCGTGCGCCATGGGGTGGTGTCAGACGACGACCTCGCCCGCCTGCGCGACCATGTGCGCCCCCTCGCCGCGAGCCCGCAGTTCGTCGGACGGTGGCAGTGAGCGGCCCCGCCATGTGGTCGATCGAACCGCTGGGCCTCGGAGATGCCGCCGTGCTCCGAGTCCCGCGCTTCGCCGATGCACGCGGCAGTCTCGTGGAGATGTGGAACCCCGACCGCCTGCCGGAGGGCCCCCTGCGACGGACCTGGTCCCAGGTCAACATCGCGCGCTCCCAGCCCGGGGTGCTGCGCGGTCTCCACCTCCAGCATCCCAGTGCCCAGCACAAGCTCGTGCGGGTGCTGTCCGGCCGCGTGTGGGACGTCATCGTGGATCTGCGTCCCAACAGCCCCACCCGAAGGGAGTGGCGCGCCCGCTGGCTGTCCTCCGAGAATGGTGAGCAGCTCTATGTTCCCGCTGGATTCGCCCACGGCTTCTGCGTGCCAGCCGACGGTCCCGAGGCCACGGTCGTCTACCTCCTCGACCCCACCTACACGGCCGAAGATGGCGTGGTGCTGCGCTACGACGCCCCCGAGCTGGCCATCCCCTGGCCGGTCGACCAGCCGGTCCTGTCTCCCCGCGATGCCCGCGGTCTGTCTCTCGCAGAGGTCGACGCCATCATATGCGCGGAGACCCCCTGAGCATGTCGGCCAGCCTGCCTCCCCAGCTCGCGCTCGTGGCCCGCGGGTGGATGCACGGCAACGTCGTGGTCGTGGATGGCGAACAGCCCGCGCTCATCGACACCGGCTACCACACCGACGTCGGTCCCATTCGCGCCGCATTTGCAGCCCTCACCGGCCGGCCCCTCTCCGGTCACCTCGCCACCATCGCGCTCACCCACACCCACAGCGACCACGCCGGCGGCGTTCAGGCACTCGCGGGCCAGACCGGCGCCGAGGTGCGCGCCCACGCCGACGTCAAGCGCATGGTCGACACCTGGGACACCAAGGCCATGTGGCTCGACAACACCGGCCAGCAGCTCCCACGGTATCGGGTGGACCGCACCGTGACGCACCTGGCACGCACGCTTCTCGGCGATGTGGAGTGGCGCGTGCTCCACACCCCCGGTCATGCCACGGGCGGCGTGAGCTACCTCTGGGAGAGAGAGGGGGTGCTGGTCACCGGCGACGCCCTCTGGGAGGACGGCTTCGGCATCCTCAACCCGTGGTCGGACGGTCCCCACGTCTTCGATGACGCGGAGCTGGCCTTGGATCGAATCGAGGAGACGGGCGCGTGCACCGTTGTTCCCGGCCACGGCAACGCCTTTTCGGGCCTGCCCGCAGCCCTCGACCGCGCGCGCTCCCGCCTCGACTACTACCGCACGCGCCCCGACCGGCTGCAGGTTCAGATGGTGCGCAGCTGCCTGGGCTTTCTTCGACTGGCCCGGCCCGACCTCCCCGAGGGCGAGCAGCGCGCCATCACCCACCGCATGGCGCTGTGGCTCCAGCTCGATGAAGACGACGCAGCACGCGCGGTCTCCGAGCTGTTCGGCCGCTGAGTCCTCGCCCGAGGCCACCGCATCCAGATACGCGAACGGGTCCCTCCACCGGAGTCTGCCGTGGCCCGACGCAGCGCCCCTTTCCACCCCAGCGAGATCGGCTACCCACCGCAGGTCTTCGAGTATGAGCTGCCTGGCGGCTGGTTCGTGTGGGCCGGCAAGACCGCGCGCGACAACGACAAGCTGTCCATCAAGGTGGCCCGCAACCAGGACTGGTGGTTCCACCTGCGCGGGATGCCCGGCAGCCACGTCGTGCTCTTCGTCCGAGACGGTGTGGAGCCCGACAAGCAGACCGTGGAGGCCGCTGCCGCCATCGCCGCCTGGCACAGCAAGCAGCGGGGCGGCGGACGGGTCTCCGTCACCGGCACCCGAGCCAGGTTCGTGAGCAAGCCCAGGGGCGCGAAGGCCGGCACCGTCACCATCCGCAAGGAGTCGGTCTTCAAGGTGCGGCCCGCGATTCCCGGCTGATCCCACAGGGGGGCTGGCACAGATCAGGTGGGGACGGTCCAAGGATGTCACCACCCGCCCCGTCGGTTAATCGCAGCGTTGAATTCCGTTTTCAATTCGGGACGACCCCCATGGCGCCCTCCTCCCTCGACGATGCCCCGCTCAAGGCGCCCATGGTGGTCTCCAAGGTGGGCGGCCGACGCAGCTTTCGGCGCCGCTTGCTGGAGCTCGGGCTGCTTCCGGGGGCCACGGTCCGCAAGACCAAGGTGGCGCCGATGGGAGACCCGGTGGAGCTCGAGGTCCGCGGACGGCGCCTGAGCGTTCGGCGCTCCGAAGCCCAGGTCATCGAGGTCACGCCCGCCGCAGGCCACCAATCGGACGGCGCATCCGGCGAGCGGACCGCCTCGTGAGCACACAGAGCCGCCGTGCCGTGCTGCTGGGTGCTCCCAACACCGGCAAGACCACGCTCTTCAACTCGCTCACCGGCCAGACGGCACGGGTGGGCAACTACCCCGGCATCACCATCGACCGGCGGGTCGGCCGCATCCTGGGCCTGGGCGAACAGGCCTCGACCGCGCCCATCCTCGTGGATGCCCCCGGCGCCGACAGCCTGAGCGCCCGCAGCGCCGAGGAGATGATCACGCTCCGGGTGGCCCTCGGGCTCGACGAAGCCCCGCCCGACCTCGCCATCGTGGTCGCGGATGCCACCCGCCCCACCGCCACCCTCTACCTCGCCGTGCAGGTGTTGGAGCTGGGCCTTCCCGTGGTCGTGGTGCTCACCATGGCAGACGAGCTCGACGGGCCCGGACCCGACCTCGACGGGATGAGCCGACACCTGGGTGTGCCGGTGGTGCAGGTGTCCGCCCGTTCTGGCGAGGGACTCGACGCCCTGCGCGCCGCAGTGTTGCGCGCCCTGTCCAACCCCCCGGTGGCCGTGCCCGACATCGGCTGGCCCGCCGAGGTGGTGGACGCCGAGAACGATGTAGCACGCGCCATTCCTGCCGACTGGCTAGGCGCCGAACCCACCCCTGCCCGGCGGAGCGCGCTCGCCCGCCATGCACTGCTCTCGATCGACGACGAAGACGAGCTGGAGGGCATTCCAGAGCCCCTGCGCAGTGCCGTTGCCGGAGCCCGCGCCAAGGCGGGGGTCGACCTCGATCTGGCCATCATCCAGGCCCGCTACGACTGGCTCGACCAGGGCGCAGAGGTCTGGAAGTCCGCCCCGCAGCCCCGCACGGTCACCGAGCAGATCGACCGGGTACTGCTGCATCCCATCGCTGGCTTCGTGCTGTTCATGGCCATCATGGGCACGCTCTTCCAGCTCCTGTTCACCGGCGCAGACCCCTTCATCACCGCCATCGAAGACGGCATCGGGGCCGTTGGCGCCTCAGCCAGTGCGGTCCTGCCGGCGGGCTTCTTCCACGACCTCCTCGTGGAAGGGCTCATCAGCGGCGTCGGCAACGTGGTGGTGTTCGTCCCCCAGATCGCCCTGTTGTTCCTCATCATCGGCTTTCTGGAGGCATCGGGCTACATGGCCCGCGCCGCCTACCTCATGGACCGCATCATGCGGGCCTGCGGCCTCAACGGCCGGGCCTTCGTGCCGATGATGTCGGGCTTCGCCTGCGCCGTGCCCGCCATCATGGCCACCCGGACCATGTCCAGAAAGCGCGACCGCCTGCTCACGATGATGGTCGTGCCCCTCATGACCTGCTCGGCCCGCCTGCCGGTCTACACCCTCATCATCGCGGCGCTCTTTCCGCCCGATGCGCTGCTCGGCGTGTTCCCGGTTCAGGGACTGCTGATGCTCGGGATGTACCTCTTCAGCGTTGTCATCGCGCTCATCGCCGCCGGCGTGCTCGGTCGAACCGTGCTCAAGGGGCCCACCGTGCCCCTGCTGCTGGAGCTGCCCCCCTACCGCATGCCCCGCCTGGTCGACCTGCTGCGCCTCGTGTGGCTGCGCACCCGCCAGTTCCTCACCGACGCCGGCACGGTCATTCTCGGCTTCACCGTGGCGATGTGGTTCCTGCTGTCCTTCCCCGCTCTGCCCGAGCCCAGCGGTGGCGTCGCCGCGCTGCCAGAACGCGAAGCCGCCGCCTGGCAGGCCGAGGCCCTGGAGTACAGCGCAGCCGGCCGCATGGGCAAGGCCATCGAGCCCGCCATCCGCCCGCTCGGCTTCGACTGGAAGGTGGGGGTGGGCCTCATCGGCGCCTTTGCCGCCCGCGAGGTGTTCGTCTCCACCATGGGGCTCGTCTACGGCATCGGTGAGGAGGTCGACGAGGAGAGCCCCGCCCTGCGCGACCGCATCCGGGCCGAGGCCCACGCCGACGGCTCGCCCGTCTACACACCCTTGTCCGGCCTGTCGTTGATGGTGTTCTTCGCCCTCGCCGCCCAGTGCATGAGCACGCTGGCCGTGGTCAAGCGCGAGACCGGCGGCTATCGCTGGCCCCTTTTCCTCTTCGTCTACATGACCGCGCTGGCCTGGGTCGCGAGCCTGCTCGTCTTCCAGGTGGGCCGCCTGCTCGGGTTCAGCTGACCACAGCGACCCCCGCCCCCGGAGGTCCGGTGTTCCCCATCGACCACGCTGAGATCACCGCCCGAGTCATCGCCTCGGTGCGTGCCACCTACGCGGGCCGCCCGTGGCTGGTGGCCACCGACATCGTGCAGTCCGCCGTACACACCGCCACCCGCCTCCAGGCCAATGGTGCGAGCAGCGTGTTCGCCATCGGGGCCTCCAGGGGGACCGGAGATGTCGACGAGGGCGTGGACCACGCCTGTCTCGAGGTGCGCGCCGACGGCATGATGCAGTCCATTCGCGCCGGAGAGTCCGCGCTCGCCGCGCTGCCCGCCCAGGTGCAGGCCCGGGTCGATGCCTGGGACCCCACCCGAGAGGCCCGCGTGGTGCGCACCCTGTTCGCCAGCGGAGACCCTGTGGCAGGTCGCCGCGCGTGGGGTGGCCGCCGGCCAGAGTGGCTGGCCCTGGAGGACAAGACCGTCATTGACGCGGTTTGGGACGCCTGCGGGGTGCCCCGGCAGCCCGCCGAGGTGGTGACCGCATCCGAAGATGCGCTCCTGCAGGCCCACCACAAGCTCGACCAGGGGCACGGCACCGTGTGGGCCGCCGACAACCGAGAGGGCTGGCATGGTGGCGCCACCGGCACCCGCTGGGTCCGCACCCCGGCGGAGGCCCGCGAGGTCGCGACATGGATGGCGGCGCATGCGTGGAAGGTGCGCGTGATGCCCTTTGTCGAAGGCGTCCCCTGCTCCATCCACGGCATCGTCTTCCCCGACCATGTGGTCGCACTCCGACCCTGCGAGATGGTGGTCTTCCGCAACCCCGCCACGGGCCGCTTCAAGTATGGCCAGGCCGCCACCTTCTGGGACCCGCCCGCCGAGGACCGCGCCCAGATGCGCGAGATGGTGCGCAAGACCGGCGCCCACCTCCGCGAAACGGTCGGCTACCGCGGCACATTCACCATCGACGGTGTGATGGGCGCAGGCGGCTTCATGCCCACCGAGCTCAACCCTCGCTTCGGCGCTGCCATCGGGGTGCTCGCGCGCAGCCTCCCCGAGCTGGAGCTGTACCTGCTCCACCTCGCCATCGTGGAGGGCGTCGCACTCGACTTCACCGCCCAGGAGCTGGAGAGCGTGCTGCTCCACGCCGCCGATACCCACCGCCACGGCAGCTCCATGCAGGTGCTCGACCGCCGCATCGACGACTCGAAGAAGGCCTGCTTCGACTACTCCGCCGCGGGCTGGACGCCGTCCTCCGACCCCGACAGCGCCCACGCCATCGCCCACCTCGGGCCGTCGCCCGCTGGCGGCTTTCTGCGCATCACCATCGACTCCAGCCAGGTCCCCGTGGGCACCTTCCTCGCGCCACGCCTCACCGAGCTCTTCCAGCTCCTCGATGCACGCTGGCGTCTCGGCATCGGGCAGCTCGAGGCCGCGGTTCCCTGCCGGTAGGTCTGCAGCTTCATCCCTGGCGAAGCTGAAGAACGACCGGCCTTGGAAGGAGGACATCGCCGCCGGACCTCAGCCGCCCGCCGCCTCCCCAAGGTGGGCCCGCGCAAACGCATAGGAGTCGCGCCAGCACTGCTGGGCCGCCTCTCGCCACACGAAGGCGTGGAAAGCGTGCTCCATGCCGTCGTAGAAGCGCGCCTCGGCCACCCCGCCCAGCGCCCGGATGGCCGCCTCCATGCGCCGGTGGTCATCCACCAGCGGGTCGGCCACGCCAACGGGCAGAAAGAAGGCCGGCATCGGTCGAGACAGCTGCACGCCCGCCCGCACCATCGACTCGGCCACCACCAGGGGGTCCATCATGCCGAAGTCGCCCTGCGCTTGTGGCCCGAGGGCCGCGCGTCCCGAGTAGACCTGCCAGGTGTCGTCGAGCACGCCCTGCACGAGCCGAGGCGCCTTCTTCCCCGCAGCACGCCTCCGTCTCGACCATCTCTGGGGGTCGCTCACCTGCAGGATGGCACAGGCCGGAACCACCACCTGAGGGCACCAGGCGAGCTGGTAGACGTCGCGGGCCCATGGCTCTGTGCGCTCGGCCACCGTCGCAAGGGTCATGGCGGACGCCAGGTTGCCGCCCGCCGACTCGCCGCTCACCACCAGTCGGGACAGGTCGCCGCCAAAGCGCTCGGCGTTGTCCGCCACCCAGGCCCAGGCATGGGTGAGGTCTTCGAGCGCGGCCGGAAAGCGGTGCTCGGGGGCCAGCCGGTAGTTCACGTTGAACACGACGTAGCCTTCACGCGCCCAGGCCAGAGCCATCACCCAGTGGGTGTCCTTCGACAGAGACCGAAAGGCACCGCCATGCACGTAGATGAGCACCGGCAGCGGACCATCCCGCCGGGTGGGGCGGTAGACGTCGAGCTGGTGCGGGCTCTGCCCGCCAGCCTTGTAGGGCACGTCGGTGATGACCTCGACGCCGTGTCGCTTGGGCTTCGAGACCGGCAGCCACCGCACCGCGCCGGCCGTCCAGGTGTAGAAGGCCTCCACCGCCGGCGGCACCACCCGCTCCCGAATGCGGCGCAGAGGGTTCGTGGGTCGCCGTCGTGGTGGGGCTTGTCCCGCCATGCTCACCTCGCGACCCCCACGATAGCCGACCGCACGCGCCTGAAGAAGCCGCATGGGCCTCCGGCGCACCCCCTCGGGACGAGGGGCCGCGCCTCCGGGCTCCGGGGTACACGGTACCCCTCCGCATCGCCGTGCGCACAGCGCCCGTCGAATGACGAAAGCGACGTAGCACGCATCATTCCAACAAAATGCGGAGGGAGACGCGCAGCGGCTCGCGGAGCCCGGAGGAGACCCGCTCGCGGGGCTCCGGAGGCCGGAGGAGACCCGCTCGCGGGGCTCCGGAGGACCCAAGGTCAGCCGCCTGCTGCGGACACCATGGTGAGGATGTTGTCGGCGACGCTCCGGCCTGCGAAGCGCGACGCGAGGCCCTTGGGGATGGCCCCACCCGGGTCGGTGACAATGCGGTAGATGACCTTTGTGGAGCCGTCGGGCAGGGGGATGAGGTCCCAGCGACCGTGGCTGTGGGGGACTTCCACGGCATCGGGATACCGGCTGCGGAGACGTGCACGGATGTCTTCGCCCTCGGAGCGGGGCAGGCTCGACCACTGGCGGCGCAGGTGGCCGGGCGTGCCCTGGGCGTCGCGCACCTCTTCGGCACGGCTCACCCACCAGCGGTCGGCCATGGGGGCGTACGAGGGCGCCTTCAGCACCTGGTAGAAGGTGGTCACGGAGCCCGCCCGGGACACGATGACCGACTCGGCGAGCGCCTTGTTGATGCGGGCGTGGGACTCGGTGTCGCCCAGCACCGAGAACAGCCTGTCGCGCGACACACTGGCCGGAATCGTGGTGACCCCCATCCAGCCGGTCTGCCCCAGGATGGCGATGGGCTTTTCGTAGACCTGCACCCCGGACTCGGAGTGGGACAGCTTCCAGCCGCTCTCCTTGCCGAGCTCGGCGTGTACGGAGCGATCCACGGTGGCCGCCTCAGCGGTGTGGACCATGGGCGCGACAATGGCCACAGGGACGGTCATTCCGACGAGTCCGAGCAACATGGGGCACCCCTGGAGCAGGCGCGGGAACTCGACGGCCCCACCATGCGTGGCCCGTCACGTCCCCACACTACCCCGCGGAGGCCGCACTGTTGGGCCCGAGCGGCGACGCCTTCGACCGGCCCATCCGGACATCGACTTCGGCGCGCCACCTGCGGCTTCTTGGGGTCAGGGGCCAATCCGCGGGATACTGCGGGCCGCCCTGCAAATCGTCCATCGGTGGAGTTGACATGTTCCTTTCGCGCACCCGTCCCCTGCTTGCCCTGCTCCTGCTCGGCTCGACCGCTGCGGTCGCCGGCCAGACCCTCACGGGCACCTACATCGAGATCAACTACGACGACGACGGCATGTGGAACTGGTCCACCTCGGGCGAGGGCCTCGTGTACACCACCGCCGCGGGCAGCACGGCCGACGCCTCCTACCCGGGCACGCCCTGGTCGCACTTCCATGTGGAGTACGACGTGGGGACCACCGCCTACGAGTACATCGGCAACTCCTACTACACGACCACCATCACGACCGACAGCGAGTCCGACGAGTCCGACTCCACCACGATGATCTCGGTCTACGAGTACACCGCAGGCGACCTCGAGATCACCAAGATCGAGTACTGGGAGCTGGCCGGCACGGTGGTGTCCTCCCAGTTCTACGTGAACAACACCGGCACCGACGACATCACCAACCTGCGGGTGATGTGGGCGGTCGACCCCGACCAGGACGCCGACAGCTACGGCGAGTACAGCACCGACAACGACGTCGACGACCTCGATGCCGACGGCGTCGACGACTGGGTCGTGTCGGTGGGCCCCGACTCCGGCATCGCCTTCGGCTTCGCCCCCTGCGAGCCCGACTCCGCCACCCTCGGTCACAACTCGAGCTGGTCCCGCGACGCCGACGCCACCCTCACCGACTACGACGGCGCCAGCGGCGACTACGCCATGTACTGGCTGCACACCGAAGCCACCCTCGCTGCCGGCGACGACCTCACCGTGGGCATGCTCGTGGTGCTGGCAGACAGTGAGACCGACGCCGAGAGCTCGGTGTCCAGCGAAGCCGACATGTGCGACATCTGCGATGAGGACGGCGATGGGGACTACGCCGCCTGGTGTGGTGGCTCCGACTGCGACGACGACGACCCCACCATCTACACCGGCGCCGACGAGTACTGCGACTCCGTGGACAACGACTGTGACGGCGATGTCGACGAAGACGACGCGGTCGACGCCATCTCCTGGTGGACCGACGCCGACGGCGACGGCTACGGCGACCCCGCATCGGGCGGTGCTTCCTGCTCGGTGCCCTCCACCGCCGTGGAAGACGACACCGACTGCGACGACGGCGCCGCGGCGGTGAACCCCGCGGCCACCGAGGTGTGCGACGGCATCGACAACGACTGCGACACCGACATCGACGATGCCGACAGCTCGCTCGACACCTCCACCGCCTCCACCTGGTACACCGACGCCGACGTCGACGGCTACGGCGATGCCACCTCCTCGGTGCTCGCCTGCGATGCGCCCACCGGCACCGTGGCCGACGACACCGACTGCAACGACGGCGACGCCGCCATCCATCCCGCCGCCACCGAGATCTGCGACGCCGACGATGTCGACGAGGACTGCGACGGCCTCGCCGACGATGCCGACGACAGCACCGACACCAGCACGATGTCCACCTTCTACGTCGATGTCGACGGTGATGGCTTCGGCCGCCTCGACTCGGTCGAAGCCTGCGACATCGCCGAGGGTCTCTCCGAGACCTCCGACGACTGCGACGACGACAGCACCGACACCTTCCCGGGTGCGCCCGAGATCTGCGACGGCGAAGACAACGACTGCGACACCGTGGTGCCCGACGAGGAGCTCGACCTCGACGCCGACGGTGTGTCGGTGTGCGAAGGCGACTGCGACGACGAAGACCCCAACGCCTACCCCGGCGCCACCGAGATCCCCGACGACACCATCGACCAGGACTGCGACGGCGAGGACGCCACCAGCGGCGGCGACGACGGTGGAGATGATGGCGGCGACGACGGCGGCGACGATGGTGGGGATGACGGCGGCGACGACGGCGGCGACGACGGCGGCGACGACACCGGCAGCGTGGGTGGCAACAGTGGCAGCGACAAGGGCGGCGGCTGCTCGACGGCGGCCACCGCACCCTCCGCACTGTGGGGCCTGGCCTTCCTGCTGCCCCTGTTCCGCCGGCGTCGGGACTGAGATGACCTGGGCCGTGGCGGCCACCCGCCGTCACGGCTCCGGGGAGTGCGCAGACCGCTCCACAGGTCCCGCTGAGCTGCCAGCAGGTCCGGGTGTCTCCATCTGTCACCCTCCAGACGCCTGGCACCCGGGGGCGCATCGAATCGTGTTCACATCGGTTGCGCCAATCGACCGGGAGACTCGATGCGAACCCCCACCCATGCCCCCCTGCTCATGCTTCTTGGAGCGCTGTCCGCCTGCGCCGGCGATGGCGACAAGGACACCAGCGCGGCCGACGACCTCACCGACAACCACACCCCGGGCGGTGGCGGCGACGACGACACGGATGCCGATGGCGACGGCTTCAGCATCGCCGATGGCGACTGCGACGACAGCGACGCGGCCATCTTCCCCTTCGACCGCACCGAGACAGGTGGCGACACGGGCTGCGGGTATCGAGTGGCTGCAGGCGCCGAGTTCTACTGTGCCCTCGACAGCGGCGGGGCCCTGTCCTGCGACGGGGCCAGCAACGCGGGCCAGCTCGACCATCCAGCGGGCGTGTTCGTGGAGGTCACGGCGGGAGCGTCCCATGCCTGTGCGCGGGATGCCGACGGAGCGGTGAGCTGCTGGGGCTACGACACCTACGGGCAGGCCAGTCCACCCGATGAGGCCTTCGTGATGATCGACGGTGGCGGCTACCTGTCGTGCGGGCTCACCCCCTCGGGCACAGCGGTGTGCTGGGGGGGCTACGCAGCAGGCACCACGCCCTCCCCCGATGGCACCTTCGTCGACGTGGCCGCTGGCACCTGGCACGCCTGCGGGGTGACCACGGACGGCCGCATCGACTGCTGGGCCTCCGACGAGGCCACGACCTTCTCCGCACCACCCGGTGGCACCGACTTCGTGGAGGTCGACGTCGGACAGCTGGACTTCGGCTGCGCCCGCACCTCGGGAGGCGCCGCAGTCTGCTGGGGCGAAGAAGCCGAGGAGCTGCCGGAGCTGCCGTCGTCGGGGGTGGTGTCCATCGAGGTCTCCTCCATCGGCACCTTGTGCATGCTCCACGACACCGATGCAGTCACCTGCGTGGGCGAGCATCCCTTCGACGAGACCGGCCCCTACCAACAGATCTCCACCGAGCAGGGGGACCTCTGCACCATCGACGCCCTGGGTGCCATCGCCTGCACCTGACGCCCTGGCCGTCCGCACGGCAAGCGGCTCACCCCCGCGCCGGGGTACAACCTGTGTCAGGGCCGCGCCGCCCCCGCCGCCTGGAGTCCCATGTTCAGCGTCCTGCCTCTGTTCGCGCTCTCGGCGGCCCAGGCCGTCCCCCAGCGCATCGAGGCATGGCCCCGCGTCGGCCAGTCCCCCACCGACCTCGAGGCGGCCGCCCAGCAGCTCGCATCCAGCCGGGACAGCGCGCTCGACCAGGCCCACATCGAGGTGAGGACGGCCGGCCTCGGGCACACCGCCTTGGTCCATCGCATTCAAGACGGCATCCGCAGTGAGCACGCCGACCTCGTCGTGCGCTTCGACGAGTCCGGCGCCCCCCGCGTGACCGCCTACAGGCCGCGAATGGTCCAGCACGCGTCGTCTTCGCCGATACCTGCGGGCGAGATTCCGAAGGTCGTGGCCCGGCAGCTTCTCCATGCCGAGGTGACCGTGGTGGGTCCGCTCCGGTGGTGGCCGCTGGCAGACGCCCTGGTGCCCGCCCGCGCGGTGGTGATGGCCTCGGGCTGGCGGGGCCTGGAGACGCCGGTGGCACTGGTCCGCGACAATGGCACGGTGCTCGACATCTTCGACCTCACCGCCCACCTGGGCTCCGGCGCCGATGTCTACCTCACCGACCCCCTCCTCGACCCCGAGGTCGTGCGCGTGGCGCTTCCGGCCTTCGCTGGCGAGGGGCTGCATAGCCGACACTTCGACCTCTACCAGTGCCACGATGACGGCGGCACCTACGCCACCAACTCGGAGCTCGGGGAGGTGGAGCTGCGGTGGTGCGAGCCTCACCTCGCCACGCTCGCCGGCGACAAGGACTGGGTGTTCGAGCCCGTGCCCTACCCCCTCGACCCCGCCCTCGACGAGGACCGCTTCGCGCTCCCCCACCTCGTGTGGCACGGCGAGCTGGTGGTCGAGATGCTCGCGGACATCGGCCTTCCCCTCGACGACGTCCACCGGGACTGGACCCGACTGGCCGTGCTCGCCAACCAGCGCACCACCGACCTGCGCGACACCACCACCATGTCGTCCCCCGACGCTCCCCTCGCGACCTACGACAACGCCTACTTCCGCCGGGCATGGGAACGCGACGACGGCAGCTGGACCGATCCCGAGGTGGTGTTCGGACAGGGCTCCATCATCGACTTCGCCTACGACGCCGATGTGGTCACCCACGAGCTGGGCCACTGGGCGGTGTGGATGCAGGGCGGCCCCTCCCATGTGCGGTCCAGCGTGCACGGCGCGTCTGCGGAGCCGGGTGCCCTGAACGAGGGACTGGCCGACTACTTCGCAGCCATCCGCCAGGACGACCCCATCATCGGCGCCTACTCGGGCGACGGCCTCGGACGCCCCTACATCCGCACCCTCGACGGCGACGCCAGCTGTCCCCACGCCATCTACGGCCAGGTCCACGCCGACAGCCAGCCGTTCAGCCAGGCGCTGTGGGGGTTCCGCACCACCCTTTCCGCTGATGAGCAGGCCATCCTCGACCGTTCCGTGGTCGACGCCCTGCCAGTCATCGGCTCCCAGGGCGGCTTCACAGATGCCGTCGACGCCCTCGTGGCGGAGCTGGGACTGCAGCTCGACAACGGCGCCGCGACCGCCCTCCGAGAGGCCTTCGCAGCGCGCCAGGTCGACGCGTGCGTGCCCCATCTGCACGCCACCGCCGGCGAGGTGGTCCGCAGCTACAGCCGGGTGCCCGCCTTCCACGCCGACCTCTACGACCTGGCGACGCCCGGCTACCTGCAGTTCATCATCGACGCCGACGGTCCCCTCGATGTGACGGTGGAGCTCGTGCAGAAGGAGAGCCTGGAGGTGGACCTGTGGGGGACCAATGCGCCCCGGTCCCTCTTCGTGCTGGCAAATGCGGGCGGACCCATCGAGCACAGTCCCTACACCGACGCCGACACCGACGAGTGGGTGTGGCAGCACAACGGCGCCGTAGTGGGCGAGGTGAGCTGGGCGGCCGAGCTGGAGACCGCCCTCGACGGCCGCTCGAAGACCCACGCCTTTGCAGGCACCTTCAGCCTGTATGGCGAGGGGCCCCACTACCTGCAGCTCGCCAACCTGAGCCCCCGCCTGGCGACCGCCTACGACCTCACCTTCGACTGGTCCCCAGGCGAGCCGCGGGGTGACACCGGCCTCCCCTCAGACCCCCGCGAGCCGGCAGGTCCCAAGGACGACGGGTGTGGGTGTGCAGCGGCCACCACGAACGGGACGGGGCTGATGCTGGTGGCGGTGCTGGCGGTGGCCCGGCGTCGGTCGGACCCTGCCTGGTCCACCGTGCCCCCCGTCCACCCCGAGCCCGTCGTGCCCACATCGGAGTTCCACTCCGACCCGAGCCGCCTTCCCGGTCTCGGCGGTGCATTTCTGCGGGGCGAGGCCGACCTTCCCGATGGCGCAACCTGGCTGCCCGCCCCACGCCCGGAGCTGAGGGCCCGGCGGCACGGCAAGCTGCTGGTCGGCGGTTCCGTGATGACCGGTCTGGGCACCGCGCTGCTGGAGGTGCTGCCCTTTCCCGACATCGTGGCCCTGCTGACGGTCGCCTTTCCGCTCGCCATCGGGCTCGACATGGTGAGACGCCACCCCGCCTCCGCGCTCACCGGTCGCAGAGGCCTGCTGTTGCTCCCTGAGCTGGCCCAATTCCACTTCGAGAACCACTGCGGCGTGGTGCTTCGTGCCGACGTCACGGGGGTGGAACGCCGGAACCACCCAGCACGCGGCATTCGCGGTGCCCTCACCCTCTCGGCACGGACTGGTCGGGGTGCCCTGCCAAGCCCCATCCGCGGCGATGCGGCACTGGCTCAGCTGCGGGGCTGGGTGGGCACCTGATGGGGCGGGTGGACCCAAGGGTGGGGTTGGATGCCCTCAAGGGACCTGCACCACCCGCAGCGTGACGTTGGCATCGTCTCCCAGGCCCAGGCCCAGGGAGCCGGGGTTCTCGATGCGCACCGTGCCCGCCGTCTCGAAGGTGCACACGGGCTCCAGCGCGAGGCCGTCTTCGTGGTCCTCGCAGGTGCCTCCCGATGCCCGCACGCGCACCTCCTGGTCGGAGCCGACGGCGATGCGATAGCGGCCGGCCTCCACGGGAATGCCCAGGTGGCCGGAGTCCTCGACCTTGGTGCCCTTGCGGGTGGTGAGCAGCAGACCCACCTCCACCTCGAGCGAAGCGGTGTGGTTGGCGATGACACCGTGGATGGTGGCCCGGCCGGGCTTGAGGGCCCGCAGGGTGCCGTCCTCGGTGCGCTCCAACACGCCTTCTGCGGTGGCCGTGACCTCGATCGGGGCGTCCTTGATGGCCTTGCCGTCGAAGCCGATGGCCTGGAACTGGAAGGCACCCAGGTCGCGGGGAGTAGGCTTGCCGGCAGCATCCGGGGACAGCACGGTCATGAGCCGCTGGGGGGCCACTCGGAGCTCCTGCACGAGGCGGCAGGCCACCACGACGTCCTTGCGCGCTGGCGGAGCCTCCAGAGTGACCGTGGCCAGACCCCAGGTCTTGCACTGCAGCTCGCTGTTGTGGCCGACCCGCAGCACGGAGGGGTCACTCACAGCCGAGACGTAGACCACGAGATCGTCGATGGGCTTACCGGTCTCGTCAATAGCCACGGCGTCGATGCGGGTGAGGGCCGTGTCGTCGACGTCGAGTCTGTCGGGTGCCTGGATGGTCGCAGGGGTGGCGCTGCTGCAGGCGGCGAGGCCCACCAGCCCGAGGCTACAGAAGGCAGAACGAAGGGATGGGGACACCGGACCTCCGGAACGGGGATTCCGAGGGGGCTCTGTGCGGGTCCGCCTCGGTGGATGCAGCCGCCCGATGCTGGCGCAGGTCAATGCACCACCGGGCAGCTTGCGTGTATCGTCTGTCCGCTCTGCCCATAGCGAGATTATGGGGTGGAGGTCCGGGAGGAGAGGCGCATGGGAACAGCGGTGAATCCCTACGTGGCCGGTCCGCCCGTGGGTGACAGCGTGGCCTTTGTGGGGCGCTCATCCGAAGTGCAGGAGCTCACGAAGCTGCTGGAAGGCAGCGACACGAGCGTGGTGCTCATCGCGGGCGCGCCAGCGACCGGTCGGTCGTCGCTGCTCACCGAGCTGTCTCAGATGCTGGACACCAAGGGCGGCCTGCACACCGTGCGCATGGACCTCCAGGCACACGCGTGGGACCCCCTCGACGATGTCATCGTGCGACTCGCCGATGCCGTGGGGCGGGCCCTGCGCATCACCGAACCCGGCGTAGGCGACTGGACGGACCACCGCCTCGCCGAGCGCTGGCTGCCCCGCGCCTTGGAGCGGGTGCCCGACGATGACCGCCTCATCATCGTCTTCGACGAGTTCCCGGTGGTGCACGACCCCCGCAGCCGCCAGGCCGCCGGGGCCCTTCTGCCGTGGCTGGCCGAGCTGTTCGCCCGCTTCCCCACCCGGCTTCGCGCCGTCTTCACCTCCGACCTGCGCATCCCCGACCAGGAAGCGGTCATCCGGCGCAACTTCCCCGACCTGCACCGGGTCGAGCTGGGCATGCTCGATCCGCAAGCAGCGGGCGACCTCGTGCGCATGTCCCTGCTCGACCGTTCGCTTCGATGGGGAGACGATGCCGTGGAGCGGGTCCTCGCCCTCACCAGCGGCCACCCCCACCTCACCCAGCACCTCTGCGCTTCTGTGTGGGAGCGCGCCCACGGCCCCGATGGCGACGCCTCCGTCACCGTCTCCGCAGATGACGTGGACAACGCCGTGATGGACACCATCGACGGTGCCTCCCAGGTGTTCGAGACGCTCTGGGCGGGCCTGCCGCCCGGCTGCAGGGTGGTGGCCGGTGTGGTCGCCTGGCACGGCGACTGGAGTCCCCCCTCCCACCGGCTGTCGGGGCTGCTGGAGGAAGCCGGCGTGCACCGCGTGTCCAGCGTCCTCGAAGAAGACGCCCCGCGGGAGCTGCGACGCCAGGGCATGCTCACCGACGACACCGAGACCTGCAGCTTCACCGTCCCCTTGATGCGCTTGTGGATCCAGGCCCACCTTCCGCTCACCGAAGCCCTGCAGGACCTCGACCACATCGACCCGATGGCCGAGCAGCTGTTTCAGGAGGCCGAGCGCATCTGGCAGACCGCCACCCACGACGACGCCCGACGCGAAGCCATCGCCCGACTCGACGAGGCCCTCGACCTCAACCCCAACCACGCCTCGGCCACCGAGCTGCTCGCGGTCGTACACCAGCGCCGCGGCGACCTCGATGCCGCCCTCCGCTACCTCGAGCGCCTGCACGAGGCCCAACCCGAGCGTGCCAGACCCCGCATGGTGCGCCTGATGCTCCACCGGGCCGACGAGGCCGTCGAGGAAGACAGCCGCCTGGAGTGGATCGACCGGGCCCTGAAGCTCGCCCCCGACCACACCGAGGCCCTTCGAAAGCGCGACGGCATCCTGGAGCGTTCCGTCCCGCCGGTCGACGGCGAGCACCTCGACCTGCGGGAGCCCACCACCCCCGCGGTCGACCACCTGCACCACACCCCGGCGGTCGCCCGTCCCCTCACCCCCTCGGACCCACCCACCCCCGTGGTGCCCGTGTGGAATCCCGCCGATCACGTCGCAGACGACGCCGAGATCGAGCGCCTGTACCAAGGCGGAGTGGCCGCCCTCGAGCGCGGCGACCGAGCCTCGGCCGTCACCCACCTCGGCCGCGTCGCTGCCCTGCGGCCCACCCACCGCCAGACTGCCCGCCAGTTCTACCGGGCGGTCCACGGCATCGACCCAGCGATGCCTCGCACCGTCGGGGTGCCCAGGAGCTGGTTTGCTGCGGCCAGCATCCTGGCCGTGCTCATGAGCCTGATGCTCATCGTCAGCGTGTCCGGTCGGCCCACAGCACCCGCCCCCGATGAGCCGGTCATCGTCGACGTGGAGCCCCCCGAGGAGGTCGACCTCCCCAAGGAGGAGCCGCCCGAGCCAGAACCCGAGCCAGAACCCGAGCCAGAACCCGAGCCAGAGCCCGACATGGGGGCGACCCCGAAGCTGCACCCCGAGCAGAACGCCCGTGCGCTCGTGTCCCAGGGCTGGGAGGCCCATCAGGCGGGCGAGCTGAAGACCGCCGAGACCTACTTCGACGCCGCCGTCACCCGAAACCCTCGGAGCGCCGACGCCCACTATGGCCTCGCGGTGGTGGCCGAGGCCCTCCACCAGTCCACCGACGCCCATGTGCACTTCTGCGCCGCCATCCTCCACGCGGGCGACGACCCCCGGGCCCCCCAGGACAGCGCCGACCGGGTGCGCCGGCTCGGACGCAAGTGCGACTGAGCGACAACCCACGCCTGCGCAATTGAGAGAGCCCGCCGACCCCTGCGGTGAGCAGGAGCGGGCGGACTCGGCAGAAGCCGGAAGACTTCAGCTCTTCTGGACCACGATGGTCTGGTAGGGGATGTCGACACCGGCCTCGTTGAGGGCATCGTAGACGGCCTTGCGCACGGCACCGTTGGTGGGGATGGCCACGCCGGCATCGGCATCACAGTGGTAGAAGACCGTGAAGTCGATGCTGCTGCCGCCGAGCTCCACGAAGCCCACGCCCACGCCGGGGTCGGCCATCACCGTGTCGACCGACTCGGCCGCCTTGGTGAGAATCTCGGTGATCCGAGCCACGTCGCTGCCGTAGGCCACGCCCACGTTGACCGAGCCTCGGGCGAAGCCGCGGCGGGTGTAGTTGACGATGGAGCCACCCGCGACCGCGCCGTTGGGCACGATGATGGTGTGGTTGTCGGGGGTGACGAGGGTGGTGGCGAACAGGCCGACCTCTTCCACCTTGCCGGTGTGACCGCCCGCGGAGATGACGTCGTCGATGTCGAAGGGACGGAAGATCATGATCATCACGCCCGACGCGAAGTGGGCGAGGGAGCCCTGCAGGGCGAGACCGACGGCGAGGGCTGCGGCGCTGAACAGGGCGAGCAGGCCCATCACGTCGACGCCGACCTCCTTGAGGGCGGCCATGATGGCTGCGGCGAGCACGGCGTAGCGGGCCATCTGACCCAGGAAGCGTGCGAGGGACTCACCGAGCTTGGCGTTGCGGGCCAGGCGCAGGCTGAGCTTGTTGGCGATGCGGGAGACCCACACACCTGCAGCAACAATGAGAAGGGCGTACACCACGGGGTAGACGTAGGTGGTGAGGAAGGAACCGACTTGCTCGTCCATGTTTTGACTCCCAAGGCATGGGCAGAAGGACCCTCCCGATACCGTCGCGCCCCCCCCAGGGCCACTTCAAGCGGCTGACACCGCGCAACCCGGACGTGCACGCCATCTGCAGGGTCTCGACGCCTGCCGCGCACGGGCCCCGCACAGCGTCGGCACCGGCACCGGGCACATTTGGACAGCCCCAGGTGCATCCGCCCTCCCCTCCGTCGCGCTAAGGGGCCGGAGCCTCCAGCCCATGACCGTCCAGATGTCCACAAACCTCGATCGCCCCATCACCGACGCTGAGATCCTCATCGTCGACGACGACCCCCGCCTTCGAGAGGTGGTCCGCTACGCCCTGTCCCAGGCGGGCTTTCGGGTCCGCGAGGCCGGCGACGGACGCTCTGCGCTCGCTGAGATCGACCGAGCACTGCCCGATCTGGTGGTTCTCGACGTCGTGATGCCCGAGATGGATGGCGTCGAGGTCTGTCGCCGCATCCGCCGCAACTCGGCGCTGCCCGTGGTGTTCTTGTCGAGCAAGGGCGAGGAGGTCGACCGGGTGTTGGGCCTCGAGCTCGGAGGCGACGACTACCTGTCCAAGCCCTTCTCCCCCCGCGAGCTGGTGAGCCGCATCAAGGCGGTGCTTCGCCGGGTGCGCCCGCGGGTCACGGGTCCCGCTGCACCTGTTGCCGAGCCCGAGGAGGTCGCGGAAGGTGCCTTGCGCGTGGGCACCGTGCGGATGGACCCCGAGCGCCACCGCACCTGGGCGGGCGATGAGGAGATCTCCCTCACCGCCACCGAATTCCGACTGCTCAAGGTGCTGCTCGAGCGACCCGGCGTGGTCTTCACCCGCGCCAAGCTCGTGGAGTGCGCCTACCCCGGCAACCACTTCGTCTCCGACCGCACCCTCGACTCCCACATCCGGCGCATCCGACGCAAGCTGCGGGATGTGGGGCTCGACCCCATCGAGACCGTGCACGGCGTGGGCTTCCGCTACAAGGAAGGCTGATGGCGCCACCGGCTGGGCGGCACTCAGACGACCCCAACCCGCCCCGACGCGATGGCCTGCGGTGGTCGCTCCGGGCCTGGCTGTCGTTGTCGCATGTGCTCGTGCTGGCCGGTCCCCTGCTGGTGTTGGTGCCCACCGGAGTGCTCGCCCGACAGCTGCACCTGCAGGCCCGCATGGCGCTGTACGACCAGGCGGCCATGCTCCAGATCGCCGTCAACCAGGGCGGTCGCCTGCAGGACCCCCGCACCCTCCAGAGCATGCTGTCCGAGATCCACGGGCGCACCGGCACAGCCATCCATCTCGTCGACCTGGAGGGACGCATCCGCGTGGGCGCCGGCACTCCCGCCGTCGACCTCGCCCACCACCCCCAGGTGGAGCTGGCACTCGCCGACACCCCCGACGACCACGGTCTCAACACCGCAGACGACTCGCTGTGGTCGATGGGGTCGCCCATCGTGGCGGCCTTCCCGCTCAAGCGCATCACCCGCTTTCCCATGATGCAGATCGAGACGCCTGTGGGCGCCATCGTGCTGTCCCGTCCACCCCCGGTCGCCTGGCTCGGCGTCACCCACCTCGGCACCCGCCTCGGCATTCTTGGCGGCACGATGCTGGCCATCTCGCTGGCCCTGGCCCTCGCCGCCGCCACCCGCCTCGCCCGTCCCCTCGGTCGCCTGGCCGAAGCCACCGATGCCATTGCGGAGGGGCGCTTCGATGTCGCGGCACAAGCCCGGGGTGAGCGCCGCCTGCGAATTACCGAGATCGACCGTCTCATGACCGCTTTCGTGGAGATGTCCACCCGGCTCCAGCGCCGTCTCGGCTGGATCCGAGAATTCGCCAGCAACGTCTCCCACGAGTTCAAGACCCCCCTCGCCACCCTGCAAGGCACCGTCGAGCTGCTGCAGGACTCCCCCGACATGCCCGCCGAACAGCGCGAGCGCTTTCTCGACAACGCCGCGGCCGACCTGGAGCGCATGGAGCGAATGGTGTCTGGCCTGATGGAGCTGGCGGAAGCCGAGGAGGTCGACCGTCGTGCGCCCGTGGACCTCGACGACATGCTCCAGGCCCTGGCCCGGGGCTGGGATGCCGTGCAGGTGGAGGGGACGGCGGGCGAGGTGCATGGCGATGCCGAACAGCTCGGGTCGGTCTTTCGCAACCTCGTACACAACGCCGTGCAGCACGGTGGTCCCGACGTGGCGGTCAAGGTGTTCTGCAGCCGAGACCCCCGGTGGGTGGTGGTCTCGGTCCTCGACGACGGCCCTGGCATCACGCCGGGCAACCTTCCTCTGGTGTTCGAGCGCTTCTTCACCACAGCGCGGGGCAGCGGGGGGACGGGACTGGGACTCGCCCTGGTGCGCACCATCTGCGAGGCGCACGGCGGCAGCATCACGGTGGACAGCGAGCCGGGCCGCACCGAGTTTCGGGTGACTCTGCCGACGCCCCGGTCCGCCTGAAGACGAGCGCGAGCAGCACGACGCCGAGCGCAGCCGACCCCGCCGAAGACACCGCAGCACACCCGGTCTTGGGCTTGGACTCCGGGCTGTCGATGGGGGCGGCTTCTCCGGTGTCGCGGTCGGGCTCCTCCGCCGGAGCATCGACGCCGTCGCAGTCCTGGTCGATGCCATCCCCGGGGTGCTCGCTGGCGCCGGGGTAGCTGCCGGGGTCGGAGTCGTCGCAGTCGGTGCGAGAAGACGCACGCACATGGCCTTCTGGCGACTCACAGGCCTGAACGAGCGGCCCCTCGGCCGGCACACCATCCCCATCGGCGTCGGGGGCCCACTCCGGCGCGGACGGCGGCGCGGGGGAGTCCACCACACCGTCGCAGTCGGTGTCTTCGCCGTTGCACAGCTCGTCGATGCCCGGCCGCACCGTGGGGTCGGCATCATCGCAGTCCCCCCAGGGACCGTGCTCACCGAAGTAGCCCCATGCCGCGCAGTCGAGGCCCAGCTCCTCGGCGGGCACCTCGGTCGTCTCCGCCAGGTCCGACAGCACGCCATCGCCGTCGGCGTCGACAAAACACAGCTCCAAGCCGTCGCAATTCCCATCGAGGCGGTCGCCGGGAAGCTCCAGTGCGTGCGGATTCACGGCGGCATCCAGGTCGTCGCAGTCGCCGCCCACGGGCACCTGTCCTGAAGCGGGCGTACAGGTCACGCGCTCGGTGGCGGGGTCGCCAAAGCCGTCGCCATCAAGGTCGTCGTAGACCGTGGCGCCCCCCCGGATGCCGGTGTCGGCGTCGTCGCAGTCCTCGGGGGAGATCCAGCCGTCTCCGTCGAGGTCGAGGCCCCCGAAGTGCAGGTCGATGGTGCCCGCGCCCGGGTCGACCACCAACAGGTCCGCCAGGCCATCTCCGTTCACATCCCCGGCTCCGTCGACGATCTTGCCCAAGGTGACGCCGCCTTGCAGGGCAGGCACCGCTGAACTGGACACGCCCGACGCGGAGCCGTGGTGGACCCCTGCCTGGGTGGTCGTGCCATGCCCTCCCATCGCGACATCGGGGTAGCCGTCGCCGTCGACATCACCGAGTGCTGCGACGCTCTGGCCGAACTTCGACCCGTAGGCCGGTCCCACGACCGTGGTGGTGGCGGCGGCGGACACCCCGGTCGCGCTGCCGTGGTGAACCGCCACGGAGCCGAAGGCGCTGCCACCATTGAAGGCCCCGATGACGACATCGTCGTAGCCGTCCTGGTCGACATCGCCCGCGCCGTCGACCGCCCGTCCGAAGTTGTCGAGGGGGTCGATGCCCGACAGGGTGGTGTCGGCAGAGGCGGACAGGCCGCTGCTGGAGCCGTGGAAGACGTAGGCCCTGCCGGTGATGCCGTTCCAGGCGTGCGCACCCACGATGAGGTCGGCGTAGCCATCCGCGTCCACGTCGCCAGCTCCCGCCACCGCCACCCCGAACCAGTCGCCCGCACTGTCGCCCGTGCGGGTTTCCGAGGCGCTTGAGGACACACCGCTGCTTCCGCCAGCGAACCAGTGCACCGCGCCCTGGCTCGACGACCAGCCGGGGTCACCCACCACAAGGTCGTCGACCCCATCGCCGTCGAGGTCTCCCGCGATGGCCACGCTGTAGCCGAAGGAGGCCCCGCCGCCGTTGGGGTCGTCTACCCGGGCAGTGCGGCCGCCCAGGCCCGTAGCCGCGCCGTAGTGCACCCAGGCACGGTGGTCGTCACCCACCACAAGATCGCTGTAGCCATCGTTGTCGAGGTCGCCGCCCCCGGACAACGAGCGGCCGTACTGCCAGCTCGCCGACGCGGGCGTGGGACTCGCAGTCGTCAACGGGTCGGGCCCGCTGGGGGCGCCATGCCAGACCGTGACCTGCCCGGGCACCGTGGTGGTGCCGCCAACCGCACCTGCTGCAACATCGTCGTAGCCGTCGCCGTCGACATCTCCGATGCCGGCAGCCGAGTCGGCGGTGAAGGCCGCCGAGAAGCTTGCGGTGCGAAGGACAGGATCGACCGTGATGGGACCCTCGGGCACCGCAGAGACCCGAACCGCCCATCCCGCCGAATCCTCCACAAACCGCACTGGTACGTCATTCCCATACACATCAAAGGCCATCAGCGGACCATAGGTCCACGCCCTTCCGTCTGCGGTGGTGAGACGGAGCCAGCGGTCGTCCCCCACCAGCTCCACGCGTGCTGCGGACTTCTGGCGAATCATTCCCCCGCTCGAGCCCAGGCGCCAGGACACTGCCGGTCCACCCTTGCCCGCCCGCCAGTGCGGGGTGGGTTCAGACGCGCCGGCCGCGATGCCGAGCACACCTGGGCGAGGTCCTCCAGCGACCGCGGTAAGGCGTCCGCTGTCTACAGACCACGAGATCTCCCCGTGCTGGCGCGTCTTCGAGGGTGGTCCGTCCGCCCCACAGGCTGTCAGCAGCAGCCCGATCGCACCCACCCGCCGCACCATGTCCACTCCTGACGATCCGCTGCCCACACCACGACAAGAGGGTAGCCGACCCACACCCCACCTGGCTCGGAGGTGTTCGTGTCGTCCCAAGCCCCACCTTTCCCACCCGAAGCCACCGGCGGCTGTCACTGCGGCGCGGTCCGCTTCACGGTGCGTCTGTCCGACCCCCGCACCATCGTGTGCAACTGCTCCATCTGCACCAAGAAGGGCTTTGTCCACCTCATCGTCGAGAACCACGAGCTGACCATCCACCAGGGCCTCGATCGACTCACCGACTACCGCTTCAACACCCGCACGGCCCGACACCTGTTCTGCGCCACCTGCGGCATGCACCCCTTCTACGTGCCGCGTTCCCACCCAGACGGCTGGTCGGTGAACGCCCGCTGCCTCGACGACGTCTCCCTCGCCGCGCGGATGCCGATGGTGGACTTCGATGGACGCCACTGGGAGCAGCACATCGATGAGATCAGGGACTGAGGGCCCACGATCTTCCCCGCCGACCCTCAAGGTCTGCCCTCCGGATGTCGTTCCCGTGAGCGCCCCCTGCATGCGTTCCCGGGGCGTACCGGAGAGGACATGTCCAAGCCCACCTCACGTCTCGCGCTGGCCGGCCTGCTTGCCACCCTGGCCCCCGCAGCCGCCTTTGGCACCACCTACGCCAAGCACCTGAACGTCGACGACATGATGGCGGCGTCGGAGTCGGTCGTGCGCGGCGAGGTCATCGCAACCGAGGGCCGGTGGACGGATGGCGGACTCATCGAGACCGTGGTCACGGTCGAGGTCGACGACGTCTACGCGGGCAACACGGGCGACACCATCCAGGTGGTGGCTCCCGGCGGCACGGTCGACGGCGTGACCCTGGGCATCCAGGGCACCGCAGAGTTCGAGGTCGGCGACGACGTGGTCGTCTTCGCAGACGGCCGCCAGATCGTGGGCTTCGGCCAGGGCGCCTTTCTCGTGGACGGCGACCAGCAGGCCACCCGCAGCATGGGCAACGCCGTGCCGGACTTCCCGGTGAGCCTGGACCTCGACCGCGCCTTCGGCCAGCCGGCCCAGGCCGAGACCTGCCTGGAGACCCGCGTCGACGCCACCTACTCCGACGGCTGGCAGCTCCGCGGGGCCACCGACACCCGCGTGGGTCGCGAAGATGTGGCGCTCTGGCGCGTGAACCTGCTCGGCGGCATGGAGTACCGGCTCGACGCCTGCGCCGATGGCCTGTTGTCCGACGCACGCCTGATTCTCACCGACGAGTCCGGCACCCCCCTCGCCTGGGCCGAGCCCGGCCTGCAGCCCTCGGTCACCTTCGAGCCGGAGGCCACCGGTATCTACTTCGTGGGCCTCTACGCAGAAGACCTGCCCGAAGGGGTGTGGCGGGGCGCCGCGGCCATCTCCATCCTCTACCGCTGAGTCAGCGCGCGGCCTCACAGCCCACATCCTGCGAGCACGCGAAGTTCTCGCCGAGTTCCTCCCCCGAGTAGGCCGTGCCGTCGTAGTGCAGGTCATCGGGGGAGTTGTCGTTCATCACCGTCTGGGCCACCTGCAGGCTCCAGCCCGGTCCGACCGACAGCGCGCCCCCTCTGACAGCGTCATTTCCAGACAGGGTCGCCGACTGAACCGACAGATCTGCGCCCGAGGTGCCGTCGAGGCGCACCACACCGCCTTCGGAGCCCGCCCGGTTGTCCGATGCCTCCAGCCCACCGAGGACCAGCCCCGGGGCCGACGGCGCGTCGATGTAGAGCACGCCCCCGTCCCCGCCGGCTTGCTGTCCTTCGGCCGACAGGTCGCCGAACATCCCCACCGAGTCCGCTGCATCGAGGGCCACCGCGCCACCGTGTCCACCTGCACTGTTTCCCGAAAAGACCCAGCCACCCGGCGAAAAGGAAGCCCACTCCGACGACTCCAGCGAGATGGCGCCGCCGTTTCCGCCCGCGTGGTTGTCAATGAACTGCGAGCCTCCCTCGCCACCGTCTTCGAGCGTGACCGCACCGCTGCCGTCATCATCGAGGCGAATGGCCGCCCCTGCCCCCGGCGCTTCATTGTGCTGGAAGACCACCCGGTCGAGGATCAGGAGCTGCATGCCGCGCCCGCGGTAGCCCCCGCCCCCCGCATCGGCTCGGCCGTTCTGGATGGTGAGCTGGTGCAGCTCCACGGTCCCATTGCCTTCGAGGTCGAGCACGGTGCCGAGCCCGCCGCCGTCGAGAACCGTGCCGTCGGGATGACCCCGCAGGATGATGCGGTCCCAGCCGGCCCCAGGCTTCACGAGGCGGGTGCGCACTTCAAAGGTGCCCGGGCACAGCTCGATCTCGGTGGGACCACTCGAGCCCGCGCTCCCCAACGCCCCTTCGAGGGACGACCACTCGGCCAGGCCCACCAAGGCCACCACGCCCTCCGGACACCCGGTGTCTTCCGAGCTCGACTTGCCGCCACAGGCCACGCCAAAGAAGGCAGCCACCGCAAGGACACTTCTGCCAGCGAATCGGGCCGTCATGCTCACCTCCACTGTGCCGCCGCATACCCCGCCAGCCCCCTCAACTGAGGTTCAGCACGGTTAGGCCGCTGCCGACGTCGGTGGACTCCCCTTGGAGGCTGTATGGGCTGGATCGCGCTCCTCCTTGCATTGCTCGTGGCCACCGCTGCCTGGGACCTCACCCAGCGCAAGCACGCCATCCTGCGGAACTTCCCCATCATCGGGCACTTTCGCTACTGGCTCGAACGCATCGGTCCCGAGCTGCGCCAGTACATCGTCACCAACAACAACGAGGAGCGGCCGTTCTCCCGCGACCAGCGAAGCTGGGTCTACGCCTCGTCGAAGAAGCAGAACAACCTGTTCGGCTTCGGCACCGACATGGACCTCGAGAACAGTCCCAACCACCTCATCATCAAGCACGCCGCCTTTCCGTGGCGTCCCGATGATGCGGTCGCCGACACCAAGGGCAATGCCCACGCCGACCCCCTCGCGATGGTGCCGTGCGCGAAGGTTCTGGGCGCGTGGCGCAACCGTCCCAAGGCCTTCCGCCCCCGCTCCATCATCAACGTCTCGGCCATGAGCTTCGGCTCGCTGTCGTCGGCCGCTGTCGAA